>Ga0193733_1000067_pt1 | contig 39263 bp, 33 predicted proteins | sample U1s2metaG_FD_145076 | JGI IMG/M metagenome (GOLD analysis project Ga0193733, IMG submission 145076) | Soil microbial communities from a riparian zone of the East river system, Colorado, United States - U1s2 | ecosystem: Environmental > Terrestrial > Soil > Riparian zone | place: USA: East River...
AGTCTGGCAGTGCACCGGAACCGATCGTGAATGATTGGGTCCTGGGGGATCCACCGGTTCGAACTGGCTCCGACTTTGCGTTTGCAAGGATTTCACGCCGCGCGCCGGCTGCCTCGACAGCAGCTTCCGTGAGCGTCAGCGTCGATTTCCTCATGGCGGACTTCGGACTGGGTGTCCCCTTCGTTGCTCTTGGAACCAATTCCATAACGCTCGCATCCACCGACAACACGGCGATTACACCCGGACTAGCCTGGACGGTGCCGCCGACATCTTCGACTCACCTTTGTATTGCGGCTCAGATCAGCACTCCCGGCGACCCCTTTCGTCCGCCGTCTTTGCTGGGTGGATCGCCCGGGTTGGCAGGCACCGACCCATTGGTTCTCCAGGACAACAACAAGGCGCAGCGCAATCTGCTGGTCTCTAAGGGACTGGGTGGGGCAGGTGGCGAGTCGTACGCGATCATTCACAATATTGACGCGACCAAGCAGGACATTGAACTCGCATACAGCATCGACCCAAGTACTCTGCCGTTCGTGTCCGGCGGTTCCCTCAAAATCGTGGGCACGGCAGCGGTACCTCTAGCCAGTTCAGGCAGCGTTGTGCTCAAAGACATGGCTCTGGGTGAAGACCGCTGGCTGGAACTCAAGTTTGGAGACATTTCCTCGCCCCAAGCAGACTCTGTGATTTTTCGTTTTAACCAAGTGAACTCGGGATCGACAGTGAACGGGTTTGCGAACGCGTTCCGACGAGAGGACCTGCCGGCCGTTATCGTCGACCGTCTGCAGTCGCAGATCGACGTCCTCACTCGCCTTTGGTCCATCACTCACGACGAGGAACTCAAAGAAGCCGTCGAGGAGACGGTTGAGCACGCCAAGAGTCACGAGATCACTGAGTTTAAGCACTACCGTGATTTTCTTGAGGACCACTTCAAGGATTTGAGACGCGCGATCACGAAAGATTCCGGCGCAAGCCTTGCCTCCGATCCTTTTGGCCTGTTCGATGCACTCAATCAGTTGAAAACCTCCATCAAATCCAAGAACCCGACCGCACTAACTGTCGCGCATGACGTGCTACTGCAGCGACTCGACGCCCATTTGACCTGGAGACAAAGAAGTCACCTCCCGATCCCGTAGTCTCTTTGGGATTGCTGTCAAGAAAGTTGCGATTCACTGGAGATCATTCCGCCCGTTTGCGATCCGTTAGTGCGATTTACTCTGCCTTGCATGTACTAATATCGCCAGCCGTGCTCTCTATCTAGTTGAAACTACGTTGAACGGCGGGTTCAATTCCCATCTCCCACCCCACCTCTAACCACTCAGCGCCCCGCATCCCTTACCGTAATTCCCTTTTCTCCTCTCTCATTCTGGGGGACGCTAGACCAAAATCCACGACAGATTTCAGCCCCCAGGCAGATTGCGAACAATCGGACCCTCGCGCATTGGGTTTGGGATACTCCAATGTGGGCCTCATACGGGGCAGGAAAAACCTGAGCACGACCGATCCTCCGTCCTGGTCAACGACTGATGCGATTTATCGTCAATCACAGTCGCCGAGGTTGTAGGCTGGCCAGACCGGGCCGTCGGAGCCGCTCGGGATGGAAGGGGATGGCAAAGGGAACGAGCGGAACCGCTTGGTGTATATTGTCGTAAATTTGGGTTGCAAAATGGAAATCCTCGGTTAACGCGGTTGGCGTGTTTGGCTGGCCGCACCCAGTTTTGTCCAAGGTCAGGATAAACATGAGTTGGGCTGCACTCGGGTGACAGGGAACACCAATGTCGGATATCGAAGAGAGAATCAAAGAGTACATTGACAGCCGGCTAATCAGTGGGCAAACCGGTTACCTCGGCTACTATGACAGGACAGCGCAGCGGATGAAGCGGCGTCACCTGCAAAACCGGTCGGCCGCCGCCATTGGCGCTGTGCTTATTCCGGTAGTGAGTAACCTGAATTGGGAGCCCCAAATTCGTGGTGCTACGATCCATGTTGCGACAGTTGGTGCGTCACTTATTGGATTGGTCGTCGCGCTCATCCTTGCGCTCGAAGGGGTGTTTCACTTCAAGGAACAGTGGCAAAACTTTCGAGGCACCGAGCAATACCTGCTCTCACAGAAGTACCGCTTCGAAAACGGCGTGGACGAGTACCAAGCGCTGTCCACCGAGGATGCGTTCAAGCTGTTCGTGTCAAGGGTCGAGAAGGCAATTCTTGATGAAAATAACGTGACCCTCAACATCCTCGGTCGCTCGGAAGGGATATCGCCAGGGCCTCCGAAGTAGCTGCGGTGACCGTCCTACCCAACATGGGATTGCAGCCGACGCGTCGGATCCGCGCTGCTGACGCACCCCGTTCGCCCGGTTGTTTCGATCACGTTCTATATCACCACTTACTGGCTATCCAGGTTGCCCACTTGAAAGGGTTTGAGAGTCTCTTCTTGGAGTATCGCCGATAGGGGAATTCGGACCATTCCTGCTCGGCGTCACTTCGCACCAACTGAGTGCTGGTGATTTCACTTAATGGATAGTCGCCGTGACGTTCGCAACCTGGTCTAAGAAAACCACGTAAGCCGCGACCAGGCGGTATGTCTGATAGTAATCGTCAAGCCGCATGGCTGAAAGCTTATCCTTAGGCGTGTGAAGGATGTGGGCATTCCAGGTCTCCTGCGTCAGGGAATGGATCGTGATACGAGGGATCTTGCGTTCTGCAAACTGCTCCGCGTCAGTACTGCCGACCTGCTCGACATTGACACCTGTGACGGGTACGTTCATCTGCTTCGCTATCAAAGCGAGAGCAGCAACCAACCGCTTGTAGCCAGACCTCGGTAGGCGCCAGACCTAGCGTGTCCATGTTGACCATCGCCTCGGTCGCAGCAACCTGTTCCTTGGCCATTTGTCGAACGTAGAAGTGCGACCCAACTTCGCCCCGCTCCTCGTCCGTGAACCCAATGAAGATATAGGTATGCTTGCGCGGCTCAGTCTTTACTGCTTCGTAAAGGGACGGCAGCAGCGATGCACCGCTCCAGTTGTCAACCACTCCATCGCCTGCCGACACGCGATCGAAGTGCGCTCCGACGATGATGACCCTATCGGAACTGCCCGGCAGGAGGCAAATGACGTTGGGCAGCTTCGATCCCTTCACCGGTTGTTCGGAAATGTGGTGCTCATCGCACCCCGCTTCAGCAAACATTTGCTTGAGGGTCGCCTCGCGTTGCTTGTTATCCCCGGCATATGTCCCAAGGCGGGCTTCGACGATCTGGCGCGAAGCCGGATTGTACCGGACATTCTCGGCAGTGGCACCGACCCAGGAGTAAAACATCAACACGATGGCAGCAGTCACGCAAACCTGTGGTTGGGGAAACAGACTAGCCATATGCTTAGGGTATCGAGCCAGGCGGACAGCTAAAAGGCGGGTACTCGGGACGCAAACGGTGGTGGAATCGGTGTCTGGCATCTCTGCCTGCCCTTCGCCGTTCTACCATCCTAAATGGCTCGATTGCGTATCGCTGTAAACTCGGCCGACCCCAACGAGTGAGTGTTCAGCTGGGCCGAGCATGAGCACGGTGCACCGCGGGCCATCCATGCCCAGGCCAACCCTATGCGCCAATCGGACACTTTCGTGTGCGGGGGTCCAATTCTTACATTCGAAGAATCACCTTCTCCGTTTCCACTATCGCGCTCCGCCGTTTACTTTTCAATGTCGAAGTAAATCTTTGTTGTGGCGCGGTATTGGGCTATCTTCTTGCCATCTAGCTCCATTTCTAATTCCGCCACTCGCGCCCACCTTAAGCCCCGAACCGTCTTTGCGGCTTTTGCCACCGCGTTTTCCGCAGCCTTCGCAAAGCTCTCCTTGGAAGTTCCGACTACCTCAATAATCTTTTGCGCCATGGTGTTCTCCTTTGATTTCTAACCATAGATTGTGCCGCTGGCTGCCTGGTGATTCGCGCGTCCCGCAACCACTCTGGTAGCTGGAAGAATGTCGCTGAGTGTACAACACGCAATCCATTCCACCAGCAATTCTCAATTGGTTAAATCGCCCGATTGCGATGACTATCCGGTCCGCAACGCGGAGTTGCTTGGATTGAAAGGCACATTTTGACTTGAATGCCGGAGAAGCATCAGAATTGATAAGCGTTACTTGGCCTCAATGATGTCTGAACCGTAAAAACACGCATGAGAATGGTGCCCCAATCACGTTGCCGAACACGGAAACCGTGAGCGTAGGAATCCAGAACAAGAATAATCTGAAGAGCTATTTCCGAGTCCTCTGGCCGCAATAAACAATGCGAAGAACAAAACTACGAGAACTCAGAATAGAGGCGAAAAGGCACTCTCCGCGAGTCCACCTGCGCCAGCAGCCAGCCCAGTTGCCTTCTGCCCACCCCTGCCCCGAAACACCGGCCAAGAACCCGAGACCGACTCCGCGTGGAATATCGCCGTTAGTCCGCTAAGGATGTTCTTGACGTAATCCATAACTTCTGGTCGAACGCGGGATTACGCGGCACAGAGTCTCGCAGTAGGAGCCCTCGAGCCTTGTCGGCTCGCACAGCTTCACCTTACCCGTCGCATACGTGCTGAGTTGCCCCCGCCAACCCACGCTCCTGAAGCTCCAAACGTAAGAGTCTGCGCTCCTTTGGCAACCGACGCGCACCCCTCTGGTCCTGGAGTCACGACTGCAGAGTTGCACTTCGGAGGTGACCATAAGCTGCGGATCAAGGGCAGGACCCAGGAGGCGGTGCGGAATGATGGATCAAATGCCCAGATGGTGTGCAAGATAATTACACATCCAACCCAATCGACCTCATCAGCGCCAGTCCATTGCTCTTTGTGACCACCCCTTCTCGTAACTTGTAGTCGAAGAACATCTTTCCGTTCTCAAACTCGTCTTGAAAGTGAACGTTGTACACCTGCCCATCCCGCGGGCCACCGATGTCGGTCAGCGCCAAGTCGTGGGTACTGACCAACCCGAATGCTCCCCGATTCAGCAGGGCACGGACCATACCCTCTGCCCCGATTCGGCGGTCATTCGAGTTGGTGCCCTGCAACAGCTCATCCAGAAGAAACAGCAGGGCTGGGTCGTCCCCCGCAAGGTCGAAGAGCTTACGCAGGCGGGTAATCTCCGCATAAAAACGCGAGCTTCCGTCCTGCAAAGAATCATTGACGCGGATGCTAGCGCCGACACGCAGGGGCGTCAGTCTAAGACGGCGCGCCCTCACGGGCGCACCCGCCATCGCGAGTACGGCATTAATGCCGACTGCACGCAGCAGGGTGCTCTTGCCAGACATGTTCGAGCCGCTTACCAACAACACACGCTTTTGTTCTGATAGACAGACATCGTTACGAACGCATTTTTCCGCCGGGATAAGCGGATGGCCGACTTCTACGCCGTCAAAGCACACGTCACCTTGGACAAGCTCAGGAAACGGATCGGCGGGATGTTCATAGCTGTAGGTGGCCAAACACATGACTGCTTCGATTTCTCCAATCACCCTCAACCACGACCGCACCGCGCGGCCGTGACGTTGCCGCCAGCGTTCGGCCGCAAAAGCCAGCTGCACTGAGTACATGACGGGAACATCCAAAATGGATACGATCACGTTCTTGCGCGAGTCGATTAAATCAACGATGGTTCTCAGGCGCGCAACCGCACTTGAACCTGCGAGTTCACCCGACGAAAGCTCGCGTTGGATTAACTGTAACCACGGCGCGCGGAACAGGTGCTGTTCGACGCGTGCCAGCACACCTGAGAGCAAGTCCAAATCGCGAAACGCTTGCTCGGTTTCATGCAAGACTTCCTCCCGCGGCTTGCGCAATTGGTAGGTGAGGATGGCTTCGACCAGGACGATCAGGACCAGCGGCTTTGCGGTTCCCCAGTAGCCCCAAACCACAACTCCCGTAAATGCCGAAACGCTGAGGATCGCAGCCAACCATCGAATCCACTCCGGCTTCATCCGGTTCGGGGCTTCCGCCCAGTGCACCAACGCTTCGGGATACACTCCCGCTCTCGCATCCTCGCTAAGTATCGCCAGCTCTTCCCTGAGGTCGAGTTGATCACGCAGTTCGTCAATCGCACCATGCCGCTCTCCGATCTGGTCAACGGTTGAAGGCGAGAGTAACCATTTTGCAAGGGTCTCCTCGCCCATTCGGGTACGTGCGGTGCAGAGAAGTTCGAACAAGCCGCCTCGACCGAACAAGTCGAGGTCGGCGGCGTACACGTGATGAGAATCGTCGAAGCGTTCGCCGGTCTGTCCCGCGCCCGCCCAGTGGTCTTCGATCCGAGCCAGCCCATTGCGATAAAACGCCACTGCACGTCGGGCTAAGTCTCGGGCACGCAGAATGCCCGAATGATAAGACCCCACGGACACAAACACCAACATTGATCCAGCCAGCCACCAATAAGAAAACGCATGCAGCCAGATCGACTCCCACGCTATCCCGGCTGCTGCCAAGACCAGCACAAGGCGAATGTTGCCGAGACGAATGTGAGTTTTCTCGTGATGAGCGAAACGGGATTCGCGATCTTTGAGACGCTGCCTATATTCTTCGACTGCCTGCACAGCTTGAGCATACATCAGGTATTTCGAAAGCGACGGAAGTATCAGGGCGAGGCTTGCGAGATCGACGCCGCAATCGCCCCGTCCTGTTACTCCCGAAGGGGCGTCGCCACAAAACGTCTTCGACGGGACCTTGGGTTAAGTTGACGCTGCGATAGCTGGCGCATTTCCCATCGGCGCAGTTGCAGTCCATCTTCAATCGTTGCGGGATTCGAGAACAAACTTTCGCACACCTACGGACCAAGATTTCTGACCGGCTTCGAGAACTGAACTTGGTGGACGCATTCAAGACTCCCTTAAGATAAGACTTGTCTAACAGAATCAACTAGACCGAGCGATTGGCTAGAGATCGTTCCCGACAGAGCGCAAAACACGACGGGTTTTCCGCGGAGTCGATCCTCGATGGAGATTCAGGCGGAGCGGCAGAATCACCTTTTCAGATGCTTACGGGCACATGTACTTCTGGACACTTGACCCCCTTTTCGTCGCGCATGTAGAGTCGCACCGCTAGTCACATCCTGGGCCGAAAAATCGGGACGGAGCGAGGAGCGGTTGAGCTGATGCGCAGACAGACCAGACACGCGCTGAGGATCTCGCTTGGTATCGGGCTGGCAGGAATCACGGTGGGCCTGCTCGCGATTCTGGCAGTGGATGGCTTGCTGCGATGATTTCGCCCATAGCAATGCCGAGCTGATCAGTCGGCGCCCCGTGCATATTTCTGCGGCTTCAGAGCAGGCGATTCAACAGCGACCCAATCGTAGATCACGGCTGGTTTGGGCTACCGGCGAAATCCGTATGAAATCCGTTGCTTGGCTTTCGTGCAGTTGCACTGGCTAAGATTGCTGGCTGTGCATTCGGCAATCCTATTGTTTGCAGTCGGGCTGTTTTCAATTCCCATCTCGCGCTCCAACCGTCTAGTGATTCCCGGCGAGCCGCCCTCGTCGCAGCAGCCGGTACTCTAATTCAGCTTGGCATACTCCGTCTTAGCTTCCTTCAGGATGGGGAGGCCGGGGTCGGCGTCTTTCCAGACCGCAAAGAAGTCCTGATAAGCGGTACGAGCCTTCTCCTTTTCCTTGGCGCTAACGTAAGCGCGGGCAAGACCGAGTTGGGAGAATGAAATAGTCGGGTCCGTCGGAGAGAAATTCCGGAGGTGGAGGACTGCTTCGAACTCTTTCGCAGCCTGACTCGCTTGTCCTGCCATCAGTAGTGCACTGGCGCGCGTATAACGCGACTCCGTGATCGCGCGATCGAACGGCTCGGCCTTTTTGATTAGGTCCAGCGCTGTAACGGCGTCATGGCGGTTCATCGCCAGCACAGCGCGGATCATCGGCACTGTAACGGATTGAACGTTGGTATCTTCCGGACGCTGCGCGGCGGCGCGCTCCAGTAATTGAGTGGCCTTGGCGTCTTCGCCAGAACGCGCGTAAATATCGGCCGCGGAAAGCAGCACGGTGGGTGTTTGCGACTGCTTTACGGCAGCGGCGGCGCCGCCTATCGCTTCGCCGCGATTTTGTGCCAGAGCGTCCAGAAGAGCTTCACTCGCGATGGTACTCACGATTGATTCTTTGAGATCGAGGCGGGCTGCTTTCTCTTCGACTTCTTTGAAGAGATTTCGCGCCTGCCGCAGTTGGCCATGGGCACCCGCCAGGGCAGCATCTCGCTGGAGCAGATCAAACTCCCCTTGGGGGCTCTCTTTCGCCAGTGCATCTTCTTTCGCCTGGGTCACGCCATCACCCTCCAGGAGTGCGATGTTGGCTATTTGCTCGTGGATAAGAACCCCGCCGATTTTACGTTGCTGGGCGGAACTCAGGATTGCCTTGGCGTCGTCCAGTCGATTCGTCGCGACGTAGGAAAAGGCCGCGATGGCATAGCCGTTGTACTGGTCGGGAGTCAGTTGGATTGCCTCAAGAGCGTTCGCGATGGCTTTGTCAAACTGCCCCAAGCCGAGGTACGAAATTGCCAAGTTCACTCTTGGCCGAGTATCCCGCGGGTACACCTGTTTATAGAGGTCGTAGGTTTCGATGGCTTTGTCCGTCTGCCCGCCGTACGAGTAGTAGTCGCTCGTGATGGCCAGGCGCTCGCGCTCGCTGGCGCGATCCTTCAACTCGAATGCTTTCCGTATGTACTGCAAGGCGTTTTCGTTTTGTCCAAGATTGTTGTATTCAACGCCCAACCCACGATACGCCATAGCGAAATTTGGATCTAACTCGATCGCCCGTTTGCTGAACCCAGTCGCTTCCAGGAAGTCGCCGTTGTTGTTCCGAGTGGCGGCCTCAGAATTCATTTTTAGAGCTTCCAGCGAGGATGTTGTCGCTTCCTGCAGAGGCTTGTCAAATTTCTGAATCGATGCCAGCGACTCTCCCAGTTTGCCCCGTAACGTAGTGCTCGCCTGTCCCAGGGCATTCAATATTCTCTCTTTGCCTGGGGCTTGGGATTGTTCTTGCGCGATCGAAGCGCCGGTTGCGGTGTTTACTGCCTCGAGCGTGACCACATAATCGCTACCCAGGCTCACGATGGAGCCGTGCACCATCGCCTTGACACCGTTGCGCTGGCATATCTCGCGGCCTATTTCTGGAGTAACGCGCGATTCCGGAGGTCGCCCCATCAATTTCAGCGTCTGCGCGACCTCCTGTTGCGATATTAGGTTTAGATACGGCGATTGTGCCAAACTGACTTGAAGGGCCGTCTTGAGTGTTCCATCGAAAACGGGGTCGCCGGTCGTATTGGTGAAGTCTGTAATCAGGATGGAGTCCTTCTCTGTGAGAGCGCCAGCCTGGCGCGAATGCCAAAGAAATAGACCCGTTGCGAGAAGGGCAAGGATTATCACCGAAAGGGCAATCTTCCATAGATTTCTCTGCCCCGGCCGTGCCTTCAGGGCAGGAGGAGAAATCAAGGATACCGACGCTTGGTTGAAGGCTGAGGGTTCGCGAGCCGGGGAGACGACCGCGGCGGATCTCTCTGCTTCGTCGTTCATGACCGAAACGCTGACCGCAGATCGCCCTGATTCGGTTTCCCGCTTCAAGCGTTTTAGGTCCGCCCGCAAGTCAGCCGCGTGCTGGTAGCGTAACTCTCGGTCTTTCTCCAGACCTTTTTTGATGATCCGCTCAAGTTCGGCAGGCAAATCGGGATTCACCCGTACCGGGGCCACTGGCTCTTTGTGGAGAATCGATTCGAATAAATTTGCCGAGGTATCTCCACGGAACGGTAGCATGCCCGTCGACATCTCGTACAAAACTGCCCCGAAAGAAAAAAGGTCCGTGCGGGAGTCTAGTTCCTTGCCTCGTGCCTGCTCAGGTGACATGTAGGCTACAGTTCCCAGCGCTGTTCCTGGACTTGTCACGTACTGTTCATCCATCGTTACAGTGGCTTGGGGAGTGACTTTCGAACTCGCCTTCACCTTGGCCAATCCGAAATCAAGTATCTTGGCGTGACCGCGCTTGGTGACGAAGATGTTCGCGGGCTTGATATCGCGATGAACAATCCCTTCCGAATGAGCGGCATCGAGCCCATCGGCGATTTCTATGCCCAAAGAAAGCAGCGTTTCATTTTCCAGGGCATGTCCGGCGATCATGTGTTTGAGCGTCATGCCATCGAGGAATTCCATGGCAATGTAGGATTGTTCATCAGTCTTGCCGATCTCGTAGATAGTGCAGATATTCGGATGGTTGAGGGCAGAGGCCGCTCTTGCCTCCCTCCGGAAGCGTTCGAGAGCCTGCGGATCCCGCGCCAGCTCGTCAGGCAGGAACTTCAACGCGACGAAGCGTCCAAGCTCGGTGTCCTCGGCCTTGTACACTACGCCCATCCCGCCACCACCGAGTTTCTCGACGATGCGATAGTGCGAAATGGTCTCGCCGATCATTGCTGCGAATCTTACTCAGATGAAACAGGGCAAGTCAATGAAACGCGGTCGGTTTGAGAACCCGAACCGGCGGTTGTCTCCAGCGTGGCGTTCGCCTCAAAGCTCATCTCCGGATGGTCTGTCGGAATGACTTCTCTTTGGTTCTGTCGGAGGCGTCTGGAATCGCACCGAACGTTCCTGCCCCTTGCTTGAAAGGGAAGACTTCAGGGGCCATGCGACGTGCCGGATCTCGGGCCGGGTTTTCAGGGGTGCGCACAAAAAACGGCCGGAAATGACGTTTCATGCAGACATGACATCTTACCAGTCGAAGCAAAAACACGACGTAGAACCTGTCCCACACGGTGGGGGAGCGAGAGACGTAAATCGTGGAACACCCACAATGGGGGCAATTCTTTAGGCTGATTCGTCGCATCTTTGATGATCTCTCCCAGTTCCTCCCCATCAGCGATATCTCTCACAGTTCCCCCCATCAGCATATGACCCCATTAGATGCAGTTCGCCGGGCTGCAGTTCGATGCTCCCGGGGATCTCAACGCCTTTTCTTACAGTAAGTTAGTACAGGCAGGAGCGTCCTTCGGTACACCTTTTAATTAAGCCTCGCGCCGAGCCTCCCTACGAAAAGGGAGGGTCAGGAGGGTGGCATTCGTCGCAAGTAACCATTCTTGTTAGACTACGTCGCGACCTTCTCAGCTTGTCAGGTCCCTCACAGGAGCGGCGTGATGAATCCGAAGTTTCCGCTGGTGGCGGAGTTGATTGCCGAGTTTCTCGGAACGTTCGTGCTGATCTTGCTAGGAACGGGAGTGGTCGCCATGGTTGTACTGTTCCCGTCCCGGACACCCGGCGAAATAATCCACGGTGGTTACACCAATATTACTCTGGGATGGGGACTTGGAGTAACCATGGGGATCTATATTGCGGGGAAAATCTCAGGGGCGCACCTCAATCCCGCGGTGACTCTGGCCCTGGCGGTGTTTCGAGGCTTCCCCTGGCGCAAGGTCTTGCCGTACTCCCTCGCGCAAACCACGGGAGCGTTTGTAGCGGCCGCACTGGTATATCAAAATTATCTTCCCGCTTTTCACCTGGTTGACCCGCAACTGGAAAGAACCGCTGGAGTTTTCACCACGTTTCCCGCCTTTCCCACCTTGCTCCAGGCGGGATTTCTGGACCAGGTGATCGGCACAGGGTTGCTACTCCTTTTCGTTTTCGCCATCACCGATGAGTTCAATTTACCCCCGGGACCGAGCCTGGGGCCGCTGATGATTGGACTGGTAGTGGTGGCGATCGGCATGAGCTTTGGAGGGATGCACGGATATGCGATCAATCCGGCGCGCGACTTCGGTCCCCGCCTGTTTACCGTAGTAGCCGGTTTTCGGAACAACGGCATCACCGATGGAATCCGGACATGGTGGGTGCCGATCGTGGCTCCGTTGCTGGGAGGGCTAGCCGGCGCTGCACTCTATGACTTCGGTATTCGCCGGTTCTTGCGAAGACCATCGTAGCGCCGCCTTCTCGGGCTGCAAAGCGTCCACAAAAATGTGCGCCCGCTCATTCACTGGACCGACAAATCCCCCTGACCGAATCGGCCCTCCGGGCAGCCGGCGCGATGACCGCGTTCCAGGTTGCGGAACTTAGTCCAGCCCTTAGAACCCGGGAGCGAAAGTGTAGCCGAGCGAGATACCGACTCGTGTCGCCACCGGCGAGCTGAATTCTTGGTTGTTACGGATCAGATAAAGGTGCGCTTCCGGTCGAACAAAGAAGTGGCCGTGAATGTAGTATCGGACGCCGCCACCAACGTGGCCCATGAAATGATTGCTACTGACGAAGTCAGTACAACTGATGGCGCCGCAAGTCGTGAAGGCCTGGTAGAAACGAAGGCTCTCCCAGCCGATGCCGGCCATGAGTTCCGCCGCCGCTTTTTTGCCTAATCTGGGGGCATAGAGGGCATTAAAGTCATAAAAAAGTGGACGTTCCGGCGCGAAGTCTCCATAAAGGTTCCGGCTGGCTCTCCAGGCGAGTTCGCCGCTCACTCCAAACTGGCGCTTTAGGAGAAGGTCGGCGCTGAAGACGGGGTAGGTGCCGCCGCTAAGGGTTACCGGCGCATGGTTTCCGCTAGCGCTGGAGGCCGAGGGCGCAATGATCGTGCCAGCACCAAACGCGGCATCAAACTGCTGCGCATGAGCGGCACTCTGGATGATCAAAGGTAGAACCAGCACCAGGATTAGGCTGAGCTTTGTCAAAATAACCCTCCGTTGGGACGTTGTATTAGTCGTTTAGATGCAACAGCATCCCCAGCGGAAAGCAAAATTTTGTAAAGCCGACCTAGCGTCTTCGAAGCTCTGCGCGCCCGCAAGCAATGGTTTGCATCTATAATGCGGCACCGGGAATCAAGATAACCTACTTGTATTGACTGTGTTCAGCGTCCTGTCCGATATGGAAGAACTGAACCCCAAAAAACCATCCCCGCGTAAACGAAAGCCGATCGCCCCTACGACGACCGCAATCTTGTGTCTGATCGTTGCATTGAACCGGCTTGCGGCTGGACAAAACGGCGGTTACCCGCAGGCAGCGCGTGACTCTGACTCCGGGGCTTCCCAGATTAGCTTGCCCTCCGGTCAAAGCCCGTACTCCGGCAGTGTTGCCCAGGGCAAGGCCACGCCGCAAGCTCTGCCGCTTAGTTTCCAGGATGCGATTGATCTCGGGTTGAAGAACAATCTCGGGGTGCTGCTGCAGAGTTACAACACCATCGCCGCTCGGGGAGAGAAATGGAAAGAGTTGAGCGCCCTTCTTCCCAATGTAAACGCCGCGGTTAGCGTCAACGCAGTGCAAGACAATCTGGCAGCACGGGGTTTGCGGTTTCCCGGATTTCCAACAATCGTCGGGCCCTACGGGTTTACCGACGCGCGGGTGTACCTCAGCCAATCCATTGTGAATCTCAAGGCCTTGAACCGCCAGCGCGGAGCAGCCGAAGACGAGCGGGCGGCACAATTCAGCTACAAAGACGCCCGAGAACTGGTCGTGCTCTCCACCGGCAATGCCTATCTCGTGGCCCTCTCGGGAGCGGCTCGAGTAGAAACCGCCGAAGCCCAGCTGAAAAACGCCCAGGCACTGCATGACAAGGCGATGGATCAGCAGAACGCCGGCCTGAGCCCAGCCATTGACACACTTCGTGCCCGAGTTGAGCTGCAAAACCGGCAGCAGCAGTTGATTGTCTCGCGGAACGACTATGCCAAGCAAAAACTGGCGCTGGTACGGGCCATCGGGTTGCCTGTGGGCCAGGAAATTGCGCTCGTGGACAGAGCGCCGTACGATCAGCTGACCACACTCGGACTCGAGCAGAGCCTGCAGCGCGCATACGCGTCCCGCTCCGACTACCTGGCGGCTGTGCAACAGGTGCGGGCGGCCGATCACTATCGTAAAGGGGCGTCCGCCGAATATTTCCCCAGCCTTGAGATGACCGCAGACTACGGCGACCTGGGAATTAATCCGGGGAACTCGCACGGTACGTTTTCGGTTGCGGGCCGGTTGAATATTCCCATCTTCCAGGGTGGCAAGGTGCACGCCGACGTTCTGCAAGCGGAGGCCACGCTCGAGCAAAACCGTGCCCGGCTAGAAAACTTGCGTGGCCAGATAGAATACGAGATTCGCACCGCCCTGCTCGACCTGGAGGCGGCCGACGAGCAAGTGCAGGTGGCGCGAAGTTCGGTCGAACTGGCGGAGCAAACCCTGACCCAGGCGCACGACCGATTCGTCGCTGGCGTTACCGACAACCTGGAGGTGGTCCAGGCCCAGGAAGCGGTGGCAGGAGCCCACGAAAGCTATATTTCCGGTCTGTATTCCCACAATCTGGCCAAGATCGAACTGGTGCGAGCCATGGGCTACGCGGAACAGGGCGTAAGAGAGTATCTGAAGGGCAAGTAATATGGAATCAAGCACAGAGACGAAAGTGAACGACAGGCGTGAGGATGAAACCCGAGAACACCCTCCCTTGCCGGCTTCGGAGAAAGATCTCCACTGGAAGCAAGCTTCGCGCAATCCTCGTTTCCGCCTGGCGCTCATCGTGGGCGGAATTGTGGTGCTGGTGGCGGGGTTTTTCCTCTGGCGCTATCTGAACAGTTACGAATCTACCGATGACGCCCAGATCGATGGCCACCTGAACGCTGTCAGCGCCCGTGTGTCGGGCCACGTGGCGAAGCTGTTGGTCAACGACAACCAGTATGTGGAGGCGGGCACGCCCCTGGTAGAAATCGATCCCAAGGACTATGAGATTGCCGTGGCTCGCGCCCGGGCCTCCTATCAGGATGCGTTGGCCACAGCGGAATCCATGCAGGTCAATGTTCCCATCAACACCGCGAACACCGGGAGTCAGCTTTCCGCCGCCCAGGCCGAGGTAGAAAGCGGGCGGGCGGGAGTTTCGATCGCCCGCCAGCAACTGGAGGCCGCGCGTGCGCAACTGGAGCAGGCCATTGCCAATGACATCAAGGCGCAAAACGATGTGGGCCGCTATAAACAGTTGGTGGATAAACAGGAAATCTCACATCAGCAGTACGACCAAGCGGTAGCAGCCGCCCGCTCGAGCACCGCCGGCGTGGCCGCAGCCCGAGCATCGGCTGCAGCGGCCGAGCAACAAGTGGCTCAGGCACAAGCCAAACGGGACCAGATGGATGCCAACCTGCGCGCCGCCGAAACCGGCCCGCAACAGAATGCATCCGTACGCGCGCGGGCCCAGGGAGCGCTGGCACAGGCTCAGCAAAAGAAGGCCGAGCTGGACCAAGCCCTGCTCAACCTGGAGTATGCCCGCCTGGTTGCACCGGTCAGCGGAATTGTGAGCAATCGCACCGTTGAAGTGGGCCAGAACGTTCAGGTCGGGCAAGAGCTGATGAAGATCATCAATCTGGACGACATCTGGGTCACCGCCAACTTCAAGGAAAGCCAGCTCCGACTGATGCGGCCCGGACGGCAGGCAACCATCTCGGTGGATGCCTACGGAAAGAAATACAACGGGCGCGTGCAGAGCATCGCCGGGGCGAGCGGATCGTTGTTCAGCATGCTTCCGCCGGAAAATGCCACAGGCAACTACGTGAAAGTCGTGCAGCGGATCCCGGTGAAAATCACTTTTGATCCGGGAGAGACCAAAGAACATATTCTGCGGCCGGGAATGTCGGTCGAGTGCAAGGTCTGGGTGCGATGAGTACCGCGGCACTGACCGCGGACGGTGCTGCCCTCCCGCGCCCGGCGATCAATCCCTGGATCATTGCGCTGGCGGTCACGCTGGCCACTTTCATGGAGGTGCTGGATACCAGCATCGCCAACGTATCCCTGCCCCACATCGCCGGCAGCCTGTCCGCGGGCACCGATGAAAGTACATGGGTCCTAACCTCCTACCTGGTTTCCAACGCCATCGTGCTGCCGCTCAGCGGATGGATCTCCTCCATCATCGGGCGGAAGCGTTTCTACATGAGCTGCGTGGCGATCTTCACCATCAGTTCGCTGCTGTGCGGATTGGCGCCGAACCTGGGCATGCTGATTTTCTTTCGTATCTTGCAGGGGGCGGGCGGCGGTGGCTTGCAGCCCAGCGAGCAGGCCATTCTGGCGGACACTTTTCCTCCCGCTAAACGCGGCATGGCCTTCGCGGTGTACGGCATCGCGGTCGTGATGGCGCCGGCTATCGGTCCCACCCTGGGCGGCTGGATTACCGACAACTTCACCTGGCGCTGGATCTTTCTTCTGAACATTCCGGTGGGTATTCTTTCTCTGATCTTGACCTCGCGCCTCATCCAGGACCCACCCCACATGAAGCGCAAGAAGCTTTCAGAAACCAAGATCGATTACATCGGCCTGGGACTGGTCGCTCTGGGGCTGGGCACACTGCAGATTGTCCTCGACAAGGGCCAGCGCGAGGACTGGTTCGAATCGCACTTTATTGTGATCCTCTCGGTTGTCGCAGCCGCTTCCCTGCTGTTCCTGATCTACTGGGAGTGGACCCGCAAAGAGCCGGTGATCGACCTGCACCTGTTCACCAACCGGACTTTCGCCGCGGCTAACCTGCTGATGTTCATGCTTGGATTTGCACTGCTGGGCAGCACCGTCTTGCTGCCCCTCTACATGCAGACGCTTCTCGGATACACCGCGGAACAGTCCGGACTGGCGCTTTCACCGGGTGGCTTTGCCATCATGCTGCTCATGCCCCTGGTGGGTTTCTTGCTCTCCCGTGTCGATGCCCGCAAGCTAATGATGTTCGGCCTGATCGTCCTTTCTTTCTCCCTGTTTCACATGACCAGCTTTACCTTGGGTGTCGATTTCAAGACGGTGGTCATCGCCCGCACGATCCAAGCCGTAGGCATGGCGTTTCTGTTTGTCCCCATCAACACGGCGGCTTACGCGTTCCTTCCCAAGGAGAAGAACAACGCTGCCTCAGGCCTGATGAACCTGGCCCGGAACATCGGCGGTAGCGTGGGCATCTCCATTGTGACAACCATGCTGGACCGGAGGCAGCAATACCATCTGAGCCGCATGTCGAGCCACCTCTCGACCGGGAGTCCGCAGGTCCAGACCATGATTCAGGGCACGGCCCACGCCCTGGAGATGCGGGGTTATTCTGCTTCGAACGCTATGCACAAGGCCTACGCCCTGTTGCAGGGTAGCGTCTTCCGCCAGGCCAGCATGCTGGCCTACATTGACAACTTCTGGCTGCTGGGAGTAGCTATTCTAGCGATGGTCCCTATGGTTTTCCTTATGAAGCGGCCGCGCTCCGGCGGCGAGATTGCCGTACATTAGAGGTGCTAGGCATAAGGCTGGGGCTGGGGCTGGCCGGGTAGGAATCCGGGAGTGGATTGAGCCGCTGCTGCAAAGAACCGTTGGCTGGCATGGCATAGAAGCCCCCTGAGGGACGGTTTCTTTGGCGCCGCGACAAAAAGCGAGTAGATTGTGTTGTCCTGTGATATTCACCCCCAGGGCTGAAGCCCGCCCTCGGATGCGGGTTGGGTAACGCGGCTGCCAGGCCTTTCCCGTAATGAACCGGGCAAGGCAGAGCCTTTCCGCAAAGAGGACACACTGTGTTTCGAGTCATCACCGTCGAACGTGAGTTCGGAAGCGGGGCCGCGGAAATCTCCCGCGAAATTGCCAGCCGTCTGGGCTGGAAGCTCTGGGACCATGCCCTGACCGAGGAGATTGCCCGGGAAGCCAAAGTAGACCGTTCCGCCGTGATGTACTGCGACGAGCGAATGGACAGCACCTTTCACCGGTTGGCCAAGACATTTTGGCGCGGCAGCTACGAACGCAGCATGCCCTTGAAAGGCACGGAGCCTTTCGACGCGGATCGTTTTGTTTCGATCGGGCAGGAAGTGATGACCCGGGCGGCCGCTGCCGGAAATTGCGTGATTGTCGGACGGGGCGCCCCCTATTTCCTGCGCGCACAGCCGGACGCATTCCACGTCTTCCTCTATGCTCCGCGGGCTGAAAGGCTGCGACGCCTGCGGCTCATCGGACACAGCGAGAGAGAAGCGGAAGAGTTGGTGGATACGGTGGATCGCGATCGCATCGAATTCGTGAAGCACTACTTTGGCGCCGACTGGCCCACTCGCTCGCTCTACCACATGATGCTCAACACCGCCGTCGGCGATGAAAGCGTGATCGCGACGATCCTCGAAACCATGCACAGGCTGGAAAAGAAGCCGGTGACTGTCTGAAAATTCCGCCCTTGTTCTTCAAAGTGCCGCGTAACTCTTTGGTAATATTGCATTGCACCTTTTTCGTTGCACTTTAACACTGCTGAAATATCTTCGGATTAGCATGTGGATGGGCAGGGCAGGCGGGGAACCGCTTGGCGGAGGCTTCGGAGATGAAGGCGGCAAGGAGTCCACAACATGCACTTCCCCTGCAGGTGGCCGCAGTCTGCTACCGGTGGCAAGGCCCGTTGGTTGAATTCCTGCTGGTCAACACGAACGGTGGAAACAAATGGACATTTCCCAAAGGCGACCCCGAGTTGTCTCTCTCCCACGGGAAAGCCGCAGAACGCGAAGCGTGGGAAGAAGCCGGGGCCATTGGCAGAATCGAACCGCGCCATTTTTGTCTCTATCTCCACTCAAAAGGAGTCTTTTGGAAACCTCCAGGAGTGCGGGAGTTCGTGATCAAAGCGTTTCTGCTCGAAGTGGAGCGGCAAGAGAATCCCCCTGAGACAACGCGGAATCCCGCGTGGTTTGACCCCGACCAGGCCAAAAAAAGCCTGGCCAAGGGCCGCGAAGTCAAATACGCCCGTGAACTGGAAGCAGTCATCGACCGCGCCATGGAAAAAATTGGCATGGTGAAGGCCATGGCAGCGCGATAGTTCCTCGAACCTGTAGTACCGCCGTCCCGACGGCTGTTGCGCCGGGCGTCCCGCCCAACATTCCGCTCTCGGTCATGCTCAGCGGGTCGGCGCGATGAGATGCGACGCACAAAATGGAGCCGACGCACTCCAATTGCCTTCCACTCTGCCATCACGATACCTGGCCAGATCGTCCGTCTGAAGACTTCAGCTGTGAGATAGGGTCCGCGGCTCCGCTTGGCCGTACAAGCGCATAGCTAGCCAGGCTTAGGAGGACAGGATTCTGATCTCATGAGACGATTAATCTGTGATCCAACTCTCTTCAGCCGGCAAACGCTATGGCCACAAGCTCCTGTTCGAAGGGGCTGACTGGATGATTACGCCCCGCGACCGGGTCGGCCTGGTGGGCGCCAACGGCACCGGCAAATCCACGCTGCTGAGGATTCTGGCTGGGACGGAGAGCCTCGACTATGGGTCGGTCCGCCGGGCCAAAGGTATCAGTGCCGGTTACCTGCCTCAAGATGGGCTGGCACTCTCCGGACGCACTGTGTTCGCCGAGTGCATGTCGGTTTTTTCCAAATTGCGTGCCATGGAACAGGAGATGGAGGAGCTAACCAGACGAATGTCGGAGCTTGACCATGCCTCTCCGGAGTACGCGCAGGTCGCCGAGCGCTACCAGCGCCTCGAGCACGAATTTACCACCCGCGACGGATACGCCATCGAGGCGCAAGTCGGCGCCGTGCTTTCCGGGCTGGGCTTCGGCAAGGAAGACTGGACTCGGCAGACCGAAGAATTTTCCGGCGGCTGGCAGATGCGCATCGCGCTGGTCAAGCTGCTTCTGCAGCAGCCAAACTTGTTGTTGCTGGACGAACCGACCAACCACCTGGATCTCGAGGCGCGCAACTGGCTGGAGGAGTACCTCAGCAATTATCCCTTTGCTTTTGTGCTGATCTCGCACGACCGCTATTTTCTCGACGTGACCATCAACAAGATTGTCGAAATCTGGAACAAGCGCCTACATCTTTATAGCGGCAACTACGAAAAGTATCTGGACGCGAAAACCCAGCGGCTGGGGCAGCTCGAGGCGGCTTATCGCAACCAGCGGGAGCGCATCGAACAACTGGAAGTCTTCATCAACCGGTTCCGCTATCAGGCGACCAAAGCCAAGCAGGTGCAGAGCCGGATTAAAGAACTGGAAAAGATCGAGCGGATCGAACTGCCCGAGGAAGAAAAGACCATCCGCTTCTCCTTCCCGCAGCCCAAGCCCGGCGGCAGGATTGTCGCTGAGTTCGCCGGAGTGGCAAAGTCGTATGGCGAGAAGGAAGTGTTTCGCGACGTCGGTTTCATGATCGAGCGCGGCGACCGGATTGCCCTGGTCGGGGTAAACGGCGCAGGAAAATCTACTCTGATCAAACTGTTGGCACAAACCGAGCCTCTCACCCAGGGCGAGTACAAGCTGGGCCATAACATTCAGGCAGATTATTTCGCCCAGGACCAGTACAAGGAACTCAATCCGGATGCGCGCATCCTCGATGATCTGGGCGACATTTCCCCTCGCTCCACGCAAACCGAACTGCGCGGCCTTCTTGGGTGCTTCCTGTTTTCAGCGGATGACGTTTTCAAGCGCATCGGCGTGCTCTCCGGCGGCGAGCGTAACCGCTATGCCCTCCTGCGCATGCTGCTGCACCCGGCAAATTTCCTACTGCTGGACGAACCGACAAACCATCTCGACATGCGCGCGAAGGACGTACTTCTAAAGGCTTTGGCCGACTACACCGGCACCGTGGTCTTCGTTTCTCACGACCGGTATTTCATCGACGGGTTGGCTACGCGAGTGTTCGAGGTAGGCGACGGAAGGGTCGAAGTGTATCCCGGCAACTACGAGGACTATCGCTGGCGGAAACAGGGTGGGGCCGCCGAATTGCAAAAAGCGGTCACTTCAGCGGCAGTTTCGCAGCCCCCCAACGGAGGGAATGGCAATTCCGGCGCTCCGCCGCCAAGCTCCTTGGAATCCCCAGGCAAGCGCCTCAACCCCATCAAACGCAAGCAGATGGAAGACCGTGTCCATGAACTCGAGGCGGAGATCAACCGCCTGGAGGATACCCTCGCGGAGTATGAAGCGGCCTTGCAGTCCTTCGTCAGCGCCGAGGAAACTCAACGCCTGACCCAGGAACTAGGCATCACACGGGTCGAACTGCAGGGCCGGATGGCGGAATGGGAGCAATTGGGCCAGGCGTTGCAGACCTAGTCGTCCGACGTCTGCGCGACACATCAAAAAGCTCTGAAGAAGGATGACCGCAACTGTTACGAGTGCGGCTGCCCAATCTCGATTCACAACCGCATGCGAAGGTCAGCAAAACGAACGACCGGCAAGAGGCGCTCAAGCAGGTCGCCGCTGCTGATGCCGGGAGCGCGCTACCACTCAGCACATCCCCAGAGCAGAAGAATTTCGCTCGACTGAAGAACATCACGGCGGTTGCCCTGGACACGTTGCGCTACCCTTGGATTTTCCGCAAAGATTACAGGCGGATGTCAGAAGTTGGGGAAGCGGTGCAGAGTCATCACGAGTGTTTTGGTTTTCAGACTGGAATAACTGCCGTACTCAATGTCCCGCTTTGCGTGTGTGCGGGATCGATGACAATATCCGATCGGGTGCTGTTGACGATGGCTCTTAGTTCGGCTTGCTCCTCGGCAGGCACTTTGAATTTGTCCAGCGTTAGCCAAACATCGTCCAAGAATGCGTCCCACTCCTTGCCCGTAATCTTCAACTGCTTGTGTGACTCTGCCATCGACCTGCCCGTATATTTTTGCGGGCCGCCGGCAGCCCAGCAGACCATCTCCGTCACTAAGTACTTGAATCCCGCAGGCGGCACGCGATGGTGCGCTTCGTCCACCAGAGGGTTGGCGTTCAGTCTAGGGTCTGCCATGACTCTGTCGATGAGGTCGTCCACCACGCTGGCGATGTTGTACACCCCGCCAAGCCTGGCGTAAAGAGAGGGCTTTTCCGCTGCCTGCATGATGAACCTCCTTGAAGATCATTAGGGTAACAGAATTGGTCTCGGAGAATACACCTTCGCAATCTCTGGTTAGAGATGCGGTCACCGCAGAATGTCAGCATGGCGAATGTCAGCATGCCTATGCATCGCGACTTTTGCACACCGATACAGGACAGGTACAGCAACTACCCGATTCGGCGCCGTTCGTGCAGGGGCTTAGCATTTAGCTTCCTAAACAAATTAATCACAGCGGAGGGTTGAATGCCACGCAATGTTGAAGTCAATGAGGGACAGAGTTTTCAGGACGGAACGGGGCTGACTGTGAGAGTGGGAGAGATCGATGCGAACGACCGCGTTCACTTTTCCGTCATCGAAGATCGACGGGTCGCTGGACCCGGCGAAATGTCCTACTTAGCCTTCGTCAACCGTTTTACCAGAATTGAAGCAGTGGAAGACGCTTGTACACGCATCAAGCATCTCGGGTTTGTAGCCTCCCGGCATGTGCGAATCTACGGTGAGGAGTTTGAATTGCTGTCCGATCCCTTTCCTGAAGCGGGTCGGATCGCAATTCGCGCTAAGGCGAAAGGAGACTCAGACGCTCGCATACTACGTCTTCCAGTGTCCATCGTGCAAAGCGGCCGAGGACGAACGGTCAAAGCCGCGTAACCTGACTTACCTCTTTTTTTGCGAACACTTCGGTTAACGCCCGTCGGTGGAGTGCTCTCAAGCCGGCAGACTGGATGTCGAGGCAATCACGAGCAATTCTCAATTGGCGAAATCGCCTGTATCCTTTAGGTTTCGTTGTTGCAGTCGAGTTGGAAAATGCGACAGACGAGGACACTCTGGATTTGTGCGGCGCTGATTGCGGCACCAGCTGTCGGTTTGGGAGTGGGCGGCGAGTGACAGGGCACGATACGGGTACGCCGCCCCGGACGGCCGAAAGTGTACGGAAGCAGCTTGAACAAGCGATTCCTCTTGGCAGCAGCCGTTTTGGCAGCAGCCGTTCAGCAGGCAGCCGTTCAGCAGTCGAGAGCTACCTTGATTCTCGTTCTATAACCCCATTCGTACATCGATGCTTCCAAGTTTCCAAATGAACACCGAACCCCGCCGCTGCGTACATACACACTGGAACAATTCTGGTAGCTAATAGTTTTTTCCACCAACGAAGGCAAGACTTTCGGGTCGCTTCTATCCCCTTGATCCCAGAGGCGCACACGCCATCCGCCAGATTCCTCAGTTTTTGTGGGAGAAAGGATTACCCGTTGACAAGTCCTTCCGTAACCTGCTCCATCGCGCGCTTCCGTGCGATAGTCAGATTTGAACTTGTCGTAAATTCAAGAACACCCGTGGCATGCGGCAGCGCTCGTAAGTGCCGCGCGGAAAACCTTAAGGAGCACGGAACCGATGCTGCAGCCATCAGATTCTCAAAAATCGCAGTCTTCTTCGAACCAGAGCTTCGCGCCATCCAAAGCGGTGGCCATTTCGGTGGAACAAGCCACCATCGGACGTTCGCTAGTCGTCAAGGGTGAAATCAGCGGTTCCGAATCGCTCTACATCGACGGCAAGGTCGAAGGAAGCGTAACTCTTTCCGATAGCCGGGTCACGATCGGCCGCAATGGCAGCGTCGCCGCTAACATCAGCGCCCGTGAAGTCGTGATTCTGGGTAAAGTCCATGGCAATATCCAGTGCACGGATCGCCTAGACATCCGCAGCGAAGGCTCGTTGACGGGTGATGTGGTCACCCAGCGGATCAGCGTTGAAGATGGAGCCATTCTGAAAGGCAGTGTGCAGGTACGCGCGGCTGACCAGAAGCATGTTCAGGCCCAAGCCAAGCCAGCACCGGCTGAGCCCGCCAAACCAGCCGTGGCCGAGCAGGCCAAAGCAGCAGCGGCAGTCCAAGGCGTCTAGTTTGTTTCAGCGAGATTCAAAGGGGTACGCGTTGCCGCGTGCCCCTATTTTTTTTCGTCCGGCTTCGGCTTCAACTCCAGTGCCGCCGAATTCATGCAATAGCGTAGGCCAGTAGGCGCGGGCCCGTCTTCAAACACGTGTCCCAGGTGAGCATTGCAGCGTGCGCAGCGCGCCTCGGTGCGAATCATTCCGTAATTTTGGTCGGTGTGGTTTACCACTGCCGACTCGTCCAGCGGCTGGAAGAAGCTTGGCCAGCCCGTGCCTGAGTCAAACTTCGTCTCCGAGCTGAACAGGGGTTGGCCACAGCAGACGCATGCGTAGTTGCCTGCATCCTTCGTCTTCCAGTACTTCCCGGTGAACGCCGGCTCGGTTCCCGCCTTGCGGGTGACGTGATACTGCTCAGGGGATAACTGCTTCTGCCACTCTGCTTCCGTTTTAGTGACCTTCTCTGCCATATCATTCTCCAAATGTTTTTCCCGCTGGTGGGTCCCGGACTTCATCAAATTTCAATGATCATGTCCTCCAGCCGAGTGGGGTAACGGTTCAATATTTCACCTTTTTCCTTACGCACGACGATCGTGTCCGAGTGCCGAAAACCGCCCCAGGCCGGATCGTAAACGCCGGGCTCGCAGCTGAATGTCATCCCCTGGGCGAGCACAGTTTTATCGCCTTCGGCAATCCAGGGAGGCTCATGGCCTTCGAGGCCGATCCCGTGACCGGTACGGTGCCTGAGAAACTTCTCGAAACCCCTCTTACGAATCTGCTCCAGACTGCGTTTATCCACATCCTCAGCCACGGCGCCTTCTTTCATGTTGTCCGCCGCGATATCATGGGCCGCCAGCATGGCATCGAAGAGCCGCTTGGCGTAGTCGGTCGGCTTGCCAACGCAGAATGAGCGCTCGCATTCGACGTTGTAACCTCCCACCTGCGCGCCGAAGCTCAAGATCAGCGCGTCTCCCGATTTCAGCCGATCCTGGCTGGGCACGGCATGGGGGATCGCCGAGCGCTTGCCGAACGGCACGAGTCCCCCGAAGGGAGGGTCAATGCCGACTCCTACGACGTCATTGAGTTCTTTCGACATCTTGTCCGCAACCGCGTCAGCGGTAACCTTTAGGATTTCGTCTTCCGTAACACGGCCGTTGCGCTGCACGAAATCGCGGCCCGCCTGCACTTTAAAGTCGGCGAAATACATGGCCCGCCGCATGATGCGCAACTCTTCGTCATCTTTGACCCAGCGTAGCGTCTCGATCAGGTCTCCCGCATCCACAATCTCGGCTTTGGGCGCTCCCAGCTTCATTTGATGCAAACGCCCCGGCCGAGGCTCCTCCACTCCGATCCGTGCGCCCGCCAGGCCGCGGTTGGCCACACGCTCGAAGATCCAGCGCACCCGATTCACCGGTCCCGGGAAATCGAAATACGATTCGTAGTCCTTCACCCACCAGAGTTGGACCTGATCGACCTCGAGTCCAGGAACAAACAGTACCGGTTCTCCCGACTCTGGAATCAGCGCAGCGATGGGACGCTCCGTCGAAAGATGGAAGTATCCCGTGGTGTAGATGATGTTGGTAGCATCCAGGAGGAGCATTGCATTGAGCTTGCGCTCCTGCATCTTCTGCTGCACTTGACCGATCTTGCGCCGGTACCAGTCCGGTTGCAGGCGGTCGTGCGGGCCGGTAGCCGGCACGGAGGTGGCCACACGCAGCCATCGCATCCTCCCCAGGTGGCTGACATCGGTGGTAACGCTGAGCGCCGCCACGCCCGACAGCGAGAGCACGAACTGTCTCCGGTTTGCCATTTGAGCCCCCTGGTCACTATTTTCAAGATAACGAACCCCACAGCTCGGAAGCGCCTATCGCGCCTTCGTGCCTTCAGTTTCGCACTCACCCTCGAATTTGATGGCCACGCCTCAGGCGTCTTCCTCTCCTGACCCTCTCGGAGGGCCTTCAATGCTCCGGTACCTTCCCCGGTAGTAGAGCAGCGGATCGCCATCGCGTACAACAACTTCCTCGACTTCAGCGATAAAAATCGTGTGATCTCCCGCATCCTGCGCTGTATGCAGGCGGCACTCCAGGTAGGCCAAGGCGCTGTTGAGCACCGGAGTGCCGTGAGCTGTGCGGTCGAAGCGAGCGCCCGCGTCCCGCTCCGCGTGCCCATGATCATGAGCCGCACGCGCATAGTATTCCGAAATAATTTCTTGACTCTCCGCTAGGACATTGACTCCAAACCGTTTCTTGGCGTGCAGGTGAGCGTGAGTCCGCGCACGATGGTCCACGCAAACCAGCACCAGCGGCGGATCGAGCGAGACCGAGGCGAAGGCATTAGCGGTCATGCCTTGCACTTGACCCTCATAATCCACCGTGATGACGGTTACTCCGGTCGCAAAGCATCCCAGAGCTTTGCGGAACTCTAATGGCGGAACGCTCATGAGAATACCGAAATTACTACCGTCTTATACCATCCATGCAACCCTCCGTGAAACAAAGCGGCTGCCGACGGCGCAGGCGTTTCTGATCCGTCTCATGTATCATTCTCGTGTCCATCTTGTTGTTTTACGCTGTTTTTCGCGTCAATATTGCGCAAACATGAATTCTCGGAATCCGCTGCGGCGCAGCCGGGCTCCCATTCTCGCAGGTTAGTCAGTTGGCACGCTTGACGGTAAGAGAAGACATCGGACAGCAATACGATTCGTTGGCGACTTTTCTCGACGAACTGCGCCACGGGCTCCCGCTCTCCCGCGAGGGAGCCTGCCAACTCCTTCGCTGCCCTGACGACGGACTCCCCGCCCTGCTCGACGTCGCCCTGGCGGCTAAGCAGCGCTTCAAGCCCGGCGTGATTACCTATTCGCGCAAAGTCTTCATCCCCTTGACCAATCTGTGCCGCGATTATTGCGGCTACTGCATCTTCCGCCGCGATCCCGGCAAACCTGGCGCGCACACCATGACTCCGGACCAGATCCTGGAAGTCGCGCAAGCCGGCGAAAAGTTGGGCTGCACCGAGGCTCTGTTCAGCCTGGGCGACAAGCCCGAACTTGCCTTCCCCGAAATGCGGGCAACCCTGCGCCGCTTGGGTTACAACTCAACCTTGCACTATCTGGAAGCCATGTGCGAACGGATCCTGCGTGAGACCACTCTGCTTCCGCATCCCAATCCCGGCCTGTTGAGCGCCGAGTGGATCACCCGCCTGGCCGCCGTGTCGCCCAGCATGGGCCTAATGCTCGAGACTACGAACACGGCTCTACTAGGGCCCGGCGGCGCCCATGACAACGCCCCTGACAAGATCCCGGCCAAACGCTTGCGCACCATCGAAGAAGCAGGAAAGCAATCGGTTCCGTTCACCACCGGTTTGCTGATCGGAATCGGAGAAACTGCCGAAGACCGCGTGGACGCACTGCTTGCGATCCGCCAACTGCACCGGAACTACGGCCACATCCAGGAAGTAATTGTGCAGAATTTCCGCGCCAAGCCGGGCATTCCCATGGGCGACTGGCCGGAACCTACGCGCGGTGAGATGTTGCGTACCGTGGCGGTTGCCCGCCTCCTCATGCCGCAAGTCAACCTGCAAGCGCCGCCCAATCTTTCCGCGCCCTATTACGAGGAATTGCTTGATGCCGGAATTAATGACTGGGGCGGGGTTTCGCCGCTGACCCCGGACTTTATCAATCCGGAAAAGCCGTGGCCCCATCTGGCGCAACTACAATCGCGCACAGAATCGAAAGGATACGTTTTGCGCCAGCGGCTGCCGGTTTATCCCGAATTCCTTCCGGCGATCACTGCGCGTCCCGGACTGCTTTCGGAAAAAGTCCAGGCCGCCGCCGATCGCGAAGGCTACGCAGGAAAGGCAAAAGCCGCATGATCGTCGTGCTCACTGGCGGGACCGGCGGCGCCAAGTTCGTAGACGGCCTGCGTCAGGTCGTTCCCGCCCAAGACCTCACCATCATCGTCAATACGGGAGACGATCTGGAGTTGTGGGGACTCTCCGTTTCTCCTGATCTCGACTCCATCACCTACGTGCTGGCCGGACTGCTCAGCAAGGAGCGCGGCTGGGGAGTGAAGGGCGATACTTTCTTTTGCCTGCAAGCCATGGGTGAATTGGGCGAACCCATCTGGTTTCACACCGGCGACCGCGATCTCGCCGTTCATCTGCTGCGCACGAAATTGCTCCGTCAGGGTAGAACCCTAAGCGACGTTGCCGCCTACATCGCCGCCAAAATGGGCGTCCAGGCGCGGATTCTCCCCATGTGCAATGCTCGGGTGGAAACGAGGGTAGACACCCCGATCGGCGAGTTGACCTTCGAAGAATATTTCGTGCAGCGCTGGTATCAGGATCCGGTCAATTCTGTGCGTTTCGCAGGAGTCGAGAAAGCTGAACCCGCCCCAGGCGTCATTGATGCCATTCTGGCGGCCACCGTCGTGCTGCTCGCGCCCAGCAACCCGATCACCAGCATCGGTCCGATCCTCGCCGTCCCCGGCATCGCGGAAGCGCTCAAGCAAACCAACGCGCCAGTCGCCGCGATCAGCCCCATCGTAGGGGGCAAGGCGGTTTCGGGACCAGCTGGCATTCTGATGGCCGCTCAGGGTTTGCCGGTCTCCATTGCAGGAGTGGCCCAGGCGTACCGGGAATTCTTGAATACTCTGATTGTTGACCACCGCGACGCCCAGGCAGCCGAAGAGTTGCAGAAGTCCGGACTGCGCGTCCATTGCGCCAATACGATTATGAGCACAGCTGATGAAAAGGCCGAGCTCGCCCGCCACGTCTTATCTTTATTTTCGACCGAAGGCGCCGCTCACGCCGGCTCGGACCGGTCATGATTCTGGTCCCCGTCAAGAATCTCGACGGAGCCAAGAAACGGCTCGCCGCCATTCTCGACCAACCCGCTCGTACCGAGCTGGCGCAAGCCATGCTGCTCGACGTGCTCGAGACCCTGGCCAAGTGGGCGCTTCGCCCCGAAGTTGGAATTGTGACCAGCGATCCGTTCGCTCTTCAACTGGCCGATCAATTTCATTTCACTGTGATCGCCGATGACGCTAATCGCGGCGAAACCGATGCCATCGAGACGGCAACCCGCTTCTGTGAGTCGCATGGGGTTGACAGCACCCTGGTGATTCCAGGTGACATTCCCCTGCTCCAGTCCTGGGAACTGGAAACGATCATTGCGGCCGCGCCGGCCCAAGGCTCGGTGCTGGTTCCCGCCGCCGACGCACGCGGCACAAACGCCATTTGGCGACGCCCGCCCGGCCTGTTTCCCGCACGCTTCGGCAACGACAGTTTCAAGCCGCATCACGCGGCCGCTCAAGCAACCGGAAAACCCTGCATCGTGATTCCACTGCCGGGCATTGCGCTCGATGTCGACAATCCCGCAGATTTGCACACGCTTGCAACCGCCCCGGGTGAAACCCGCACCCAACGCCTGGTCCGACAATGGGAACGGGCCGATCTACCTTTGGCGGCAAACGAATAACCGTCGACCGCTCCTCACTCGTGCGAAGTCTAACCTCCAATTCGCCGATGCATCCCAAACTCGGATCAGCCCCAAAGGGGCGGAGGAGCGCTGCCCCGGCTGCACAATCGAGCGGCGATCAAGCCCCGTTGGGGCAAAAGAAGGGACGGCACCCCAGCACGCCAGAACTCCACATCATCCCCCTTCCCCTTGAAGGCGAAGTCAAGCCCGGCAACTCCCTGACCGTCCTGCTTCTCGAAAGCCTAAGGCATCATGGGCAACGATTGCGCAAAGGCGACATCCTCGTCATCAAACACAAAATCGTTTCCAAAGCAGAAGGCCAGCTGGTGGAGCTGAACCAAATCAAAGCCTCCGCCGCGTCCCGTCGCTGGGCGCGGCGTTATCACCTGGATGCTCGCGTGCTTGAACTGGCTCTCGCCCAGGCGCGCCGCATCGTGCGGAAAGAACGTGGCGTACTGATCACGGAAACGCATCACGGCCTGATTTGCGCCAACAGCGCGGTCGACGTCTCCAACGTTGACGGAGGCCGCCACGCCCTTCTGTTACCGAAAGATCCGGACCGTTCCGCCGCAAAACTGCACGCCGGGCTGAAGAAAACCCTGCACCTTTCCATCCCGGTCATCATCACTGATACTTTCGGCAGGCCCTGGCGTGAAGGTCTGACCGAGGTCGCCATCGGGGTGGCCGGCATGAGGGCTCTGCATGACCATCGCGGGCGCCGCGATCCGCATAATTATAGGTTGCAGGCCAGCGTCGACGCCGACCAACTGGCTTGCGCTGCCGGCTTGGTTTGCGGCAAGCTAGCTCGCACGCCGGCGTGTATCATTCGAGGATTCGCTTGTCAGCCCGGCCGGGGCACCGCCCGCGACTTGATTCGCCCCGCTGCCAATGACTTGTTTCGCTGAGCCCTGTCCGTAAGGAGGAGTTGTGACCCGAGTCTTACCTGATTCTGAACTGGAACGTTTCCCCGCCCTGGAGTGGTCTGAAGTTGCGGAAAGCTGCGCCCCGGAGCTTCTGACTGCGCTTGAGCGGGTCCTCACCTCACAGGATGGCGGCACACTCTCCCGCGAACAATGCCTACTCCTGGCAAATGCCCAAGGCGATGATCTCCTCGCCCTGCTGGTCGCAGCGGACGTGCTGCGGCGTGATCTGGTCGGCAACCTGGTCACCTACGTGGTTAATCGCAATATCAATTTCACCAACGTGTGCTTTGTCGGCTGCAAATTCTGCGCTTTCAGCCGCGGCCCCCGAGAAGCCGACAGCTACTTTCACAGTCTCGAGACCATGGCGCAGAAGGCGGTCCAGGCCTGGGCGCTGGGCGCAACTGAGGTCTGCATCCAGGGCGGGCTGCCCCACCAATTGCCTCCCTTTTATTACCGCGACATTCTGCGGGCCATAAAGCAAGCCGTGCCCGGCATGGACATCCACGCTTTCTCTCCCATGGAGATCGTCTACGGCGTCGAACTCACCGGCATGCGACTGCCGGACTATCTGCAGATGCTGCGCGACAACGGTCTCGACACCCTGCCGGGCACGGCGGCAGAAATTCTCGACGACGACGTGCGTTTCGTGCTTTCCCGCAATAAGCTCTCCACCGAACAGTGGAAAGAAGTGATCCGCACCGCCCACCAATGCGGCATTCGCAGCACCTCCACGCTGATGTACGGGCACGTCGAAACGCCCACCCACTGGGTGAATCAACTCTTGTTGCTCCGCGAGATTCAACAGCAGACAGGAGGCTTTACCGAGTTCGTGCCGTTGGGCTTCGTGCATCAGAACACGCTGCTGTTTCATCAGGGCATCGCACGGCCGGGCCCGACTCTGGCCGAGCATCTCAAGATTCACGCTCTGGCGCGAGTCATGCTGGCTGGTGCCATCAATAATATTCAGGTGTCGTGGGTCAAGCTGAACCGCTGCCTCTCGCAACTCTGCTTGCAGGCAGGAGCGAACGACTATGGCGGGACCTTGATGGAAGAGAACATTTCCCGCGAAGCCGGAGCCACGGCAGGACAATACACCAGCCCGGAAGAGTTCCAGTCGCTGATTCTCGAGGCAGGACGCATCCCCGCCGAGCGCAACACCAAGTACACGCGTATTCATATCAAGCTGCAACCTGAGCACATCACCTTCGAAGAAGCGCTCGAACCGGAGTTCGCGTAATGGAGTCAATGCGATAATGCCCCGCACCATCGCTGTCCTCGGCGGGACTGGCCCGGAGGGATATGGTCTGGCTCTGCGCTGGGCCAAGGCAGGCGAGACCGTGATTATCGGATCACGCGACCCGAAGCGCGCTGCGGATGCCGCGGCAAGAATCAAGGCCTCGGTCGCCAACGCAACCATATCAGGGGACGAAAACGTCAGGGCCTGTGCCGCTGCTGATCTTTTGGTGCTGACCGTCCCCTTCGAAGGCCACGCCGCTCTGCTCAAGCAAATCAAGCCGGCAATTCGCCCCGGCAGCATTGTGATTGACACCACCGTGCCCCTGGCGGCAAGCGTGGGCGGTCGCGCCACTCGCACGCTGGGCATCTGGCAGGGTTCCGCCGCTCAGCAAACCGCAGAACTCGTGCCCAAGGGGGTATCTGTCGTGGCTGCATTCCACAATGCCTCGGCTGAACTTCTCAATGCCAACGCTCCGGTTGAGTGCGACGTGATTGTCTGCAGCGATGACCCCAACGCCACTCAGGAAGTAAGATCTCTGGCTGCCAAGATTCCCGGCGTACGACCGATTGATGGCGGCAAGCTGGAGACGGCGCGCATCCTGGAGCAGATCACCGCGCTTCTGATTGGCCTCAACATCAGACACAAAGGCCACTCCGGAATTCGCATCACAGGCCTGCCGGAGGCTGCCTACGGTACAGACTGAGGAGTGTCTCTCCGTGTCCTCCGTGTCCTCTGCCATGAACGCCGCCATCCAATTCCGAAATGTGTCCTATCGCCTAAGCACCGGCTACGAACTTCTGCGCAACCTAAATCTCGAAGTCCAGCGCGGAGAGACTCTAGTGCTGTTGGGTCGCAGCGGCTCCGGCAAGACCACGACCCTCAAACTCATCAACCGCCTCCTGGTGCAGAGTGAAGGCGAAATCCATGTGGACGGCCGCTCGCTTGCTGAATGGGATGTAATCCGCCTGCGCCGCATGATCGGATACGTGATTCAGGAAATCGGCCTGTTCCCGCACTTCACCGTCGCCCGCAACATCGCGGTGGTTCCGCAGATCGAAGGCTGGTCTGCCGATCGCATTCAAAACCGTGTCCAGGAGCTGCTGCAACTGGTAGGGCTTGAACCCGGACTCGCATCCCGTTATCCACGCGAGCTCTCGGGTGGGCAGCGGCAGCGGGTCGGCGTCGCCCGCGCTCTGGCCGCCGATCCTTCGTTTCTCCTGATGGACGAGCCTTTCGGGGCCCTCGACCCCATTACTCGCGCCGAACTGCAGCGTGAGTTTCTGGCCCTGCAGCGACGTCTAGGAAAAACGGTAGTCTTCGTCACACACGACCTGCGCGAAGCTTTGTTGCTCGGCACGCGCATTGCGCTTATGGAAGCAGGCCAACTGCTTGTCACCCACACGCCTGACGAATTTATGTATTCCACCGATCCAATGGTTGCCGCCTACGTGGATGCCTTCAAAACTGAAATCTTACCCAGGCTAAGAGATCACGATGAGCCACGCCCCAAGTAGCGCTGGCGTCTCGCCGGCTGTCATGGGTGCATCTTACCTTCGAATTCGCAAGCGAAACGCCAGGCGGATCGCCACAGAGGACATCACGCCCGTTTTTTCACGAGGCCCATCATGAGTGTCTTGCAGTTTTTCACCCAGAATCACACCGAAGTCCTGGAGCTCACCGCCGAGCATCTCTGGCTGGTGGGCGCGTCGATTGTGCTTGCTGTGCTGGTTGGAATCCCGCTCGGCATTCTGATCACACGTTGGCCCATGCTCAAAAAACCTGTGCTCGGCGGGGCAAATATCATCCAAACCATCCCCAGCCTCGCTTTGTTCGGATTCCTGCTGCCCGCCCCCTGGATCGGAGCCCGCGCCGACCGCCTCGCCATCCTTGCGCTCACGCTGTATGCGCTGCTGCCTCTGATTCGCAACACCTACACCGGCATCCAGGGCGTGGATCGCGCCGTAGTCGAAGCCGGACGCGGCATGGGTATGACGGATCGCCAACTGCTCTGGCAGGTCGAAATCCCGCTGGCGCTGGGCGTGATCATCGCGGGCGTCAGGGTTGCCACCGTGATTTCGATCGGCCTAGCCACCATTGCGGCGGCCATCGGCGCCGGCGGTCTGGGCGAATATATTTTTCGCGGTCTCGCAATGGTCAACAACCAGGTCATCCTGGCCGGTGCGATTCCCGCCGCAGCCCTGGCGATCCTGGCAGACGTGAGCCTCGGATGGCTGGAAAAGCGCCTGGCTCCGCGCTAACCGGACGCGGTTTGGGACGAGCCCGGTCATGGCAGAGCCCAGCCTTCGAGAGTGGGGGGCAGGTCGGTCTTTTCAGTTCAGGGCGGAAATCATGCGAATGGCTTTCATTGTAATCGGAGCGCTCCTGGTTCTTCCGGCTTGCGGTCCCCCTCGTGAAAACCGCATCGTCATCGGCTCCAAAAATTTCACCGAACAGCTGGTCCTCGGCGAGATCATTGCTCAGCAGATCGAGAACAAGACTCATCTTCCGGTCGAGCGCCGCTTCTACCTGGCTGGCAGCTACATTTGCCATCAGGCCATTCTCGGCGGCCGCATCGACATTTATCCGGAATACACCGGGACGGCCCTCACTGCCATCCTGAAACGGCAACCTTCCAGCAATCCTGGAGAGGTCTACAACCAGGTCAAGACCGAATACGCCCGGCGTTTTCCTCTGGAGGTGGGTCAGACGTTCGGGTTTAATGACACATTCGCCATCGAAATCCGCGGCGAAGACGCCCGCCGGCTAGGCCTGAAGACGATCTCGCAAGCGGCGGCCTACACGCCGCAATGGCGCGCCGGCTTCGGCTACGAATTCATGGAGCGCCCCGACGGCTACAAAGGGCTGGCAGCAACCTATGGTCTGCGCTTCGCCGAGGCTCCCCGCATCATGGACCTCGGCCTGCTCGCCCGCGCCCTCAAAGACAAGCAAGTGGACCTGGCAGCGGGAAATACCACGGATGGCCTGATCGCAGCCCTAGATCTATTCGTGCTCGAAGACGACAAACGCTACTTTCCGCCCTACGAAGCCGTGCCCGTCATTCGGCAACAGATGCTGGCTCATCACCCCGAGGTGGGACAAGTACTGAATGAACTCGCAGGAAAGATTTCCGATGACGACATGCGACAACTCAACTACGCCGTAGACGGTCAGCATCGCGATGTGAAGGATGTGGTCCGGGCATTTTTGCAAAAAAAAGGTCTGTGAGGCAGCAGTGCTCGATCGCTGGGTTCGAAGCTCACATCAACCACACCGCATCCACATCCACGATCACATGATTGCGCGGGATCTTCTGCAGCGCCGCATGTGCCAGCATCGCCCTGAGCAGCGCGTTCAGCTTCTCGCGGCTGGCCGACTTCACCACAAAATGATACCGGTAATCCTGCTTCAGTCGGACAATCGGCGCGGCTGCGGGCCCCACGACTCGTACGCCTTCGTGGCGCGTCTCCTCGAACCACTTTCCCAGGACGCCCGACCAGCGCAGCGCTTCATCCAGTTTATTGCTTCGCACCAGCACGTTGGCCAACGCACTGTACGGCGGATAGTGCATCCAGCTGCGAAAGCGCAACTCCTTGTCATAGAATCCGGCAAAGTCATGCTGCGCCGCGTACTGCACCGCATAGTGATCGGGAAAGTAAGTTTGTAGCACCACTTTGCCTGGCGTTTGCCCGCGCCCCGCGCGCCCGGCCACCTGGGTCAGCAACTGGAACGTGCGTTCCGCCGCGCGAAAATCCGGGAACCCCAAGGCCATATCCGCCCCGACCACGCCCACCAGCGTGACCCCGTGAATGTCGTGCCCCTTGGCGATCATCTGCGTGCCCACCAGCAGGTCAAGTTCCCCTTCATCAAGCGCGTTTAGCGCACGCTCGAAATCCTCGCGGCCGCGCACGGTATCGCGGTCTAAACGCCCGATGCGGGCCTGGGGAAACATGCCGTGCAGCAGCTCCTCTAATTTTTCCGACCCGGTGCCGAGGAAATATACATACTCGCTCCCACAATGAACGCACCCTTTCGGCACTGGCGCGGTGTACCCGCAATAGTGACATTCCATGCGGCGGGAGCGCTTGTGATGAGTCATCGCGATGGCGCAGTTTTTGCACTCCAGCGTTTTGCCGCAGGCGCGGCACAGTACTACAGGGGAATACCCGCGGCGGTTCAGCAAGACCATCACTTGCTCTTTGCGTTCCAGGCGCTGTTTGATTTCTTCCGCCAGCTTGCGTGAAATCACCTGCTCGCTTCCGGTTTCTTGGAATTCCTGCCGCATGTCGATGATCTCGACTTCGGGCAACGGCCGCTTCTCCACCCTGTCGGGCAGTTCGAGCAACGCGTATTTGGCTTTCTTCGCGTTGAAATACGACTCCAGCGACGGCGTCGCCGAGCCCAGCACAACCACTGCATTCGCCATCTTGGCCCGCATCACGGCTACATCGCGAGCGTGATACCGCGGCATCTCCTCCTGCTTGTAGGAGGGGTCCTGTTCCTCGTCGACGATCACCAGAGCCAGATCGGAAACCGGCGCAAATACAGCCGAGCGCGTGCCCACCACCATGCGCGCGGCTCCCGCCCGGATGCGGTGCCACTGCTCGGCGCGTTCTTTGTCCGACAACGCGGAGTGCAGAATGGCGACCTCATCTCCGAATAATTGGTGCAGGTCGGCAGCGACCGCCGGGGTCAGCCCAATTTCGGGGACCAGGAGGATGGCCGAGCGTCCAGCCTCCAGCACCGACCGCATCGCCGCGAGATAAATGGCTGTCTTGCCCGATCCCGTAATCCCGTGAAGCAACAAGCCGGCGAACCTGCGAGCATTCACGCGCTGCTGCACCGAGCAGAGCGCCACCTCTTGCGCCGGGTTGAACTGGAAGTCGAACAGCCTGGGCCGCGCCTTCAGCCCGGAGACAGTGAAACCGGCAGCCTCTTCGATCAGCTCCACCATGCCGCGTTTTACCAGCGTGCTTAGGGTCGAGCGCGGGACCGGCAGCGACCGGAGAGCGCCCACCGGCGCTTTACCTCCAGCTGCGGCAAGCCTATCCAACAGGGTTTGCTGGTTGGCATTGAGCCTGCCTTCCCTATCTTTCAGGACCGCAACTTTCGTCGTGCGGGCCGCTCTGCGTGCTTCGGATAGGTCCTGCGGAGTGATCCACTTCTTTCGCACCATGCCGGCCAGCAGCGTCCTGGAAGCGCGGGTTGCGCTTCGCAGGCTTTCTTCCCGCGTCGTCTCGCGTTCAGCCAGGTAGTCAAGTATGCGGAATTCCGCGAATTGGTCCTCGGGAGTTTTCTGGGAACGAGCGGACGATCCCGACATCCCGGCCAGGTGTAACCGCAGGCGTCCTTCTTCGGTGATGCGGTAACCGACGGAGCGCTTGAATTCGGCGCCCAGGGGCAGCATCGTGCGGAAAACTTCACCGACCGGCGCCAGGTAGTAGTTCGCGATCCATCGGCCCAGGCGGATCAGTTGGTCATCGAGCACAGGGGCGGGGTCGAGCACGTTGATCAGACTCTTGGTCGTGACCTTTGGCTTGCGGTCATGCAAGTCCGTAACCACTCCCGACATGCGCTGCTGGCGGAACGGCACGAGCACACGCCCGCCCACCACCGGCTGCATCCCGTCGGGGATGCTGTAGGTGAAGACGGCGTCGAGCGGCACCGGAAGGGCTATGTCGCAAAATTCTGGCATTGGAGATGGCGCCGGCGTCTGCCCAGGCGCAATGGCATCGTAACACCTGAAAAATGGAACCGCTGGCCAGGCTGGCCCCGCACCTCCGGAGAACGGTTCCACGCGAAACACGCTGTATTGCCTGGATTGTATGTACGATGCAGCTCTGCCCATGAGATCAAAGGGGCAAATGAAAACTGCAAACCGTGGGAAGATTGCCCGGCTCAAAGCTGCGGCCGAGGAGCTGAGACGATCTCCCGCGATAGCGGAAATGTACCGGCCGATCAAGAAGCCGGTGACGCTGCGGCTGGATGCCGATGTGATCGCCTGGTTTAAAGCCCAGGGACGAGGCTATCAGACGCGGATTAACAAGGCGCTGCGTGCGCTGATGTTGGGGGAGAGGAAGAGTTGAGGAGGGAGACCGGCCCAGGTCTCCCCAAGCGCGGGAAATTGTGCCCGGCGCTCGTTATGCCCATCGACCCATTGGCGCTCTCGCAGGAGAGGGATGCTTGCCTCTGCACTTGCTGCTACGTAGCCTGGGAGGGGGCTTTCAGACCCAACTCTTTCATTACCATTTGCAGGTCTTTCCAGGCTTCTTTCTTTTGGCGCGGGTCTCGCAGCAGGAAGGCGGGATGGTAGGTAACCGCAAGCTTGGTGCCGCGAAAATCGTACCAGTGACCGCGCAGCTCGGTCATCGGGGCGTTGATGGCCAGCAGTGTTTTTGCCGCAACTGCGCCCAGGGCGACCAGGACCTTCGGCTTGATTGTCGCGATCTGCCGCATCAGGAACGGGGAGCAAGTTTCGCACTCGTCGCGCTCCGGCGTACGGTTTCCCGGCGGGCGGCACTTGATAATATTCGCGATGTAGATGTCTTCGCGCTGCAAGCCCATGGCCTTGATCATGTTATTGAGAAGCTGTCCGGCGCGGCCTACAAAGGGCTCGCCCAGTCTGTCTTCGTCGGCACCGGGGGCTTCGCCAATGAACATCAGCTCAGCCCTGGGGTTGCCCACGCCGAAAACGATCTGTTTGCGGCCCTGCTTGTGAAGGCGGCAACGAGTGCAATCACCGATATCTTCCCGAATGGCGATCAGGCCCTGAGCGGGGTCAATCTGGGATGGATCGGCCATGGCCGAGTCCGCTTGGGTGGTTGCTTCGAACCGTTGTGGTTCTGAAATCACTGCGACAGCTCTGGCTTTGGGCAATGGTTCTCGCTGTTCTGGCTGGATTTGAATTGATGGGTCGGTCTCGCGCCGGTAGAAATCGTAAATGCCGAGTTCGTTGTAATAGCGGATGCGGTCGGCCAGCGCGCGTTTGAGTTGTGGGTCGAGAGTAATCGTGGTTACCTTGGCTACATGAAACCGCCGGGTCGCGCGTCCAGCCTGCTATGCTACTTCAGCGCGGGATTCGCCTTGCGCAGGCGGGCTACTTGGTCGAGCACACGCTGGGCGACCTCCCACTTGGTGGTTTCAGGCACTTCGACCACTTCACTCTGGGTGATGATGGTAACTGCGTTCCGGTCGGAGTCGAAGCCAATGCCTTCCCGCGAGACATCATTGACCACGATAGCATCGAGCGCTTTGGCCATCAGCTTCTTGCGCGCATTTTCCAGCACATTTTCGGTTTCAGCGGCAAAGCCTACGATGATCTGAGAAGTCTTGGTACGAGCCAGTTCCGCAAGAATGTCGGAGGTGGGCTCCAGCTCCAGAGACATTGCACCTGTGCGTTTGATCTTTTGTTCGGCAAAGGTCCTGGGACGATAGTCAGCAACCGCTGCCGTCTTGATCACGATGGTAGCTTCGGGCAGGAGCTTTAGCGTCGCCTGACGCATCTGCTCCGCAGATTCGACGGGGGTTAGCTCAGCACCGCCCGCCGGTGTCAGGGATGTGGGCCCGCTCACCAGCAGCACTCTCGCTCCGCGCCGTAACGCCGCTTCGGCGAGCGCATATCCCATGCGGCCGCTCGAGCGATTTGTAAGATAACGTACCGGGTCGATCTTCTCTCGCGTGGGACCAGCCGTGATCAGAACAGTTTCGCCAGCCAGTTCCTGTGACACGCCCAGGGCTTCCATCGCCGCCGCGATGATGAGATCGTTTTCCGCCAGCCGGCCAGGCCCGGTCATGCCGCACGCCAGATAGCCGTCCCCAGGCTCGACAATCCGCACCCCGCGCTTGCGCAAGACGTCCAAATTTGTCTGGGTCGCGGGGTGGTTCCACATATTGACATTCATGGCTGGGGCAACCACCACCGGGGCTGTGGTTGCCAGATAGAGTGTAGTCAGGAAATCGCTGGCGATGCCTTGCGCAAACTTGGCGAGCAGACCCGCCGTGGCGGGTACAACCAGCAGCGCATCAATCGACTGGGCCAC
>Ga0193733_1000068_pt1 | contig 38341 bp, 35 predicted proteins | sample U1s2metaG_FD_145076 | JGI IMG/M metagenome (GOLD analysis project Ga0193733, IMG submission 145076) | Soil microbial communities from a riparian zone of the East river system, Colorado, United States - U1s2 | ecosystem: Environmental > Terrestrial > Soil > Riparian zone | place: USA: East River...
CCAGCAGAGCTCGCGTCCGCTTCACCAGCCGAGAGTCATCCTGAAGGAGAAGAGGAAGTTTGAGAAGGGAAAATCATTGAACTGCATGTGTGCCAATTCAAAACTGTCTCAACAGAGGGGTTCACCCACCGGACTGTGGCTTCTGCGTGTCCGCCGCCACGCCGGTTCGCTTGAGGCCATTGTGGCGCAGGCTCGGCGGCGCAATATCGCACTGGCACTGGGAATCCTGCTGCTGATTCTGGCCACAGTAGTATCCCTGGTGCGCTATTCCCGCCGCGCACAAGAAGTGGCCGAGTTGCAGATGAATTTTGTTGCCGGCGTCTCGCACGAGCTTCGCACGCACCCCATGCAAACCGGGCTTGCCGGCACGCGATCAACATCGCGCCGGTCGCGCCGAACTCCTGCAGACGCCCTTCTCACAATTCGAGCGAAATATCCGCGATCAACTCGCGAGAATGCTCGGCGGCGCGGGCTTCGATCCCGCGCGGGACATCGAAGGAATCACCGTCAACCGCTGGGCCCACGGCTATGCGTACGAATCCAGGCCCTACAACGCGCTCTTTGACCCGCAGTGGAAGGAAGGAGAGCAACCCTGGGTGCTCGGGCGAAAACGCTTCGGAAAGATCGCGATCGCCAATTCCGATGCGGGGGCTAGCGCGGCAACGGATGCCGCCATCGATCAGGCTTGGCGCGCCGTCGGCGAAGTCCTGCACGGCTAGCTGTTCCTCTAGATGTAACTTGACTCGGCCCGGAAATCCGGGTTACATGCAAAGCGCAACATTAAACCGTTTTAAGGAGCTCGAAATGGCCGGCTCTAAATTGTGCGCGCTTTGTTTAATGCTTGTAGGAACGCTGGCTGTGCGCGCCCAAAGCATCCATGTGGATGCAACGCCGGACCATGCCACGAACACCATTAGGCCGACCGAGGCCCTGGGCGCCGGCATCGACCGCCTGCCCTACGGCGCCGCAGATAAGCTCTTTGTGGAAGACACGATCAAACGGATTCTCTCCGCGGGATGGCAAACCGTAACTTATCGCCAGAACACGGAATTGCACGTGGAAGCCTGGCACTGGAATCCTCAGGGAACTTGGAGCGACCCCGCAGGAAAGGGATATTTCACCGGCAGCGCCGCACCTGGCACGGAATTGATCCGCCACTCCTACGGCTATCCGCTGCCGCATCGCGGCGTAACCCGCGATGATGGCACGGATACGGAAGGATATTCGCGTTTGACAGATGGCAATGAGGATTCCTATTGGAAGAGCAATCCGTATCTTTCGAAAGCATACGCGGGCGAAGACGACGCCCTGCACCCGCAATGGGTGTTTTTCGATTTGTCCAGCAGGCAAGATGTGAGCGCCATTCGAATCGCCTGGGCCGAACCCTTTGCCACCAAATATGCCGTGCAGTATTGGACCGGCGAAGATCCCATAAGGAAGCCCGCGCAGGGTTCGTGGCAGACGTTTCCCGGCGGCGGCGTGACGAATGGAAAGGGAGGTAGCGCGACACTGCAACTAGCCGCCGCACCTGTAAACGTTCAGTGGGTGCGCATTTGGATGACGGAATCTTCGAACACCTGCGATTCGCATGGCAGCGCGGACAAGCGCAACTGCCTGGGGTACGCCATCCGCGAGGTTTATCTGGGAACAACAACCAAGAATGGCAAATTTCACGATTTGCTCCGGCACACGCCGGACCAGGACCAGACCGCGACCTATTGCTCCTCCGTCGATCCATGGCATGAGCCTGCCGATTTGGCCGAACGGGCAGGAGACCAGATCGGCTTCGATCTCTTTTACACCAGCGGAGTGACGCGGGGCTTGCCCGCGATGATACCGATCGCCATGCTATACGGCACCCCGGAGGACGCCGCCGCGGAGATTGCCTACATCGAAAAGCGCGGTTATCCGATTTCCTACGTGGAGATGGGCGAGGAGCCTGATGGCCACTACACGCTTCCGGAGGATTACGCGGCGCTATACGTCCAGTTTGCGGAAGCGTTGCACCGGGTTGATCCGAAGTTGAAACTGGGCGGACCAATTTTCACCGGCGAGAACAAGGACATCGAAGTGTGGCCGGATGGCGATGGCAAAGCTTCATTCACCGGGCGGTTCATCGATTACCTGAAGTCCCATGGCAAGCTGGGACAGTTGGCGTTTTTCTCGTTCGAACACTATCCGGTCGATCCCGGAAAAGTGCAGTGGAGCAGTTTGTACGACGAAGCTTACCTGGTGCAGCACATCATGGACGTGTGGCGCGAGGATGGCGTGCCCGCGAATGTGCCATTTTTCATCACCGAGTCAAATCTTTCTTCCGCCTCGTCGGAAGCTTACATGGATATCTGGGGAGGGCTGTGGCTGGCCGACTATATCGGCGCGTTTCTGAGCGGCGGGGGCAGCGCTGTCTATTATTTTCATTACCTGCCGGAACCGATCGGCCGTGGGCACAATGGCTCTCCCGGAACGTTCAACTTTTTCTCTGCGGACAAGGATTTCAAGATCCGGCAGCCTTTGTCGCAATACTTCGTGAGCCAGTTGCTCAATCTGGAGTGGGTCCAGCCCGGCGATGGCGCGCACAAGCTCTTTGCTGCCGCCAGCGATATCCGCGACGGAGCGGGGCATGTACTCGTGACCACTTATGCGGCGCTACGGCCGGACCGGCAATGGTCCCTGCTCATCATTAACAAGGATCAGGAAAACGCGCACACAGTAAGCATTTCATTTGATGACGGGGAGAAAAAGGCGGCCGCAACCTTCTCCGGTCCCGTAAGCCTAATCACTTTCGGAAAGGCGCAGTATGCCTGGCATCCCAATCGAAACGGCGGCACCGCCGACCCGGATGGGCCTGCCATGAAATCCATCGTGAACGCCGGACCGTCCACAGACTTCTCGCTCCCGGCCGCTTCGGTCACGGTCCTTCGCGGCGTCATCTCGGCTTCAAAGCCGGGCTCAAAATGAAGATGCGGCCATTCGCAGAGAAATGTGTTACTGTCCTTAAGTAGACTCCCGAAGTAAAATTGCCTGAATTCCTTGTTGGGCGTGCTTTGCGGCTCCCCCCTCCAGCGATTTCAGCCAATTTAGAACTAACCTCTCGTAGTGTCTGGGAAGCGGCACTTTACCAAGATCCTGCGCTCGTGGTGCTTCGAAGAGTACAGGGAGAATTAAGATGAAGAGTTTATTTGTGGGCAACATGAGCTTCCAGACCACGGAGAGCGAACTGCGCGAGCTGTTTGCGCCGTTCGGCCAGGTAACGCGCGTTCACATGGCCATGGACCGTGAGACCGGCCGCGCGCGTGGTTTTGCATTCATCGAAATGCCCAACGACGCGGAAGCGGCGGCGGCCATGACTGCCCTCGATGGAAAAGAAGTTGGCGGGCGCAATTTGAAAGTGAACGAAGCGCGCCCGAAGGGCGAAGGAGGCCCGCCACGCGGCCCAAAGAGTTTTGGGGGGCCGAGTGGAGGACGCGGGCCCGGGGGTGGTGGACGCGGCAAGGGCGGCGGACGCGACCGTTTTTCGAACGAAGATTACCGTGAGTCGGCGCGCCAGCCGCGCGAACCGCGCTGGTAGTTATCCTTTTCCATGGATGGGCTGGACGGCAGGGGCCAGGGCCCTCGCCGCACTCTGCTGTGAGGAGAGGCTTATGACCACGACATTTCAGAAGCGCCAGAAAGAAATGAAGCGCATCGAGAAGCGCAAAATGAAGGAAGAAAAGCGCGCGCAGCGAAAGCTGGATAAGCCCCCTGCCACCGAAATTACATACGATCCGGCGTCCGATCCAACCATCGATTGGAATCACAGCAACGAGATCAGCTCGCAAGAATGACTCCGGCTGAATTCAGCCACGGTCCCGCCGGCAGATTTCCTTCGCTGCCCTGTGCGAACAGCCGCGCCCGAATGAAATAGCAATCCACCCCGTCTTCTGTATAATTTTCTTCCAGCAGTCGTAGCCCAACTTTCACGGAGCTCTTCGTCATTCTTGGCGAAGAGGAAAATCATGCAGCCAGGCCGTCGAAATCCTTGTGTACTCATTCTGTTCGCCGCGGTCGCGGCTTTTTTCATCGTTGCGCCAGCCGCCGGGCATGCCGTCCTTCTGGAATCAAACCCGGCTCTGAAGAGCGTCGTATCGGGACCAGATGTTCCGATCAAGCTCCGCTTCAATGTCCGCATCGATGCGCTCCGTTCTCGCCTGACGCTGATCCGTCCGGACGGCTCCGCGCAACCTCTCGAGATCAGCAAGCAGACTTCTGCGGACACCCTCTCGGCGGAGGCCACCGGCTTAGCCGCTGGAGCATACCGTCTTCGCTGGCAAGTGCTGGCCTCCGACGGCCACATCACCCGCGGTGAAATACCTTTTACTGTATCGCCGTCCTGACCGGCATTCATGGCGCGCCTGCTCCAAGTCTTTGGCTTCCTCTCCGTGCTCTTCCGCGGCGCGACCCTCACGTTTCAGTCCCTCGCGATTGGCGGCATTGTTTTTTTGATCTTCTTCGTCCGCCGCGTGAATGAAAATTCGGCGGCGCTCCAGCAAGCCTGTCTGCGCTGGATTCGGCGCGCGGCAATCACGCTGGCTGCGATGCAGATCTCATACGTTCTGGCGAACTCCATCATTCTGAGGCAGTCTGCCAACATGTCTCTTCGCGAAGTCGCCGGCGCGAATTTCGTCCTCGCCGGTGCAATCGGCATCGTGTCGGCCCTCACCGTGATCGCTCTTACTGCTGCAACGCGCTCTACCAGCTACACCGATCTGCTTCTTCCCGCGGTAGCCATCATCACCTCGTCGGTTATGACCAGCCACTCCATAGCTCGCCTGGACTATCGGGCGCCGCTAGTCGCCTTCACCTTTCTGCATCAAGCGGCCACCGCGGTTTGGCTTGGCGGCCTGCCGTACCTGCTAATTGCCATCCGGCGAGCGCCGGCCGCGGACTTCGCGCGCCAGCTCAGCGCCAGATTCTCGCAACTCGCTCTGGTAAGCGTCGCAGTGCTTGCTTCCGCGGGTCTGCTGTTGAGTTTTGCTTACGTTGGCTCATTCAAAGCGGTTTACGGTACTTCCTACGGGGTGATGGTCGCCACCAAAGTGCTCCTCTTTGGCCTTCTTTTGTTCCTTGGCGCGCTCAATTTTCAGCTCGTCCGCCGCGGACCGGCCAGCTCCATTCTTGCCAGCTTGAAGCGCTTCGGCGAAGCTGAAATTGGCATCGGCGTTACTGTAATCCTCACCGCCGCTTCACTCACCTCGCTCCCTCCCGCTGCCGATCTCACTCACGACCGCGTCACCGGTCAAGAAATCTTTGCCCGCATGTCTCCACGTTCGCCAAGATTCGCCAGTCCGACCGTTCAGGAGCTCCCCGAAGACGTCTACGCCGCTCAGAAAAAAGCATTCGAATCCGGCTCGCTCTCGACCGAATCCTACGTTCCCGGCCAAACCGGAACGCGCCCGAACACTCCCGCTGAAAAGGCTTGGTCGGAGTACAACCATCACTGGGCTGGCATCGTCGTTCTCTCGATGGGACTGCTGGCCCTTGTCGCGCAAGCGGGACAAGTCTCCTGGGCGCGCCATTGGCCGCTCGCTTTTTTCTGCCTCTCGGCATTTCTTCTCTTACGGAGCGATCCAGAGACCTGGCCTCTCGGGCCCGTCGGCTTCTGGGCGACTCTCGCGGATCCCGAAGTCTTGCTGCATCGCTTTTTCGCCCTGCTCCTAATCGCTCTGGCGGTTTTTGAATGGCGCGTTCAAACTGGCCGCGTGGCCTCCGGCCGTGCACGGCTGGTCTTCCCTGTCCTCGTCGCCGTTTCCGGCGCTTTGCTCCTCACCCATTCCCACAGTCTCGGGAACCTCAAGGAAGAAGTCCTCGCCGAGCTAAGCCACACCCCGCTTGCTATTCTCGCGGTGACTTTGGGATGGTCGCGCTGGCTAGAACTGCGCCTTCCTGCCGAAAATCAAAGCCGAAATGCAATGGCCCGCCTCTGGCCGCTTTGTCTCGTTCTGATCGGCGTAGTCCTGTTGAACTATCGCGAAATGTGATTCCAGGATTTCATCCCGGAGCAGGGAACTAGTGCGGAGGGAAGTTTGGTTCCGGGACGTGGACTCGAACCACGATACTCAGCTCCAAAGGCTGATGTCCTACCGATTAGACGATCCCGGAACCGGCCCAAATAGTGTAGCAGACGCTCGCAAATGCGCCCAAGCGCCCCGCATCCATGGACTTTCCGGCCGCTCATTTTCCGTGCCATTCTTGGGCAGCAGGTGATAACGTTTCGGAGCCCGAACATGGCCTGCGGAGAAGGCTGTACGGCTCGAAACCTTCTCAATGACTAGCACGTAGTATGGACAGGGGAATGGTTCGCATGAAACGCCGGCTAATGTTGCGAGAACCGATCGGCGTGGCGCTGGAGACCCTGCGCGTGCACAAAATGCGCTCCTTCCTGATGCTGCTAGGCATCATCCTGTCGGTTTCCACCCTGATCGTGGTCATCGCATTAATCTCCGGGGTGAACCGCTACATCGCTGACCGCGTTGCAAATATGGGCTCAAATGTCTTTCTGCTGACCCGCTTTCCCATCATTACGGACGTGGAAGAGTACGTGAAGGCCAACCGGCGCAACAAAAAGGTCACTTGGGACGACTTCGAAGCTCTGCGCGATAATATGAAGCTGCCGGAGCGTGTAGGGGTGGAACTGCGCATTGATGGAAAAGTGCGCGCGGGCTCGCACAGCCTCAACGACACCAACATCCGCGGGGTGACTGCCAACATGGTGGATATTGACATCGTTACGCCCCGGGACGGACGCTACATCTCCGAGGGCGACGACCGTAGCCGGACCCAGGTCACGATGATCGGCAACGACCTGGTCACCAAACTCTTTCCAGACGTTGACCCCATCGGCCACGAACTTTTGATCGAGGGTCGGCCCTTCCAGATTGTCGGCATTGCGAAAACCATCGGAACGGCCTTCGGCCAATCGCAGGATAATTTTGCGTATATACCGATCCAGACGTATTTCAAGATGTATGGAACAAACGACACGATTTGGCTCAACATTCAGGCACGCGGCGCGGAGTGGATGGATCAGACGCAGGACGAAGCGCGGGCGATGATGCGGGCGCGGCGCCACCTGTCTCCCAACGAAAAGGATAACTTTGGCATCTTCGACCAGGCCACGCTGATGGAATTATGGAAAAACTTGACGGGTGTAATCGCTACGGCCATGGTGGGGGTAGTCTCTGTCTTCTTGGTGATCGGCGGCGTCGTCATCATGAACGTGATGCTCGCCACCGTCACGGAGCGGACGCGCGAAATCGGCATCCGTAAAGCTCTCGGCGCCAGCCGCAACGACATTCTCCTGCAATTCCTGGTCGAAGCCGCGGTCATGGCCGCGGTGGGCGGCGCCATTGGCGTCGGCCTAGCCTACGGAATCGCGGGCCTCGCCACGGCAACGACGTCCGTACCCATGCACGTTCCCGTTCCCGCGGTTTTGCTCGCGGAGCTGATCTCCGCCGCCGTTGGCGTTTTCTTCGGCGTTTATCCGGCCCGCCGGGCCGCAAACCTGCAACCCATCGAAGCGTTGCGCCAGGAATTGTGAGAGCCATGGAAGTCACCATGCGCATGAACATCGGCGAGAACGCTCGGATGGCTCTCACCACTCTGCGTGAGAATAAGATGCGCTCCTTTCTCACCGTTCTCGGCGTGGTCATCGGCATCACCGCTCTTCTTTCCGTCGTCTCCATCCTCGTCGGCGTCTACGGTGACGTGAACGCGTATTTATCCGACTACGGATCAGAAACCCTTTTCATCTTCCGCTTCGATCCCGGCATCCACGCCGGGAGACTTAGTCCGGATGAACGCGCGCGCAAACCCCTCTCGCTTGAAGATGCCGAGGCCATCGCTCAATTGTGTTCCGCGGTTCGTGCGGTCACCGCCAGTGTCTATCCACGATGGACGGATGAAGGTCCCAGTCGCGGGCCAGTCACCGCCCGCTATCTGGGGAAGGAAGTATCGGGCATTGATTACAACGGGACGCTTCCTTCCAACGAAGAGGTGTTCAATTCCAGGCCGAAAAGCGGGCGGTTCTTCAGCGACGCGGAAAACATGCATCGTGCCGACGTCGCCGTCATCGGGCCCGATATCGCCAAGACCCTGTACCCGGATCTGGATCCGCTCGGAAAACCCATCCAAATTGACGGTATCTCGTACGAAGTTATTGGCGTTCTTGAGCCTCGCAAAGGCCAACTCGTCAAGGATCAATCCGCGGACAAGGCGGTGATGGTTCCTTATCGCACCTATCACAAACATCTCCCGCAGGACGACGAAAATATGATCGGTGCCGTCGCTTATCCGGGCCGCATGTCGGAAGCCGAGGACCAGATCCGCGGGGTGTTGCGGCGCCGTAGAAACGTGCCCTACAGCAAGCCTGATAACTTTGGAATATCCAGCGCGCAGCAGATCGCCGATCAGTTTCGTCAAATCACCGCGTCCGTGGCACTTTTGATTTCCGTCATCAGTTCCATCGGACTTCTTGTCGGCGGCGTCGGCGTGATGAATATTATGCTGATGTCCGTCACGCAGCGCACGCGCGAGATTGGCGTGCGCAAAGCCATCGGCGCGCGCCGCCGCGACGTCATCTGGCAGTTCCTCACCGAAGCCGTGGTGCTCACGGGCGCGGGAGGCGTCATCGGCGTGTTGCTCGGCGGCGGTATCAGCCTGCTGATCAACCTTGCGGTGCCGAGTCTTCCCTCGTCCGTTCCGCTCTGGGCCGTGGTGCTCGCCGTGGGCGTTTCCATGAGCGTGGGCCTCTTCTTTGGGATGTATCCCGCCATCAAAGCCGCCCGCCTCGATCCCGTCGAGGCCCTGCGCTACGAGTAGTCGGCCCGGGATCCGCGGGATCGCCGCTGTGCGCCAAGAGGAGGTTTCTGCTAAATTGGTAGAGTTGTTTCCATCGCGGGAGAGGTGGCCGAGCGGTTTAAGGCGCACGCTTGGAAAGCGTGTGTAGGTTAACCCCTACCGTGGGTTCGAATCCCACCCTCTCCGCCAGTCTAGCAATGCTTCTTTCTTGGCTTCTTTCTTGGCTTCTTTCTTGGCTTCTTTCTTGGCTTCCTGCGCACGCGGATGCTCGGCAGCCCCCTCTGAATCGCACACCCTCGCGCCATTGCAAAAGGGCGAAGGACACGACTTAAATGATGAACCCAACCCTTGTCGCAGGGCTGGTCTGCTGCGCCGCATCCAACTTGACGCTCCACCGGATTCGCGGCTCGCTCGGCTTATGGTGCGCTGGGCGTGACCACCCGGATGCGATTGCTGCCAGCATCCGAGAGGAAGACTCTGCCGGACCAGTCCCGGGGGCAGTACATCCCCGCGGGCGTGCCGAGACTTGCGCTGCTGGCATGTCCGCCATCCCCAGTAAACGCTTGAACGCCGTTACCGGCTAAAGTGGTGATGATCCCGGTCTTGGCATCTACTCGACGGACACGAAAATTTCCAACATCGCCGATGTAAAGGTTGCCGGCAGCGTCCACAGACACCCAGCTAGGATTGTTCAAGCTAGCCGAGATGGCCGAGAGGCCGTCGCCAGCGTAAGCATGCACTCCGTTGCCGGCCACCGTGGTGATGATTTGAGTCGCGGCGTCGACCCGGCGGACACGATTGTTCCCGGAGTCGGCGATGAAGAGATTACCCACAGTGTCCATAGCGAGACCGTGAGGAGCAAACAAACAGGCATTGCTGGCCGGGCCGCCGTCGCCGCAATAGAATGTTGGGGCCGAACTACTGCCGGCTACCGTCATGATGATGTTTGTGTTGGCATCCACGCGGCGAATGACGGGGCCCGTAGAGACAAACAGGTTGCCCAGCCGATCAAGGACCACATCCATGGGTGAAGCCATGGTGGCAAGCGTCGCCGGGCCACCATCGCCGGAATTTCCACCTCGCCCGCCACTGCCCGCCACGGTGGTGATGATTCCGGTAGTTGCATCGACACGGCGGACACGAAAGTTGCCCCAATCAGTGATGAAGATGTTGCCGTGGGCATCCGCGGTCAATCCACTGCCACTGAAGTTGGCTTGCGTAGCAAGGCCGCCATCCCCTAACCCGTCGGCAGGATTGCCGCCCCCCGCTACCGTGGTGATCTTACCTGTGGCGGCTTCGATGCGGCGGATGCGGCGATTGTTGGTGTCGTAAGCCAGGAGATTGCCGGAGGGATCCGCGGTCAACCCCTGGGGCACGTAAAGAGAGGCATCTAGTGCCGGGCCGCCATCACCATAAAAACGCAATTCGCCATCTCCAGCCAGCGTGGTAATGATGTTGGTTGAGATATCGATGCGGCGGATGCGCCTGCTGTTTGCGTCAGCAATGACAAGATTGCCGGACGAGTCAATGGCCACACCAGCGGGGGCCATGCCGGCGTTCGTGCCCAGGCCGCCATCGCCGCTGAACCCGCTTTCGCCGTTTCCCGCAAAGGTGGTAATGATTCCCGTGGAGGCATCCACGCGGCGGACGCGATGGTTATACAAGTCGGTGATGAAGAGGTTCCCACCGTCATCCACCCGAACTCCGATGGGAAACCACAGGGCGGCGGCCGTTGCCGGACCTTCATCGCCGCTAAAGGAAAACTGCCCGTTGCCGGCGACAGTAGTGATGATTCCCGTGGCGGCATCTACCCGGCGGACTCGGCAGTTGTAGGCGTCGGCGATGAATAGGTTGCCGTTCGTGTCCACGGCGACTCCGCCAGGATGGTTCAGAGCGGCGGCGGTGGCAGGGCCGCCATCCCCGCTAAAAGTAAATCCGCCATTGCCGGCAACCGTGGTGATCATCCCTGTGGAAGCATCCACGCGGCGGATGCGGCCATTCTGTGAGTCGGCGATGAAGAGATTGCCATTTGTGTCAAAGGCGATTTCGCCCGGGAGGTTCAAGCTGGCGCTGGTGGCCGGACCGCCGTCGCCGCTATAACCGCCGCTGGAATAGCCTCCGGTCCCGCTACCGGCAAACGTGGTGATAGCCCCTGTGGAGGCATCCACCCTGCGGATTTGGTTGTTGAACTTATCGACAAAGAAGATGTTTCCGTTACGGTCTACGGCGATCCCGTTGGGAACGTTGTCGACGCCCATGTCCAGCGAGGCGTCTTTCGCCGGGCCACCGTTGCCATTGAAATTTTCCACTCCGCTGCCCGCCACCACGCGTATCTTGCCGGCCGTGTCCACTACAAATATTCGATCTCCCCAGGGAGCAGCGATGTAGATGTTGCCAGCAAAGTCGGTTGCCACCGCTGTTGGCACTGGAATGTTTGCCGAGAGGGCCGGGACGCCGTCGGGACCTCCTCCGGCATAGGTATGGATGATGTTGTTGCGAATCCGGGGTGTTGCGGCGAATTGGGCATGAACCTTGGAACCAGAAAACAACGCGAAACACAGAATCAGCGGAATACTCACCTTGCGCATTTTTCCTCCTGGAATCAGGCCGCTGGGCGCGTGATCCGCTTGCGTTCGTTGTGAATTGACGTTCCATTCCTATGCCGATTGGAGGGCAATCGGAAATCATGCTTATGCCGGGCGCCAAGCACGCGTTAACATGCTGCAGAGTGGCGTTCTTCCTAAACACCAAACTCCAGCTTGAGATTGTGCAATTCTTAAACACACCCTCCGCGGTAGCCGGTTCAGCTGCATTTGCTTTTCTCCGAGACCCGGTTACCTTGCGGCCGCTCAAGGTATGCTCTCGAATGAACTAAAGGGCAATCCAGGATTCACCTTAAGATCGGCTTGGCAAATATCGCAACGGAGAGGGTTTTTCCCTTAAGGTGTTTTCTTTAACTTCAAGCTAAATGTGGCATCGCCGCATGTTGGAGTGCATCAAGCATGAAGGCGGGCACCTGGTTGAACGCTTCGCGGTCACCGAGAAATTGCGGCTTTGCGGTTATCAGGAAATAACTACGTCCGGCCCCGCCGGCCAACTAACAATCGCAAACCCTAGCTGCGGAGCGCTTGCGCGGCTTGCCAGAGGTGCCGGCGGTTGTGCGCCGTGATGAGCACGAAAGCGGAGTAGGCGTTATACTTCATTTTCTCTGCAAAGGGCGAAACGAGCCTTACGCGATCGAGCGCGAAGCCGCGGGCAGAATTCAGTTTCTCTTCCAGAAGCTTGCCGATTTCTTGGAATTCTCCCGAGGCGGCAGCAGGATCCTTCACCGCGATCGGTTGAAATGGAGCGCCAGTGGGAAGCCGCAGACGCGAAGGTGGCTCCAGCCAGTATTTTAAAAGACGCGCATTCCAGTTCAAGCGGAAAGGACCGCTTCCCGAAACTTTTCCCTCGCGCAATTGTTCGATGACAGAATCAAGGAGAGGAAGATAAGCGCGGTTGCTTAGATTCAAGTGCGCAATGCACTCTGCCGCAGACCAGCGCCCTTGCCCGGGATGGTGTTGCAGTTGTCCGGTCGTGTTGGAACCGAACATCACCTCAGCCTGCCGCGAATTCTCGCGCAGTTGTTGCAGGAGAGAATCGATTTGGCCGGCGGCTGTGGGCATGGAGATTTGACGCTTCCGGTAGTCTATCAGGTTGCGCCCACGGGTTCCGCGTGGACGCGGCAAAAGAATATTTTTCCGGAGGGCATTTTGTCACATCAAGAGAAGTCATCACTTTCGGGAAAATGGTTTGGGAAATGGGCGCTGATCACCGGAGCCAGCGCCGGGATTGGCGTGGCTTTCGCGAAAGAATTGGCGTCCGGCGGAACAAAGCTCGTGCTCACGGCACGCCGCAAAGATCGCCTCGAGGAATTGGCGCGCAGACTGACCGCAACCTGCAAGGTCAGCGTCGAGGTGTTCCCTGCTGATCTAGCGGATCCGAGCGCCCCGGAAAAGATTTTTGCCTTCACGAAAGAAAAAGGCATCGAAATCGATCTACTGATCAACAACGCCGGTTTCGGTCAATACGGCGAATTCACCGCGGTTGAAAAACAACGCTTGCTCGACATGGTGCAGGTAAATTGCCACGCGGTTGTGCATCTCACCCGGCTGTATTTGCCGGAAATGGTCGCGCGCCGGCGCGGCGATGTGCTCATTCTTGCGTCAACCGCCTCCTTCCAAGCCGTTCCCTATATTTCGACCTATGCTGCCACAAAGGTCTTTGATCTGCTGTTTGCAGAAGGGCTGGCCGAAGAGATGAAACCATATGGAATCCGCGTGTGCGCTCTTTGCCCAGGCTCGACGGAGTCCGAATTTCACGCTGTTTCCGGCAAGGAAAAATTCCAACGCCGTGTCGAGACAGCAGAAAAAGTCGCGCATACAGGACTGAAAGCCCTGGCTGCCGGCAAGAGTTACGTCATCTCCGGCCTCGGAAATTATCTCGGCGCTCACGGCGAACGCCTCGTCCCCCGACGCTTCGTAACCAGGATAGCCGGGAAAATGTTCAAGCCCGGGAACAAATAAAGAGCCCCTTCCCGCCGGCGGGCTAACGACCGCGAATGCATGTCGCAACTCCCCACTACCCGCCGGCGATTTCTCGACACGCGAGGGCCTTCACTTGCGTCTAACCCATTGTGAAAACAAAGACTTTCAAGCGTTCCATCCCGGTGACTTCTTCGGACGGGAACTTTTTCACCTCGCGCCGGGAATTGATACTTGAAACAGGGCAGAACGTCTTATCAGGGGAGATGAGGATCGCCGAGCAAGAGAGAGACGACGTTCTGTTGCGGCGGGCCGCCAAGGGCGATGAGGAGGCATTCACGCTCCTATACCGGCGGCACCAGGCGGCCATGTATCGCTTTGCGCTGCGCATGACGGGAAACTCCTGGTTCGCGGAAGAGATTGTGCAGGACGTGTTCATGACCTTGATGCGCGATCCGAAAAAGTATGACGCCACACGCGGAGCGCTAGGAGCATTCCTTTACGGAGTGGCGCGCAACCGCGTGATGAAACACCTTGAACGTTTGCCGCGGGAAATCCCGCTCGAGGAGAAGAACGAAGACGGCACGGGCGCCGGAATTGTTTTGCAGGAGGCGTCCACGCCGGCGATGTGGGTGGAAAAACGCGAACGCAGGCAGCAAGTGAGGGCTGCCGTGCTGGAATTGCCCGCGGAGTTTCGCGAAGCCGTGGTGTTATGCGAGCTGGAAGAAATGAGTTATGAGGAAGCCGCGAAAATGGCCGGATGCCCGATTGGCACGATTCGTTCGCGGCTGCATCGTGGAAGGGCTTTGCTGATGGCCAAACTGGAAATGTTTCGCGAGGTCCCCCGGCGCGCGAGCGCGGCGCGATGAAAGATTTTTTGCAGTGCAGAGGAAGCAAGAGATGACGTGCGAAGAATTTGAAGCCATTGGATTGGACGGGGAGCGCGACGCTTCGTTGAGCGAAGTTGAGCGCGTGGCGGCGCATGAGCACGCCGGCACGTGTTCGCGGTGTGCCGCGTTGCAGGATTCCTGGCAGGCCGCGGGTGTTGAGCTCCGCGCGTTCGCGGAAGATACCGCCATGACGCAGGCGCCCGCGCGCGTGGAGATGCGTTTGCGCCAGGAGTTCCGCACGCAGCACGTGACATTGAAAGTGCGGCGCGCCGCCGTAGTTGCTGCGTGGGCACTGGCCACTGCGGCCGTGTTGGCCGGCGCGGTGAGCTGGCGCAGTTGGCGCCACAGCCAGCATGAAGAGGCTACGAACCATCTGAATTCCGCGCCGGGTGCGAACAATTTCCCGGAGAGCAACTCCGTCGCCGGGGCGAATCATCAAACTCCTGCCGAGGTTCCAAATGGAATCCAGCAGCGGGGTTCGGCAGGAACCGGCAGTTCCGAGATGCTTATTGCTGACAATGAACTGAGCGGCTTCACGCTTTTGCCCGAAGCCTCCGCCGCGGATATCGATGAGGCCGCGATTCTGCGCGTGCGCATGCAACGCGGCGCGCTGGGCGCGCTGGGCCTACCTGTTAACGAGGAGCGAGCCAGCGAATGGATTCTTGTGGATTTGCTCGTTGGCGATGATGGATTGCCGCAAGCGGTGCGGCTGCCGCAATAAGCGTTCATGGGGAGCGGGGCGCTCTTGCTGCGCCTCGGGAAGGGACACGCCGATGGGAGTAGCGGCCTTTTGGGAGAGGTTGAAGCCGACGGATGGAGCAGACCTGAAGGGACGGGAAGGGCCGGTCGGAGCATGGATCGCGCAGTTGAAAAAGGGGCTGGCCGCGATTGCAGCAGCAAAGAGTTCGCAGCAGTTCGGGAGAGAAGAGGAGAAGGGATAATGAATCGCAGAGTATGTATGAGTGTGGTTCTCGGTGTAATTTTCATGTTGAGCGCCGGATTGGCAAAAGCGCAGGATGCGGCGCCACTGCCACCGCCGCCGATAGCGTTGCTGCAAGTCCCCGGACCGGAAGCGGGCATGATCGGCGAACGCATCGAGTTGCTGGGTTTCGAGGGAATGCACGGCGGAAAGGTCGTGACCGGCATGCCCTTCAGCGCGGTCGCGGTTTCGGAGTCGACGCAAACTCTCGCGGACGGTAACCATATCGCGCGAAAGACGCAAACGAACCTTTTTCGGGATAGCCAGGGACGTTTCCGGAAGGAAGTGACCTTGCCTGCGATCGGGCCGTTGGCGACCTCGGGACAGCCGAAGTCGTTCGTATTCATCAATGATCCCGTGGCGGGGACCAATTTCATCCTGCACGCCGACACAAAGACGGCCGAGCAAATGGGGAGACCGTTCGCCGGAATGAAGGGGCTGTTGAAAGATGAGCTCAAGGGCAAAATGGAGTCCCGGCAACAGCAGGAGATGGCGAACGGTAGCCTGAAAAAAGAAGACCTGGGCACGCAGACGATCGCCGGCGTGAGCGCACAAGGCACGCGCATCACCCATACGATTCCCGCGGGACAAGTCGGAAACGAAAAAGCGATCACCATCGTATCCGAGCATTGGTATTCCAATGATTTGCAGATTGTGGTAATGAGCAAGCGGAGCGATCCGCGCTTTGGCGACACGACCTACACGCTGACGAATATTCAGCGGCAGGAACCGGCCGCTTCGCTCTTCGCCGTGCCGCCGGACTACACGGCGACACAAGGCGGACCGGGCAGGCACGGAATGCACAAGCAGAAGTTCAACGGCGCGACGGACGCGCCGCCACCGCCGCCCGGCATTTGAATTATTCCCCCGAACAATCTTCTCTCCTGAAGACGGCATGCCCTTTTCGCAGCAGTCCCCACCGCTGCGGGAAGGGCGCCGCCGTTTTTGGAGACGAAGATAAGGATGAAGTAAAAAAATAACGAAGTAACGGAACACAGCGTGCGTGCATTCCGGCGTTTCGCGTTTTCATGGTCGCATGCTTCGATCGAGGAGTTCGACGACGTGGAGGACCTCCTGGTTGGTACGGTGGATGGCGGTGCCGGCGCGGAGTTGCAGCAGGCAGCCGGAGTTGGCGGTGACGATGGCTTGCGCGCCGGTGGGTTGGGCGTGGCGCATTTTCTCGGCGAGCAGTTCGAGGGATCATCGGGGATGACGACTTCGCAGCCGTTGGCTGTGAGGACGCGGATGGTAGCTTCCTTGAGCTGCGAAACAGTGGCGTTGGCGACGCAGCCGGCGAAGAAGGCCACGCGGGCGCGGCGCGGACCGGCGGCGGGACAACGCCCAGCCGAGGCGGCGGAAGGTAGGGATGCAGGTGCCTTGAGACGCGGGAGGCATGTCTCCCGCACTCCAAAAGGCTCCCCTTGAGAAATTATCGAGGGGCTTCGGGGAGGGTGTAGTCGAAGTCGTAGGAATGCTTGCCGTCGACGATGTTGATGGTCATTTTACCGGTGAGGCCGACCAACTGGCCGGTGCCGGAATCCGGCACGACAGTGATGGATTGTTGCGCTGCGCCCCTTGTCAAAGTGCCATTATGCTGCAGCGCGAAGCTGCCGGTGTGGCCCTGCAGCATTCCGGTGACGCGCTCGATGGCGACGTAGCCGGCTGAGCCTTTGACGTCCGTACCAGCGGTCAGCATCTGGCCCTTGCTGGTCGCTTCGAGATCGCCGTGGAATTGTTTGTCGATGGACATCCTAGCGAGGGTTGAGCCCTCGGCTTTGTCTTCCGGCGGCTGAGGGACCAACTTTACTTCAAACGTCCCACTTGCATGCGTCGCCATGGCTATCCCCTTCTGGACTGGGTTTGGAACCGAGAGATGTGTGCGCGTATATGACGAGGAGCCAAAGCCAAGGGATAGGCAGATGGCGGTGATGATAACGACTCCGGCGAGAGATCGCTTCTTCATATTTGCCCTTTCATGCCCGCGGCGGCTTCTGAGGCCGGCACTGGGAGCACGCCTGTCCGCCAAATCGGAACGGGGAGCGGGACTTCTTGGCTTGTGGTACGCTGCCCACTGGCGTCTCAATGCGGCACGTCAATGAGGTACATCAATTCTGCACAAGACTGCGAAGCGGTCAAATAGGGGCTTTCCCGCATGGACTATTTCTTGCCCGAGCCAAAGGTATTTCCAAAGAATCGGGAGGCCCTCCGCTGGAGCTTCCTCCAAAGGGTTGGAGGCCGGTAGAGGATGGCACTGCCGCAGTCATCACAAAGGACCTGTTTCATGCCCGCGATTCCGGGAGAGTTTTCCTCGTCTTCGATGCCGTCAACCCACTTATCGCAACGATTACAATAAAAGGACGGTTCTACCTTCGAGGTCAGCATTTCCATTTTGAGTTTAACCTCCAGTCATCCCGACCATCCGAATTCGGCTCACCGTCCCTGTGGCCGATACGAAATATTTAGGCTTAGTTTAGCCGAAAATAGGCGCTCGAGGCGCGGACGTTTTTTATTGATAACTGTGGCGCAAGGGTTGCGACCTGCAATTACGCTCAGGGCAGGCAAGACAGAAAACGGCTGGGGGCGAAGATGTTTTGCTGGTCGAAGACGGATTTGAGGCGGTGCATGAGGGGTAGGTCTGAGCGCGAGGAGCACCCAACGTTGATGCCCGGTCTCGCATGACCGTCCGAGACGCAAAGAGCGTGCTTGAGTGCTGGCGAGGCGAACAGAAGCGTGGTGTCGCCGCCGGCGGCAGAAACAGAATTGAGAATTTGGGTGGCGGCTTGGACGAGGCGCGTTGTGGTCTCAGCGTTTGCGGATGCGGGAAGCAGTGCGAAATAGATTGTGCCCCCGGCGCGGGCTACGAATGCGTGGGCAAGGGATGCATGGTTGGCAATTTCTTGCAACTTTGCGAAAAGGGCGACGTGGTGCGAGGGGAGCACGCTCAGTTTGAAGATGGTGGTGGCGGGCGAGGATTCAAGGAGCAGGGAAAGAGTTTCGCGGAGGCGGCCCCACATGGAGGGACGCGTGGCGTCGTCGAGGATTACGGTAGAGGTTGCGCGGGATTCGCCGGCAAACCGGGTGAGGTCGCGCGTGTAACGATCGAGGACTTCGGGAGCGCCGGCAAAGGCGGCGCAGAGCTACCATTCGCGCGGTTGAAACCAGTCGCCGATGAGAGGGAGCGTAAAGTGATTCGCGTTGCGGGCTTCGCCGCAACCTTTGCTGAGGGGGAAAATTTTGCCGGGATTGAGGGAGGCGTCGGGATTGAAGGCGTCGTGGACGCGACGCAATAGCGGATGATTTCGACGGAGGCTTTGAGGGCGCGCTGGAATTGCGCGGCGTCTTGCGGATCGTAGAGCACGATGGGGTGCAGGTTGCCGTCCCCGGCGTGAAAGATTTTGCCGATCTGAAAGCCGTATCGATCGCCGATTTGCCGGATGTGGCGCAGCGCTTGCGGAAGTTTCGAACGCGGAATGACGCCGTCAAGGACATAATTGCTGGGGGCAGGCGGCCGAGCGCGCCGAAAGCGTTCTTGCGGCCTTTCCAGAGGAGGTTGCGCTCAGCGTTGTCGCGCGCGACACGGACTTCGCGGGCATGATGCGCGTTGCAAACTTCGGCGACCGCGGCGGCCTGAGCAGCGACGGTTTCCGTGAGGCCTTCGACTTCAATGAGGAGAACGGCGGCGCTGTCCATGGGGAAGCCGGCTTGGATATAGTCTTCGACGGCGCGGAGAGTCCAGCCGTCGAGCATTTCGCACGCGGCGGGAGTGATGGCGCGGGCGGTAATGTCGACTACGGTGTCGGCGGCATCGTCGACGGAATCGAAGATGGCGAGAAGCGTTTTCACGGCTTCGGGCTTGCGCGAAAGCCTTACGGTGATTTCGGTGATCAGGGCGAGGGTGCCCTCCGAGCCGACGAAAAGGCCGGTGAGATCATAGCCGGGCGCGTCGCCGTGTTTGCTGCCGACGCGAACGATCTCGCCATCAGGAAGGACGAGTTCGAGAGCGGTGACGTGATTGGTGGTGACGCCGTAAGCGAGGGTGTGCGGGCCGCCGGCGTTTTCAGCGACGTTGCCGCCGATGGTGCAGGATTTCCAACTGGAAGGGTCGTGGGCGAAATAAATACCGTGAGGCTCGGCGGCACGTGTGAGTTTGTAGTTGACGACGCCGGGTTGAACAACGGCGCGCTGATTTTCGATGCCGAGTTCGAGAATGCGATTCATGCGCGCGAAGACGAGCATCACGCCGCCGGGGCGGGCAAGCGCGCCGCCGAAAAGCCCCGTGCCGGCGCCGCGACCGACGATGGGGACGTTGTACTTTGCGGCGAGCTTTGCGATGCGCGAAACGTCTTCGGTGGAATTGGGGAAAACGACGAGGTCAGGACGGCCTTTTTCGACGGAGCCGTCGTACTCATAAAGAAGAAGGTCCTCGGGCCGGCAAAGAACGGAAGAAGGGCCGAGGAGTTTTTCGAATTCGCGAACGAGGCCGGAGTTCATAGGACGCAGGCTTAGGCGCACCTGGAACTATAGTGAGAATTCCGGGATGCGCGCAACGCCAAGTTATGGCCGGAGCGCGGGGCTGTGTTAGTGTAATTTTCCCAATATTGTGAAGAGGATCTGATGCCGAAACCGAATGTGTTTGCGACCCACAGCCTGTTCGAAGCGGCCAGGCAAATTCTTCAAGAAACCTGCGAGGTGGAATACTGGGCGAAGCCGGAACGTCCGCCACGGGAAGAGGTTTTGCGGCGTGTAAAAGACAAAGAGGGGCTGATTTGTCTGCTGACCGAGAAAATCAACGAGGAGCTGCTGAGCGTGGCGCCGAAACTGCGCATTGCCGCGAATGTTGCGGTGGGATTTGACAATATCGACGTGGCGGCCTGCACGAAACGGGGCGTGGCGGTGACAAACACGCCCGGTGTGCTGGATGAAACGACGGCGGATTTTGCTTGGACGCTGCTGATGGCGGTGGCGCGGCGACTGAGCGAGGGCGAAGAGCTGGCGCGTTCGGGAAAATGGAAAAACTGGGACCTGGATCAGCTCGTAGGGACAGACGTGTGGGGGAAGACGCTGGGCATTGTCGGGTTCGGGCGGATTGGACGAGCGGTGGCGCGGCGCGCGAGCGGTTTCCAGATGAAGGTGATTTACACGGATGCGCAACGCGCGCCCGCGGAAGTGGAGAGGGCGTTGAAGGCGGAGTTTTGGGAAATGAATGCATTGCTGGCGGAGTCTGACTTTATCAGCGTGCACGTTCCACTGCTCCCGGAGACGCGGCGATTGTTCGACGCGCCGAAATTCAAACGGATGAAACCGACGGCGTTCTTGATCAACACATCGCGGGGGCCGGTGGTGGACGAAGCGGCGCTGGTGGCGGCGCTGGAGGGCGAGCAGATTGCTGGCGCGGGGCTGGATGTTTACGAGAACGAACCTTTCATTCATCCCGGGTTGAAACGCGCGAATGTGGTGCTTGCGCCGCACATCGCATCGGCGTCATTGGAGACGCGGACGAAAATGGCGTGCATGGCGGGGGAAAACGTCGCCGCGCTTTTCACGGGACGGCGGCCACCGAACATTCTGAATCCAGAAGTTCTGAAAGCATCGTAACGAATTTCCAGGCAGACCTCACATGCCGCAACTGAAACAGCTCGCCCGGCAGATTTTCCACGAAACGCTGGCGGCGATCGATATTCCCGCGACGATGCAGCGGAAGCTGCGGCGCAAGGGAACGCTGCTGGTGTGCCGTGAAACGAGAATCGATCTGCGGGATTTCGAAAAACTGCGCGTGGTGGCGATCGGGAAAGCGGCGCATGCGATGGTGGAAGGGCTGGCGCTAGTGCTGGCGCCGTTCGTGCGATTTGGGGGAGTGGTATCCGCGCCCACGGCGGCGAGAAAACCGCTGGCGGGAATAAAGTACTTCGTGGCAGGACATCCGGTGCCGAACGCCGAGAGCTGGAAGGCGGCGGAGGCGATTCTAGCGCTGCTGAAGAAGTGCGATGAGAAGACGTTGGTTTTCTTTTTACTTTCGGGAGGCGCGTCGGCGCTCGTAGAGTTGCCGTTGGACCTGGCGCAGACGCTCGAGGACGTACAAAATGTGCACCGGGCGCTGGTGACCTGCGGCGCGCCGATCGAGGCAATCAATACGATCCGGAAACACATCTCCGCCGTGAAAGGCGGCCGGCTCGCGGCGGCGGCCCCTAACGCAACGAAAATCACGCTAGCGGTGAGCGATGTTCCGGTGGGAAAGGAGTCGGCGCTGGCGTCAGGGCCGACCCTGCCTGATCCGACTACGGTTGCAGACGCAAAGCGCATCACCGGTGAACATCGCCTGTACGACAGGTTCCCACTGGCGTTGCGACGCTGGCTGGCCGAAGAAAAAATGCCTGAGACACCGAAAGCTTCTGCCCCCGCATTTCGAAACTCACATTTTTCGCTGCTGCTGGGGTTGGATGACCTGTTTCATCCGGCGCATCACGCGGCGGAAGCGAAAGGATTTATCGCCTGCTGCGACAACACGGCCGATGACTGGCCGGTGAAGAAAGCGGCGGAGTACCTGCTAGAGCAGTTGGAGGAGCTGAGGAAGACGCACGCGGGGCAACGGGTAGCGCTGATTGCGGATGGGGAGGTGAGTTCACCCGTGACCGGAAACGGAATCGGAGGGAGAAATTCGGCGTTTGTGCTGGCGTGCGTGGAGAAGATCGCCGGGAAAAAGATGGCGGTGCTGAGTGCGGGCACGGACGGAATTGACGGAAATAGTCCGGCGGCGGGCGCGGTAGCGGACGGGGAAACGCTCGAACTTGCACGCGCAATTGGTCTCGACCCGGCTGATGCGTTCCGTCGAAGCGATGCCTTCTCATTTTTTTCACGATTCGAGGACGTAATCGTTACCGGGCCGACGGGGAACAATCTGCGTGATCTGCGGATTTTGATTGCGGAACCTTAAAAAGATGCATTCGAAAAGAAAGATTTGACACAGAGACCACAGAGTCCGCAGAGAAGAGAGAGGGCGGACTGAAGTCCGCCCCTACACAACAGTATCTGCTGCTTATTGCTTGGCGGGCGGCAGGTGCTTCTCCATGGATTTGAGACGCTCGCTCATTTCTTGAAGCAGGTGTTCGAGTTTTTCGAGCCGTTGTTCGGTGGTGAGCTTTTCACCGCCGCCTTCGGAGGATTCTTCGCCGGAATCTCCGGCACCACGATTGGCGTCTGGTTTTCCATCCGCGGGTTTCTTCAGGCGCGCGATCTGCGCTTTGATCATCGGCGCCATCTCGATGCTGAGGTCGTTGCTTTTCAGCACAGCTTCCAGCGCAGGAATGGCAGTGGCATCGCCACGCCCGCCCAGGGCATAGATCGCGGCCATGCGAACGGGAAAGTGTGGTTCGGAGAGATAGGCCGCAATTTGCCTGGTGATGTCCTGGTTGTCCTTCTGCAGACGCCCGAGGCTGTTGATGGCTGCAGTGCGCGAATCGAGGGGCTTGCCGGCGGCAGACCACTGCAAGAGAAGCGGCACGGCCTTATCGTCTCCCAGCGAACCGAGCGAGCGAAGAGCGGCGTTACGAAGGAAGCCATCCGGTGAATCGGCGGCGACAGCAGCCTCGAGCGTCGCGGAGGCATTGGGTCCCTGAAGGCGGCCGAGTGCCTGCAACGCGGCGGCGCGGGCGCGATAGGATTCGTCCTGCTTTGCGATGGAATTGAGCTTCGCCGCAACGGCCGCGTCGTCCTTGAAATTGCCAAGTGCGCTGACGACGCGATTGCGGACCCAGGGACCATCATGCGAATCCAGCGCAGCTAGGAGCAGCTTGGATGCGGAAGGGCCGCCCATTTGGCCGAGGGTGTCGGCGGCGGTAGCGCGAACTCCCCATGCCTTATCGCTACGCAGAGTCTCTCCGAGGGTGCCGATGACTTCTTCGTCGTTCTTCATCTTGCCAAGCGCGACAACGGCATCGGCGCGATCGGCGAGATCCACGGCGTTCTTCAATTGATAGAGCCATTCTTTCTTTTCTTTGTGGAACTCAGCGGACTTGAGGATATGGCCGCCCTTGTCGAAGAGAACCATCAGCGGAGCAGACTCCGAAGGCAGGGGGAAAGCCTGATGGTCTTTCGAAACGGTGACGTCGTAAAGCTTGGGTCCCGACGCCGTGGTGATTTCGACTTCGGCGGGAACGCGGAAGAGGCCCACGCGGCCCTCGACTTTTTGTGTCTGTTTGACGACGAGGATCACTTGGTGTTTTTCGCCTTCGTAGGTGTAGCTCAATTCGAATTTCGGCCCGCCTGCACCATACAGCCATTGGCTGAAGAATTGGTCGACGTTGGTGTGCGTAGCCTCTTCGATGGCTTTGGCGAGATCGGATGTGACAACGTTCTTGCCGCGATTCACCTCGAGATAATGCTTGATGCCGCGGTAAAAAACGTCTTCGCCAATCTGGTGGCGAAGCATGTAGAGGACCCAGCCTGCTTTATTATAAGCGTTGCCGTCGAATTCGCTGGAATCATCGAAGTCGTAGCGCACGATCGGTTTTTTCCAGAGATTGCTGCTTTCGAACCACTCGCGCGCATTATTCCAGCGCTCGTAATCCGCTTGATCCTTGCCGAAGCGCGCTTCGGTCCATACCGCTTCCAAGAACGTGGCGAAGCCTTCGTTGAGCCAGATATCGCCCCAATCCTTGCAGGTGACGAGATCGCCGAACCACTGGTGACCGAGCTCGTGAGAGATCAAGTCGTCTTTGCCGGTGAGATATTCGGGAGCGAGCTTGGGATGAACGAGGGAACTGCTGGCGTTGGTGGTGGCGCTGGAATTCTCCATGCCGCCGGCGACGAACTCATCAACCATGACCTGCGCATATTTTTCCCAGGCGTAGTCGACGCCAAATTTTTTACTGAACAGCTCCATCATGGCCGGAGTACGGCCATAGTTGATAGGGAGGCGGTCGCCACGTCCCTTAGGCGCGTAATAGGTGACGGGGATGCCGCGCCAGGTGTCTTTCACCTCGTCGAATTCACCGGCTACAACGGTGATCAGGTAGGTGGAGCTGGGAACGGACTCTTTCCAATACCAGGTTTTCATTCCCTTTCCAGCGTCGCTGACGCTGATGAGCTTGCCGTTCGAAACGGTGATCCAGGAAGCGGGCACGGTGAGGATCGTTTCGGTAGTGAGGCGATCGTTGGGGTAGTCGTAGGTCGGGAGGTAGTAACGCGTGTCTTCGGATTCACCTTGAGTCCAAATTTGTTTCGGGCGGTCCGGATAGTCCTTGTCCGGCAGGATGAAGTAGATGCCTTTGGCGGGTTTACCTTCGTAACGGATGGTGACGTCGAATTTATCTCCCGTCTTGGCGGCAGCCGGGAGAGCAATGATCAGCTTGTCAGCGGAAATTTCGAATTTTGCAGGGGCTTTGTTGAGAGTCACGCCCTGGATGTTGAGGCCGATGGAGTCGAAAGCGATTTTGCTGGAGCCGTCGCGCAAAATCGAGAGCGAGTGCGTGACTTCGCCGAGAACTTTTTTCTGGTCGATGTCGAAGCGCAAGGAAATCTTCGAATGCTGCAAATCATAGTCGCGGCTGCGCGCGTAAGGTTCATCGGCGCGGATTTGCGGCGCGGCAATGACAATCGCCAGCAGCTTCGCGAACGCAAGAAACGCCGCACGACCGCGATGGCGGTTAGTGTTGCGATGGGGTTCCCTGATCATTCGGCTTTGCTCCTGCAAACGGTGTGTCCTGCGCGTTCCAGCGCGGCGATGGCAGCCGGCAAAGTTTCGGATGCGAGAAGCAGGTAATCGGTATCAAAAGTCGAAACAGCAAACAAGCTTATTTTTGCTTCGGCGAGCGGCGTGGACAGCGCTGCCAGGAGTCCGATTTCCGACAAAACAAAGGGCCCATGAACTTTCAGGACGCGCCAGCCGGGCTGGGACTGCCCGCCCACGGGAACGCGAGAAAGTTCAGTGACAATTGAAAGCTCATCGCCGGTGCGCGTGACGGAATAGAAGGGACCTTGCGTCCCCCAGGCAGGAATGGGCGAATCGGCGGCGAGCCGGGAAATGGCGAAGCGCTCGGGCAGCAAAATGAGTTCAAGATGACGGGTTGCGAAGGCCATTGAGGGCTAGAGCAGGCTCCTCACAAGACCACCGTCGACGGCGATGGAGGCGCCGTTCACGTAGCTGGCGCGTTCCGAAGCGAGGAAAGCGACGACTGCGGCAAATTCCTTCGGAGTGCCAAGGCGGCCGGCGGGGATTTCGCGTTCCCAATGGGCGAAGACTTCTTCGGGCTTCGAGCCGCTGCGCGCAGAGATTGTGGAGGCAAGGCCATCGAGTCGAGCAGTGCGCGTATAGCCCGGGCAAACATTGTTCACCGTGATGCCATCGGCGGCGTATTCATTGGCAAGCGTGCGCGCAAGGCCGGTGACGGCGGCGCGGATCGAATTCGAAAGCAGCAGGCCTTCCACGGGCTGCTTAACCGTCGACGAAGTAATCGTAATCAGGCGTCCCCACTTGTTTTTCTGCATGCGCGGCAGCGTTTCCTTGGCGAAAATAACGGTGCTCATCAGAAGCTGGTCGACGGCGGAGCGCCAGTCTTCAAGCTTTGTGTTCTTAAACGAATTAGACGGAGGGCCGCCGGAATTGGTAACACAGATATCGATGCGGCCGAAGCGAGCTTCGACCACGGTAACGAAGGCCGCAACTGCCATAAAATCAGTGACATCCAGGGCCTGGTGCAGAACTTCGCGCCCCGTCGTTTTCTGAATGTGGGCGGCAGTTTCCGCGAGCGTGGTTGCCGCGCGCGCGCAGATGGCCACGTGAGCGCCTTCGCGGGCCAGTTCTTCCGCAACCGCGCGGCCAAGCCCTTTGCTGGCGGCCGCGACGATGGCTACGCGTCCAGTGAGCCCAAGTTCCATTCCGGCACCCTATTCAAAACTTCAATCGTCTCGCGAAATGGGAAGTGCGTCAACGTGAGGCAACGCAGTCGAAATTCACAACTGGTTCGCCGCAAAACTCAGAACCAGCCGGATCTCTCAGCTCGATTGAAGACACAATCACTTCGGAGTTTTGAGCGCCATACGAATCGTTCTTATGTCGAGAAACATCCTCTGCGGCCCGTCTTCCACGCCGCCTTCCAGTGGAACGAAACCGTAACGCGCATACCACGCGGTTCTGTTAGGGTAAGCATCGGTGATGATGCAGCGGCATCCCACATCATCCGCGGCTCGAAGGGGGCTCGAAGCGCAATCTTGAACGCCTCGGAGATGAGTGCATGCCCGAGACCCTTTCCCGAAAATCGCCGGTTTACCGCGAGCCGTGCCAGCAGAATCGGGGCAAGTCATACTTCTTTGGGAAAGCGTCGCGCGGCGCACCTGCTATGGCAAGTGTGAAATATCCGATGATCGTGCGCGGAGCTCCTTCATCGATCGCGACAAGAGTCACACCGATCGAGCTCAGCGGATCGCAGGGCCTATCTCACTATCCGGGCAAGGACTTCTGTCCACCGGCACATGCTTTCGGCCCGAAATCTCTTTGCGCAAAGCAATCCGCAGCACTAAGATGCAGTCAATTGGCAACGTGCGGAGGTGCCTATGCGAGGGACCAAGTGGTTGAGTGGTGCGCTATTTTTGCTCGGCTGTTCTACAGTTCCCCTCTTCGGACAGCAGATCGGCAAGTTCGTTCCCATCCAGGCCGGGTCGGAGGTGGACCATGCGTTGACCGAGATCAACGCGGCCACAGATCCGGACCAGAAGCTCGCGCTCATCAATAAATTCGCGGAAGGGCCCGGCAAGGAAGGCGACTATCCGCTCCTGGCGGATGGCCTCTACGTGGAACACTACATCGCGCAGAAGAATTACGACAAGGCGTTCGAATACGGAGACAAACTCTTCGCGCTGGATCCGGATAGTTTCCAGAACGCCATGAACATGATCCGTGCCGCCTCGGAAAAGGGAGATTCGGAGCGGTTAGCAGGGTACGGCGAGAAAGCACAGGGAATCCTGAAGCGTTACAAAGAAGCCCCCGCTCCTGCAGGCACACAGCCGCAGGTTTGGGAAGAGCAGAAGGCTCGGACGCTGGAGAGCAACAAGGATGGCATCGCCTACATTCAGCAGGCGGTTTATAATGGGGCCCTTCAGGCGAAGGACGCCGGGAAACGTGCGGGGCTCCTGACGCGGTTCGCGCAGACTTATCCGGATTCACCGTACGCGAATCAGGCGCTCGGCGTGGCCGCGGCGTCTTATCAGCAAGCGCAGAATGCGCCAAAGATGCTGGAGGTGGCCAACGGACTTCTGGCAAAAGATCCGAACAATCTGGGGATGTTGCTGCTGCTTTCCGATTATTATTGCGACAAGGCGGATCAACTCGCGAAAGCTGAAACATTCGCAAAAAAGGCAATTTCACAGCTGGGCACGGCGGCAAAGCCAGAAGCTGTGACAGACGAACAGTGGGCCCAGCAGAAGAGTCTGCAGAAGGGCCTGGCGCTCAGTTCGTTGGGACAGGTGAACATTGAAAAGAAGGACAATGCCCAGGCGGTGGAGAATCTGAAAGCCGCGGCGCCGCTGCTGAAGCCGGATGACGGGAGCTACGCACGAAACCAATATCGCTTAGGATTTGCGCTGCTGAATCTGAAAAGAAACCCCGAGGCCAAAGAGGCATTCACACAAGCGGCTTCGGTGAACAGTCCTTATAAAGCGCTTGCGCAAGAAAAGTTAAAGGCCAGCGCGGGGGCGGCGCCGGCGCGGCGAAAAACGCCCTAGCGGTGCCGGTGAATCGCAGGCAACAGCCCGCGCATCTAAATGCCGTGTTCGGGATGTGACAAGAGTTTGAACCAAGGGGTGATAGCTATGGCAGAGATAGCGACTTTCGGAGCGGGATGTTTCTGGGGCGTGGAGGCCGCGTTTCAGCGCGTGCCGGGAGTGATTGATACCGCCGTAGGGTACAGCGGCGGGGAGACGCCGAATCCGACTTACGAAGACGTCTGCACAGACGAAACCAGGCATGCGGAAGTGGTGCAGGTGACGTTCGATCCCGCAAAAGTGAGTTACGAACAGCTGCTCGACGTTTTCTGGCAGGCTCATGACCCGACACAAGTGAACCGCCAGGGACCAGATTTCGGCACGCAATACCGCACGGCGATTTTCTTCCATTTCCCGGAGCAGGAAGCGGCGGCCAAGAAGTCACGGGCAGCGCTTGATGCCATTGGAAAATTCAAGCGGCCCATCGCCACGGAGATCACGCCCGCGGGCGCCTTCTATCGCGCCGAAGAGTACCACCAAAAGTACCTGCAGAAGCGCGGCGTGGCCTCCTGCCACTTCTGATCCAGGACACCATTTCGAAACACCGAAGGCCGAGCAGAAATGCTCGGCCTTCTCATTCAGAAACCCGACTTGCTGCCATGGGAGAAATGGCGGAGAGGGTGGGATACTTACGCAGCCCCTTTTGTTATCCTATCATGTTTTCAGCAACATGCGTAAAAACCGCATGAATACTGTCGATTTCTACGACCGATCCTTCTTCAACTCTTTCAACTGTTCCGCATGAATAGCACCAATTTCGGCCTCACACAGACACCAAAGACACCAAATTAATAACAACATGCATTTGTTTGACACAAGGTGACGCAGTCGCGTTGCTTTCAGCACCGACAGACGCTCTCATAGTCTCCGCCCGTCGACACAATTTCCGACATTCTGTAATCTCCTTGCCGAAGGAGACGCAGGAGCCATGACGTGTGATGACGGCACAATCGCCAAGGTAGGAGACGTCGTTGCAGTTGCGAGTGGTGAAGGTCCCGAGCGCTACATAATCATTGGTCCTGACCAATGTAATTTTGCCAAACTGCTCCTTATCGGAACCGTCCAGAAGGAAGACTCACCGCTGTTCGACCAGACCATCATTTTGCCCACAGGCTTCACTCGTTCCGCGCCTCTTATTGATGGTGCGCCTCGGGTATGCAGATATGCAGAGATCTCCGTCAGAGAAGGTTCGGAGGTGTGGGAGCCGTGCACGCCACGCCTATTACGCGATGCGACCTAAGGCGCCGAGCTGGTGGTACTGTTGAAGAGAATGAGCTCATGTTCCAGACGCAGGGTTCCGCGGCTGAAATTCCACGGTCCGTCTGAAACCGGTGACAATATTTCTCAGCCGGAAGCGCCTCTAACCGCAAATCTAACTCGGCACAAGCCTGCGCTTTAGGTCGGCCAGATTTCTTGACCACCGCACGAGTAGCATTTTGTCCTTACTTCATGGCTGGCAACATGGATATCATAGGTTCTAATCGAATGCAGAAATAAGGTTGTTTGCATGACGCCTCTGCAAGCCGCAGGTAAATGGATTTGAAAACTCTTCGCACCGTTGCCGCTCTTCGCTCTCTCCGAGCTCAGTCTCTGTGGCGGCTTTTAGCCGCTGATAAAGCGCCGGCGATTCTAGCCGTCTTGCAGACGTTGTTGCTTGACAACGAGAAGATCCTTTCAAGCTCTGTTCTGAAGGAACGACTCACTCGCGAGATCGAGCAGTTGCGCGCGAGCGGTGAGGAACTGCCTCAGAGCGCCCAAGCGTATGTAGCCGATTGGCTGGCTCAGGGATGGCTAACTCGGCGTTTTCCTGCTGGCGCCAGCGAGGAAGAATATGAACTGACGACAGATGCTGCCAGCGCCATCCGCTCTATCTCTGCTCTTCTTAAGCCACGCTTGGCTGCAACGGAGAGTCGTTTGGCGACAGTAATACAACAGCTTGTGCGATTGGCCGAGGAGACCGACTCTGATCCCAAAACTCGTTCGGCGGCCCTAATCGCTGAGCGCGAGCGCATCGAACGCGAACTGGAATTGGTGCAGCGAGGCGCAGTGAAGGCACTCCCAGATGATCGCGCACTAGAGCGAACCCGCGAAATTATTGCCCTTGCCGATGACTTGGCTGGTGATTTTCGACGTGTGCGGGACGAATTCGACAAGCTCAACCGTCATCTGCGAGAGAGCGTGATGGAGAACGAAGGAAGTCGCGGAGATGTGCTTGACGCGTTGTTTGCAGGTGTCGATGTCATCGGAGAGAGTGATGCGGGGAAGACCTTTGCTGCCTTCTGGCGTCTCTTAACTGATCCTGAGCAATCAAGCAGCTTGGAAGCGGCGGTCAGCGAGGTGATCAGCCGTCCATTCGCGCATGGTCTCGACGCGCGGGAGAGACGTTTTCTCCTACGCCTTACTAGGCTTCTCATGGACGAAGGAAGTAGCGTCCACGACGTCCTACAAAACTTTGCGCGAAGCCTCAAAAGCTTTGTCCAAAGTCGCGAATACCTTGAACAGCGGCGCTTGCATGCGCTCCTGAAGGATGCGTTGCGAGCTGCCCTCGAGATGAAGGACTATATTCGGCTGAACCGAGCGCTGGACTATTCCCTCACGCTTACGAGCAGTAGAATTCGTTCGATATCCCAATGGGTGATGTACGACCCGTCACAACGGCTTCCTGACCCGGAGATGAAAGATGCAGAGTTGTCAGAGATTGGGTTGGACTGGATCAGTGAATTGGTTCGACAATCGGAAATCGACTTCCGCACCTTGAAGCTGCACATTCGCCAGTACCTTGCCGAGGAAACACAAGCGTCCATTGGCCAGCTACTTGAAAACTTCCCGGCGGAACAAGGCTTAGGCAGCGTGGTCGGCTATATTGCCCTCGGTGTCAAGCACGGCGAAATTGCCGGTGAGGTGCAAATTGTGTGTTGGGAAGGCGATGACGGGGTCATTCGTCGTGCCCGTATCCCGGCAATCTATTTTCTGAGGGAGCGCTGTGCAGAACTCGCCGATTGAAACCAATTCTGACGAAGAGTCAGAATCTGTAGTCAGTAACCAGAGCCACGACCTTCTGTTCATTGGCGACCAGGGGACTCTTCCGGTCGAGACGCGGCGAGTTCTCGTACAGCTGCTTCTCGGACCGGCCCTTGACGCCCGCCGACAAACGAAGCTGTGGCCGATTCTGCTGCGAGATGAATCCACTATTCGCTCCCGCCTGCATGAGCTATTCCTGGAATTGGTCATTGATCGGGACCTGGAAGTTGCATTCACTCGACAGGTGGCGTCGGACGAACTCGACGTACCGATATTGCTTCGCAGAACGCAGCTGACATTTCTGGATTCATTGCTTCTCCTTTTTCTACGCCAACGCCTGACGCAATCCGATGCTCAAGCGGAACGCGCGGTGCTTGCTCATCAGGAGATGGTGGACCACTTGACCATTTTTCAGCGCCAGGGAAACGTTGATCACGCCAGATTCGGGAAACAAATTGCCAACACCATTGAGAAGGCAAAAAAGCTCAGTCTCTTACAGAAGATTCGTGATAGCGACGACCGGTACGAGGTCTCACCAACCCTGAAGCTTCTATTCCCAGCCGAGGAGATTCAGGCGTTGGCTCGCATCTATGCCGAGCTAGATAGCAGGTCGCCTAACGCGAATCTGGATGACGCGGAGTCGCGAACCGAGACGGACGACGAGGCCGAGTCATAATGAACGAAGCAAACGCAAATCAGGAGATATTTACCGAACCAGAAGGCATCTTAGACCAGTTTCGATTGATCCGAATTCAGACGTTTAATTGGGGTACATTTTCTGGCGTTTTCAATTTCCCCGTCTCAGAAGCGGGATTTCTGTTCGTCGGGCCGTCTGGTTCAGGCAAGTCTACCGTTCTCGATGCACATGCAGCGCTGTTAACTCCGCCGCGTTGGGTGGATTTTAATGTGGCGGCCCGCGAAGCCGAGCGCCACGGCAAAGATCGCAGTGTTGTGACCTACCTACGCGGAGCTTGGGCTCAGCAAACAGGTGACGATGGCGAATACGCATCGCAGTACTTGCGACCGGACACAACTTGGTCGGCAATTGTGGAGACGTATCACAACCGGAACGGAAAATATGTCGTCCTAGCGCAGCTCCTATGGATCCGCGGTAAGTCGACAGCAACGAGTGACGTAAAGAGGCTATATTTGATCTTAGAACGAGAATTCGAAATTCGCGAGCTGGACTTTTTCCCAAAGAGTGAGTTCGAAGTGCGAAAGATTCGCTCCGCCCTGCCCGATGCTTTCGTGAAGGACGAATTTAGTGGCTATCAGGAGCGGTTTCGTCGTCTTCTCGGCATCGACAACGAGCTTGCTCTCCGGTTACTCCATAAGACTCAGTCGGCAAAAAACTTGGGAGATCTGAATATCTTCCTTCGAGATTTCATGCTCGATATCCCGCAGACCTTCGAGATCGCCGATAGGCTCGTGTTGGAATTCGGTGAGCTCAATGCTGCTCACCAGGCTGTAGTCGCTGCCCGCCAGCAAATCGAAACCCTCTTACCAGCGCGCTCGGAATTCGCGATCTTGGTGCAGAAGCGCCAGGCTATGTCGGCATTAGATGATCTGCTGCAATGTAGCGAGCTCTATCGAGAGCAATACCGCAAAAATCTTCTACAGGCGCGGTTAAACGAATTGCACGTCGAAATCGATGGGGCCAGACAAGAGGAGAAGCGGCTCACGGAAATCGAAGCTCAGGAATTTCTGAAATTACGAGAGTTGCAAGACCGGCGCTACGGCATGGGTGGGGGCGTTATCGAACAACTACAAAAGCAACTTGAGGAATGCGAGCGCGACAAGAGTGATCGTCTTCTTAAGCGCGACAAGGCGGCCGTCGCGTGTAGAGGAATGAGTTGGTCTCTGCCCAACGGTCCAACTACTTTTGCTCACCTGACGGAGACTGCTCGGCAAAGAGTTCTCAAGGCAGCGGACCTCAGCGAAAACCTCGAGGGTCGCAAGGACGATCTCAAGAATCAACAACGTGAGAAGGAGGACGAGTTTCGGCAGGTGCGCAGAGAGATCGAAGCTATGGAACGTCAGCGGTCCAACATTCCTTCCCGGATGCTTGACGTTCGACACGCTCTGGCTGCGGCGACAGGTATTGCTGAAGAGAAGTTACCCTTTGCTGGAGAGCTGCTTGAAGTGCATCAAAACGAGGGGCAGTGGCAAGGTTCCATTGAAAGAGTTCTACATGGGCTAGCCTTGTCCCTATTGGTGGATGAGAAGTACTACGCGGCTGTTTCCTCTCACTTGAACGATCGGAATATCGGTGAACGGCTGGTCTACTTGCGGACCCTACCACGACCGGCAGTCCAGAAGTCCCTCTCATCCAACTCGCTTCCTCGTAAGGTGAACGTGGCGCCCGGCTCTTATCACGAATGGCTCCGTGACGAGTTGAGAGCCAGATTCGACTACGAGTGTGCAGAAACGATTCACGCGTTTCGAAATGCCTCGCGGGCGATCACACGGCAGGGGCAGGTTAAGCATGGCCCCTCCCAGCATGAAAAGGACGATCGTTTTCGCGTGGACGATCGGAGCAGGTGGGTTCTTGGATTCGACAACAGGAGCAAACTGGACCTATACAAAACGCGGGCATTCGACTTGGCAGGGTCTCTAGAAGCCCTCCGGAAAAAACTTGAGGATGCCAAGGCAGAGGAAGCCGGCCAGCGGGAGCAACTGCTTCACTGTCAGACCCTGGCAAACCTAACCTGGGCCGACATCGATGTGGCAGCAATCCTGAAAAAGATAGCTGATCTCCATGAGCGGATTGCGACCGAAACCTCAGCAAGGCCTGATCTAGCCAAAGTTGGTCAGGAGATCGAATCCCAGACCACTGTTTATAACAATGCTGTGGCTGCAAAGAACAGTGCGGCGGGAGCCGTTCGCTCTAAAACGGCTGACATCGAAAGGTATTCGAAGCGGCTTGAGTCTCTTTCTGAACAACACCTCTCCACGTCCCTCAACTCTACGCAGAGAGAATGTCTGGACGAGCGCCTTCAGCGGATAGGCAAAGCCGTCACATTAGAATCACTCGACTTGGTCGTTTCGTACGTCGAAAAAGCCCTGGCCTCGGAGAAGGAAACACTCATTCGGGAGACTGGAAATCTTAAGCATTCCATCGAGGGGCAGTTCGCCGAATTCATCCGAACGTGGCCAACGGAAGGTGGCGGGCTCGATGCCACACTAGAGAGTGCCAATGATTTCTTCGCGAAACTTCGACGCTTGGAAACCGATGGGCTTCCGCGGTTTGAAGAGCGATTCCTGACCCTCTTACGAGAGCAGAGCGACCAGAACCTGACACTGCTTTCAGCCCGCCTGGATCACGAACGGAAAGGAATTCTCGACCGGCTGGAATTGGTAAACGATAGCCTGAAGACCGCTGCGTTCAATAAAGGCACGCATCTGGTCATCGAAACCTTGGATCGATCTCTCGAAGAAGTAAGGCTGTTCAAAGCGAGTCTGAAGGAAGCTCTTAGCCACTCGTTTAGTGAAGAACCAGCTATGGCGGAAGGGCGTTTTGTAGTCTTAAGTACGTTGGTCAAGAAGATCGCTAGTCAGGAAACCATTGATAAGAATTGGCGTTATTTAGTTCTAGATGTTCGCCAGCACGTGGAGTTTGTGGCTAAAGAACTTGACTCCGATGACCGGGAAGTGGAGATTTACCGCAGCGGCGCGGGTAAGTCAGGGGGGCAACGGCAGAAATTAGCGGCGACGTGTCTGGCAGCGGCGTTGCGTTATCAATTGGGCGGTCAAGATCGAGCGCTCCCGAGCTTCTCTACAGTAGTCCTCGATGAAGCATTCGACAAAGCCGATGCCGAATTCACCGCTACGGCCATGAATATCTTCAAGACTTTTGGCTTCCAGATGATTGTCGCAACGCCGCTAAAATCGGTGATGACTCTCGAGCCTTTTATCGGTGGTGCATGCTTTATCCATATCCGAGACCGCAAGGATTCGTCCGCCCTCATGATCGAGTACGATACTGAGAAGCAAAGACTGAAGCTGCCGGCACACGTACATGACTCGCAACAAGTTACGTTACCCTGACGACGTTCGAGAGTTCTTGAGCCGCCGATTTAGTCGGCAACACCGGAACTGGCTTAGCGGGCAAGGGCAATGGCCGATTGTGGTGTCATTGGGCTCCCCGACTGAACACGACGTCACGGAAAACCCATCTGACATTCGTGCGTGGATCTCCGCTTGGCACAATCGGAAGGGAATTGGTGAGGTTCACTGGGAGGCTCGCCAATGGCCTCGGCTCGGGCCGCAGCGGATTCCTCTGCGCTTCAGTCTGACCTCGCCCGAGCAAGTTGCCGAAGCCGTCGGTGAACAACAGCGATGGGCGTTCTCATCCGAGCGATATGACCGCTTGACGCACCGATGGCCGGTTTTCGCAAACAGTTCTATGCTTCCTCGTTACTTCGACGTCCTTGCCGATTATGACGCACCCAATTTCGAGAGACTGTATTCCTTGTTGTTGTGGCTGGACAACAATCCTCAGTCAAATTTGTATCTTCGCCAGCTGCCGGTTGAAGGTTTGGATACGAAATGGGTCGAGCAGCGCAAAAGTCTTGTGTCCGACCTAGTTCAAGCTATGCGAGGCCAGTCTTTGGAGTCCGATCTCTTTGTTTTGTGTGGACTGCTTCGTCCTAAGCGTCGCGTTCGAGTGAGAGTTTTATGTCCGAACTTACGAAAGGCTGTTGGGGGTGTGGAAGATCTCGAAGCTCCTCTTGAAGAGGTTGCGGCCTTGCCGGTGACCCCTGACTCCATCATTATCGTGGAAAATCTAGAAACCGGTTTGGCCTTAGGAGACACTCCGGGTGCTATAGCTTTCATGAAGCTAGGCAATGCCGTGAATATTCTTGCCTCAATCCCATGGGCGCAAAATACCGATGCGGTGTACTGGGGAGACGTTGATACTCACGGGTATGTGATCTTAGATCGAGCGCGCCGTATACTCCCCGGTTTAAAGTCGGTATTGATGGACAAAGAGACGCTCCTCAAGCATCGAAATCTATGGGGAGAGGAATTTCCACAGAATTGTGGTGTGGAGTTACCGAGTCTTCTGGGGCACGAGATAGAGGTCTATGAAGGTCTGTGCCGACAGACCTGGGGAAGAAGTATCCGACTAGAACAGGAACGAATTCCATGGGCCTCTGCCGTGCAAGCGCTGGGAAAAGCCCTTGGTGGACCAAGCGCTTCCATGGACTGCTAGGTTAAACCTCCTGTCGGTATTGTCTTGTTCCTATTCTGTACTCTGCAATTAAGAATGACCGTGGAAGTGCCCTACACTGCGGCGGCGTTCCTCAGCAAAATGATGTGCTGCCTCACCTTAAGGCAAAGGATTAAGATCACCCAACCGACGCTCTGACATCCCCCATCAACGTCTCAAGCGGATACTTCGGAAACGGTGTACAGTCTCATCATGTCTCCGAGACAGAAAGTCGCTCGCCCCTCTTTCAATTCTCCCGAATTCTCCCTCGCCGGTACGTTTGACTGCTCGGCCAGCTCCGGGCGAGTCAATTTGCGCTCCTCTCGCATGGCACGGAACAGAATGCCAATCGCCCTGCGGATCGGAGCACACCTGCGAACCGCGTCCTCGTAGGTACTTCGCATCACGTGTTCAGCCTCGGACAATCCCTGTTCCTCGCGAACCATCTCCTTGAGCTCGTTGTACCACTGTGTGATGCGGTCGTCGCCGGGATAGCCCGGAGGGTCATTGCGTTTTTTCATAGGGACTTCTCTCTTAACGGACGACCGTAGCTTCCATCCGGATTCCGAGGAACGGGCACGAGTCTCCGGAGCAGCTTCTCCGCGCTGCCCGCCTTTCGAAGCTGGAGCAATGCCCACTCGATCAGCGTCTCGCCGACGTTCCCAAGAGTCCGGGATTCTCTCTTTGCGTACATCTCCAACTCCTCTCTGGTACTCCCTCGCACGATCGACTAGAGGCAGAGCGAGTCTACGAATTACAAGCCGGACTATATAAGTTTCAATTCTGGAAAGTCTTGTTTGTATCGTTTCGGATCGAGTGTCATGAGACGATCCGCCTGCGCCAAGGCATGCGATCCAATGATGAAATCAGCAAGCAAACGCCTCGGCCCTTGTTGCGCGGTTCTTCGTCGCCGCTTTGCGTACCGTGCAAACCGCCGGCCGGCCTCAAGCCATACGCGTTGTTGAAACTCGAAGTCGACGTCGATGCCTGTATCCGCCAGAAAGCTGTTCACAAAGGATTCCGTGGCCTTGGGATAGTCCAGCAACTCCGCGTAGACTGGCGCGCCTACAACTAAACCGCCCTCAGTCTTTGCATTGCCGAGGGTTTTCGCTATATCTGAGGCTAGGGGTTCGTTGGACCAAAGGGCGGAAAGCACGTTGGTATCGATTGCCGTTCTCATTGTTCCTGAGTTTCTTCGTCGCGCAGGGTCTGGATCCAGGCATTTACCTCATGCACCCCGGAAAAGGCGGGCAGCGCACCCACATATTTTGCGAATGGATTTTCAGGTGGGCGCGCGGGGCGGATGGTTGTTCGGTCATTCTCAACGACAAATTCCACGCGATCTCCCTCTTTCAGCCCGAGGCGATTGCGGATCTCACGAGGTACGGTGATCTGTCCCTTACTGCTAATTGTGCTAGAACGCGCCATCTTTACCTCCCCCCTTTACAGTAAGGATATCACAATTTGCATTCCCGATCACATTGGGTATGTGTGGAAACGAGTCCGGATCTTGCACCGGTACGAGCTTCAGATAGGACTGAAAGGCGAGGGTTCCCATCGAACCGCGTAGACGTTCTCTCGCCCACTAAAGAGGCGTCGAAATACCGACCTTTGATTCGCGATAGTGCCACAGCAATAGGGTCGGCGCTGATGAAGTGCCGGCAGTTAGCGTAATTCGGAAGGAATTCGCGCGCAAAGGTCCTTTTGCCCACGCCGTTCGGTCCCGCAATGATGTAAATACTCGGACTCATAGGAGAGCGTTGACGATGATACCGGAGATCGCTCTCGACATGTTCCGAGGCAACTTTCCTTTCCCTCACAATTTTCATCTTCTTCTTATTGTGTGGGTGAGAGTGCCGCCCTCTCCACCACCACAATTCGGGTGACCACCGTTTCTCGATGTTTACTCCAAAAGCCGCGTAAACAAAGACTTCTGAGACAGCTTCACATGGCTATAAGTTCTGCGTTTACGCTCGCAGCCCCATAGGTCAGCCACCAACACCTGAATCCGTCGTGAAAACGTAGGGTGAATGTGATTTTTCGCCCTATTTGACGCAGTTTTTCTTAACGTTCGGCTGTCTGACTAATTCCTAACGCTCTGTTAGGATTTAGTCAGCATGCGGTATTC
>Ga0193733_1000069_pt1 | contig 38080 bp, 38 predicted proteins | sample U1s2metaG_FD_145076 | JGI IMG/M metagenome (GOLD analysis project Ga0193733, IMG submission 145076) | Soil microbial communities from a riparian zone of the East river system, Colorado, United States - U1s2 | ecosystem: Environmental > Terrestrial > Soil > Riparian zone | place: USA: East River...
CCGGCGATCCATACGGCGACGAGGAGCACCGGGCTTTCCACCGCGCCCGCCACGATCGAGGGCGTGCCGAAGATGCCGGCGCCGACGATGAGGCCGACGATGATCGCAGTGGCGTCGCCGAGCGAGAGAATCTGCGCCGGGCCGGCGCCCGGGTGCTGCGGGGGATTTTCAGAGGAGGCGGTCATCGGTGATAAGTCCCCGTCGTCCCCGCGAAAGCGGGGACCCAGCGACTTTCGATCAACGACGCTGGATTCCCGCTTACGCGGGAATGACGATGCCTTTGCGCCATGGCCATTGTCACGACCTCCTAGAGCGTCAAAAAACGCGCGGTGTGGGGATTGCGTTGCCTGAGCGACACGAGGCACTCTTCGAGCGGCAGGTCGAAAAGCCGCTGCGCGGCACGCGCGCGCGCCTTGAGCTCCGCCCAGGGGATGCGCGGCGGCCCGTCGCGAAGCGCGAAGGCGATGAAGTTGTCCTCCTCTTCGGCGAGAAGCAGCGTCGGGTCGCGGCCGAAGCTTTCTTCGATTCGCCCGCAGTAGGTCTCGATGCGCTTGTCGTCGGACATGAAGTTGGCGACCATGACGCCGCCCGGGCGCAGCGCCGCGAAGGCGCCGTCGTAGAAGGATCGCGTGCACAGGTCCTTCGCCGGGCTGCCGTTGACGAACCCGTCCACGACGAGCACGTCGCAGCTCGCGGGCCGCTCCGGCACGGCCTCGGCTCCGTCGCCGATCACGATTCCCAGCCGCGCGTCTTCCTCAGGAAAGTGAAAGTATTTCCGCGCGACGGTGACTACGCCCGGATCGATCTCGATCACCGTGACGCGCGTCTGCGGCATGCGCTGGTGGATGAAGCGCGCCATAGAGCCCCCGCCGAGGCCCACCATGAGCACCTCGCGCGGGCCGGGGCGAAAGAGCAGAAAGGCCATCATCGCGCGCACGTAGTCGAGCTCGATCCGGTCGGGCGCGTCCAGCCGCATCGCGCTCTGGATCGCGCTGCCGCCGATCTGCAGCACGCGCACGCCGCCCTCCTCGACGATCTCGATCGCCTTGCGGGCGGCGAGCCATTTGCCCGGACGTTTCATGATTCTCCGTGCAGGCGGGCGCAGCGCGGCGGGATCACGGCTTCCCCGCCGCCGCGAGAACCGCGGGCATGGGAATCTCCACGGTCCCGTGATTCTCGTATTCGCCGGCGACCCGGCCGACCGCGTCGCGGATCGCCTCGAGCGCCGCAGCGGACTGGGCGTGCAGCAAGGCCTGCGTCCTGACCGAACCGGCGAGGAACGCCTCGAACAGCAGCCCGGACGCGCTGAAGCGCCAGACCTGCGGGACCTTTCGCACATCCACGTTCCTGAACCCCGCGACCTTCAGGATCTTGTCGCACTCGCTCGCGTCGCTGAACCGGAAGAACGGCGGCCCCGGCGGCAGCGGCGCATCGGGATTGCCGTGCTTGCGGATCGCATCGATGATGATTCCGAAACCCACCGCCTCTTCCGGTTTCGCCCAGACCGTGAAGGCGTATCCGCCGCCCGCGCGCAGAACGCGGAAGGCCTCGGCAACGGCACGTTCCGGCTGGGCCAGATGCAGCATGCCGAAGTTCATCACCACCGCGTCGAAGCTGCCCTCCGGAAACGGCAGCGCCTCGGCGTCGCCTTCCCGGAACTCGATTTCCGGATTCTGCGAGCGCGCGAGCTCCACCATCGCGGAGGAAAAATCCAGCGCCGCGACACGCGCCCCGCGGGCGGCGGCGGCCGCCGCCGCGTAGCCCGGGCCGCTCGCCACGTCGAGCGTGCGCGCGCCCGAGCGCACTTCCGCCGAGTCGAGCAGCGGATCGATCGCCTGGCGCGTGAGGCTTCCGAAGGCGTCGTCGTAGTGGCGGGCGGCGCGCTGCCAGCCCGCGTGCTCCAGCGCGCGAAACGCAACGGGATCGGGGGCGAGCGCCGCCATCGCTTGCCGCGGGTCAGCCACGGCGCGCGCCGCGCGCGCGCACCGGCACGAACGCAATCGGCGTGCGCATGGCGCACGCCGGCCCTGGGCTCCCGGGATTCACTTGATCGCTGTCGCGACCGGCTTGCCCTTCTCGACGACGTAAGTCGCGAGCACGACTGCCTTGCCTTTTCCGACGTTCTTGCCGTCGTGGACCACGCCGGCCGGGACGAAGAACACCTCGCCCGCCTTGAACGTCTTCGGCGGCTGGCCGTCTACCAGGAGCTGCAGCGTGCCCTCCACGACGTAGCCGAGTTCCTCGCCGGGATGCGTGTGCCGTCCCGCCTGCCCGCCGGGAACGAATTCCGCGCGGGCCACCACCGCGTGCCGGCCCTGGGCGGTGAGGTCCTGGTCCTGCAGGACGGTGCGCGTAAAACCGGGCTGCTGCGCATTCAACAGACCGATTCCGGTCCCCAGCGCCGCGGCGGCGAGGGCCGCTGCTATCGTCAGTTTCTTCATGCTTGGTTCCTCCTTTTGTTGGTCGTCAAAAAATCAGGTGAGGGCAAACCGCAGTGTGCCCAGCTTCTCGATCGTCGTGGTCAGCCTGTCGCCGGCCTTGAGCCACACCTGCTTCTCCTTGGGATAGCCCGCGATCACGCCCTCGGGAGTGCCGGTGTAGATGACGTCGCCGGGCAGGAGCGTCATCAGCGTCGAGGCGTAACTGATGATCGTCGCGCAGTTGTGCACCATGTCGCTCGTGTTCGAGGACTGGCGCACCTCTCCGTTCACCGTGCCTTCTATCTTGAGGTTGTTCGGATCGGGAATCTGGTCGGCCGTAACGAGGTAGGGTCCGAGCAGCCCGAAGCCGTCGCAGGTCTTGCCGATCATCCACTGGCTGCTGCGCGACTGCAGGTCGCGCGCGGTGAAGTCGTGGCCGATGCAGTAGCCGAACACGTAGGAGAGCGCCTCGGCCTCGCTGACGTTGCGGGCCTTCCTTCCCATCACGATCACCAGCTCGGACTCGTAGTCGAAGCGCTCGGCGGGCACCGCCGACACGCGCACCGTGCCCTGATGGGCGTTGAGCGCATTGTTGAACTTGTTGAAGAACACCGGCTGCTTCGGCGGCGTTGCGCCCATCTCGCGCGCGTGCCTCGCGTAGTTCACGCCGACGCAGAGGATCTTCTCCGGGTTGGTCACGCACGGTCCGAACTCGGCGCGGTCCTCGGCGACGAAAAACCCCGGGGTCCTGCGCGCGAGCGCCACCTTGACGAGCTCGGTGAGTCCCCGATCGCCGCGGCGGATGAGGTCGTCGATCGTGGTCGGCGCGGGGCTGCGGATGAATTTCGCCGTCTTTGCGACGTCGAGAATGCCCAGATCGGTCTTCACGCCCAGGCCGTAGGCGTCGCCGCCGCGCAGGGTGACGAAGGTCATCCTCTTCGGCGCCGCGGGCGAGTCGGGGCTTGCGCCCGGCCCGGCGCCTTGCGCGAGCGAGGATTCCGGCGCCGACGCGCCTGCGGCGAGCGCGACGACGCCCGCCGCGCCCGTTTTCTTCAGGAAGCTTCTGCGCTGCTTATCCATCGTTGCTTTCTCCGAATCAGATCCTAGGCTGACGCGTCCGCGGGTGCGGACTCCTCGGGCGAGAAATCGAGCTCCACCTTGGCGCCGCAGGGATCGTGACAAAAAATCTGCCACGTTCCGACGCCCACCTGCCGGCGCAGCGTGAACTCTATTCCGTTCGCCTTCAGCTTCGCCACCGTGCCCTTGAGGTCGGTGGCGCTGAACGCGAGGTGGTCCAGCACCCCGGCCGGGTCCGCGGGCACCTTCCCCTCGGAAACATGCAGGACGGGCTGGCCGCCGGCGTACAGCCACGCGCCGCCGAAACCGAGGGGAGGCCGCGGTCCCTCGGTGAAGCCGAGAACCCCGATGTAGAACGAGCGCGTCGCGGCGAGCTTGTCGGTGAGCACGTTGAAGTGATTCATTCCCTGGATCGCCATAAGATCTCCTAAACAATATCCCCGGACGGGATGCGCTTCACGCCGGCTTTCTTCATCTTTTCCCACGCCGCGGCAAGCGAGCCCTGCATGTCGATCGCGCGGCAGGCATCCTCGACGACCAGCGCGGCAAAACCGAGCTTGCGGGCGTCGAGCGCCGTCCACGCCACGCAAAAGTCGGTCGCGAGCCCGCAGACGAACACGCGCTTGATGCCGCGCTCCTCGAGATATCCCTCGAGCCCGGTGCGGGTCTTGCGGTCGGCCTCGAGGAAAGCGGAATAGCTGTCCACGTCGCGGTGATGGCCCTTGCGCAGGACGAGCTGCGCGTGGGGAACGCAAAGGTCCTTGTGCAGGGCCGCGCCGTCGCTCCCCTGCACGCAGTGGTCGGGCCAGAGCACCTGCTCGCCGTAGGCGAGCTTCACCGAATCGAAGGGCTTGCTGCCCGGGTGTGAGGTTGCGAACGATCGATGGCCCGGAGGATGCCAGTCCTGCGTCAGGACGACGTTCTCGAAGCGCTTGGCGAACGCATTCACCAGCGGCACCACCTCGTCGCCTTTCTGCACCGCGAGCCGGCCGCCGGGGCAAAAGTCGTTCTGCACGTCGACGACGATCAAGGCATCCTTGATTCCGGGCTTGATCTGCGGCGCCGACGCCATCTCCGGGTCTTCCTCTATGGGATTCGCGCAACGTCGACCAGGCAGTCGTAGAACGTCGCGCCCCTGCCGATGTCGGTGAGCGCCTGCGAGGTCAAGTCGTTCGCGTTGCGGCGATCGGCGGTGAGCTTTCTCCACCACACCGAGAGCGCCACCACGACTCCCTCCCGCGCCTTGTCGCTGACGCGCGCCCTGGCCGTGAGCGAACCGCGGTCGTTGAAGACGCGCACGGCCTCGCCGTTCGCTATCCCCCGGGCAGCGGCGTCGCCGGGATGGATTTCGAGGCTGGGCTCCCCGGCCTCGGCGATCGCGAAAGGCATGTTGGCGAAGGACGAATTGAGGAAATGCCGGTTCGGCGGGGAGATGATCGCGAGCGGATACTTTTTCGCGAGCGCCGGGTTCGACTGCGCGGACTCGCGCGGAGGGATGTAGGTCGGGAGCGGATCCATGCCCATGCCCTTCGCCGTTTCGCTGTAGAACTCGCACTTCCCCGAGGGCGTTCCGAACTTGCCTTGCGCGAACGGGGCGAAGCGCCCTGGCACGTTCAACCGCTGCCACCCCTTCTCCTTGAGCGAATCCCAATCGATCCCCTGCATGCGCGGGTCCGACGATTCGAGCGCCTGGCGGCAGATGTCCTCGTCGGAGTCGCTGAAGCACTCCTCGGCGAAGCCCATGCGCGCGGCGAGGCGCCTGAACGCTTCGCTGTTCGGGAGGGACTCGCCCAGCGGCGCGATCGCGGGGCTGTTCGCGACGACGTACAGGTGCCCGTAGGCGGTGTGAACGTCGTGGTGCTCGAGCTGCGTGGTCGCCGGCAGGACGATGTCGGCGTAGTCGCAGGTGTCGGTGAGGAATTGCTCGTGCACCACGGTGAAGAGGTCCTCCCGGGAAAAACCCTTCACCACGTTCGCCGAGTCGGGTGCGACCGCGACCGGGTTGGAGTTGTACACGTAGAGAGCGCGGATCGGCGGCTTCGCTTCGAGGAGCGCATTCCCGATCGCCACCATGTTGATCGTGCGCGGGTTGGGGTTCCTCGCCTTCTGCAGCAGGTCCGGCCGCTCGAGCTTCGCGTCGTTCATGCCGAAGAATCCCGAGGTGGAGAGCACCGCCCCGCCTGCGGGATGGCGCCAGTCGCCCGTGAGTGCGGGGAGGCACAGGATGTTCCTCACGGCCATGCCGCCACCGGCGTGGCGCTGCAGCCCATAGTTGAGCCGGATCGCCGCGGGCCGCGTCGCGGCGTATTCGCGGGCGAGGGAGATTATTTTTTCCGCGGGCAGGCCGGTGATCTGCGCGACCTTCTGCGGCGGATACTCCTTCACGCGCCGGGCTAGGGCCTCGAAGCCGAGCGTGTATTTCTCGACGTAATCCGCGTCGTGGCGGCCCTCGCCGATGATGACGTGCATGATCCCGAGCGCGAGCGCGGCGTCGGTGCCGGGCAGCGGCGCCAGGTGCTCGTGGCATTTTTCCGCCGAGAGACTGCGGTAGGGGTCGATCGCGACGAGCTTCGCGCCGCGGCGCTTCGCCTCCTGCACGCGCGACCACAAATGCAGGTTCGAGACGATCGGGTTGGAGCCCCAGATTAGGATGAGCTTCGCCTCGTCGAACCTTTCCGGGTCCATGCCGAAGGACCCGCCGACGGTGATTCTCACGCCCTCCTTGCCCGCTGAGGAGCAGATGGTGCGGTCCAGCCGCGACGCCCCCAGCCGGTTGAAGAAGCGCCGGCCCATCGAATGCCACTGCACGTAGCCCATGGTGCCCGCGTAGTCGTAGGGCAGGATGCCCTGGGGATCCTCGGCCTCGATCGCGCGGAACTTTTCGGCGATCGTATCGAGCGCCTCGTCCCAGGAAATGCGCTCGAACTCGCCCCGGCCTTTCGCGCCGATTCTCTTCTGCGGAAAGAGCACGCGGTCTTTGCTGTAGGTGCGCTCCAGATACCGCGCAACCTTGGTGCAGAGCGTGCCGGCGGTGAAAGGATGGTCTTTCGCGCCTTCCACTTTCACCGCGATTCCGTTCTCGACGGTGATCTTCATCGCGCAGGTGTCGGGGCAGTCGTGCGGGCAGGCGGCACGCACCACCTTGCGTTCGACGGAAATTTTCTCGACTTGAGCCAGCATGGGAGGATTCCGCGATTTTACGCCGATCAAGGCCGAGCGATCGGAAACGTCCCGAAGCGCATGCGCAGCATCTGGCCGATGCGGTAATGGGCGTGGTGTGCCGCGGCGATCGCCCCGGCCATGGGAAGAAATCCGTGTATCTGGCCCTCGAAGCACTCGTAGGTCACATCGACGCCTGCCTGCGCGAGGCGCCCGGCGTAGGCCTTGCCCTCGTCGAGCAGCGGGTCGAACCCGGCGGTGATGACGTAGGCGGGCGGCAGCCGCGAGTGGTCCTTCGCGCGCAAGGGAGAAGCGCGCCAGTCGGAGCGGTCGCGTTCGTCGCGCAGATAGTTGCGTTGATACCACCGCAGCAATTCGCTCGTCAGCGAATAGCCCTGCGCGAAGTGTCTGAGCGAATCCGTGTCGGCGGCCTGGTCGGTCACGGGATAGACGAGCACCTGCATCGCAAGGCGTGGCCCCGGATCGCGCAGGGCGAGCGCCGCCACTGCGGCGAGGTTGCCGCCGGCGCTTTCCCCGGCGACCACGATCCGCGCCGCGTCGACCCCGAGCGAGCTTGCGTTCGCGGCCACCCACTGCAACGCCGTCACGGCATCCTCGACCGCCGCCGGAAACTTGTGCTCCGGCCCCAAGCGGTAATCGACTGCGACGACAGCGCTGTAACCGTGAGCGGCGATCCCGCGGCAGACGCTGTCGTGTGTATCGAGATCTCCACAGGTCCAGCCGCCGCCGTGGAAGTACACCACCGCCGGCGGCGCTTCTCCGGGCTTCGTGCCCAGGGGCCGGTAGTACCGGGCGCCGATCGCGCCCCCCCGACCGGCTATTGAGAAATCGCGCGTTTCCTGCACCGGGACCGGCGGCGGCGCAAAGGCAAGGCGCGATTCGCGGTAGAGCCGCCGCGCTTCGTCTACGCCCACCGAGCTCAGCGCGGGACCGGCCGAGCGCGACGCGCGCTCGATCAACGCGCGGGCCTGGGGATCGAGCCTTGCCTGCTGGGCGTCCGCCACCCTCATGTTCCGGCCGCGACGCGGCGCCGGGCGAGGAGCCACAGCAGCGCGATGGCCGCCGCGGTGACGAACGGCAGCGCGAGATAGTTGAGCATTTGCCAGCCGCTCTTTTCCAGGAGCAGGCCCGAACTGAACGAAGAAGTGGCCATCACGACGAAGATGATCAGGTCGTTTGCGCCCTGGGTCTTCGCGCGCTCGGGCGGCGTGCACGCTTCGGTGATGAGGGTCGTGCCGCCGATATAGAGGAAATTCCAGCCGACGCCCAGCAGCACGAGCGCGAACCAGAAATGCGGAACGCTGATGCCCGACAGCGCGATCGCCACCACGACGTAGAGGAGCAGCGCTCCAGCGACCATCACCTGCAGCACCCCGAAGCGCTTGATGAGCGAGCCGGTGAAAAACGACGGCCCGAACATGCCGATGACGTGCCAGCCGATCACCGTGGCCGCGGCCGAATACGGATGGCCGCATAAGCTCATCGCGAGCGGCGTCGCGGTCATGAGGAGGTTCATCACGCCGTAGGCGATCGCCGTTGCGAGCACTGCCACCACGAACACCGGTTGCACCATGATCCGTGCGAGCGGTCGCGTCGAATCCCTGTGCGCCGCGGCCGTAGGCACCGGGATGTCGAGCAATTGCACCACCAGCACGACGAGCACCAGGAATCCGATCAGGGACAGGTACGCGCCGAGATAGTGCGTCTGGAGTAAATCGACCGTGAGCTTGCTCGTCTCCGGGCCGACGATGCCTCCCACCAGGCCGCCGGCGAGCACGAGAGAGATCGCCTTCGCCTTGAAATCGGCGCTTGCGGCGTCCGCGGCCGCGAACCGGTAGTACTGGGCCACGGCGTTGTACACGCCGAACACCATCGTGCCGAAGCAGAGAAGCCAGAAACTCCCGAGGTACAGGGCGAGCGAGCAGATCGCCGCACCGACCATCCCCGTCAGGGCTCCGACGGTAAAGCCGGCACGCCGGCCGATGCGCTTCATGAGAAGCGAAGCCGGAAAGGTCGAGAGCGCCCCGCCGATCACCCATACGGTGACGGGGAGCGTCGCCAGGGCCTTGTCCGCTGCGAGCGCATAGCCGGCTAGGCCGTTCAGCGCAATCGCCGTGGAGTTGTTCGTGAACAGCAGCGCCTGGCAGGTGGCGAGGACGGCGACGTTTTTTTTGGCGGTTTCCACTGCGCTTGCCGGGGTGACAGGAAATTGTCAGGGAAAACGGGTTTCCGATTATAGCGAAAGCGATCCCCCGGCCGGGCCGTAGTTTCTCCGGAGGGCGAAAAATCCGTTTGAAGGTGGTTGACATTTCCCTCTGATTGACGCACTCTCGCGTTGCCCGTACCGTCCGTGCGGCGTCACCCAAACAGCTCGTATTTAAGAGGAGAGATATACGATGGCCAAGAAGAGAAAACCCAATGCGGCATTCATGAAACCCATGACCCCAAGCGCCGCGCTCGCTGAAGTGGTGGGCTCCAAGGCGATACCGCGCACCGAAGTAACCAAGAAGCTCTGGGGTTATATCAAGCGAAACAAGCTGCAGGACTCCAAGAACCGTCGCATGATCAATGCCGACGACGCTCTCAAAGTCATCTTCGGCGGCAAGAAGCAAGTGTCGATGTTCGAGATGACCAAGCTCGTCAGCAAGCACCTCAAATAACCGCCGCGCCTCGGGATTCTCCCGGGACGCGCACCCGGAAAAAAAACGCCCGGCTTGCCGGGCGTTTTGTTTTGCGGTCGCGACGCTCACGGCCGGGAACTGTCCCTGCCTTGCTTCGCGGTCTTGTATTCCTCGACCGCCTTCTTCAGGTCCCTGTATTCCTCGCAGGGAAAAAAGCACAGCTTGTCGAGCCGTGCAAGGTGCTCCTCCGCCTTCGGAAGATTGTTCGCCATCAGATAGGCCTCGCCGATGTACTCGTGCGCTCCCTTGTGCCGGGGGTTGAGGCGCAGCGCCTCGTTGTAGTGCTTGAACGCAAGGTCGAGGTTGCCGGACTTGCGCCAGGCGTAGCCGAGGTAATTCTGCGCGTCGGCGTTGGTCGGTTCGCGCGAGGCAACCCGCTCGAAGCTGTCGAGGGCCGTTTTCCAGTTCCCGGCTTCGACCGCCTTCTTGCCGCTCTCGTAATCCGGGTCCACGGGGCGCGCGTTCGGCGCCGGCCCGGAGTCCATTCCGGCGGCGTCGAGAGTGGGGACTAGAGCAAGGCCCGCCAGCAGGGCGAAGACCGAAATCAGCAGCTTGCGCATGGCGCCTCCTTTCATCAGACAGCAGAGAGGATTATAGTTGAGCGGACGCTCTGTAAACCATGAGGCAAGGGAGCTTATTCCGATGAAGCTCTCGAAGGTCGCAATGAAAAGGCTGGTGCTCCTGGCTCTCGCCATCGCGTGCCTGGTTCCCGCGATGCCTGCCGCGGCGGAGCCGGAGCGGCCTTCGCGGACCGCAGCGCTTGCGGCTCTCAAGAAATCCGACGCGGAGGAGCGCCGGCGCGGCGCGCGCGGCCTCGCGATCGTGGGCCGGATGGAGGATGCTCCCAAGCTGATTGCCGCGCTGCGCGACGCGGACGAACGGGTACGCACTGTTGCGGAGCAAGCGCTGTGGGCGGTCTGGAGCCGGTCGGGAGACGCCCGCGTGGACGATCTGTTCAGCAAAGGAGTCGCGGAGATGGGCGAGCAGCGCTTCCCCGAGGCGATCGCCACGTTCACCCGCATCATCGAGCTTAAACCCGGCTTCGCCGAAGGTTGGAACAAGCGTGCCACGGCGTATTTCCTCGCCGGCGAATTCCGGCGCTCGCTCATGGACTGCGACGAGGTCATCAAGCGCAACCCGCAGCACTTCGGCGTGCTCTCCGGCTACGGCCAGATTTACCTGCGGCTCGACCAGCCCGAGAAGGCGCTGGAGTATTTCCGCCGCGCGCTCGCGGTCAATCCCAACCTCGGAGGCGTGCAGGGCCTCGCGGAAAAGCTGGATTCCATCATCGTGCGGCGTCGCCAGCGCTCGATCTAACCGCTTCCGAGCAGCTCGGCGGCCATCTCGCGGATCGCCTGCGCCGCAGCCTGCGGCCGCTCGAACGGAAACAGGTGCCCGCCCGCGATGCGCGCCACGCGGAAGAACTTGCGCGTAGCGGCAAGGCCCGCCTTCCGCATCTCCTCCGATTCGCGCCCACAGATGAAACCGCGCGGCAGTGCGAGCCGCGGCAGATCCCGCACCAGATCGTGCGGAATCGTCCGGTAGATGCGCGTTTCGATCTTCGGGTCGAAGGCGAGCCGCACTCCGTGCGCGGCGGGAACCATGCCGAGCGTCACGTAGTCGCGCAGACAGTCCGGATCGAAGTTGCGGAAGACCTTGCGCCCGTGGAAATGCTTGTAGGCTTCCTCGGCCGACTTCCAATGCGAGCGCCGGTCGCGCGTCGCGCCCGCGGGGGTCACTCGGTCCACGAGGCCGAAGCGCTTCACCAGGCCGAAGGCCCTGCCCGCCCACGTCCCTATCACCGGCGAATCGAGCACCACGATCGCACGGAACAGCTCCGGCCGGTCCAGCGCGGCAAGCATGGTGAGATAGCCGCCGAGCGAATGCCCCACGCCGAGCACCGGTTCCCCGTAGCGCTCGATATGCTCGAGCTGTTCCGCGATCAGATGCGGCCAGCCTTCGGTCACCGGACGCCGCGGATCGTGCCCGATGGTGTTGACATAGCCGATCTCGAAATCGCGCTCGAGATACGAGAACATCTTGCGGTAGCACGCGGCGGGAAAACCGTTGGCGTGGGAGAAATGGAGGATCATTGCCGCTATTCTCACCGATCCACCCCGCATGGCGCGCGGCGCCGCCACGAATAACCGGAGAACGGCCCTTTGGGAAGGTTGCCAGTCGTCTGCGATGCTCGACTCAAGCTTCCCGAGCGAGGCGCAGCCCCGAGAACTGCCAGCGTGCCTGCGGCGGAAAGAAATTCCGGTAGGTCGCGCGCACGTGGGCTGCCGGCGTGACGCACGATCCGCCGCGCAGGACGTATTGGCCGCACATGAACTTGCCGTTATATTCACCGACCGCGCCGGCCGCCGGCCGGTAGCCCGGGTAAGGCCCGTAGTCGCTGCGAGTCCACTCCCAGACGTCGCCGAAGGCCTGCGCGAGCCTTCCTTCCGCAGGTGCCCCGCGCAGCGCAAGGGGATGCAATGCGCCGCTCTCAAGGAAATTTCCGGCGCGCGATGCATCGCGCGCGGCAACTTCCCACTCCGCCTCGGTCGGCAAGCGCGCGTTCGCCCAGCGCGCAAAGGCCTCGGCCTCGAAGAAGCTCACGTGGCAAACCGGGGTGTTGCGATCCACGGGCACCTCACCGTGCAGCGTAAACACGTGCCAGCCGTCTTCGCGGCGCTCCCAGTACAGGGGCGCCTCCCAGCCGCCTGCCGTCACCGCGTCCCATCCCGCGGAGAGCCACAGCTCCGACCGCCGATAGCCGCCGTCTTCGATGAAGTCGATGAAATCGCCGTGGGTGACGGGATGCGACGCAATGCGGAATGCGTCCAGCCAGACGCGGTGGCGCGGGGTTTCGTTGTCGAAACAGAAATCGTGGCCGGAGTGCCCGACTTCGCGCAAGCCTTTTTCGAAAGCAATCCAGCGCGGTTCGCGTGCGCGGATCGCCGTCAGCGGCCACTGCTTCTGGTAGGCCGGCTTCAGCGGATTGCGCGAGAGCAGATGCTTCGCATCCGTGAGGATGAGCTCCTGGTGCTGTTGCTCGTGATGCAGGCCCAGTTCGATCAACCCGCCGGCCTCTGCGGGAAGGCGGTCGGCGGCGAGCAGGCCGAGCACGGCCTCGTCCACATGACGGCGATACGCGAACACTTCTTCCAGACCCGGGCGCGACAGCAGCCCCCGCTCCGGCCGCGGGTAGCGATCGCCGACGCTGTTGTAGTAGGAGTTGAACAGGACCCGGTACTCCGGCGCGAAAGCGCGGTAACCCGGCTGGTGCGGAACCAGGACGAAAGTCTCGAAGAACCACGTCGTGTGCGCGAGATGCCATTTCACCGGACTCGCGTCGGGCATCGACTGGATCGCGCAATCCTCCACCGAAAGCGGCGCCGCGAGCGCGCGCGTCGCGCCGCGAATCGAGAGGTATGTTTCGCTGCGCTGCCCGCGCGGATCGGGGCGCGGGGAGGCGCAAGTCGAATCGGGAATCGGGTCCATGGGACACCTCGTCCGCAGGGCGGGATGCAGCGGTCGGCGCTCGGCCGGCCGGGTCCCGTTCAGGTGTTCAATTCCTTCGCCGTCATCGTGTATTTGAAGTTGTCCGGGTCGAGGCTGTCCACGCGACCGGCGGCGGTCTCGGCCTGCGGATACATGAAGAAGGTGAGCTTGCCGCCTTTCGAGTTTGGCAGAGCGAAATCGTTCGCGGTGTTGAACGCGAGCCAGTTCATCTCCCACGCTCCAAAGAGCTTGGGCCTCACTGCCTGCACCAGCGGATCGCTCAAGGTCGTCGGCAGCGCCTTCTCCTCGAGCACGACCTTCCTCACGTCGGCCGGGTCCACCGGCACCCAGCCGAATCCGGCGAGATAGACCTCCGCCCGGCAGTGCTGCGCGCGCGTGATGTTCGCCGTGCCCGCGCCCAGGCTCCTGTAGCCGAACTGAGACTTCGCCACGCGCACTCCGTAGACGTCGCGCGCCGGCAGGCCCACGGCGCGCGCGAGGCCCACGTAAAGCGCGTTCAAGTCGGCGCACTTGCCCCCGAGGTTCCCGGTCTCGAGCATCGTCTTGATGTCGCCGACGCCGCAGCCGCGCGTCTTCGGATCGCGGTAGGTGTTCTCCACGATCCACTCGTAGATCGCCTTCGCCTTGTCGTAGTCGCTCCTGGCGCCTTGGGTGACGTCCTGCGCGGTTTTCTTCACGATACCGTCGGTGGGCATGTGCTCGGTCGATCCGGTGTAGAAGGCGCGCTGCCCGGGCGAGAGTCTCTCGACCGACTCCGGCCGCGCTGAAAAGTCCACGGCGCGGTCGCGGGTGGCGAAGCGGCTGTAGAGCTCGATCACCGGATTCTTCTCGGCAGTGGGCCACTCGGCGTAGAGCATGCCCGCGCCGTAGGTGCCATCGTGGACGATCTTTGCGGTCTGGGCGTTGCCCGACCAGGCGTTGTCCAAGGTCTTCTGGTAGCCCGAATCGACCGAAGGGATGGGCAGCCACACGCGCGTCGCGCCCTGGGGAAAGACGATCTCGACCCGCGTGGTCACTTCGAAGCTGCGCCACTTCTCCGCCTGGCGCGGATTGAAAGGGAGCTGCTGTGCCAGCGCGAGTTTCGGCAACGCCGCGGCAGCGGGGAGGATCGCGCCAGTCTTCAGAAACGCACGTCTATCCATGTCGGTACTCCTGTCGATTGAGCGCCATCTCACAACGCGGGCCAGGGCGTTCCAGCGCGCAGCGCGTGGAATGCCCGGTGTCGGTCGCTGCAAGAAGGGCTGAGAGGCTGGGGAGAAGGAGCTGCAGAAGAGCGAGAGGCGAGCGCGGAAGGACGGCCGCCGCCGTCGATATCGCCGTCGGAACGCCACGTTCCGCGCGAGCCCGCAGGCTGCGCGAAGCCGATCATCACCGCGAGCGAACGCGAGCTGCGTGAAATCAAGCGTTGCTGGATGATCATCGGCACGCGGTCCGGCGGAAACGGACGAATCCCAAAGCGGACAATCTACTCCGAAAACGTCCCCGACCACAAGTCGCGTCGGACCAGTCCGGCGCGTACCTCAGCTCGGTGGAAGAAGCTTTTTGATCGTATCTTCAACGGATTGAGAATCCCACTCCAGATCGCCCACCACGGAGTAGCGGATTCGCTGCTGGGGATCGAGCACCAGGGTCGTGGGCAGCACCTTCACCTTCCACGCCGTCGCCGCCGAGGTGTCGCGATCCAGGAGCACCGTGAAGCGCACCGGGACTTTCTTCAGGAACTCGTTGATCCGCGGCGCGCCCTCGCCGAAGTCCACCGCGAGGATCGCGAAGGGCTTGCCGGCGAGCTTGTCCTGCAGCCGCTGCATCGAGGGCATCTCCTCGCGGCAGGGATCGCACCAGGTAGCCCAGAAATTGATCACCACGACCTTGCCGCGGTAGTCGGCGAGCTTGTGCTCTTTGCCCTGGAGATCGCGCAGCGCGAGGGACGGCGTCGCGCCGCCGCCCCAGGCTTTCAGCTCGCCCCCGGCCGCCCGTGCCGCGCCCGGGCTCAAGACAAGCCCTGCGAGCGTCGCCAAAGAGAGAAAGACTCGCGTCGCGTGCCGCGGCCTCAAGCGGCCTCCTTTCTTCTTCCGGCGAGAACGGCGAAATCCTCGGCGTAGTCGGAAAGGCGCCGGACCACCTGCGCACGCTGCCTCGCAGAGAGCGACCGGTCGAGATCCACGATGAGTTGTCCCAGGTCCTCGTCCCAGCGCCTGTCCTCGCGTATGAACTCCTCGGAGCGGCGCAGCTCCGGTTTGTCGAACATCTCGGCGAGGCGCCGGCCGAGCTCCTCCGGCTTGCGCTCCTGTCTGAGCGCCGCGACGAAATCGCGTTGCCAGCGCTGCCGGTCCTCGAAGCGCAGCGCGACGTGGCGCTCGTGCGCGAGCGCGAAGCCCTCGATGCGGGCCTCCTGGTCCGGGGTCAGTTCACCGACAAAGTCGCGAAAGCGCTCGAGCATGCGCTTCAGCTGCCTGCGCCGGCGCTCCTTGTCGTCGGAAGGGAGGAATTCCTTCGCGTATTTTCCGTTGTTTTCGGCGAACTTATGCTCGAGCGCCGCGAGCTGGGCGGACGCGAGCGTCGCGAGCACCGGTGCCGCGTCTTCGGCCGCCTTTGCCGCGAACCTGCGATAGCGCGAGCGCAGATTGACTAGCCCCCACGCGACGTCCTCCGCCGTGATGCCCTTGGCCGCGCGCTGGCTCGCGCTCCGCAACAAGGCCGCGTATACGGGAAGCTCGTTCGACCGGTGCCACTGGTGAAATCGCACGATGCGCGGCGTCAGGTCGTCGGACTGCCCAGCGTCGAGGTCCAGATAGCTCGACGCCATGAAGCGCAGCATGGTGTCGGCGTTGTCGTAGGCGACCCGGGTCGCGCTGCAGGAGGCGAGCACCAGCGCGCTGATTGCAAGCGACAAGCCAGGCGCGGTCCTCTTCACCAGTAGTTTTCCACCGTGATATGGCCCGGCTCGCGGCGCCGGTGTTTCCTCATCCCGCGCCGCGCGAGCGCTGCGCTCGTGTCCGTCACCATCTCCGGGTTGCCGCAAATCATGACCTGAGAGGTCCCCGCGGACAGCGCCACACCCGCCGCGGCCTCCAGGCGACCCTCCTCGATCGCGAGGGGGATGCGTCCGTGGAGCGCGCCCGGTTTGCTTTCCCGGCTCACGAACGAGACCATGCGCATCTGCTCCCCGTGCTCGCCCAGCAGCCGCTCGATACTGTCGCGGTAGGTCAGCTCCTCGGCATGGCGCACCGCGTGCACCAGGACCACGTTCCTGAAGCGCTGCCACGGCGCCTCGGTCTTCAGGATGGACAGGAAAGGGCCGACTCCCGTTCCCGTCGATATCAGCCAGAGGTTCTCCGCTTCGGGGATTTCCGAGAGCACCAGGAACCCAGCCGGCCGCGGCGCGAGGTAGACCGGGTCCCCCGCCTCCATCTTTTGCAGCCGCTGCGTGAGCGGACCGTCGGACAGCGTCACGTAATAGAACTCGTGGGGGCGTTCCTTCGGCGCGTTAACGAACGAGTACGGGCGCGCGACCATCTCGCCCTCCACCGCGAGCGCAAGCTTCGCGAACTGCCCCGCCTCGAACGCGGCGACGTCGGCCTCCACCTGCAGCGTGAACAGGTTCTGCGTCCAGCGCTTCTGGTTGACTACTGTGCCTTCGATCCACTTCGGCATGACTCACCGCGGGCAGACTCACTGCAGCAGGAACGGTTCCATGGTGAGCGATTCTACCTCGCCGCCCATCATGACGATGCTGCCGCCGCGCCGGTTGTCGCCGTTGTCGGAGAATTCGAACCGGTATACGCGCCGCAGCGAGACGCGCCCGTTCTCGTCGCGCGCGGGGCGAAGCGACACGCACTCCACCGTCTGGTCGAGGAACTGCAGCCCGTTGCGTTCGCAGGCGCGCGAGCCCGCCGCGACCGCGTGCTCGCGCGCCCGCATGCTGTCGAACCACAGCCAGGCAAGGACGGCAAGTGCAGCGAGCACCCATGCTTCCGACATTGGTATGCTACGACGCGTCCTGTAGTGAAAATTCAAGATCAATATGGTACCTGCCGCGCTTGACTACAATGGGATGCCGGCCTGTTGCCGCGCTGTTCGTCGCCGATGAAGATGGGACGAGGCGTGTACCTGGGAGTTCCCGCCGCCGCGCTGGCCGGGTTGATCCTGTTCGCGTATTTCAGCTATCGGCACGAACTCGGGGCAGCGCAAGCCCGCATCTCCTCCGGCAGCGAAGTCGTCGATACCCCGTGCGGACCGATCGAATACGCCCTCATCGGCAAGGGCGCGCCGGTGCTTCTGGTGCACGGCGCGGGCGGCGGCTTCGACCAGGGCCTGGAATTCGGACGCCCATTGGCCGAGCACGGCTTCACCGTGATCGCCATGTCGCGGTTCGGATACCTGCGCACCCCCCTGCCCGCCGACGCATCGCCCGCGGCCCAGGCCGAGGCGCACGCCTGTCTGCTCGACGCTTTGAAATTGCCCGGAGCCGCGATTCTCGGGGGCTCGGCGGGCGCGCCCTCCGCGATCGAATTCTGCCTGCGGCACGCGGCGCGCTGCTCGGCGATGGTCCTTCTCGTTCCGGCTTTCTTCCCGCCGGGCGCACCGCAGGCGCGGCCGCCCGCGCAGCCTTCCTTCATGTTCGAGGCGGTACTCGGATCGGACTTCTTTTTCTGGCTGAACATGAAACTCGCGCGGGACACCATGCTGGAGAGGGTCTTCGCCACCCCCGCGCGCGATTTCGATGACGCTCCACGTGAGGAGCAGGAGCGCGTCCTGCGGGTCATGCGAAGCGCCTTGCCGTTCAGCCGGCGCCGCAAGGGCCTGTGGAACGACCTGGTGATCGTCGCTTCATCCCCGCGTTACGAACTGGAGCGAATCGCAAGCCCCGCGCTCGTCATCGGCATCGAGAACGATTTGTTCGGGACATACCAGAGCAGCCGCTCGGCTGCGGAACGCATTCCGGGAGCGCGTTTCGCGAGCTTTGCGACCGGAGGGCACCTGTGGGCGGGACGCCAGAAAGAAGTCGTGTCGGAGATGACGAAGTTTCTCGATCAGGCGGGCGCGCAACTGGGCACCCGATGACGGCGCGTGAGCCATTCTGCGACGAGCACGGTGTCCGACATCGCCGAGCAAGGGAGCGGGAGATCGCACTACGATCCCATGAAGGACCGAAAAGAGCTGACGCTGCGGTTTGAACCCGGCGAAGGCGGTAGCCTGAACGGCCTCTATCAGTATCGAGAGAGCTTGATAATTCTGTGGCGATATGACGACAGCATGTAGTCCGTATGGCGCCATACTTTATATATTGCGATATGTGCGCTAACGAACAGTCCCCTTCGATGGCTTCAACGACCATTGCAGCAACCGGAAATCTGCCGGAATGCACCGCTGAAGCGGCGTCACGTCCACGGGACGAGGAGACACCGATGAGTATACGAAAACTCGGCCGAGTGCCGGCCGCGAGGCGAAGTCGGTTCAAAGGCGCGCAAGACCCCGAGTGGGGTGTCCACAGCGCCTTTGACCACGCTGCGATCGGCATGGCCCTGGTAGCACCCGATGGCCGCTGGCTGAAAGTCAATCGAGCCCTGTGTGGAATCGTCGGATATTCGGAGCCGGAAATGCTGGGCCTTACCTATCAGGCCATAACTCATCCCGACGACCTGGCGATCATTTCCGCTCACGCGACGAAATTGCTCGCGGGCGAGATCGCCACTTACGAGGCAGAAAAGCGCTACGTTCACAAAAAGGGGCACAACGTACACATATTCCTGAGCATGTCGCTGGTGCGCGACGGGAACGGTGCGTCTTCGTATTTCATCTGGCAGGTCCAGGATATATCGGTGCGCAAAGCGACCGAAGAAGCGTTGTTCGGAGAACAGGAACGCGCCCGGGTCACGCTCAACTCCATCGGCGACGCGGTGCTCACCACCGACGTGGCGGGCAATATCGCCTATTTGAATGTGGTCGCGGAGAGGATGACGGGCTGGTCCCTGGAGGATGCGGCGGGCCGGCCGCTTGCAGAAGTCTTCCACATCCTCGACGGCGAATCCCGACTGCCCGCGCGGAATCCGGCGGAGATGGCCCTCGCGGAAAACAAGACCGTGGGCATGGCCGCCGGCGTGGTACTGGTCCAGCGCAATGGCCACGAGGTCGGGATCGAAGATTCAGCCGCTCCCATTCACGACCGCGACGGCAAGGTAACCGGCGCAGTGCTGGTTTTCCACGATGTCACCCGCTCGCGGGAAATGGCGGAAAAAATGGCCCATCTGGCCCACCACGACGCCCTCACCGATTTGCCCAACCGGGTGCTGCTGAATGAACGCTTTGTTCACGCGATCGCGCTGGCTCGTCGGCACGGAAGAAAGACCGCGATATTGTTTCTGGACGTGGATCGCTTCAAGCATATCAACGACTCCCTGGGACATGAGATGGGCGACAAACTGCTGCTGTCGGTTGCCACACGCCTGCTCGCTTGTGTGCGCGTCTCGGACACCGTCTGCCGCCAGGGCGGGGATGAATTCCTGGTGCTGCTTCCGGACATCGAGCGCCCGCAGGATGCCGCCCACTTCGCAAAAAAAATACTCACCGCGCTGGCCTTGCCGCATCGCATCGCCGCGCAGGACCTCCATGTCACCATGAGTATCGGCATCGGAGTGTATCCGGATGACGGTCAGGACTTGGACTCCGTGATCAAGAGTTCGGACACCGCGATGTATCACGCCAAGGAAAACGGGCGCAACAATTACCAGTTCTTCGCGCAGGACATGAATACCCGGGTCGTCGAGCGACTCTCCACCGAAGCCAGCCTGCGCGGCGCGCTGGAGCGGGGCGAGTTCAGCCTGCACTATCAGCCGAAAATAAATCTCAAGACCGGTGCGCTGACCGGCACCGAGGCCCTGATTCGCTGGCTGCATCCGATTCGCGGCACCATCCTTCCTGAGCAGTTCATTTCCATCGCGGAAGACTGCGGTCTCATCACACCGATCGGCAACTGGGTACTGCGCGAAGCATGCAGGCAAGCCAAAGCCTGGGTGGACGCAGGCGTGGAGGCCATGCCGGTGGCGGTCAACATCTCCGCGGTGCAGTTCCGGCACAAGGACTTTCTCGAAGACGTTCGCGGCATCCTGACGGAGACCGGCCTGGAGCCTGGCTGCCTTGAACTCGAACTGACCGAAAGCGTCCTCATGCGGGATGAGGAGTCGACCGGATCCACGCTCCGGGCACTCAAGACCTTGGGAGTGCAGCTTTCTGTCGATGACTTCGGCACCGGCTACTCGAGCCTGAGCTACCTGACGCAATTCCCGATCGACATCCTGAAGATCGACCAGTCGTTCGTGCACAAGATGCTTCTCAATGCCAACGATGCCTCGGTCATCAGTGCAGTCATCAGCATGGGAAGGAATCTCAACCAGAGGGTGATCGCCGAGGGCGTGGAAACGGAAGAACAGCTCAGATTTCTTCAGGCTCGGCAATGTAACGAGGGACAGGGTTTCTATTTCTGTCATCCCCTGAACATCGAGGATTTCGCGAAGTTTGTCAGGGCCCGCGCGTCACCCGAACCTCAGGGTCGTCACCAAATTCGGATTGCCTAAGCGACAGGTTGAGCGGTGCCTGCGGCGCGCCGCACGCTGCTCGGCGATGGTCCTCCTCGCTCCGGCTTTCTTCCCGCCTTCTACTCGTGGCGGCGCATGATCCATTCGGCGACGAGGACCGGCTTCGCCTCGCCTTCCCGCTCGACGGTGACGTTCCACGTCATCTGCACGCCGCGGTCGATGTCCTCGACGGCGGCGAGCCGGAAGCGCGCTCGCACGCGCGAGCCGGCCGGTACGGGGCCGGTGAAGCGCACGCGATTCAGGCCGTAGTTGATCCCCAGGCGCATGCCCTGGATCTCTATCGCCTGCCCGAGCAGGTACGGCAGAAGCGAGAGCGAGAGAAAACCGTGCGCGACGGTCGTGCCGTAGGGCGATTCCCTGGCCGCGCGCTCGCGGTCGACGTGGATCCACTGATGATCTTCGGTCGCGCCGGCAAAGGCGTCGATGCGCTCCTGGCTCACGGTGAACCAGTCGGTCACGGCGACCTCGGTCCCGATGAGCGGCCTAAGCTGGGCGACGTTCGCGATGACGACCTTGGCCATATTGGGATTCGTCCGATTTGGTAAGCTTGCCGAAGAACTGCCATGACGACAAGCTCGAAACTCTCCTTGGACAAGGAAGGGTGGCGCAAAGCGCTGGGGGTGGTTTGATCGGCGGACGTCTTACCACCCCGCCCCTTCGGGGCACCCCTCCTCAAAGAGGAGGGGATAATTACCGATGCTGCTTGCCGAACTCCTTGCCGCCTCCGAGCGCGTCGCCGCGACGCGCAGCCGCCTTGCGAAGATCGACGCGCTCGCGGAATGCCTGCGCCGGCTCGATCCGCCGGAAATCGCGCTGGGCGTGGCGTATCTCAGCGGCGACACGCGCCAGGGCAAGATCGGCATCGGCTACGCGATGCTGAAGGAGGCGCGCGCCGCAACGCGCGCAAGTTCGCCCCGGCTCACCCTCGCGCAAGTCGACGAAGCACTTGCGAACATCTCGCAGACCAAAGGAGAAGGTTCCGCGGCCGAACGCGAGAGACTGCTCGCCGAGCTCTTCGCGCGCGCGACCGCGCCCGAGCAGGATTTCCTCGCGCGCCTGCTCCTCGGCGAGCTGCGCCAGGGCGCGCTCGAAGGGATCATGCTCGATGCCATCGCGAAGGCAGCGAAGCTGCCGCCTGAGCGCGTGCGGGCGGCGGCGATGCGGGCGGGCGGCCTGGCTGCGGTCGCGACAGCCGCGCTCACCGAAGGCGAGAAAGGCCTCGCGCGCTTTGCGCTCAGGGTTTTCCAGCCGGTCCAGCCGATGCTCGCTCAACCCGCGGAGGGCGTCGCCGACGCGCTGGAGCGCCTCGGCACCGCGGCCTTCGAATGGAAGCTCGACGGCGCGCGCGTGCAGGCGCACAAGTCGGGCGATGAGATCCGCGTCTACACGCGCAGCCTGAACGACGTCACTCCTGCCGTGCCCGAGATCGTCGCGGCGCTCGGCGATTGCGCGGCGCGCGAAGTGATTCTCGACGGCGAGACGATCGCGCTCAAGCCCGACGGCACACCCTACCCTTTCCAGGAAACCATGCGCCGCTTCGGGCGCAAGCTCGACGTGGAGGCGCTGCGAGCGACGTTCCCCTTGAGCGTCTTTTTCTTCGACTGCCTGTTGGCCGACGGCAAGGACCTCACCGCAAGACCCGCGCGGGAGCGCTTCGACGCGCTGGCGGAATTTCTTCCGGCGAAAGTTCTCATCCCGCGCCTTGTCACCGGCGACAAGGAACCCGCGCAAGTCTTCTACGACGATGCGCTCGCGCGCGGCCACGAGGGCGTCATGGCGAAGGCGCTCGACGCCCCGTACGAAGCGGGAAGCCGCGGCGCCGGCTGGCTCAAGATCAAAAAGGCGCACACCCTCGACCTCGCAGTCATCGCGGCCGAGTGGGGCAGCGGCCGCCGCAAGGGCTGGCTCTCCAACCTGCACCTCGGCGCGCGCGATCCCGCCACCGGCGGCTTCGTCATGCTCGGCAAGACCTTCAAAGGCATGACCGACAAGATGCTCGCATGGCAGACCGAGCGCCTGCTCTCACTCGAAACCTCGCGCGAGGGCCACGTCGTGCACGTGCGGCCGGAACTCGTCGCGGAGATCGCCTTTAACGAAATCCAGGCGAGCCCGCACTACCCCGGCGGCTTCGCGCTGCGCTTCGCGCGCGTCAAGCGCTACCGCGAGGACAAGAGCGCGAAGGACGCCGACACGATAGCCACCGTGCGGGCGCTGTACGAAGGTCAACGACCGCGAAGCGGTCAGTAGACGGTCCGCCCTCTGGGTAATCCCGGGGGCGGCATGCACCCGCCGAACGTGATCGCGATCAAATGCTCAACGGATGCAGCCGATGCGTTGGGTCGCGACGACCATCTGATCGAGCGTCAGCGTTCCCTGCGCCGGATCGGTGATGTAGTTCTGCGGCCAGAACGCGTTGAAAGCAAGCGCGGAAACGACACAACAGCTCAGATTTCTACAGGACCGGGAATGCAACGAGGGACAGGGTTACTATTTCAGTCACCCCCTGAACGCCGACGATTTCGAGAAGTACGTCAAGGCCCGCCCGTCACTCGCAGTTCATTGATCGCCGATTGCCCTGAGGTCGGCGTAGCGCGGCCGACGCGATCCGCGCGTGGCCCATATTACCGGCACATCAGGGATTCCGACACCCAGCCCATCGGGCTGGGTCAGGTCGCGGGATGTTCTGTGCGATAGCAAACATAACGGTATGATCCTGTCATCCCGAGCCTCGGGCACGGGGCCCTTCCTTCTGCTACGAGGCAACCATGAGCAAGAATCTCGCCGCATCCGGAACCCATGCCCCCACTCAAAATTATCTTCTTGCCGCGCTCCCCGCGGCGGATTACCAGCGCCTGCTGCCGGACCTGGAACTCGCGCCGCTTCCGCTCGGCATGGCCGTCTACGAGTCCGGCGGTGAACTGAACTACGTGTATTTCCCCACGGACAGCATCGTGTCTCTGCTCTATGTCATGAAAGACGGTGCCTCGGCGGAAATCGCGGTCGTGGGTCATGAAGGCCTGGTCGGCATCGCGCTGTTCATGGGCGGGGAATCCACGCCCAGCCGGGCGGTGGTGCAAAGCGCCGGCTATGCGTACCGCCTCTCATCAAAAATTCTCAAAAGGGAATTCGAGCACGGCGGCGCGCTGCAGCATCTGCTGCTGCGCTACACCCAGGCACTGATCACGCAGATGGCGCAGACCGCCGTTTGCAACCGGCACCATTCGGTGGAGCAGCAACTATGCCGTTGGCTGCTGTTGAGCCTGGACCGGCTGCCCTCGGACGAGCTCTCCATGACCCAAGAGCTGATCGCGAACATGCTGGGAGTGCGCCGCGAGGGCGTCACCGAGGCTGCCGGCAAGCTGCAAACGGCCGGATTGATCCAGTACAATCGCGGTCACATCAAGGTGCTCGACCGGCCCAAGCTGGAAGAACGGGTCTGCGAGTGTTACGCAGTAGTAGTCAAACGCGAATCCGATCGCTTGCTTCCGCAAAGGGTCGCAAGCTGATGCTCGGCCCGAGCGTCGTCGATTTTCGGGACACGCGCATCCGCTCCAGGGAATCCTTCACTAACGCGAGGAAGGAATTCTAGCCCAACGGGATCGAGGGTCCGCCTGAAAGCGCCCGTTCGGAAATCGGCCGATGGTAGTAACCGGCCCGGAAGCCCTCCGAATAGTTGTCGATGCCGACCAAGGCATGCAGCGGCGGTTCCTTACGCCGCTTGCGGAATGTTTCTCCATCGACACAGCCTGTGGCGCCGGGTAGCGGCGGGCCGTATTCCTGGGGGACCATGTGCCACTTTTGCTCGAACGCTATGACCGGCATGATCGCTCTCCCATATGATTAGCTTCGTGATCGCGACTATCCTCTTGTGTCGTGGGACGCGCTGTTCGGTGGCGTACATAGCCTGAAGAAAATATCCGGGAACATCGAGGCTGCCCGGATTTCACCTGGGAAGAATGTGCTAGTTCAAAGTCTCGAGGCTGAGTTTCATAGCGATCCGTTATGGTCTGCGTGCTAGCGCACAGACGGGGTACTATTTCAGTCATCCCTGAACGCCAACGATTTCGAGAAGTACGTCAAGGACCGCCCGTCGCCCGTACTTCATGCTTGATCGCCGATTGCCCTGAGCGAGCTAACCGGTGCTTCGGCTGCCGCTAATCCTTTGCGCTGCCGTTCATGTCCCTGACAAGCTCGTAACAGGAGCAGGCTGCGCCTTCGAGGCGTCGACGGTCGAGGATCTTGATCTTGCCGCGGGCGTAAGCGATCAGCTTTCTTTTTTGCAGCGTGCGCGCGGCCGTAGTGACACCGACCCGCCGCACTCCGAGCATGTGCCCAAGGAACTCGTGCGTAAGGCGGAATTCGTCCGACCCGACACGGTCCCGCGTCATCAGCAGCCATCGGGCAAGGCGCGCCTCGACGACGTGGAAGCGGTTGCAAGCGGCGGTTTGGGTGATCTGGGCCATCAGTGCACGCGTATAGCGGCTGACCTCTTGCCGCAATTGCGGGCTTCTCCGGATTTCTTCGGAGAAGCGCGCCGACTTCATCCGCATGGCGGCTCCCGCTCCCTGCACCAGCGCGCGAACAGGCGAAACGTCCGTTCCCAGGGACAGGGGAACGCCGACCATGCCTTCGTGGCCGACCATGCCGACTTCCAGGGCCAGATGGCCCTCCACTACCGTCAGCAAGGAGACGAGCGAGTCGTTGGGAAAGTAAACATGCCGGATCCGCTTCCCCGGCTCGTGCAGGACTTCACCAAAAGTCAGCGCAACCGATTCGAGACCCGTGAGCAAGCGCTGATACTGCTTGCGCGGCAAGGCGGCAAGCATGTTGTTTGCGACGGGTGCTTGGCTCGCGACTCGCATGAGGGACGTTTCTTTCGTGCCGGGGAACGAAAGAGTAGCGTGAACAAGCGCGGATCGTATGTGCGTCAGCGCACAGAGGAGCACTGAGCATAGTCCAATCGGTCCCAGTCGCGACCCAATCGATTGCGCAGCCGGCGATCAGTCCGCTGTCTTGTCCGGGAGCAGGCGATCCGTTTCGCTTTTGACCACCGCGTAACACTCGCAGACCCGCTCTTCCAGGCCTGGCCGGTCGAGCACCATGATGTGCCCGCGATTGTACTGGATCAATCCGGCCGTTTGCAGCTTGCCGGCAGCCTCGGTGACGCCCTCGCGGCGCACTCCCAGCATGTTCGCGATCAGCTCCTGCGTCATGGAGAGCTCGTTCGAGGGCAGGCGGTCGAGGCTCAACAGCAGCCAGCGGGACAGCTGCTGCTCCACCGAATGATGCCGGTTGCACACCGCGGTCTGCGCCATCTGCGTGATCAGCGACTGCGTGTAGCGCAGCAGCAGATGCTGCAGCGGACCGCTGTGCTCGAATTCCCTCTTGAGGATTTTCGACGGGAGGCGGTACGCGTGGCCGGCGCTTTGCACCACCGCCCGGCTGATCGTGGATTCCCCGCCCATAAACAGCGCGACCCCGACCAGACCCTCAAAGCCCACGACCGCGATTTCCGCCGACGCTCCGCTCTTCATGACGTAGAGGAGCGACACGATGCAGTCGGTGGGGAAATACACGTAGTCCAATTTGGCGCCGGACTCGGAGACCGCCATGCCAAGCGGCAGCTCCACGCGCTCCAGGTCCGGGACCAGGCGCTCGTAATCCGCCGCGGGGAGCGCGGCGAGGAGGTAATTTTGAGTGGGGGTAGAGGCGGCGGATGCGGCGAGATTCATGGTGTCCCTCCCGTACAGGCCTAAAAGCAAGGTCCCCTTCCCTTTTTCGTAGAAGGCCCCATGCTACACTCTGTGTCCGCCAGCGTACAGAGCAGGTCTATCTCCAGCGGCGGGCCGCAAGTCGGAATCTCGACACCCGGGTTTGTAGGGAAAACGACCCGGATGAGGCGAAAAACCCCCTCCTTCTGTGCGCTAACGCACAGAGCGCATCGAGGCGATGGCGATAATCGGGTCTGACAGGAGGTTACGATGAACGGCACCCGCTTCCTATCTCGCCTCACCGGTTTCATACGCGGCAAGCGCAGGCTCCCCTCCGACCCGGCGCCTGCTTTGCTGGGCCTCGCCGGTTTCGACGGCAAGCTGAAATTTCTCAACCCGGCGTGGGAGAGGATCCTCGGATACCCCGCGCAAGAGCTGCTGGACCGGCCGCTGCGCGAACTGATGCAGCGGCATGGCGAAGCCGCTGTCGCGCTGGTGGACCGGCTCCTGGCCGAGGACAGTTTCGACCCAATGGAATTCGGCCTGCGGTGCCGGGACGGCACATTCAAATGGTTCTTATGGCACCGGCGGTTCGATTCGGAGCACCAGGCGATCTTCATCGCGGGGTATGACATCACCGAGCAAAAGAGCGGGGAGATCGCCTCGTTACTACGATCCTATGAAGGACCGAAAAGAGCTGACGCTGCGATTTGAGCTCCATCAAACCGTGGCCTGAACGGCCTATGACGCGTGCATAAATATTAATATTTCTTTATGTGCGTAAGCGCACAGAACGCCTTCGGGTAAACGGGGGATGATATAAATGGGTGTATATCGCCTCCCTGATAGACACTCGAAGTACCTGGCCCGGCAACGGCAATTCCGTTCCGGGCTTTTTTTATGTGCGCAAACGCACAGAACGCCTTGGAGCAAAGGGGGATGATTGAGACGGGTGTAGACGGGTGTTTATGTCTACCTTTCTGATAAACACCCGAAGTACCTGGCCCGGTGGCGGCTATGCCGTTCCGGGCTTTTTTTCAGTGCTGCTGGTCTCGACCGACTCGATGAGGCCGACAGCCCGGACAATTTCTGCTACCTGTTGACCATCCCGGCAATCAGCTTCAAAAGCTCCGCCTGAACGAGATCCTTGTCGATCTGGGCCAATTGGTAATCCCCCCTTGGGCTGGCGGGACCAACGGACTGGGGAACCGCGTTGCTGCTGTGTATGCACACCGTCTTGTTGTAGTGCCGGGTGACGAAAGATAGCGAGGGAAGCTGGGAATCGTCGTGCGAGGACTCTTCCATCCCCGCTGGCATGACGCGGATGGATACCGCCGCCTCGGTGGTCTTGCCACCCGGTTCGCCCGCGTACTCGTCTTCGGAAACGTTGAAGTCATGCCCACGCTCTTTCAGGATGACCCCAATTGCTTCGAAAACCGGCTTCACCACGTTGGTTCTGAGATCGGCGAACCCTTTTAGAAAATTGTCCTCGTCCGTTTTGACCTGCTGTCTTCTCTCCTCGACGGCACGGCGCTTCTCGTCGTATTGATCCAGCAATTTTCCAAGCTCGAGATTCAGGTCATTGACCACGGGATTTCTTTGCAGTTTCGTCGAAAGGAGCGGAAATCAATCTGTCGGACCTTCTCTGACACACATCGGGAGAAAAGCCCAACACCCGCTCGGGTGCTGGGGATCGCCAAGAAACCGCGAAACTCCTCCTACGCGAAAAAAAAGGGTTGTCTCTGCAACCCTTCTCCGCGGCCTTATCTAGTGGGCTCGCCGCTCAAGCTCGCGGGAAATCCGAGCCGGAGCTACATATCCATCCCTGGCATGCCACCCATGCCGCCCATGCCGCGGCCGCCGGGGCTGGCGCCCTCCTTCTCTTCCACCAACTCGGCCACCATCGCTTCGGTCGTAAGCAGCAGGCCGGCGACCGAAGCTGCGTTCTGCAGCGCCGTGCGCGCGACCTTGGTCGGGTCGACTACGCCCATCTCTACGAGATCGCCGTAGGCTTCAGTCTGCGCATTGAAGCCGAAATTGCCCTTGCCTTCGGCGACCTTGTTCAGCACGACCGAGGGCTCCTCGCCCGCGTTGGCGACGATCTGGCGCAACGGCTCTTCCAGGGCACGGCGCACGATCTTGATGCCGGCCTCCTGGTCGGGGTTGTCGCCCTTGATCTTGTCCAGCGCGCTGCGGGCGCGGATGTAGGCAACGCCGCCGCCGGCGACGATGCCCTCCTCGACCGCCGCGCGAGTCGCGTGCAGCGCGTCTTCGACGCGCGCTTTTTTCTCTTTCATTTCGATTTCGGTCGCGGCGCCCACCTTGACCAATGCGACGCCGCCGGCGAGCTTGGCCACCCGCTCCTGCAGCTTTTCCTTGTCGTAGTCGCTGGTGGTTTCTTCGATCTGCGCACGGATGCTCTTCACCCGCGCCTCGATCGCCTTGGGATCGCCCGCGCCATCGATGAGGGTCGTCTCTTCCTTGTCAATTTCGACGCGCTTTGCCTGGCCAAGGTCCTTGAGCGTCGCCTTCTCGAGGGTCAGCCCGACTTCTTCGGCAATGACCTGGCCGCCCGTGAGGACGGCAATGTCCTCGAGCATGGCCTTGCGGCGGTCGCCGAACCCCGGCGCCTTCACCGCGCAGGTCTTCAGGATTCCGCGCAGGTTGTTAACCACGAGGGTCGCGAGGGCTTCGCTTTCGACGTCCTCGGCGATGACAAGCAGCGGGCGCCCGGCCTTGGCCACCTGCTCAAGGAGCGGAAGCAGGTCGCGGACGTTGGCGACCTTCTTGTCGTACAGAAGCACGTAGGGATTGTCCAGGACCGACATCTGCTTCTCGGCGTTGTTGATGAAATAGGGGGACAGGTAGCCCCGGTCGAACTGCATGCCCTCGACTATCTCGAGCTCGGTCTGCAGGCTCTTGCCGTCCTCGACCGTGATCACGCCTTCCTTGCCGACTTTCTCCATTGCGTCGGAAATGATTTTACCGATCTCGCTGTCCGCATTGGCCGAGATGGCACCGACCTGGGCGATTTCCTTGCTGGTGGTGCAGGCCTTGGAGATCTTCTTCAACTCCTCGACCACTGCGATGACCGACTTGTCGATCCCGCGCTTCAGGTCCATCCGATTCATGCCGGAAGCGACGAACTTCATGCCCTCCTTCACGATCGATTGCGCAAGCACCGTGGCGGTGGTGGTGCCGTCGCCGGCGACATCCGAAGTCTTGGACGCGACTTCTTTCACCATCTGCGCGCCCATGTTCTCGAACTTGTCCTTCAGCTCGATTTCCTTCGCGACCGATACGCCGTCTTTGGTTATCGTGGGTGCGCCGTAAGAGCGCTCGAGGATCACGTTGCGGCCCTTGGGACCGAGCGTCACCCTGACCGCATCGGCGAGAATGTTGACGCCCGCGAGCATTTTGTGCCGCGCGGACTCATGAAACCGGACATCTTTGGCTGACATTGTCTACTCCTGAAATGGGTTGGTCTTACTTTGCGACGACGCCCATGATGTCGTCTTCACGCATCACGAGGTACTCGGTGCCTTCGACTTTCACGGCTTGGCCGGAGAACTTGCCGAACAGGATGCGGTCGCCGACTTTGACGTCGAGCGGGCGCACCTTGCCGTCTTCGAGGATCTTACCTTTGCCGACGGCGATGACCTCGCCCTGGTCGGGCTTCTCTGCGACGTTGTCGGGAATGACGATGCCGCCTGCGGATTTGCGCTCCTCATCGAGACGCTCCACCACAACGCGGTCGTGCAAGGGACGGATTTTCATCATGACATGTGATCCTCAGAATAGTGGTCAGAAATTGAAGTACGGAAACCCTACTTGTGCCTGGCCCGCCTTGCCTCATTACTCCCATTCATCCGACTGCTAGCAAAAGCGGAGAGATACTGACTGGTCTCTTCTAGAAGCATGTGGTATGATACTGACCGGTAACTCTCCTGTCAATGAGAGATTGGACATGACGCGAAGTCCCAAGATCAACGGACAATCGCCGCTCCTGAAGCGGGACGCGAAGCGCCCGAGCGCCCGGAAACGCATCTTCGATACGGCGTCGGAGCTCTTTTACCTCAAGGGAATCCGTGCGGTCGGGGTGGAAACGATTGCAGCAGAAGCCGATACGACCAAGATGAGCCTGTACCGGAACTTCCCTTCCAAGGACGAGTTGGTGGCCGAATGGCTGCGCGAGCACGACGCCAATTTCTGGCAGACCTGGGACGCCATGGCGAACAGGTATCCCAAGGATCCCCGCCAGCAGATCAAGGCCGCCTTCGCATTGTTGGCCAAGCACGTTGCCGATCCCAAGGCCCGAGGCTGCCCTATGGCCAATGCAGCGGTGGAACTCACCGAGAAAGATCACCCTGCGAGAAAAGTGATTGAGGTACACAAGGCGAAATTGCGCGCCAGGCTCGTTCAAATGTGTACCCAGATGGGAGCCCCGGAACCGGGACTCCTGGCCGATCAGCTGTTTCTCCTGATGGAAGGCGCCCAAGTCACTATCCAGACACTAGGGGTACGCGGCCCGGCCAGGAACGTTGCTCGCGCCGCGAAGATGTTGATCGATACGAACTTGCGAGCGTCTTGATGCCCCCAAGGAGCGCCAGATGAATGCGGAGCACGCAACCCCCGAAGTGCTCGACGCCCTTGAGGGCATCGAGACGCAGCGTCAGGAAAGGGAAAAGGAGTCCGGTGTCCCGGTGTCATGCGGCTGGGCGCTCGGCAAATTGTACGAACTCCTCCCCGGTCGGCGAAAATCACCGGGGACGAATTCGGAAGTCGCGGCACTCCACGGGAATATCGAAGCCGCAACTGTTGCGATCGAGCGGCTCAGGAAATTGGCGCAGATTACGGGAGAGCACACCAAACTGAAGAGCGACCGACCGTGGCATCAGCAAAAATCCTGGCGGGATATGCAAAAAAATCCTCCTGAAAACCGGCCGCGAAGGATGATGAAGCTCCAAGATTCCTAGAAAATCCTCTCTCGGGACACCTTGCAAGAGGATTTTTCTGTGCTATAGGGGGCGGCGTGGCACGACGAGATTGCCGACGGAGACTTGTACCGGCTCGCCGTTCTGATTCTTCGTCGTCGTCCTCACCTTGATCAATCCTTGCTCCGGACGGGATTTCGAAGGCCGCACTTCGAGAATTTCGCTCTCGAGGTAGAGCTCATCCCCGGGCCGCACCGGCCGCGGCCAGCGGAACTCGTCGAACCCCGCCCCGATGATCCCGCCGGCGGGCTTCAACTCGCTCTCGACCAGTAACCGCATGGTCATCGCCGCGGTGTGCCAGCCGCTCGCCGCCAGCCCCCGGAATATCGAGCCGCGCGCGGCCTCTTCGTCGAGATGGAAGGGTTGCGGGTCGAATTCGGCGGCGAAGGTCTTGATCCGTTCTTTTTCGACGCGAAGGCGTCCGGAGCCGAAGGTCTGCCCTACCGCGAAGTCCTCGAGATATCGTCCGGTCATTGTGGTGGCCTCCTCGGTTGACCTACCGCTCCTCCGGCGCCTTGAGCTTGCGGAACGACACATACAGCAGCGCGTCGTAGAGGATCTTCAGTCCCGCCGCTGCCATGATCGGGGCGCCCAGGGTCAGCGCCTGCATGGCGCTGCCGGCGAACACGGGCGCGATGGCGCGAGCGCACATGCGCGCGAGGTTGGTCACGCCGCCCGCGAAGGTGCGCTCCTCGGGACGCACCACCGCCATGAGATAGGACTGGCGCGTCGGCACGTCCATCTCCGAGAGCCCCTCGCGCAGGAGGAACAGCAGCGCCGCGATTTCGAAGCTCCCCGTGAACGGAATGGTGAAGGTGAGCAGGCTCGAGGGCGTGTGCGTGAACACCATGGTGTTCACGAGGCCGATGCGCGCGGCGAGCCAGGCTGCGCCCAGGTGCGAGAACGCGTTCATGATACGCGCGCCGACGAAGAGCATGCCGATCGCCGCCTCGGACGCGCCGAACTGCGCGTGGAAAAAATACGCGAAGAGCGCGCTGCCCTGGAAGCCGCCGGCGAAGCTGTCCAGCGCGAAGAGGAAGGACATCTTCGCGAGGATGGAGCGGCTTTGCGGGCTCACCTCGATGCGCAGCGCCGCTGTCGGCGACTCCGCCTGCGACGACAGGCCGAGGTAGAGAATCGCCGTCACGGCGTAGAGCGCCGCGTAGAGGATCACTGCGGCGCGCAGCGAATCGAGCGGATCCACCCCGGCGAAATCGCGCAGCAGCGACGGCAGCACCGCGAGCGCGGCGCCGAGGGCGTGCCCCACGTCCTGGATCACGTTGTACCACGCGAAGGCGCGCGTGCGGCCGGCATCGCCGCCGGTGGAGGGCAGGATCGCCTGCTCGATCGCAAGCGCCGCGGCGCGATCCTTGCCGAGCGAGTTCAGCATGCCCAGGAACGCGGCGACGCCAAGCACGACGATCTGGGAGGAAAAGGCAAAGACGATGCCGCCCGCCGCGGCGAGCACCCCGAGCCCGACCAGCCAGCGCTTGCGGCCGATGCGGTCGCCCCAGAACATGACCCCCGCCGCGCCGACCGCCGTGCCGGCGATTCCGGCGCCGAGGACCGCGCCCCAGGCCGCCGGGTCGAGGCCGAGCTGCGCGAGATAGATGCCGGCCAGAACGCCGATCAGGCCGTTGGCGACGGCGCGCAGGAAACTCGCGGCGAAAATGATCCGGCGATCGCGGACCATGCTAGCGCTCGAAGAGCTTCACCGAGCCGCGCCCCCGGACTTTAGCAAGCTCGACAGGCGTGAGGCCCGCGTTGTTGCGGAGGTCGGTGCGCACGTTCTTGGAGATCAGGTAGTGAATCAGCGCGATGTCGTCGTGGGAAACCGCGGCGTGCAGCGCCGTGTTGGCCAGGCGCACGTCCTGGACGTCGAGATCCGCACCCGCGTCGGCGAGCGCCTTCACCGCGAGAAAGGTGCCGGTCATGGCCGCCCAGTGGAGCGGCGTCTCGCCGTCGTTGTTCGCAGAATTCCTGTCGGCGCCCGCCTCGATCAAGGCGGTCATGAGAGAAGTGCTCTCGATCATTGCCGCCGCGTGCAGCACGGTCTCGCCGTTGGGCGTCCGCGCCTTGGCGTCCGCGCCCTTGGCGATGAGCCGCTTCGCGATCTCGAGCTGGCCTTTTTCGGCGGCGACGTAAAGGGGCGTTTCGCCCAGCTTGTTATTCGCCGAAAGGTCGATCCCGGTATCTACCAGGCGCGAGAACTCGTCGAAATCACCGTTCTCGATCGAGCGGAACAGCGCCTCCGCCGGAGCCTGTGCACGCGCATGCGCGCAGGCGCAAGCGAGAGCGAGCGCGGCGATGAAGGTGCGCGGAGCGTTTTTCATTCGAGCTCGAGTCGAGGCGGGCGGGACGGGCCAAGAGCCTAGCAGAACCGCCGTCCTCACGGGTAAGCTCCTTCCCGTGTCGTCGCCTGCGGCTTCTATTTGAAGCAAAAAACTGTCAAGATCGCGCCTCGCACACCGCACCCCAGAGAGATCCATGAACGCGCGTTTCAAGAAAAAAATGGCCGAGATCGGCGCGAAGACGAACGTCTGTTTTCGGGTCGTGTTCGCCGACGGCTCTTCCTGGCAGAACCACGAGCGGGCGCCCGAGGCGACGATCGTCATCCGCAGCGTCCGCGCAGCGTGGCGCGTGCTGCTGTTCGGCCACGTTGGCTTCCTGGAGGCTTATTTCAACGGGGATATCGACGTGGAAGGCAGCCTCGCGCTCGCTTTCCGCGCCGCCCTGGATGCCGGATTCGACGACCGCCCGACTTTCCTCGTCAGGGTGCGGAACTGGTGGCACGAGCTCCTTTACAGCAACGCTTCGATCGCGCAGGCCAAGAAGAACGCGCGGTTCCATTACGGTCCCGGCCAGGGCTTTTACAGGGAGTGGCTCGACGAGGTCGGCATGGCGTACACCTGCTCCTGGTTCATGGACGGTACCAAGACGCTGGAGGAAGCGCAGACAAACAAGATGGACCACGTCTGCAGGAAGGTGCTGCTCAAGGCGGGGGACACCTTCGCCGACATCGGCAGCGGCTGGGGCAACCTGCTCTTCTACGCCTGGGAGAAATACGGCGCGCGCGGCACGGGAATCAACACCACCACCGAGCAGGTGCGCGAGACGCGCGAGGAGATCAAGCGCCGCGGCCTCGAAGGCAAGGTGGAGGTGCTCGAGCGCGACTTCCGCGAGGTGCCGCGCCAGTTCGACAAGCTGCTGTCGATCGGCACCCTCGAGCACGCGGGGCGCGACCAGCTTCCGGAGGTGATTCGCGCCCACGCCGGGTATCTCAAGCCGGGCGGGCTCGGGGTGATCCACTTCATCGGCCACGTCGGCGTGCGCGACACCGAGTTCTGGATACGCAAGTACATCTTCCCCGGCGGCTGGATTCCCAGCCTCGCCAAGGCGATCGACTGGTGCGAGCGCTGCGGACTGGAGGTGGTGGACATCGAGAACCTGCGTCGCAACTACGCGCTGACGCTCGACGACTGGGCGCTACGCTTCGATCGCAACTGGGACAAGGTGCACAAGCTCGACCCGAAACGGTTCGACGAAAAGTTCCGGCGCGTGTGGCGCTCTTATCTCTGGTCCTGCGCGGAGATGTTCCGCTCTCCCAACGGCAAGACGCACCTCTTCCAGATCGTGGTGAGCAAAGGCAACATCGGCGACGGCTATCCGATGAGCCGCGCGTTCCTTTACCGGTGAGCCGCTACGCGGACAAGCTCGCCCGGCTGCGCGCCGGCTTGAGCGCGGGTGGCCCGGGCGGGATCGGCCTCGCAAAGAGCACGTCCAACCTGTTTCGCGACCGGGAGCGGCAGGCGCGCCCGCGCTTCGATCTCTCGGGCTTCAACGAGGTGGTGGAAGTCGACGCCGCGCGCGCGCGCGTCTCGGCCGAGGGCATGACGACCTATGCCGATCTGGTGGACGCGACGCTTGGGCGCGGCGTCATGCCCTGCGTGGTCCCGCAGCTGAAATCCATCACCCTGGGGGGCGCCGCGGCGGGCGTAGGCATCGAGGCGTCTTCGTTTCGCTACGGGCTCGTGCATGACACGCTGCTCGCGCTCGAAGTGCTGCTCGCCGACGGCAGCATCGTCAGCTGCACGCCTGAGAACGAGCACCGCGATCTCTTCTTCGGCTTTCCGAACTCCTACGGCACGCTCGGCTACGCACTCAAGGTCACGGCGCGCACCGTGCCGGTGAAGCCCGCCGTGCGAATCGAGCACGTTCGCCACACGGATCCCCTGCGCTATTTCGAGGACCTCGCGGCCCGATGCCGGACGAAGGATGCCGATTTCATCGACGGGACGGTTTTTTCGGGCGACGAGATGTACATCACGCTCGGCCGCTTCGCGGACAGCGCCCCTTACACGAGCGACTATACATTCGAGCACATCTACTATCGCTCGATACGCGAGAAGAAGTCGGACTGGCTCGCCACGAAGGATTTCATCTGGCGCTGGGACACCGACTGGTTCTGGTGCTCGAAGAACCTGTTCGTGCAGAACCCTGTCGTCCGCAGGCTCGTCGGGCGCAAGCGGCTCAACTCGACCACCTACGCGAAAGTGATGCGCTGGAACAGCAAGTGGGGTTTCACCCGTGCCTTCTCGCGGCTGAGCGGGAAATACCCGGAGTCGGTCATACAGGACGTGGATATTCCCATCGGGCGGGCGCACGAGTTTCTCGCGTTCTTCCTCCAGGAGGTCGGCGTCCTGCCGGTCTGGATCTGCCCCATCGGCGGCTACGACCCGCAGGCGAAATTCCTGCTCTACGCGGTCGATCCCCGGACCCTGTACGTGAACTTCGGGTTCTGGGACGTGGTGCAAGACCGGGTGCGGCGCGAGCCGGGTCACTACAACCGCAAGATCGAGCGCAAGGTCGCGGAGCTCGGAGGAGTGAAATCGCTCTACTCCGATTCCTACTATCCCGAGGAGGAGTTCTGGCAGCTCTACAACAAACCCGCGTACGACGCGCTCAAAGCACGCTACGACCCGCAGGGAAAGTTCAGGAACCTCTACGAGAAATGCGTGCTGCGAAAGTAAGAGGCACAAGACGTACTGAACCCGCGACGGACGCACCGACGGGATCGCGTTCCTGCTTGTCATCGTGGAACGCGACCCGCCGTTAAGAGCTCGTGACCCAGGCACTCTCAATTCTCGGATCGGTCTTCGGCTTCCCGTCGTTTCTCGGCAGGCAGGGCGAGATCATCGAGCACGTCGCGAACGGCGGCGATGCGCTGGTGCTGATGCCCACCGGCGGCGGAAAGTCGCTGTGTTTCCAGATCCCGGCGCTGATGCGCGAGGGCTGCGGAATCGTCGTCTCGCCCCTGATCGCGCTGATGCACGACCAGGTGGCGGCGCTGCGCGAAGCGGGCGTGAGAGCGGCCTGCCTCAACTCGTCGCTCAGCGCGGAAGCGGCGGCAAAAGTCGAGCGCGATCTGCTCGCCGGCGGGCTCGACCTGCTCTACGTAGCGCCGGAGCGCCTGACGACGCCGCGCTTCCTGGGTCTGCTCGAGCGCTCGCGGCTCGCGCTCTTCGCCATCGACGAGGCGCACTGCGTGTCGCAATGGGGGCACGATTTCCGCCCGGAGTACATCGAGCTCACTCTGCTCGCCGAGCGCCATCCGGCGGTCCCGCGCATCGCGCTCACCGCGACCGCCGACGAAACCACGCGGAGCGAAATCGTCTCGCGCCTGAAGCTCGACCACGCGCGCGTTTTCATCTCCAGTTTCGACCGGCCGAACATCCGCTACGAGATCGTCGAAAAGGAGAACGCGCGCGTGCAGCTGCTCGATTTCATCCGCGCGCGGCACGCGGGCGAATCGGGCATCGTCTATTGCCTGTCGCGGACCAAGACGGAGGAGACCGCGGCCTGGCTCGCCGCTCACGACATCGAAGCGCTCCCCTACCATGCCGGCATGGAAAGCGGCGCGCGCGCGGCGCACCAGGACCGCTTCATCAACGAGGACGGGGTGGTGATGGTGGCGACGATCGCATTTGGCATGGGCATCGACAAGCCGGACGCGCGTTTTGTGGCGCATCTCGATCTTCCGAAAACCATTGAGGCCTACTACCAGGAAACCGGCCGCGCCGGACGCGACGGGAAGCCTGCCGAAGCCTGGATGAGCTACGGTCTCGCCGACATCGTGCAGCAGCGGCGCATGATCGACGAATCCACGGCCGACGACGCCTTCAAGCGCGCGTCGGTGCGCAAGCTCGATGCACTGGTCGGGCTGGCCGAAACCGCCGGCTGCCGCCGCGTCCGGCTGCTCGCCTACTTCGGCGAGGCGAGCACGCCTTGCGGCAACTGCGATAACTGCCTGAATCCGCCGCGGGTATGGGACGGCACGGTGGCCGCGCAACAGGCGCTGTCCTGCGTCTACCGCACCGGCCAGCGCTTCGGCGCAGGGCACGTGATCGACGTGCTGCTCGGCCGCGCGGAAGGGCGCGTCTCGCAACTCGGTCACGACCGGCTTTCCACTTTCGGCATCGGCGCCGACCGCGACGAAAGACAATGGCGCGCAGTGTTCCGGCAGCTCGTCGCGCTCGGCCATCTGCGGGCGGACGGCGAAGCGTTCGGCGCGCTGAAACTCACGCAGACCGCGCGCCAGGTGCTGAAAGGCGAGACGAGCGTGATGCTGCGCGAACAAGCCGCTCGGCCCGCCCGTGTCAAGCGCGGCAAGCAGACCGTCGCGAAAGTTGCCATCGGCGCAGCCGCTCCCGACTCGGCCTTGCTCCAGGCCCTGCGCGCCTGGCGCCGGGGCGTTGCCCGCGAGCACGGCGTGCCGGCGTTCGTGGTGTTTCACGACAGCACGCTCGAGACCATCGCCGCGCTGCAGCCGGGAACGCGCGAAGCGCTGCGCGGCGTGTCCGGAGTGGGAGAGAAGAAACTCGAGCGCTACGGGGAGGCCTTGCTCGAAGTCGT
>Ga0193733_1000070_pt1 | contig 37492 bp, 35 predicted proteins | sample U1s2metaG_FD_145076 | JGI IMG/M metagenome (GOLD analysis project Ga0193733, IMG submission 145076) | Soil microbial communities from a riparian zone of the East river system, Colorado, United States - U1s2 | ecosystem: Environmental > Terrestrial > Soil > Riparian zone | place: USA: East River...
GTCCGGATCACTAGCGCTGCGGATCCCTGCAAAAGCATGGTTCTCCGTCCTGTTCGTGAGACAGATTCACCACCCTAACACAGGACGCGGCGGGAATAACTGTCCGTGTTCCGTCGCATTTGCTTCGGTGACGATTCGACCTTTATAGCCCGGCCTCGGCAAGCGCCTGCATTAATTTCCTCTTCTGTGCGCTGTCCGTCATCGGATAGCTTTCCACCCAGCGGCGACCGGAAAAGTCCGGCTGAAGCGCGCGGATTTCTTCTGCTTCCCAAGCCGCTGACGTTTTGTTCCCGGCTGCAGCGTGCAAGGCTGCCGCGTATACATGCGTTTCAAGGTGCTCCGGGTTACGCCTTAACGCCTCTTCCAGATTGACCCGGGCCTGCTCCAGGTCGCCGAGGAAGAGATAGGCCCGACCGAGCACGAGAAAATAGAGATAGCCCGACTTCGGATCGAGGCGCATCGCAGTGCGTATGAGCGGTACGCTGTCCGCCGGACGTCCAACGAACGTGTTGATGCTGCCCATCAGGGCATAGCCGTCAGCGAATGACGGATATAGGCGTACGGCGGTCTCCAAGTATTTCAGCGCCTGCTCGTGCTGGCGCCGCTGCGCGTGCACGTAGGCGAGCACCCAGTAAGTCTCCGGAACGTCCGGGTTGATCTGGTGCGCAGTCCGGGCCATATCGAATGCTCGGTCGAGCGCGGCGGCCCCGTTTCCGCTCCACTGATTACGATAGTCCGCGGCGTATGTCAGTGCGAGTCCTGCATACGCGCGAGCAAAGGCCGCGTCCAGCTCGATGGCGCGCCGGAACATTTCGCGAGCGGTCTCGTTTCCCGCTCTTTGCCGGATGAGCAGCGCCGCCTGCCCGCGCTGGAAATATTCGTAGGCTTCCAGATTACGGGTGTGACGCTGCGCCAGGCGCTGAATTTCCGCTTTGCTGACCTTCGCGGGCAGCATGCGGAGAATCTTTGGTCCAAGCTCGTCCTGGATCGCGAAGAGGTCGCTCGGCGTGCGGTCGAAACGCTCGGACCACAACTGTTTTCCCGTCTCCGCGTCCGTGAGATGGACGTGCAGCCGCAGGTGCTTGTCGACGCGCTGAACGGCTCCGGACACGATATAACGGACCGGTGGAGCGCCGCTCGGCGCCTCGCCGCCCGCTCGGCCGTCCATGGGCGCAAATCCGATGATCCAGAGCCCGGGCACCTTCGACAGGTCGGTCAAGAGGTCCGCTGTGACGCCACGAGCCAGGAGCACCTCCTGCGGATCGTTGCCCAGCGCCTCGAACGGCCTGATGGCAACGGTCGGTTGCGCCAGGCGGGCCGCTTCGGTGCTTGCCATCGGGGTTACGCGCTCGCCCTTGATCCACCACGCTCCGGCCGCAGCGAGCAGCAGTGCGGCCATGGCCGCTCCCGCCATCCACGGGACGCGTCGCTTGCGCTCGGCGTACAAGTGTTCCGAATCCGGCCGAGCCGGTGCGGAGGAAATCTCCGCCGGCCGGACCACCGGGGCGACCAGCCGGTAGCCGCCCTTCGAGATCGTCTGGATGTAAACCGGGTCCTCGGGCGCATCCCCAAGCGCCTTGCGCAACTTGATGACGACCTGGGTGAGGGAGTCGTCGCCCACAACCACGCCGGGCCACACGGCTGAAAGCAGCGCTTCCCGGCTCACTACCTGCCCGGGCCGGTTCGCGAGGTAGATTAGAGCTGCCATGGCCTTGGGCTCGAGCTTCACGGTCTTGCCCGCGGCCGAGAGTTGATTCAGCGCGGGCTCGACCGTCCAGTTGCCGACCCGCAATCTCTCCCTGTTCTGCGCGGGAGGGGGTTCAGTGCCAACGGGCATGATTCGGCCTCAAGGTGACCTTGATTCCAACGTGCTGAATTATGCTGTGTTTCGCATCCTTCGCCAAAGCTTAGTCGTTTCTTCGGGACTTTCTTCGCAAGCTCGCTTTCAATGTTCCCGACCTACCCGGCATTGGGCGGCGCAATTGGCTTCATTGGAGGAGGAACATGAAGCCATTTAACATTGAGAAACGAGGACAAGCATGAAGATAAGAACACTTCTTTTCTCGAGCGCTTTATCGTTCCTTGTGCTCGGACCGGGAGATGGTCTTGGAGCACAGGACGCAGGCTCAATTGCGCGACGAGTCATCATCTTTGTTTGGGATGGACTTCGAGCTGACGACGTAACTCCGGAAAACATGCCGAATTACTTCGCCCTCGCTCGATCTGGGGTCGTGTTCGCGGATCACCACGCCGTATATCCAACCTTCACCATGATGAACTCCGCGTCCATTGCGACTGGAACGTATTCGGGGGTGCATGGGTTCTACGGCAACGTGGTGTACGCCCCGAGCGCGAGGGGAAAGAACGCGAAGGGAGTCGATATCGATTTTTCTGCCCCGGCGTTCATCGAGGACTTCGGGGTCGTCGAAGCCGTGCGGGAATCGTACCAGGGCAAGCTCACGCTCGTTTCGACGATGCTTCAAGCGGCACAGGCCAAAGGGCTGTCGACAGCGGCCGTCGGCAAGTTCGGGGCCGCCTTCATCCAGGATTACAAGCGAGGGGACATCATCCTCGATGAAGATGCGGCGATGCCGCTCAGTTTCGCGAAAGAACTCCAGAAAGCCGGTTATGCGCTTCCGAGGAACACCATCAATGCCTACGACGCGGGTGCGTTGGCGCTCGCCAATGACAACGGTGACCCGACGGCTGGCATTGCGATTCAGAGGCTCAAGGATGGGCAGTCCGCGAATCCGCTCGACCGCTCTGGCGCCCTTTCTCGGCGTGGGTTCAAGTATCTGACCGACGTGTTCGTCAATTACATTCTTCCGAATAAGAAGCCGGATCTCACGGTCTTTTGGTCGAAGGAGCCGGACGCGACGAATCACGCATACGGGCCCGGGACGTACAACTCGATCGATGCAACGAAGATGAACGACGAGATCTTGGGCCGAGTCACGGACAAGATCCGCCAGCTCGGCTGGGAGCAGAGCACTGACATCATCATCACTCAGGACCACAATCACAGCACGGTGTCCGGCGATATCACCCACTACCCGTTGCGAGGAATTGTCGATGGCGGCGTCGGCTCGCATGATCCCTATGGATACTCGGTCTCTGGCTTCGTGCGGACGGCCGAGTTGCTCACCCGGGACGGGCTGAAGGCCTACGATGGCGCAGGCTGCCGCGACATACCGACCTTGTCGGGCATCCTGTTCGACGGTACTCACGTTCACCCCACCAAGAACGACGCGGATGGAAGCGCTTGTGGTAAAGCGCAAAAGTACACCTCGCCAAAGTACTTGGTGCCGAAGCCGGTTCCCGCCGGTGGCGTCGTCGTGGCCGCGAACGCGGGGAGCGATTACCTCTTCGTCCCGGATGGCAACCCCGACACCGTCAAGGCCGCTGTGGTGAGCCTCCAGAGCCGCCTGCAATTTGGCGCAATTTTCGTGAGCGACAAGTATGGCGACGTCGCGGGGACGCTGCCCATGAGCCTCATCAAGACGGAGAACGCGGTCGCCGGCCGTGCGCCAGACATCATCGTCAGCTTCGCATTCGACGAAAACGTGGCCGTGGCAGGCCGCACTGGAATCAGCTACGCGAGCTCGGTCAACCGCAGGGGTGACCACGGCAGTTTCTCGCCAACCGACACGCACATTTCCATGATGGCCTATGGGCCAGACTTCAAGTCGGGCATCCATAACACGCTCCCTACAGCGAACGTCGACATTGCGCCTACGGTGGCACACATCCTCGCGTTCAACATGCCTGTCGTTCAGGGGCGAGTGCTTGAGGAGGCATTGAAGGGCGGACCACGCGTCACGGAATACACGGTGTCGGCCAAGATCCACCGGTCCTCAAAAAAGACCGGGCTGAAGGTTAAGCTCCCCATCGACCTGGACGGCCACACCATTGATCCCAACCTGACGACGTACTCCGTCGAGTTGAGGACGAAGATTCTCACCCGAGGTGGCGCGAGCTACATTTACTTCGACCAGGCTAGAGCGATCCGCGAATAAAGCTTCGCTCACCCACGAGCTTCCGTCGCTTTTGCGTCGGGGTCGAGGTAAAATTGGGAACCTTTGGTTCTTGAGTTTTCAGGAGTTTTGATGAACGGCAAGCGGCGCGAGGTGTTGAAAGCGGGCGGCAGCGCCGGCGTGCTCGCGCTGGCGGCGGTGGCGGGCCTGGTGAAGACCGGGGAAGCGCTTGCCCAGCAATGGAACAAGGCGGCGTTCGACACCAAGAACGTCGCCGACACGGTTAAGGCCCTGGGCGGCAGCGGATCGAGCCCGAGCGGCGCTATCGAGATCACCGCCCCGGATATCGCGGAAAACGGCGCAGTCGTGCCGGTTGCGGTGGAGAGCAAGCTCCCCCGGACGCAAGCCATCGCCATCCTGATCGAAAAGAACCCGAACACCTTGTCCGCGGAATTCGAGATTCCGGCCGGCACCGACGCGTTCGTCAGCACCCGCGTCAAGATGGCCGAAACATCGAACGTCTATGCGCTCGTGATCGCGGACGGCAAGTACTTCCACGCGGTGAAGGAAATCAAGGTCACCATCGGCGGGTGCGGGGGCTGATATGGCGGATCCGATGCGCATCCGCGCCAACATGACGGGCGACAAGGTCGAGGTGAAGGTGCTGATGGCCCACGAGATGGAAACCGGCCTGCGCAAAGACGCAAGCGGCAATCCCATTCCGGCGCATTTCATCCGGAACGTCACCGTGACCCATGGCGGCAAGACCGTGCTGTCGGCGCAGTGGGGAACCTCGGTGTCGCGCAATCCCTTCCTGCATTTCCGCTTCAAGGGAGGCAAGCCCGGCGAGAAAGTAACGATCACCTGGCTCGACAATAAAGGCGAGAAGAGAACCGACGAGGCGGTCATCGCCGGCGGCTGAGTCAGCGCGCTCGCACCGGCGGAACTCACGAGGAAGAAAGTCATGCGGATCGGCCGGGTCTTGGTTGGAGTGCTGGCGGCGATGCTGCCGTGTCTTTTGCCGGCACAGCAGGACACGCAGAAGGAAATCGAGCGCTATCGGCAGATGCTGCAGGAAAGCAATCCCGCCGAGCTGTACGAGGCGCGCGGTGAGGACCTGTGGAAAACCCCGCGCGGGCCGAAGAACGCCTCGCTCGAGCGCTGCGACCTGGGGCTCGGACCCGGCGTGGTCAAAGGCGCCTACGTGCGGCTGCCGCGCTACTTCGCCGATACCGACCGCGTGCAGGACCTGGAGTCGCGCCTGGTCACGTGCATCGTGACGCTGCAAGGGTTCACTCCCGAAGAAGCCAGACGTAACCCGTTTTCCGGCACCGGAGTGCCAATGATCACGACGGATCCCTTTTCCGGCGTGGGTCGGCGATCGGTGATGACGGACCTGGTCGCCTGGATCGCGTCGGAGTCGCGCGGCATGAAGATCGTCCCGTCGATGTCCCATCCGAAAGAGCTTCTGGCTTATCGAGCCGGCGAAAAGCTTTTCTACTACCGCGCCGGACCGTATGACTTCGGCTGCGTCACCTGCCACGGCGAAGAAGGAAAGCGGATCCGGTTGCAGAATCTGCCGAAAATGACCAATGCCAAAGACGCGCAGCGCGCATTCGGCACCTGGCCTGGATACCGCGTCTCGGAAGGCGAGCTGAGATCCATGCAATGGCGAATGTGGGAGTGCATCCGTCAGATGCGCTTCCCGGAACTGGAGTTCGCTTCCGATGCGTCAATCGCGCTGATAACGTACCTCGCGAAGAAGGCCGAAGGCGGCACGCTCGACGCCCCGGCGATCAAGCGATAAAGGGGCGAAATGCAGCCGAAAATGATTCTGGCGCTTGCGCTTTGCGGTATCTGGGTCGCAGGATGCGCGACCCGGCCCTCCGATTCGGAGGCGGAGCGCGCGGTCGCCGAGATGATAAAAGCCTCGTTCAAGACGCGCGGCCAGGCGACGGTCGCTCGCCTGAACCAGGACGACGCGCAGGCGCTGTGCAGCAAGCACGCCGGAGAATTGCCGAAAGACGTGAGCGACGGGATCGAAAAAGCGCAACAGGCGACCCTCCGCTACCCGAGCTCGGGAAAACTCATGGGTGACTGGCGCCAAGGAGAACGCATCGCGCAGAGCGGCGTCGGCAGGCAATTCACCGACGACCCGGCCCGGCCGGCCGGCGGCAGCTGCTACAACTGCCACCAGCTCTCGAAGCAGGAGCTGTCTTTCGGCACGATCGGCCCGAGCCTCTACCAGTTCGGCAAGCAGCGTGGCGCGAGCGAGGCGATTCAGAAGTACACCTACGGCAAGATCTACAATTCCGAGGCGTTCTCGGCCTGCTCCAACATGCCGCGCTTCGGCCACAACGGAGTGCTGACCGAGGAGCAGATCACCCATCTCGTGGCGCTGCTGCTCGACCCGGATTCTCCGGTAAACAAGTGACGTTGCGGCGTATGCCGCAACGTCATCCCCGCGCAAGCGGGGATCCAGCGGCGTAAAAATCTCTGGATTCCCGCTTGCGCGGGAATGACGAGGGCCATGTCCCTGTCGCGTCGCGAATTCCTGCAAGCGCTCGCCGCGGCGGCAGCCGCCGGACTCAAGCTCGATGCGCGCTCGCAAACGGGGGACGAAGCGTTCTACGATTTGCCGCCTTTCGGCAACGTGTCGCTCCTGCACTTCACCGATTGCCACGCGCAGCTTTTGCCGCTGAGCTTCCGTGAGCCGAGCGTCAATCTCGGCGTCGGGGGGAGCAGGAACCTTCCGCCGCATCTGGTCGGCGAGGCATTGCTCAAGCATTTCGGGTTCCGGCCGGGAAGCCGCGAAGCGCACGCCTTTACTCACCTCGATTTTGCGCGAGCGGCGGAGAGGTACGGAAAAATGGGCGGCTTCGCCCATCTTGCCGCGCTCGTCAAGAAGCTGCGCGCAGAGCGTGGCGCGAGCCTCCTGCTCGACGGCGGCGACACCTGGCAGGGATCGGCGACCTCGCTGTGGACGCGGGGGCAGGACATGATCGAGGCGCAGAAGCTGCTCGGCGTGGATATCACGACCGGACATTGGGAGTTCACCTACGGCGCCGCGCGCGTCAAGGAAGTCGTGGAAAGGGATTTTGCGGGGAGGATCGAGTTCCTCGCGCAGAACGTCGAGACCAGCGATTTCGGCGACGCGGTGTTCAAGGCGTACACGATCCGCAGCCTGGGCGGTATTCCGGTCGCCGTGATCGGCCAGGCGTTTCCGTACACGCCGATCGCCCATCCGCGCCGTTTCGTCCCCGACTGGAAGTTCGGCATCGAGGAGCGGCGCCTGCAGAGCACCGTGGACGAAGCCCGGGGCAAAGGCGCCCAGGTCGTGGCGCTGCTCTCGCACAACGGCATGGACGTCGACCTCAAGCTCGCGCGGCGGGTCGCAGGGATCGACGTGATTCTCGGAGGCCACACCCACGACGGGGTGCCCGCGCCGGTGGTGGTGTCGCATGCAAGCGGCAAGACGCTGGTCACGAACGCAGGCTCGAACGGAAAATTCCTCGCAGTTCTCGATCTCGAGGTCCGGGGTGGCCGGATCGCGGGGCATCGTTACCGGCTGCTGCCGGTGTTCGCGAACCTCCTGCCCGCCGATCCCGAGATGGCGCGGCTGATCGCGACGCAGCGCGCGCCGTACACGGGCAAGCTCTCCGAAAAGCTCGCGGTGACCGAAACGCTTCTCTACCGCCGCGGCAATTTCAACGGCTCCTTCGACCAGCTGATCCTCGATGCCCTGATGGAAGCGAAAGACGCCGAGATCGCGTTTTCGCCCGGCTTTCGCTGGGGCACGAGCTTGCTGCCGGGTGAAGCGATCACTTTCGAGCAGATCATGAACCAGACCGCGATCACTTATCCCGACACCGTCGTGACGAGGATGACCGGAGCCACGATCAAGGCTATCCTCGAAGACGTGTGCGACAACCTGTTTCACCCCGATCCGTACTACAAGCAGGGCGGAGACATGGTGCGGGTGGGCGGGATGACCTACGGATGCAGACCCGGCGCGAAAATCGGCAGGCGTATCGGTGATATGCGCTTGCGCGGACGCCCGATCGAAGCGGACAAGCTCTACAAAGTGGCGGGGTGGGCGCCGATCGCCGAAGGCGCCCCGGGCGAAAACGCAGGTGAGCCGATGTGGGAGGTGTTGAGCCGCTATCTTCGCGACAAGAAAGTCGTGAAACCGCGCAAACTCAACCTGCCGCGCCTTGTCGGAGTGTCCGGAAACCTCGGCATCGCGTGAATCGCACGACGCTGCCATCGGGCCGCGCGCGCGAGAAGGAGCTTGAAAGCTACGGGGGCGTCCCCACTAGTTGTTCGGGGTATAATTTACCCGGCTCTGGAGGCGCCATGCCGATCTACGAATACCGTTGCACGTCCTGCGGGTTCCAGAAGGAATACCTGCAGAAGATCAACGACCCGGTGATGACCGTCTGTCCCGAGTGCGAGAAGCAGACGTTCTCCAAGATGCTGAGCGCAGCGGGATTCCAGTTGAAGGGCAGCGGCTGGTACGCGACCGACTTCAGGAACAGCGGCGCCAAACCGGCGGCGAAGAGCGGCACGGACAAGAGCGACACGAAAACCGACGCGAAGTCCGACGCGAAATCGGATGCGAAGTCCGACGCGAAATCGGATGCGAAGTCCGACACCCCGTCCGGCGGCAAGTCCGAAAGCAAGACCGAGAGCAAGACCGAAAAGAAGTCCGAGTCGAAATCCGAAGCCGTCAGCAGCGGGGCAGGCGTTCGTCCTTAGCGTGGAACGCCGCCGGGGAGAGGGCGGTGCCCGATGAAAAAATACCTCATCACCGGGCTCTTGATCTGGATCCCGCTCGCGATCACGATCTGGGTGCTGGAGTTGATCGTGAGCACGATGGACCAGTCGCTGCAGCTCCTGCCGCCGCAATATCAGCCGCAAGTCCTCTTCGGCCGTCAGATTCCGGGTCTTGGTGCGCTGCTCACCGTGGTGGTGGTGTTCGTCACCGGCGTGCTCGCCTCCAACATCCTCGGGCGGCGGCTGCTCTCGTTCTGGGAGAATCTGCTCGGCCGCATCCCGGTAGTGAAGACCATCTACAACGCCGTGAAGCAGGTGAGCGACACGCTGTTCGCCCCCGGCGGACAGGCGTTCAGCAAGGCGCTCCTCGTCCAGTATCCCCGCGCGGGCAGCTGGACGATCGCTTTTCTCACCGGGCGGCCGGGAGGCGATGTCGCCAATCACCTGCACGGAGACTATGTGAGCGTCTATGTCCCGACCACGCCGAACCCGACCTCGGGGTTCTTCCTGATGATGCCCAAGGGCGACGTGATCGAGCTCGACATGAACGTGGACGAGGCGCTCAAGTACGTCATTTCGATGGGCGTGGCGTCCCCGGAGCTGCCCAGCGAAAAAATCCGGCGCTAGGAACAATATTCACTTATCGGAGGATATGACAATGCGGTTTATCCTTGTATTTTTTGCATCGCTGATTTTCTCCAATTTTGCCGCTGCCGTTTCGGTTGAAGACGACGTGCAGCGCTATATCCAGATATTCAGCGGGGGGAAGAGCCTTCACTCTGGCGCTGCCGATACATTTTCTTGGATGGGTCTTTCCGATACTCGTTTGTTCGATATTGTCGAAAAGCGTCTATTGGAGGATGCCGACGCGAGCCGGGACAACAGGAACGAAAGGAACCGGGTTGCCAGGTACATTCGCTCACTTGGTTTCTCGGGCCAAACCAAATACGAGCCAACGATAAAAAAATTCCTCGGGGACGCCGGTTATGACAGGTTTGCGCGCGTCGCATTGCAGGATCTTCCGGATTACAACAAGTGGAATCCCATCATTTCGAATCGTAGCTCTTTCGACCCGAAGCTTAGCGACAACGTGAATCGAGTTGCGAATATGCTGCGATCCGATGATTTGCTATTGCAGCGTGTGGGTGCAAAGAGAGTCTATTTCGATTCCAAGGACGATATTTTGCTGGAGCTTTTGGCGCAGAAATTGCGTACCAATTATGCAAGAACCGATCTGAACGACCGGGAGCGTAGCGATTCCGTCGCTTGGCAGGCAAAAGCCTTGGGCAGCTCAAAAAATGACAAATATGTACCTCTCCTCCAGGAGGTGGGTGAAAAGGCTGTCGCGCAACCCGTCGTAAAGCACGCGAAGGAAGCGCTTGCAAAATATTACGGTATAAGGAGTCGTTAAGACCGAAGGCGGCTTTACGCGGGCGCCTTCCTCGCCACCACCAGCAGCTCGGTGGCCACCGGCGGCCTGCGCACGAGCCCCAGCCTTCGCGTAACGCCAAAGTCCGGCAGCGACCACCACGGCGTCGAGGTGCGCACGTCCGCATCGCCAAACACGAAGCCTGCGGCGCGCACCAGATCGAGATAGCCTTCGGCCGGCTTCTGCACGTCGCGTGGATGGCGGAAAAGCAAGCGCACCACCCACGTCTTGATGAACGCTTCGCAGGATTCCGCCAGCAAGAGCATGCCGCCCGGCGCGAGCACGCGATGCAGCTCGCGCAACGCGCCCTCCTGGTTGGCGACGTGGTGGATCAGCTGGTGGCAGAAAATCACGTCGATGGACGCATCGGGCAGGTCGAGCCGCGTGACCGAACTGCGCTTCAATTCGACCGGGCAGCCACACTCCCGGGCCGACTGCGCCGCACGCTCCAGCAGGTGGGGGTCGATGTCAACGCCGACGATTTGCCTGGGAGAGAATGTTTTCTGCAGCAGGGAAAACACCCGCCCTTGCCCGCAGCCGACATCCATCAGACGGTTGAACGAATCGGGCGCATTCGTGCCCGCCAGCTGCTTCAGATCCGCTATCGCCCGCGCCAGAACCCTTTGAAGCCACATGTCGGTGCTGAGAAACCACCTGCCGAAGGCGGTATCGGGAACCCAGTCGCGCGCCGTCGAATCCATGGATGCAATAATAATCGATGGCCGACTTGCCAGAGCACGAGCCTAGGTGGCGCGACGGCGCTCCGGGTGGGCGCCGGGCCGCTTGATCGGCCGGAGGTTTTGCCATAGCCTGCCCGGAATAGGGGCCTCGCAACGCGCCCCTTGGCATTTCCAAACGGACGGAGGAGAACATGAAAGCCCGGTTTGTTCTTGACCTGTTGCCGCCGATCCCGGGGAACTGAGTGCGGGTACGCCCGGTGTCGCTGCGTCCCTTGATCTCGCGGCAGGCGCTCGGCGTCGTGGTGCTCGTCGCCTACCCCGTCCTCACGCACGCCGCGGTCACCACCGGGCTCAGCTATTTGGCCTCGGCAGCGTGGCTGTGCCTCGCTGCGCTGCTCTATCTGTCCTTTCCGGGGAAGTGGGGCTTGGCGGGTTTCGCGCTGCTCGCGGCGGCGCCGCTCGTCGCCGAACCGGACGCGCTGCTCAAGCTTCCGCCCGTCGTCTTCAATGTCGCCCTGGCCGTCTGGTTCGGGAGGACCTTGGCGCGGGGTGAGGAGCCGATGATCAGCTGGTTCGCCCGCCTCGTGCGCGGAACGGAGCTTCCCCCGGAGATCGCGCGCTATACGCGATGGTCGACGGTCATTTGGACCGCGTTTTTCGTGAGCATGGCGGCCGTGTCCGCGGTGCTGGCGGTGCTGGCGACGCCGCATACGTGGTCGGTGTTTACGAACGGGATCGACTATATTCTGGTGGGCGCGCTGTTCGTCGGCGAGTACGTCTTCCGGCGCGTGCGCTACGCTCATCATGAGCACCGTCCCTTCGCCGACGTGGTCCGAACCGTGGTCCGCGCGGGCAAGCTCGCCCCGCGCCGGACCGCGCGCAAATGAACGCCCCGGCGAATTCGCCCTGGCTCGAGGAGCGGGAGCGCGGCAGCCGCAGCGCGACGCGACTCATGAAGTGGCTCGCTTTGCGCTGCGGGCGGCGCATCGCCCGTCTGTTGCTGTATCCGATTTGCGCCTACTTCCTCGCATTCTCGCCGCGCGCGCGGAGCTCGTCGCGCCAGTACCTTGCGCTCGCCCTGGGCCGGCCGCCGCGCCTCACCGATCTCTGGCGGCACTGGTTTACCTTTGCCGCGACGGTCCTCGACCGCGTGTATTTCGTCGACGGCCGGTTCGGTCGCTTCGACATCGAGATCACGGGATTGGAACTCCTGCGACGCACGCTCACCAAGGGGCGAGGATGCCTCTTGCTCGGGGCGCATCTTGGCAGCTTCGAGCTGCTGCGCACGCTCGCGCCCGTGCACGGGTTGTCCGTCAATGTCGTGATGTACGAGGACAATGCCGCGAATATCACCGAGGTGGTGAACGCCCGGCTTGATCCGGCGATCCGTGAGCGCATTATCGTCCCCGGAGGGGCCGACACCATGTTGCGGATCGCCGAATGCTTCTCGCGCGGCGAGCTTGTCGGCATGCTCGGCGACCGCTCGGCCGGCTCCGACAAGACGGTCACGTGCCGCTTCTTCGGTCGTGATGCCGTCTTTCCCCAAGGGCCGCTGCGGGTCGCCCTCTGCCTGCGCGTGCCGGTGTATCTGGTCGCCGGCTTGTACGAGGGCGGCAAGCACTACGTCATTCACCTGGAGCCGTTCTGCGAGGAGCCGAACGCGGAACGTGCCGAGCCGACAGCGTGGACCCGCGAATGGGCCCAGCGCTACGCCGAACGGCTCGAGCATTTCTGCCGCCTCGCGCCCTACAACTGGTTCAACTTCTATGATTTCTGGAGCAGCTCTCCGCGCTAGGATCGCGCGCGCGGTGCTCCTCCTTGCCTCGCTTCCAGCTGCGGCGCAGGAAGAGCCCTGGGACTTCGCCAAGCTGATGGCGCAGCTCGCGCAGGTGCAGACGAGCCGGGCCCGATATTCCGAGGTCAGGCGCGTCGCGGTGCTGCAGAAGCCCCTGCACCTTTCCGGCACCTTGCTCTATGCGCGTCCTGCGCGGCTCGAGAAGCATCAGACCCTGCCGTTCGAGGAAGTGATGAGCGTGGACGGCGACTGGCTGACCGTCGAGCGCGAGGGCAAGACGCGACGCATTGCGCTGCATAACGCGCCGCTGATCGCGGCGCTCGTGGAGAGCCTGCGCGCGACGCTCGCAGGTGACCGCGAGGAGCTCGAGCGACTCTATTCCGTGAGGGTGGAAGGGACGAGGCGACGCTGGACGCTGGCGCTCACCCCGAGGGAGGTCGAAGTCGCGGGCGTCGTGAAAAGCATAGTCATCGCCGGCTCGGGCTCCCGCATCGTCCGCATTGAAATCCTGGAGCCGGGCGGAGACGGGTCGGTGATGACCATCCACCAAGAGTCCACGTGAGGCTCTATCGGCGCACGGCGCTCCTCGTTTGGCTCGCGATCGTCGCGGCGAGCGCATGGTGGACCGCGCGCCACCTGGTCTTCACCAGCGATCTGACGGCCTTCCTACCCGCCGCTGGCGGCCCCCTGGAGCGGCTCCTCGTCGAGCAGCTGCGCTCGGGCGTAGCCTCCCGCACCATGTTGGTGGCGATCGAAGGCGGCGCGCCCCCTGAACTCGCGCGCTTCTCCCGCGAACTCGCGCGCGCGCTCGCAACCGACCGGCGCTTCGACTACGTCACAAACGGCGGCGCGGAATTCACTCAAGGCGCGCGCGAGCTGGGATTGCGCCATCGCTATCTGCTGAGCCCCACGGTGAGCGCCGAGCGCTTCGGCGAGCAATCGCTTTCCCGCGCCCTGCGTGAAAACCTCGAGCGGCTCGCGACGCTCGAAGGAACGGCGTTCACAGGGGCACTTGCGCGCGATCCGACGGGCGAATTGCGCAGCCTCGCCGAGGCGGCGGGTCAGGGTGCGCCGGCCTCGCGGCACGGCGTCTGGTTCTCGGGGGACGGCGCTCGCGCGCTCCTTCTTGCGCAGACAGCAGCCTCCGGAATGGATGCGGCGCGCGAGCAGGAGGCGGCAGGCGCCCTGATGGGCGCCTTTCAACGTATCGGGGCGGGTCCCGAATACCGCGTGTTGATCAGCGGGCCGGGCGTGTTTGCCGCGCGCACGCGTGCGGCGATCGAGCACGACATCGGCTGGCTCACGGGCCTCGCGGGCGTGCTGGTCCTCCTGGTACTGGTCCTCGCATACCGTTCGCCCGGCCCCGTGGCGCTCTCCGCGCTGCCGGTGCTGACGGGCCTGCTCGTGGGAGTCGCGGTGGTGGGCGTGCTCTTCGGCACGGTGCACGGGATCACGCTCGCCTTCGGAGCGACGTTGATCGGCGAGGCGGTCGATTACCCGTCCTACGTCTTCACGCAGCGCAAGTCCGGCGAATCCGTCCTCGAAGTCCTCGCGCGGGTCTGGCCGACCTTGCGCCTGGCCGTGCTCACCACCGTGTTCGGCTCGCTCGCCCTGTTGCTCTCGAGTCTCCAGGGCCTCTCTCAGCTCGGCGTGCTGTCGATGGTCGGGGTGCTCTCGGCGGGCCTGGTGACGCGCTGGGTTTTGCCCGCGCTCGCCCCGGGCAGGGGAGCGCCGCCGCGCACGCTTCCCTTCAGCCTGGTTCGCGCGGGGCTCGCGATGCGGCGCGCGGCGTGGATTGCCTGGGTGCTGCTTTTCGCGGCGCTCGCTTCCATCGTCGCGCGCCACGACCGGATCTGGGACGACGACCTCGGGCATCTGAGTCCGCTGCCCGAATCCGCGCGCGAGCTGCACCAGCGGCTGAGCGCCGATCTGCGCGCGGCGGACGCGCGTTATCTTCTGATCGCGACCGCCGCGAGCCGCGAGGCGGTGCTCGAGAAGAGTGAGCAAACGGCGCTCGCTCTGCAGAAGGCGGTGGACGAGGGCATCCTCGAAGGATTCGATCTGGCGGCGCGGTATCTGCCGAGCGAAAAGACGCAGGAGCGCCGCCGCGCCGCGCTGCCCGAAGCGCAGGATCTGCACCGCACGCTCGCGCGCGCGCTGCGAGGGTTGCCGTATCGCGCCGACGCCTTTGCGCCGTTCGAGCGCGACGTGGAAGGGGCGCGGCGCGGCCCGCTGCTCACGATCGAGGACCTGCGCGGCACCGGGCTCGACTTGAAGGTGCAGTCGCTGCTCGCCTCGCGCGACGGCGAATGGCATGCGATCATTCCTCTGCGCGGCGTGCGCGATCCGGCGCGTCTGCGCTCGCTCGCCGAGCGGCTGCCCGCCGAAGCGCGCGCGAGCTTCCTCGACCTCAAGGCCGAATCGGACAGGTTGATCGGCGGCTACCGCGCCCAGGCCCTTGCGCTCGCGGGCTTGGGTGCGCTCGCGATCGCTTTACTGCTCTGCTTCGGGTTGCGCGGCGTGCGCAAGGCGCTGCGGGTCATGCTGCCCGTGTACGCGGCGATTGCGATGACGGTGGCCTGCCTCGGGCTGCTCGGGATCGGTTTATCGCTGTTCCACCTGGTTTCGCTTTTGCTCGTGCTCGGCATCGGCCTCAACTACTCGCTGTTTTTCAGTCAGGCGGAACCCGGAACCGATAGCGAGCAGGGCACCTCGCTCGCCTTGTCGGTATGTTTTCTCACCACATTCGCTGCGTTCGGGTGCCTTGCGAGCTCGCGCATCCCGATTCTGTCGGCGATCGGGCTCACGGTGACCTTGGGCTGCGCCCTGTCACTTCTCAATTCGATGATGCTCGTCGGGACGGTGGTGCGGGAACGCGAAGCGCGCTAGAGCGGAGGGCAATTTCCGCTCGGGAAATCGGATCGGTTTGCTATACTCCGCCCCCCATGCGCACCCACTATTGCGGCAAGCTGAGCGCGGCGCTCCTAGGGCAAACGGTGACGCTTGCCGGCTGGGCGCACCGCCGCCGCGACCACGGCGGGGTGATTTTCATCGACCTGCGCGACCGCGAGGGCCTCGCGCAGGTGGTGTCGGATCCCGACCGCAAGGCGACTTTCGCAACGGCGGAAAAGATCCGCAACGAATTCGTGCTGAAGGTGACCGGCCTCGTGCGCCGGCGTCCCGAAGGCACCGTTAATCCGAACATCGCCTCGGGCGAAGTCGAAGTGCTCGCGCACGACATCGAGATCCTCAACCCCTCGCTCACGCCGCCTTTCCAGCTCGACGACGAGAATCTCTCGGAGACGGTGCGCCTCACGCACCGCGTCATCGACTTGCGCCGCGAGACGATGCAGAAGAACCTGATGCTGCGCTACCGGGTGGCGATGGCGGTGCGCAAATATCTCGACGAGCGCGGGTTCACCGACATCGAGACGCCGATGCTCACGCGCTCGACGCCCGAGGGCGCGCGCGACTACCTCGTGCCCTCGCGCGTGCACGCGGGCGAGTTTTTCGCGCTGCCGCAGTCGCCGCAGCTGTTCAAGCAGCTGCTCATGATCGCGGGCTACGACCGCTACTACCAGATCACCAAGTGCTTCCGCGACGAGGACTTGCGCGCCGACCGCCAACCCGAGTTCACCCAGATCGACTGCGAGACTTCGTTCCTCGAAGAGGCGGAAATCCGCGCGATTTTCGAGGGCTTGATCCGCGCCGTCTTCGGGGAAGTGCTGGGGGTCGCGCTGCCGGATCCGTTCCCGGTCATGAGTTACGCGGAGGCCACGCGCGAATACGGATCGGACAAGCCGGACCTGCGCGTGCCCCTGAAGCTCACCGAGCTGACCGAAGTGATGAAGTCCGTGGATTTCAAGGTGTTCTCGGGACCCGCGAACACGCCCGCACACCGCGTGGCGGGGCTTCTCGTGCCAAAGGGGGGAGAACTCACCCGCGGAGAGATCGACGCGTATACCGAGTTCGTCGCCATCTACGGCGCGAAGGGCCTCGCCTGGATCAAGTTCAACGACCTCCTGAAGGGCAGAGGGGGCATGCAGTCGCCGATCGTGAAGAACCTTTCGGATGCGGCGCTGAAGGCGGTCGTCGACCTGTCCGGAGCGAAAGACGGCGACCTGATGTTCTTCGGCGCGGGCAAGACGAGGATCGTCAACGACGCGCTCGGCGCGCTGCGCGTGAAGATCGGCCACGAGAAGGGCCACGCTCAAAGCGGCTGGAAGCCGCTGTGGGTAGTGGATTTCCCGATGTTCGAGTACGACGAGGAGGCGAAGCGCTGGAACGCGATGCACCACCCGTTCACCGCTCCCAAGGACGGCCACGAGGACCGGCTCGCGGGCGATCCCGGCGCGGCGCTCGCCAAGGCCTACGACATGGTGCTGAACGGCTCGGAGATCGGCGGCGGCTCGGTGCGCATCCACCGCGAGGAAGTGCAATCGAAGGTGTTCCGCGCGCTGTCGATCGGCGCCGAGGAGGCGAAGCAGAAATTCGGGTTCCTGCTGGAGGCGCTCCAGTACGGCGCGCCGCCGCACGGAGGCATCGCTTTCGGCCTCGATCGCATCGTCGCCATGATGGCGGGCGCCGAATCCATCCGCGACGTGATCGCCTTCCCCAAGACGCAGCGCGCCCAATGCCTGCTCACGCAGGCTCCGTCGCCGGTGGACGAGAAGCAATTGCGCGAGCTGCACATTCGCTTGCGCAAGGCGGAGAGCTGAGCGCATGAAGGCGGAATGGATCAAGGACGCGGCGAAGGCGGGCGTCTTCCAGCTCGGCGCCGATGCACGCGAGCTCGCGGCCGCCGCAGCCGCGGCGGGGCTCATGGTGATCTACGTCGACATCCACCAAGCGCACGACAGGGAGGATTTTCTCGCCGAGGTGTCGCGTGCGCTTCGCTTTCCCGCCAAGCTCAGCGCCGACTGGAGCGCCTTTGCCGGCGGCCTGAAAGACCTGTCGTGGCTTTCCGCGAAAGGCTGGGTGGTTATTCTCGAGAAGAGCAAGCACTTCTGCGGCGGGCACGGGCACGAGGCGACGGAAGCGCTCGATGCCATGGACGCGGCGGCCGAGCACTGGCGCGGCCAGGGCAAACCCTTCTGGACTTTCATCGGCGGGCCGGACGGCTGGAAATCCGGCTGGGCCGACATGCCGGCTGCCTGAAACTGGCGGTCAGTCTCCCGCAGATTTTGAACCTTCCTCGCAATGGGCTATCCTAGTCGCGGGGAACATTTCGTGATGCCTTTCCTGACCCGATATCGCCGTCGCTGGATCGCCGGCTTCGCCCTGGCGGCGCTGGCGTTCGCGCACGCGGCGATTGCAGGGTATGGCTGCCTGCAGGGCAAGATGCCCGAACCCCAGATGGCGTGCGACGAGCATCAGAGTACGGCGCCGGCGGAACTCCTGTGCCGCGTGCATTTCCAGGCGGAGACGCAAACACTCGATCTCGCCAAGCTGCCGCAGATCTCCGCTTGCGACTTGCCCGTGCTGGTGCTCCTAGTCGAACATAAAGCACCGTCGGCGGCGACGGGTGTGCTCCTTCCGACGCGAATCGCAGTCGCGAGCGCGCCGCCTCCGCCTCTCACCGTTCTCTATTCCCGCTTTCTCATTTAGCCGCCGCTGAGCCGCGGCGCCGCCTTGGGCGGTGCCGGTGTTCCTGCTCATCGGAGGCTTTATGGTTTTCGTTTTTTCCGGGCGTTTCACGCGCGCTCTCGTTTGTTTCTGCTTTCTTGGTGTGGCCGTCGCGGGCCCGTCGGCGCGCGCGGCGGGCACGGAGCCGCTGCCACTCGGCGAAGCGCTGAAGATCGGCGAAAAGACTTCCCCGCGACTTGCAGCGCAGAACGCGGCGCTCGCCGCCGCGACCGAGCTCGTGCCGCGCGCGAGCGAGCTGCCCGACCCCAAGCTTCGCATCGGCGTGGACAACCTGCCCGTCAATGGCGCAGATCGGTTTCAGTACGACAGCGACTTCATGACCATGCGCAAGATCGGGGTCATGCAGGACTTTCCCAACCGGGAGAAGAGAAAGCTGCGCGGGGAGCGCGCCGCGCTGGAGCGCGACGTGGAAGCCGCGAACCTCGGCGCACAGCGTGCCGGGCTGCGGCGCGAGATCGCGCTTGCCTGGCTCGAGCTGTATTTCGCGCAGCAGGCGCGCGCGCCTCTCGTCGAGCTCGTGGGGGAACTGCAACTGCAACTCGACACGGTGGCGGCGGCGATCGCCGCGGGCCGGCAGAACACGGCCGATGCCCTCGCGCTGCGCGGCGCCGGCGTTGCCGCGCAGGATCGTGTCATCGAGCAGGATCGCACGATCGAGCGCGCGCGCTACGCGCTCGCTGCGTGGCTTCGAGATGAGGCCTCGCGCCCGCTCGCCAATCCGCCGGATACGAGCGTGTTCGATCATCCGCCCACAGCGCTCCTTGCCAACCTGCACGAGCATCCGGAGCAAAAGATCTATGCCGAGCGCGAGGCGCTCGCCAGGACGGATGCCGCGCTCGCCGCGAACTCGAAGAAATCCGACTGGAGCCTGGAGGTGGCGTACGGGCAACGCGGGCCGGCGTTCTCCAACATGATTTCCGTGATGGTGAGCATCGATCTTCCCTGGGAGGCGGAGAAGCGCCAGGACCGGGACCTCGCCGCCAAGAGACTGCTTGCCGATCAGGCTCAGGCGCAAACCGAGGAAGCGCGGCGAATGCACGAGGCCGAGCTGCGCGGCGTCTACGCCGACTGGCAGACCGCGGGCGTGCGCACCGAGCGTTTCGAAAAGCTGCTGCTGCCCCTCGCGCGCGAGCGGGTAGCCGCGGCGCTCGCAGTCTATCGCGGTGGGCGCGGCGAGCTGGGCGCGGTACTCGATGCGCGCCGCGCGGAGACCGAGACGCGGCTGGGGTTCGTGCAGACGCAGCTCGAGCGGGCGCGTGCTTGGGCAAAGCTGAATTTCCTTTTGCCGCACGGAGAGCAACCATGAAACGCGCGCCGCTGATCTCCGGTTTCATCCTGGTTGCCGTCGTCGCAGCGGGAGGCGGCTACTGGATGAAACCGGAGATCATCACGCCGGCGAACGAAGCTGCCGCAGCCGCACAGGAATCCTCGGGGAGAAAGATCCTCTACTGGTACGACCCGATGGTACCGCAGCAGCATTTCGACAAGCCGGGCAAATCGCCCTTCATGGACATGCAGCTCGTCCCGAAGTACGCGGACGAGGCGGGCAGCGACGGCACAGTATCAATCGATCCGCGCGTCGCGCAGAACCTCGGCGTGCGCACCGCGGCGGCGACAATGGGATCGGTCGAGCGCCGCATCGAGGCTGCGGGCAGCGTTGCGTGGAACGAGCGCGCGGTGTTCGTCGTGCAGGCGCGCTCCGGGGGTTTTGTCGAGAAACTGCACGCGCGCGCCCCGCTCGACCCCGTCGCGAAAGGCCAGCCGCTGGTCGAGCTGCTCGTGCCCGACTGGGCGGCGGCGCAGGCGGAATATCTGCTGCTGCGGCGCGCCGGAAAAGACGCCGACCTCGCCGAGGCCGCGCGCAACCGGCTGCAGCTGCTCGGCATGAGCGAGGAGCAGATCGGCCTGCTGGAAAAAATCGGCCAGCCTCAGACGCGCATCACGCTCTACGCGCCGATCAACGGCGTCATCGCGGAGCTCGGCGTGCGCGAGGGCATGACGGTGATGTCCGGCGCGATGCTGTTTCGTCTGGTCGATCTTTCGAGCGTGTGGGTCAACGCCGAAGTACCCGAGGCGCAGGGCGCGTGGCTGCGCCCTGGAACGGCGGTCGAAGCGCGCGTACCGAGCTTCCCCGGTCAGGTCTTCCGCGGGCGGGTGAGCGCGATCCTGCCCGAGGTGAATGCGGCGACGCGCACACTGCGCGCGCGGGTCGAGCTCGCCAATCCTGGCGGAAGGCTGAAGCCCGGCATGTTCGCGACGCTGGTCTTCGCACGGGGTGCGGGAGCCAAGGCGCTGCTCGTACCTTCCGAGGCGGTCATACGCACCGGCGAGCGCAGCGTCGTGATCGTGGCCGAGAGCGAAGGCAAATTCCGGCCGCGGGAGGTCGAGCTCGGCTTCGAGTCGGGCGGCAAGAGCGAAATCCGCAAGGGACTCTCCGAAGGCGACAAAGTCGTCGTTTCGGGCCAGTTCCTCATCGACTCCGAGGCGAGTTTGAGGGCGAGCGGTACGCGCATGGAAGGCGCGGAGGCGCCGAAGGCGGCCGCGCCGCAAACGCACCGGGCCGTCGGCGAGGTCGTGAGCGCGGGCGCGGGGGATCTGCTCATCAAGCACAGCGCCATCCCGAGCGCGGGCATGAGTGCGATGACCATGCCGTTCCGCGCGCCGAACGGAATCGTTCCGCCGGGGTTGAAAAAAGGCGACCGCATCCTGTTCGAGTTCAGCATCAAGCCGGACGGCGAGTTCCAGATCACCGACATCGCTCCGGCGGACGCGAGCGTGCCCGAGTACGGGGTGCGCAAATGATCGCGAAGCTGATCCTCTGGTCGATCGCGAACCGGTTCCTCGTGCTGCTCGCCACGCTCGCGCTCGCGGCGTGGGGAACGTGGGCCGTGTTGCGGACGCCGCTCGACGCGATTCCCGACCTCTCCGACGTGCAGGTCATCATCCGCACCACCTACCCGGGACAGGCGCCGCAAATCGTCGAGAACCAGATCACTTATCCGCTCACCACGACGATGCTCTCGGTGCCCGGAGCGAAGACCGTGCGCGGCTATTCCTTCTTCGGCGACTCGTTCGTGTACATCCTCTTCGAGGACGGCACCGATCCCTACTGGGCGCGCTCGCGGGTGCTCGAATACCTGAACCAGGTGCAATCGCGGTTGCCGCCGCAGGCGAAGACCTCGCTCGGCCCCGACGCAACCGGCGTCGGCTGGGTGTACGAGTATGCGCTCGTCGACCGCTCCGGCCGCATGGACTTGTCGCAGCTGCGCGCGTTGCAGGACTGGTTCCTCAAGTACGAGCTGAAGGCGGTGACGAACGTCTCCGAAGTGGCGAGCGTCGGCGGGATGGTCAAGCAATACCAGATCGTCCTCGATCCCGTGCGGCTGCGCGCCTTCAACATTTCCCACGCGAAGGTGATCGAGGCAGTGCAGCGCGCGAACCAGGAAACGGGCGGCTCAGTGCTCGAATTGGGCGAAGCCGAGTACATGGTGCGCGCAAGCGGCTACCTGCAATCGCTGGATGACTTTCGCAAGATTCCGCTTTCGGTCAGCGATTCGGGAGTCCCGGTTCGCCTGGCCGACGTCGCGCGCGTGCAGGTCGGACCCGAGATGCGCCGCGGCATCGCCGAGCTGAACGGCGAGGGCGAGGTCGCCGGCGGAGTGATCGTGATGCGCTCGGGCAAGAACGCTCTCGAAACGATAGCCGCGGTCAAAGCGAAGATCGCCTCGCTCAAGTCGAGCCTGCCGCCGGGCGTCGAGATAGTGCCAACCTACGACCGCTCGGCGCTCATCAAGCGCGCCGTGGCGAACCTCGGGCAGAAACTCGTCGAGGAGTTCGTCGTCGTGGCGCTGGTGTGCGTGCTGTTCCTGTTTCACTTGCGTTCGGCCTTCGTCGCGATCGTCTCGCTGCCGCTCGGCATTCTCGCGGCGTTCATCGTCATGGTCTACCAGGGGGTAAACGCCAACATCATGTCGCTCGGCGGCATCGCCATCGCGATCGGCGCCATGGTCGACGCCGCGGTGGTGATGATAGAGAACGCGCACAAGCGCCTCGAAGCCTGGCATCACGCGCACCCCGGCGCGACGCTCACGGGCGAGGAACGCTGGGGCGTGATCGGCGAAGCCGCGGCGCAGGTCGGGCCGGCGCTTTTCGTGTCGCTCCTGATCATCACCTTCTCCTTCGTTCCGGTGTTCACGCTCGAAGCCCAGGAGGGAAGGCTCTTCTCGCCGCTCGCCTTCACCAAGACCTATGCGATGGCCGCGGCGGCGGGACTTGCGGTCACGCTCGTCCCGGTACTGATGGGCTATCTCATCCGCGGGCGCATCCCGGCCGAGGAAAAGAATCCGCTCAACCGTTTCTTGATCGCGCTCTATCGCCCGCTGCTCGAAGGCGCGCTGCGCCGCCCGAAAATGGTTTTAGTTGCGGCGGTCGCGATCCTCGCGGCGACGCTCTGGCCCATGAACCGACTCGGCGGCGAGTTCATGCCGCCGCTCGATGAGGGCGACCTGCTCTACATGCCTTCGGCGCTGCCCGGGCTTTCGGCGGGCAAGGCCGCGGAGCTCCTGCAACAGACCGACCGGTTGATCAAGACGGTGCCGGAAGTGGCGAGCGTGTTCGGCAAGGCGGGGCGCGCGGAGACGGCGACCGACCCGGCGCCGCTCGAGATGTTCGAGACTACGATCCAGTTGAAGCCGCGCGAGCAGTGGCGGCCGGGGATGACGCCGGACAAGCTCGTCGAGGAACTCGACCGTATCGTCAAAGTGCCGGGGCTCTCGAACATCTGGGTGCCGCCGATCCGCAACCGCATCGACATGCTCGCGACGGGCATCAAGAGCCCGGTGGGCGTGAAGGTCGCGGGCACCAATCTTCGCGAGATCGACCGCATTGCGGCCGAAATCGAGCGCGCGGTGAAAGAAGTGCCGGGCGTGAGCTCCGCACTCGCCGAGCGGCTTACCGGCGGGCGCTACATCGACGTGAACATCGACCGCGACGCCGCGGCGCGCTATGGGCTGAACGTCGCCGACGTGCACAGCGTCGTGACCGCCGCTATCGGCGGCGACAACATCGGCGAGACCGTCGAGGGCCTGCAGCGCTTCCCCATCAACGTGCGCTATCCGCGCGAGATGCGCGACTCGGTCGAGAAGATCCGCACTCTGCCGCTCCTCACCGAGCGCGGCGCGCAGATCCGCCTCGGCGACGTGGCCGAGGTGAAGGTGAGCGACGGCCCGCCGATGCTGAAGAGCGAGAACGCGCGGCTCTCGGGCTGGGTGTACGTCGACATCCGCGGGCGCGACTTGAGTTCCGCGGTGCGCGACATGCAGCGCGCCGTTGCGGAGCAGGTGAAGCTTCCGGCCGGCACTTCGATCTCCTGGTCTGGCCAGTTCGAGTTCCTGGAGCGCGCCACCGCGAGGCTAAAGATCGTGGTGCCTGCGACCCTCGCGATCATCTTCGTGCTGCTGTATTTTGCCTTCCGGCGCGCCGCCGAGGCGCTCCTCATCATGGCGACGCTGCCGTTCGCGCTCGTCGGCGGGTTCTGGCTCATGTACGTGCTCGGCTACAACATGTCGATCGCCTCGGCGGTGGGTTTCATCGCGCTCGCGGGCGTGGCGGCCGAGATCGGCGTGGTGATGCTCGTCTACGTCAACCAGGCGGTCGCCGCACGCGAGGCGGCGGGCGGGCTTCGCGACGAGGGCGATTTTGCGCAGGCGATCGTGGAAGGCGCAGCGCTTCGCGTGCGGCCCGTAGCGATGACGGTCGCCGTCATCATCGCCGGCCTGCTCCCCATCATGTTCGGGTCGGGCACCGGGTCGGAAGTGATGCGGCGCATCGCTTCGCCCATGGTGGGCGGGATGATCACCGCGCCGCTGCTGTCAATGTTCGTCTTGCCCGTCGCGTACCTGTTGCTGCGCCGGCCGCGCGCCGCCGCTGTGGAGCAGACGGGCGCGCGCAATGCAGTTCCTCAACCCTGAAAGGAGAAATGAAATGAAACGCCTTATCGTCCTAGCAGCCATTCTCGCTTTGTCCATCGCAATGATTCCCTTGAGCCGTGCCCAGGGCATGGGCGGCATGGACATGAAGGGAATGAACATGGGCAAGGACAAGAAATCGGAGGGCAAGGCGCACAAAGGCGCCGGCACGGTGAAGAAGGTCGATCCCGCCGGCGGCAAAGTGACGATCGCACACGGCCCGATCCCGACGATGAAATGGCCGGCGATGAGCATGACGTTCACCGTCAAAGACAAGGCGCTGCTCGGCAAGTTTTCGCAAGATAAAAAGGTGGAGTTCGAGTTCGTGGAGCAGGGGTCGAATTACGTGATCACGTCGGTGAAGTAGCGATCCGCTCCTCTGGAGGGTCTATGGATCGCAAAATACGTTGCGGCGGAGCCTTTGCCGCCTTGATCGGGTGCCTTTCATTCGCGGTCAGCAACGGCTCTTTCGCGGCAGGCGATCCGAAACGCGGCACGCAGGTGTTCCAAGCGTGCATAGCCTGCCACTCGGTGCAGATCGGCGAGCACATGACAGGCCCCAGCCTCGCGTATATCTGGAACCGCAAGGCCGGGACCGTGGAGAAGTTCTTGCGGTACTCGGATGCCCTGAAAGGCTCCGACCTTGTCTGGAACGAAGCCACGCTCGACAAGTGGCTGAGCGATCCGGCGCGGCTTGTACCCGGCACCAGCATGACCTTCTCCGGGCTGAAAGGAAGCAGGGACCGGCAGGACGTGATCGCTTATTTGCAAGCGGCCTCCGAGGACAAGGCGCCACAGATGAAACAAAGCGGCCGTGGGATGATGATGCGAGGCGCCAAGCTCGACCTTCGCAAGGCACCGCCGGAAGGGCAGGTCACCGCGATCAAGTACTGCGGCGACACCTACACGGTCGAGACGGCCGACGGCAAGAAGCAGCGGGTCTGGGAGTTCAACCTGCGCTTCAAGACCGATTCGAGCAAGGACGGGCCGCTGCCGGGCAAGCCCGTGATCGTCGGCGCCGGAATGCAGGGAGATCGGGCCTCGGTCGTCTTTGCTGGGCCAGCGGAAATCGGCAACTTCATCAAGCAAGCGTGCGAGTGACGCCGTTCAAGTCAATGCCAAAGAGAAGCCATTTGGAAGTGTGAGATTTTTCATGACACCCCGCCTCCGCAAGTTCGTGCTCACAGCGCACATCACTTTCTCGGTCGGCTGGCTCGGCGCGGTCGCCAGCTTCCTGGTACTCAGCATCGCCGGCCTGACCAGCCAGGATGCTGAAGTGGTGCGTAGCGCCTATCTCGCGATGAACTTGATTGGCCTGTTTATCATCGTCCCGATGAGTCTCGCTGCGCTGGCGACCGGACTTGTCCAAGCACTGGGCAGCCAGTGGGGCTTGCTCCGGCACTATTGGGTCCTGGTGAAATTCCTGCTGGCTACCTTTGCCACCATCGCCTTGCTGTTGCACCAATTCACGGCGGTGGCGGAGGCGGCGAAGCTCGTATCAGGGGCTGCGGGAGGAACAGTGCGCAGCACCGAACTCGGCCGAGTGGGGATTCAACTCGTGGCCGACTCCGGTCTCGCGCTGCTGGTGTTGCTCACAGCCACGACGCTGGCGGTGTACAAGCCGTGGGGCATGACCCGGTACGGCCTGCGCAAGCAGCACGACAACACCGGCGTGCGGCCCGATCGCGGATCGACCACCAGCACACCACGCTGGGTGAAAGTATTTGGGATCATCGTCCTCGTCCTGGTCCTCCTGTTTGTCATCCTGCACCTGACCGGCCGTGGCCTTGGTGGCCATTGAGCATCGCCTTCAGCAGACCTGCCAATAGCGACTCAGCGGGCGGACTCGGGAGCACTGCGCTCGACCGGCAACCCGGCTGTTTGCCACTCCGGATAGCCCTCGGCGAGGCGCCGAGCCTTCCGGCCCTTCGCGCGGAGCATTTCGACTGCGTCGTACGAGAGCAGGCAATACGGGCCGCGGCAATAGGCCACGATCTCGCGATTCGCAGGGAGCTTGTGCAGCTGCCTGGCCAGCTGGGGTAACGGCAGGTTGAGCGCGCCGGGCAGATGCCCGGCGGCGTACTCCTCGGGCGGGCGAACATCCACGACCGTAACGGCACCCCGGCGCGTGAGCTTTCGCAGCTCGTCGGCGGATACCGGTTCGAGGTTGTCCTTCTTGCTGAGAAAGCTCTTGATGAGGCGCTCGACCTCGGCGAGATTGTTTTCCGCCACCTCGCGCAGCGCCATCAGCAATCTGACCACTCCGCCCCCGGCGATCCGGTAGATCACGAAGAGGCCGTCCTTTCGGGACGCCACCAGCCCCGCCTTGCGGAGTTGCTGCAGGTGCTGCGAGGTATTGGCCGCGGTCATACCGGTGAGCTGCGTCAGCGCGTCCACGCTGCGCTCTCCCTGCGCCAGAAGCTCCAGTATTTCCAGCCGCTTGCCGCTCGAAAGCGCCTGGCTGACGCGCGCGAACTGCTCGAACAGCTCGGTCTTGAATTCCCGGTTTGACATGCCGCTCATAATGTGCAAGTATTCAATCGTTCACTTGTATAATTGAATTGTTGGGATTGTAGCGGCTTTGACTGCCCGGGGCCAGTCCAACCGAGCGAGGGGAGGGTGCCATGGATTTCGATGCGTTTCTGCTCGGTAACGACCCGGCCATTCGACTGGGGTTTTTCCTCGGCATGTTCGGGCTGATGGCGGCATGGGAATTGATCGCCCCACGGCGCGTACTGGGGGTTTCGAAGCCGGTTCGTTGGACCCATAACATTTCGATCGCCATTATCAACGTCCTCCTGGTCCGCGTGTTGTTCCCTTCGGCTGCGGTGAGCGTGGCCGTGTTTGCCGAGGAGCGCGGCACGGGACTCCTCAACATGTTCGCCATTCCGTACCCGCTGGCATTCCTCGGGTCCTTGTTGGCGCTCGACCTCACGATGTACTTGGTGCACCTGATGTTCCATGCCGTGCCGGCGCTCTGGCGCGTGCACCGGATGCACCACGCGGACGTGGACTTCGACGTGACGACCGGGGCGCGTTTTCATCCGATCCAGATCGTCCTGGCCGTGCCGATCAAGTTTGCCGTCATTTTCGTGCTGGGCCTGCCGGTCCTCGCCGTGCTGGTGTTCGAAGCCGTATTCAACGCTTTGTCTTTGTTCAACCATGCAAACGTTCGGATTCCGCCGACAGTGGATCGTATCCTGCGCTGGTTTCTTGTCACCCCCGACATGCACCGGGTGCATCACTCCGTCGATGCAACCGAAACCAACAGCAACTTCAGCTTTGTGTTGCCCTGGTGGGACCGTCTGTTCGGGACATACCGCGACCAACCCGAGGGTGGTCACGAGCGGATGACGATCGGGGTCGAGCAGTTCCGCGCGCCGCGAGACCTCCGGCTCGATCGCATGCTGCTCCAACCTTTCCGCGAGGACGCCAGTCCTTATGCGATCAACCGAAGATGGAAAACCGGCTGATGCTCGACGCCTGAGCGATGAGGACAACATCTTTGGGACACGTCAATCCACTAAGGAGATATCGGAAATGAAAACTGCAACAGGACTCACAGGGCGCGTCGACACAACCGCGCTCGAGCAGAAGGTCAAGGCGATGTATCGCGATGTAGCCCTCGCTCCGCAGGGCGAGTTCCACTTCGAGATGGGACGTGCGCTCGCGGAGCGGCTCGGCTATGCGTCCGCCGACCTCGATGCCATCCCGAGCGAAGCCATCGACTCGTTTGCGGGCGTGGGCTACTACTTTGATCTCGCCCACCTGAAGCCGGGCGAGACGGTGGTCGATCTCGGCAGCGGGTCGGGGACGGACAGCTTCATCGCCGCCGGCAAGGTCGGCAAGACTGGCACTGTGATCGGCGTCGACATGACCGACGAGCAGCTCGCCAAAGCGGGGCGCCTGCGCGCCGCAGCCGGATTCGGCAACGTCACCTACCGCAAAGGCTACATCGACGCGACCGGACTTGCTGACGCGTCGTGCGACGCGGTCATCAGCAACGGCGTGATCAACCTCGCGCCGGACAAAAGGACGGTCTTCCGCGAGGCCGCGCGCCTGCTCAAGCCGGGAGGGCGGCTTGCCCTCGCCGACATCGTCACCGAAACGCAGCTCCCCGAAGGCATCACCTGCGACGCGACGCTCTGGGCCGCATGCATCGGGGGCGCGATGCAGGTCGGCGATTACACCTCGGCGATCGAGGCAGCGGGGTTGCGCGTGACGAGAGTGAAAGACAACCCGCAGTACCAGTTCATTTCGAAGAACGCCCAAGGTGCGGCGCGCAAGTATGGGGTGAAGAGCGTTTCGCTCGTCGCTACCAGGGATTGAACACGCAAGGAGCAATCATGAATCCAAATAAAGCGTTGTGGGAAAAAGGCGACTTTACCGAGATTGCCGCCTTGATGCGGCAATCTGGAGAAGCACTCGTCAAGTCTCTCGGGGTAACGACGCCGCTGCGGGTTTTGGACCTGGGATGCGGAGATGGCACTACGGCGGTTCCGCTGGCCCGCATGGGCGCCGAAGTTGTCGGAATCGATATTGCCAAGAACCTAGTTGACGCCGGAAACAAACGCGCTGCGGAGTCGGGTCTCAACCGACTGACATTTCAAGAGGGAGATGCGTGCAACTTGCAAGGGGTCAGCAACCACTCGTTTGATTTGACCCTCTCTGTAGTGACTGTTCGCCTTTGAGTTCATGCTATGCGATGGGCGGACAAGATATTGGTCTTGCCGGCGCGCCGGAGGCGGCAACAAGGCCCGCCGCGAATTCGACCGCAAACATGACGGCGTTGATGCCGAGAACGGTCTTCAGCGTCGAGCTTTGGCGCTCCCGCAATGCGTCAACCGCGCATGCCTTGTCTTCGCAACAATCAGCCATCCCGAAATTTTACCTCGCCCATCGCTTAACGAGGTGAGCTCTCCGCTTCCAGACCCATTGCTTCGCGGAACTCGCGCCTGACTTCTTCGGGCTGGCCGTAGTGCCACCTGAAGTCCTGGAGCAGCTTGCTCCAGAACGGGTGCTCTCGATACTGCGCCAGCGTCATGCCCTCGGTGTAGAGCTTCCTCCCGATGTTGGGCAGCTCGACCTGCCGGTTCGCCTTGGCGTCGCGGATCAGGCCTTTCGGGTCCTTGCCCGCGGCAACGGCGGCCAGGTCCTTGAAGAGCTGCTTGCGGATGAGCGAGATCCCGCGGTCGCTCGCGCCGAGGTTCTCCTTCGTGCGGTCGGCGATGCGCCCCTGGCCGACCCAGGCGACGATGTCCTGGTTGATGACGTGGCTCGTGATCCAGCGCCCGGTCTGCGGGTCCCTGATCGGCGCAGTCCACGCTGGGATGTTCTTCTGTTCGTAGGGCTCGGCCTCCTTCGGCACGCGGATGAAGGACCAGGTGACCGAGAGCGTGTTCTCGTCGTCCACCGGAACGCGCCACTCGAAGTGCTCGCCGAGAAAAAAACCGTTCGGCCACAGGCACACGCGGCCCGTCGTCCACAGGGGATCGGCTTCGTCCGCGCCTTCGCGCACGCGCTTGTAGACGAAGCCGTACTCGAATTCGTCGAAGCCGATCTTCAGATGCGCCGGCGCGTAGGGGCCGGTGCCGCCCTTCAGGCGCAGGCTCCAGTTCTCGTGCATCCATTCGAAATGCACCGGGTCGATCGAGTTCTCCTGCGCCTGGAGCCAGTTGCACGGCACTTCAGCGAACACGATCTGCACGAAACCGTTTTTCCACGAGAACGGCTCCCAATCGGGCAGGAGCGGCGCGGGCTGCGGGCCGAGATAGGCCCACAGGAGCCCGGCTTTTTCCTGCACCGGGTAGGCGGTGGTGCGGATACTTTTCTTGAGGCGCTCCTGCGGGTCGAACTTCTCCTCGAAAGGCTGCGCGATGCAGAGCCCCTTCTCGTCGTACGTCCAGCCGTGGTAATGGCAGCGCAGCCCGCATTGCTCGACGTAGCCGTAGGCGAGGTCCGCCGCGCGGTGCCTGCAATGCCGCGCGATCAGGCCGTATGTTCCCGAGAGGTCCTTGTAAAGCACCAGGTCCTCGCCCAGGATGCGCACGGGCTTGACCGCGTTCTTGTCGAATTCGCTCACCGCGGCGAGCGGATGCCAGTAGCGGCGCAAGAGTTCGCCCATCGGCGTGCCCGCGCCGACCTGCGTCAGCGTGCGGTTTTTTCCCGCGCTCAGCATCACTCCACCTTCGCGCCCGAGGCCTTGATGAGCGCCTCCCATCGCGGAAAATCCCTGCGGTAGTTCTCGGCGAATTCCTCGGGCGTGTTGCCGATCGGCAGCTGCCCCATCGCGATCAGGCGCTCGGAGACCTCGGGCATTCTCAGGACTTCCACGATCTCGCGCGAGAGCCGCTCGACGATGGGCCTGGGCGTTCCCGCGGGCAGGTAAGCGCCGCCCCAGACGGGCATCTCGAATCCGGGGAAACCCTGCTCGGCGAAGGTCCGAAGCTCCGGCCAGGCGACGAAGCGCTTCGGGCCGGTGATCGCGAGCGCGCGGACTTTCCCTGCGGAGGCGAGGGGTTTCGCGATCAGGATGCTCGCCCAGGCGACATCCAGCGTGCCGTTCATCACGTCCGTGGTCGCCTGCACCTCGCCCTTGTAGGGGACGTGATTGAGCGGCACGCCGTACTCCTTCTCCAGGATCACGCCGAAGAGGTGCAGCGAGGTGCCCACGCCGATCGAGCCGTAGCTGACCGGCCGCCCGAGCTTCTTCGCCCATTCGACGAAGCCTTTCAGATCCCGGTAGGGCGCGCTCGCCGGCCCGACGAGGAGCACGTTCCCGGTGCTGATCTGGGTCACCGGCTCGAAGTCCTTCACCGGATCGTAGGGGAGATTCGCGCGCAGCACGCGGTTTCCCACCATCGAGCTCATGATGGTGATGAGGAAGGTGTAGCCGTCGGGCGGCGCTTTCGCGGCTTCGGCCGTGCCCAGCACGGTCGCCGCGCCCGGCTTGTTGTCCACCACCACCGGTTGCCCGAGCCGGACCGAGAGCTTCTCCGCGATGATGCGGCACATGACGTCGATGTTGCCGCCGGCGACCGAGGTCGAGACGAGGCGCACCGGGCGCGACGGCCATTTGTCCTGGGCGCGTGCGTCGCCGCATAGCGCGGCAGCGGTGACGGCGAGCAAGAGGCCTCGCGCGATCCGGTCGTTCATGGACCCTCCTTTTGCACTATTATTCCCGGCCCGCCGCCCCATGACTACTGTTTACAAAATTCCCCGCTCGGTGCTGGTGGTGATCCACACGCCGGACCTGCAGGTGCTGATGATGGAGCGCGCCGGCTGGCGGGGTTTCTGGCAGTCGGTCACGGGCAGCGTCGCCCACGAGTCGGAGCCCCTTCGCGACGCGGCGATCCGCGAGGTGCGCGAGGAAACCGGCCTGGACGCGACCCGCTACGATCTGCGCGACTGGGGCATCGAGAACCGCTTCGAGATCTTCAAGAAGCACCGCAGCCGCTACGCTCCGGGGGTCACGCACAACCTCGAGCACGTGTTCAGCATGGCGGTACCCGAGCCGCTTCCCGTCACGCTCGACCCCGCGGAGCACCTGAGCTACAAATGGCTGCCCTGGCGCGAGGCCGCCGCGCTCACGATCTCCAGCACCAATCGCGACGCGATCCTCGCCCTGCCGCAGCGGCTGGGCGTCGGCGCCCGGTAATTCTGCGAAGCTTGCGGCGGAATATGCGGTTGCGGCATGCTGTTCGCATGTCCGTGAACCCGGTCCGCTCAGGCAGCGCTCTCTTCTTCACGCTCTTCACGTTCGCCCTCGCGCCGGGCCTCGTGCGCGCCGCCGCCGGCGAGGCGATCGAGACCCGGATCGCGCGGCAAGGAGAGTACATCACGGTCAACGCATCGGCCCTGATGCAGGTCGATGCGCGAATCGCCTGGGAAGTGCTCTCGGATTACGACAATCTCGCCCAATTCATCCCGGACATGAAGAGCTCGCGCGTCGTGTCGCGCGACGCCAACCGCGTCCTGGTGGAGCAGAAGGGCGAGTTCGGATTCTTCTTCTACCGGCAGCCTGTCGACGTGGTGCTCGAAGTCGTAGAAGAGCCGCGTCGCCGGATCGACGCGCGCCGGATCTCCGGAAACATCCGGGATCTGGAGACCCACTACGAGCTCAAGGCGTCAGATGCGGGAGTGAAGCTCGACTACGTCGGACGCTTCATACCTGAATTCTCCGTGCCCCCTTTGTTCGGCATGCCGATGGTGCGCAGGATCGTCGAGCGCCGCTTCCGCGCCATGGTCGAGGAGATCGTGCGGCGCGACGCGCTCGCGCGCGGCCCGCCGAAGGACTGAGGGTCCCCCGGCCGGCCCGCGCTTCGCGGATCAGAACTTGTAGATGCCCTGGAAGGCGAGAGTCAGCAGGGACTTGGCGGTCGTGCCGTCCGAGTTGCGGAAGACGGCGTTGTTCGCCTGGTCCCCGCGGATCTCGCCGCGCAGCTCGACGCTGCTGTTCGGCAGATACGCGAGCGTAGCGGTCACCTCCTTGTACTTCGTATCACTGGTGGCAAAAGGAGCAGCAGGCGCGAAGTGGAAGCCGTTCTTGTCGTCGAACATCTCCGCACGCGCCGCGACACGCCACTCCCGGTTGAGGTTGTAAGTGAAGTAGCCCGCGAGGCCGTTGTACTTCGCCGACCCGCCGACGGCCCGGTCCTGGCTGACGTACAGGACCTCTCCGCCGGCGCTCATGCGGTTGTTGATGGTGTAGGTCGCCACGACGTTGAGCAGGTTGCGCTGGTCCTGAGCAGCGGCAGGTTGCGTTCCAGGCGCCACCGCCGCTTCCTTGCCGAAGTAACCCGTGACGTTGATGGTCAGCGGCTTGCTGGGAACGATCGTCGCCCCGAGCTCGATCGTCTTGCCCTTGTTCGCGTCGGTGAGCTGGTCCCAGCCGTTGTTGATGCCGCCGTAGAGGGTGACCGTGTTGCTCAGGGCATAGCCCGCGCGCACGCCGGTGTGCGTGAACGGTATGGCCCCAAACAGGATCGAGCGGGAGAAGTTGGTGTTGCTCGGGCTCCAGATCACCTCGCTCCCCGCGAGCGTGACGAACTTGCCCGCCATCAGGGTGAGGTCGCCGGCCGCGTACTGGCCGTAGGCCTGGGTGATGTCGAACATGGAACCAGCCCCGGCCGTCGTCTCAGGGAAGGCATGGATGACCTGGGCGTCAGACCCCGCCGTGATATTGACAACTCCGCCGAAGCCTCTGCTGGGCTGCTTGGCGACCTGCAGGCCGAACTGATGCAGCGCGAACGAGTTGTTCTGGGAATCGAACACGCGGTCCGTAAGAACCCCGCCTTCGAGGTTTCTGTTGGCGTAGGTATAGGCTGCGTCGAAGTACCCGCTCACGTTGATGCCCGAAGCATCGAGCACTTGCGAGAGCGTGGGAGCCCTGGCCGCCTGGGCGAGCGCCACCGTGGGAGCCGCGAACGCGGCGGAGACTGCTGATGCGATGAGAAGCTTCTTCATGGAGCGTCCTTTCGTGGGTGGGAAAAATACTTTCGCTGCCTTTTATATAGGCTGGAACCTGCCAGGCTGCTCGACTGCCGGGTCGCACCGGACTCTCGCCCGAAACGCCCTCCCCCTAACTTGCCTGATCCCGACCAACGTACCTGGTTTCGCTCGTGCTGCACTCCTCAGAAATATGAAAAATTGCCGGAGCTGCAAACCCGGAAAGCGGCGCAAGGATAGACCAAAACGAGATTTTTTCCAACTGCCGCATGCGACCCCTCTGGGCCGCGCGCCGGGCTGCTATGATGGACGCGATTTCAGCGACGGCGGTCCAGCGTGAATTTACACGTCTCCACCTACAACATCCACAAGGGCTTCTCGCAGTTCAACCGCCGCATGATGATCCGCGAGCTGCGCGACCATTTGCAGGTCCTCGGCGCGGACATCATCTTCCTGCAGGAGGTGCAGGGGCTGCACAGCCGCCACGCCGCGCGCTTCGAGGACTGGCCGGAGGAGCCGCAGTACGAATTTCTCGCCGATCAGGTGTGGCCGGATTTCGCCTACGGGCGGAACGCCGTCTACGACCACGGCCACCACGGCAACGCGATCCTCAGCCGCTACCCGATCGTGCGCGCCGAAAACGAGGACGTCTCGCACCATGCGCTGGAGCGTCGCGGAATGCTTCACTGCGAGATCGAGCTGCCTGAGATCGCGCAGCACCTGCACTGCATCTGCGTGCACCTCGCGCTGCACGAGCGCGGCCGGCGCCACCAGGTCGGCGCGATCATCGAGCGAATGAATCGCGAGGTGCCGGAGGGCGCGCCGGTCGTCGTCGCGGGCGATTTCAACGACTGGCGCAATCGCGCCGGCAAGCGTCTCGAGGAGGACCTGGGCCTGGAGGAGGCCTGCCGCGACCACCGCGGCAAGCCGGTGCGCACCTTCCCGAGCTCCTTCCCGGTTCTGCGCCTGGACCGCATCTACGTCCGCGGATTCCGCGTGCGCCACACGCACGTGCACCACGGGCCGATGTGGCGGCGCCTGTCCGACCACGCCGTGCTCTCTGCCCACCTGCAGCTCGAGTAAGTCGCCCGCATGGCGGTCGAGTTCCTGCCCGGAAACCGGCTGACGCTGCTGCGTTCGGGCGTGGAGTATTTCCCCGCGCTCGAAGCCGCGATCCGCGAGGCGCAGCGCGAGATCTTCCTCGAGACCTACATCTACGCCGGCGACGCCACCGGGGAACGCGTCACGAAAGCCTTGTGCGGGGCCGCGCGGCGCGGGGTGGCGGTACACGTGCTCGTGGACGGCTTCGGCTCGAGGGACATGCCGGCGGAGTTCGTGCGCGAGCTGCGCGACGCGGGCGGGCGCCTGCTGGTGTTCCGCCCGGAGGTGTGGCGCTTTCCCTTGCGGCGGGACCGGCTGCGGCGCATGCACCGGAAGATCGCGGTGGCGGACGGACGCGTCGCCTTCGTCGGGGGCATCAACATCATCGACGACATGGACACGCCGCGGCAGGTCCCGCCGCGCTACGACTACGCCGTGAAGATCGAGGGGCCGCTGCTCGGGCCGATCCAGGACTCCGCCATGCGCCTGTGGAACCGCGTCGCGCTGGCGAGGCTCCAGCACGGTTGGCGCGTCAGCCACCCGGTCCCGCCGCACGTGGCGCGCGCAGGAAGCCAGCGCGCGGCGCTCGCCGTGCGCGACAACCTCCGCCACCGCCGCGACATCGAGGAGGCCTATCTGGCGGCGATCGCGTCCGCGCAGGAGGAGATCGTCATCGCGAGCGCCTATTTCTTCCCCGGCAGGCGCCTTCGCCGCGCGCTCATCGGCGCCGCCGCGCGGCGCGTGCGCGTGGTGCTGCTGCTGCAGGGGCGCGTCGAGTACGTTCTGCTCTATTACGCCTCGCGGGCCCTCTACGGAACGCTGCTCGAGGCGGGCGTCGAGCTCTACGAGTACCACAAGAGCTTCATGCACGCCAAGGTCGCGGTGATCGATGGCCACTGGGCGACGGTGGGCTCCTCCAACATCGATCCGTTCAGCCTGCTGCTCGCGCGCGAGGCGAACGTGGTGGTCGAGGACCGCCGCTTCGCCGCCGAGCTGCGCGCGCGGCTCCGCGCCGACATCGAGCACGGCGCGCGCGTGGTGGCGAAGACCCGTTGGTTCAGGCAGCCCCTGTGGAAGCGCATCCCGAACTGGATCGGCTACGGACTCGCGCGCCTCGCGATCGGCATGTTCGGCTTCGGCGGGCGGTTTTGACGGGGCCGGCTTTGACGAGCTGTTTGCGGCGCGGGTAGAGTAGTAGGGGCGCAGCCGCTCGGCTCATCCAGGGGAGGAAAGTCCGCATGCCCAAGTATTCAACGGAATCCATTCGTACTGTAGCGCTGGTGGGCCACACCGGCGCGGGTAAAACCACGCTCGCCGAGGCTCTGCTCGCCAAGGCCGGAGCGATCGCCTCGGCCGGTAGCGTCGAGAAAGGCAACACCGTCTGCGATTTCGATCCGCTGGAAAAGGAGTACAAGCACTCGCTCAACTCGGCGCTCGTCAACTTCGCGTGGAAGAACGTCCACATCCACCTGATCGATACGCCCGGGTCGCCGGACTTCATGGGGCAGGCGATCGGCGCGCTCGCCGCGGTCGAGACGGCGGTGATCGTGGTGAATGCCGAGACCGGAATCCAGCTCGCCACGGACCGCATGCTGAAGTGGGCGGCGAAGCGGAACCTGTGCCGCGTGATCGTGATCAACCGCATCGACGCGGAGAACGCCGATCTTGAGGCGATGCTCACCCGCATCCAGCAGGCTGTCGGGAAGCAATGCCTGCCGATCAACCTCCCGGCGAAAGGCGGGAAGGACGTGGTGGACTGCTTCTTCAATCCCGACGGGGAGGCGGATTTCTCCTCGGTGAAGGAAGCCCACTCGGCGCTCGTCGACCAGGTCGTCGAAGTCGACGACGCGCTGATGGAGAAGTACCTCGAGCAGGGCGAGGTGGCGCCTGAGCAGCTGCACGCGCCCTTCGAAAAAGCGCTGCGCGAGGGACACCTCATCCCGGTGTGCTTCACTTCGGCGAGGAACGGCGCGGGCATAGCCGCACTGCTCGACATCTTCGCGGACCTCGCGCCGAACGCGACCGAGGGCAACGCGCCGCCGTTCCTGAAGGGCGAAGGGGCGGAGGCGCAGGAGTTCTACGCCGTGCCCGGCCCCAAGGCGCACGTGCTCGCGCACGTGTTCAAGGTGATCGTCGATCCCTTCGTCGGCAAGGTGGGGATCTTCCGCGTGCACCAGGGAACGATCACTCCGAACACGCAGCTCTTCGTCGGCGACGGCCGGCGCCCCTTCAAGGTCGGGCACCTGTTTACCGTGCAGGGCAAGGATTACGTCGAGACCGATGCGCTCGTGCCCGGGGACATCGGGGCGGTGACCAAGGTCGAGGAGATCGAGTTCGACCGGGTGCTGCACGATTCGCACGACGAGGACCATATCCACCTGCGCCCGCTCGAATTCCCCACGCCGATGCACGGTATCGCGGTCGAGACCAAGAAAAAAGGCGACGAGCAGCGCCTGTTCGAAGTGCTGCACAAGCTCGAGATGGAGGACCCGTGCTTCAAGCTCGAGCGCCACGCGACCACCAACGAGACAGTGATCCGGGGCCTGGGCGACCTGCACATGCGCGTCAAGCTCGACAAGATGCTGCAGCAGTACAAGATGGAGCTTACGGTCAAGCCGCCCAAGATTCCCTACCGCGAGACCATCACGCGCCTCGCCGAAGGCCATTGCCGCCACAAG
>Ga0193733_1000071_pt1 | contig 37318 bp, 33 predicted proteins | sample U1s2metaG_FD_145076 | JGI IMG/M metagenome (GOLD analysis project Ga0193733, IMG submission 145076) | Soil microbial communities from a riparian zone of the East river system, Colorado, United States - U1s2 | ecosystem: Environmental > Terrestrial > Soil > Riparian zone | place: USA: East River...
TACGGGTGCGAATTCCTGAGCACGCGTGTTCTCTTGTCGTGGCGGCTTTCACGCCTATCCATGGGCTCTAACACTCGCTTCGCCAGCCACCGGGCTACTACACGTCCTCGTTATCGACGGATCGGGGAAGGGTGGTCAGTTTCCGATTACGCAATCGAGACATAGCCATCCACTTCGCCTCGTTTTTGCTAGGATAACACTTTGCTGTTTGAGTGCGTCTGAACACACAAGAGGTGCACACATGCAAGGCCGCATATTCGCAGGTCTTTTTCTTTTCTTTCTTTTCATCGTTGTTGCTGGAGGCGCTCAAAGCCCAGCAGTTTCGGAAAGGCCGGTTTGGACAATGGAATTTATTAAAGTAAGGCCCGAAAAGTTCGGCCTGGCCCTAGGCTACTTGGACGACCAGTGGATGCGCATACGAGAAGAAGCTAAGCGCCGCGGTGAGGTTCTGAGCTATCACCGTATCCAGGAAACGGCGCTGATAGCTCCTGGCGTCAGAGCAGGCGACCCAAACACCGTTGTGTTGCTGACGGAATACAAGAATCTGGCCGCCTTCTCCGGACGGGAAAAGCTCTTCGCCTCGATACGCGAACATCTACCGAGCGGTACGCCAGGCGTGCTGAGGCAGCAGCGAGAAGACTTGTATGAACCCGTTGGTACAAGCATGTTCATGGAAGTTCCGGACGACGGGAGAACGGGGCTCAAACTTCTCGCCAAGCAGTAGAGCTTTCGTTTTTCTTGCAGATTGCCTTGAGCGTGGCGGCTGCGTCCAAACGCGCTTACCAGAAACTGACCCACTACGGAAAGGTCGGTAGTGACTCATTTTCAAACTGAGTCATTGCCGAAGCTGCTGCCTTCTCGGATGCACGCTTGGATTCTCCTAATTAGGGGGCTGATCGCGATCAATCAACCAACTTCTCACTGAGCCATCGGGCGACGGCGTTGAGGCCGGCCTGTACCAGGCCGGCCGAGCTAGCATCGCTCCACCATTCCGGACTGCGATCAAAATCGGCCAAGGAGGTTTCCAATTCCAACTTTGCGGAAGCGAGTTTCATAGGAAGCGCCGGATCAACCGGCCGAGGCTCGGCAGCTTGTTTGAGCTGGTCGAGCATCCGCTGCGGCTGCTTCATATCGAGCATGGAGATTGGCGCGTGGCAGAAGGAACAGACAGAGTCGGATTCCAGGTTGATGGACGCTCCACAATTGGAGCAATTCACAAACTGAACGTTTTGCCGCAACTCCTTGATCTGCTCAGACGAGAGTGGATGGATGAAATTCTTTTCTTTCAAGAACTCGAGAAAGCCGATGAAGTGACCGTCATCATTCGCGCATCGCCAGTACGTGAACGGCATGTTTCGCTGCATGTTGTGCGCCAGTCGCAGCGTCGTTGCACACCGCGGGCAGTGGAGCGGGTCCGGCAGCGGTGGCTTCCCCGGTGACGAGTGTTCACCGATAAACTTCATGAGCTTCAGTGTGGAGCCGGCAGAGAGCTGCAGGCTTTCCAACCGATCGAACCAGAACGCCTGGCAAGTGGCGCATACATCGATGGCGACCTTTGTGCCTAAGTGGCCGTCTAGCGCCATGGCCGTCATTTCAGCGCTGCAGCCGGGGCACTTCATAGGCAGACATTGTAGCTGGCCGCCTGGACCAATGCCATCGATCGGGCCGAGGAAGTGCAAGCCATTCGCGAATGCGCGAAGAATCGCGCGGTGGCTGCGGACTGGCGCAACGCTTCTAATAAACCAACCTAACGGGTAAGACAAAAACGAAATGCGCGCCCTTTCGGGGGAAGAAGGGCGGGACGGGAACGACGTCTAATCTCGCTTACTTTTCGTGGTTGAAGGAAAGCGGAAATTCAAAGATCACAGCGCCGACAGGGACGCGCAAGATAAACTGGTTTGATTTTGCATCGCGTTCGAACCAGACGGCTCCCGCGGTCTTCTCGTTTGGCTTCAGACTACATTCTCTCAAAGAGAGAGCATTGATTTCCCGGGCCATGTCGACGAGCGCGGCCTGATTTTTCGCGGCGAACTCTTCGAGTGCCTGGTGCTGCGCAAGGTAGTTGGGCGAAGGATCAGACGACGGAAGTTTGCGCCGAGAAGAATGAATTTCCTTGTCATGGTGGCACTCCTTCTCATCCGCAATAGGTTTTGAAAGTATTAAGCTCAGCTTCGATTCACATCTTCGCGGTACGGAAGGCTCACGTCCATAGAGCCTCCGTACCAGAGTACAGGTAATGAATAAGGCACCGGCCGGAAGTGGGCAGTTCTCAGTTGTCAGTTTTCAATTCTTGGTTTTTAGTTGTTAGTCTTCAGATGGAAGAGGAAGGGGAGATCGATGGAGACTATTCTTAAGTTGTCAGCTCGTCTTGTCGTGACGCTGGCCGTGTGTGCCAGCGGGGTATTTGCGCAGGCGCAGACACAAGCGCCGTCGAAGCTGGCAGGAGATTGCCCGGAGATGACGGAAGCGAAGGCGAGGCTGGAGGCTCAGGAGAAACGGCTGAAGGATTGGCCGGATCTCGCGCGCTATCGGGATGCCAATGCGAGGGTGGCGGCTCCGGCGAAGAACGAACAGCGCGTGGTGTTCATGGGCGACTCTATCACGGACGCGTGGGTCCAGCCCCGTTTCGGCGGATTTTTTCCGGGGAAGCCTTATATCGGTAGGGGAATTAGCGGGCAGACGACACCGCAGATGCTGCTGCGATCTCGCGCGGACGTGATCGCCATTCAGCCGAAAGTGGTGGTGATTCTGGCGGGAACGAACGACATTGCGGGGAATACCGGTCCGATCGCGCTGGAGGAAACGGAAGGAAACCTCGCATCGATGGCGGAGCTAGCCCGCGCCAATGGCATTCGCGTAGTGCTGTCCTCGGTGTTGCCGGTGAGCAACTATGGGCGCGACCGCGATGGCAATCCACTCGACATGCGCACCAAACGCCCACCGGAGAAAATCCTCGAACTTAATGCTTGGATCAAAAAATACGCCGCGGTGAACGACCACTCGTATCTCAATTATTTTTCCGCAATGGTGGATGAACACGGCCTTCTAAAGAAAGAACTCAGCGAGGATGGCCTTCATCCCAACGCAGCAGGGTACGCGGTGATGGCTCCGCTAGCAGAAAAAGCAATTCAATTGGCGTTGCACGAAATACCAGCATCGAGACATTTGTTCCAAGCTCCTGTTCCGGTCGCAAAGCAAACAGAGCAAGAGAGGCTGCGCGAACTTTACGGCCTCTACTATGTGGCTTGGGCGAGCAAGGAAGCGGCGAAACCGCGCTGGTTATCAGTCCGGATGGAAAGGCGATTGCGCCGAAGGAGAACGATCCAGACGCGCCAACGGAGCCAGGAATCCACACCAATGGACAGCATTTTAAGTTTGCCTGGTCCCAGTTAACCCTGCAGGACTTTTCGTTCCGCACGGTGAATGTAAACAGAAGCGAATACTCGTTCCAGGGCAAGTTCGGGCGCGAGCGCGTCGACGAAATACCTGACGTGCCCTATCTTGAGGGGGTGCTAACAGAAAAGCGAGACTCTAATATTTTGCGAGCGAAGAAAGTTCACTTCGGGCATGCGGTCATCTTCTAGCGCACCGGCTGAGCCGCCCGTTTCGACCTCGGCAAAAGGTCCGCGTCGATTCGTTCATGAAGGCGTAACTTGACCGCGACGGAGTGCTGCGTTAGGGTGTAAAGAGTTTCTCCCTGAGTGAACCGCAAAGCGGTTACGTGCAAACAGGAGGAATCCCATCGGCCACCCGGTTCCGGTAACAGGAAAACCTTCCAATTGGATGCGACGTACCGTACACATTTCTGGGCAAATCGAACCCTTCTTTGGCACGCTGGATGAGAATGTTCGCGTGCTCGAAGATGCGTTGCGCGTGCGCACGCATCTGCACGACACGCGCCTGACCATCGAAGGCGAGCAGGAAGGCGTCGACCAGGCCGTGAAGATTGTGGAGGAGTACAACCACCTCACCCGGCATGGACGCACGCTTTCCGCCGCGGAAGTGAAATCGCTGATGCGCGTGGCGACGGAAGAACCGCACGAATCGCCGCGCGGGATGTTTGAGCACAGCCGGGTGCGCTCGTTCGGCAAGAAACAGGTGACGCCGAAGAACGCCAGCCAGAAACGGTACATGGAAGAGATCGAGAAGCACGACATGATGTTCGGCATCGGTCCGGGCGGCACCGGGAAAACGTACATCGCCGTGGCGATGGCAGTCAGCGCACTTCTGACGAAGCAAGTGAACCGCATCATCCTCGCGCGGCCCGCGGTGGAAGCAGGCGAGCGGCTGGGATTTTTGCCGGGCACGTTGCAGCAGAAGATCGATCCGTACATGCGACCGCTGTACGACGCGCTCTACGACATGCTGGATGCAGACAAGCTGGAGCGCTTTTTGGAAAAGGGAATCATCGAAGTTGCACCGCTGGCGTTCATGCGAGGGCGCACGCTGAACGATTCGTTCGTCATACTCGACGAAGCGCAGAACACCACCAGCGAGCAAATGAAGATGTTCCTCACGCGGCTGGGCTTCAACTCCAAGGCCGTGATTACCGGCGATGTGACGCAGATCGACCTGCCGCAAGGGAAAAAATCCGGCTTGGTCGAAGCGCTGGAAGTTTGCGGCAAGATCGAGGGGATCGGCGTGGTGCAGTTCGGAGAGAAGGACGTGGTGCGGCACAACCTGGTGCAGCAGATTATCCGCGCGTATGAAGAGTATGATGTAGTTCACCCGCAGCGCGGCGGAAACACCGCGAACGGCAAAGCGGGAACGCCAACGAGACAATCCGGGAAAGAACGCGAAAAAGAAATTCAGCAAGGATGAACATTTCTAAGGGTGACCGCGAAGCGGTCAACAACCGTCAGAGGGCGGCGCGCCTGGCGCGGCGTCCGTTGGAATCGTTTCTGCGCCGTGTGAAAAGCGAGCTTGGACTTGACGAAGCGAGCCTGACGGTTTGCCTGGTAAGCGATGCAGAAATCGCGCGGATGAATGAGAAGTTTCGCAAGAAGAAGGGCCCTACCGACGTGCTTTCCTTCCCCACGGTGGCACGGCGAAGACCGGTTCGCCTGCGGCGCGGTTCGCGCCCGGTAAAGTCCGGCGAATACCTTGGCGACATTGCTATTTCACCGTCGACGGCACGACGCTACGCAAAGAAAAACGGGCGCACTCTGTCGAGTGAACTTCGAGTGCTGATTCTCCACGGTGTTTTGCACTTGCTGGGCTACGATCATGAAACCGACCATGACCAGATGGATAAAATTGAGCAGAAGCTGCGCAAGCGCTTCGGGTTGACGTGATGAATCTAAGCGGGCTCTTCTTGTTCACTGCCGTGCTGGATGGTCTCAGGCTGCCCATTGTTTTCTCTTACTGGCTCTACGTGTTCAGCGTCGTGCTGGTAGCTTTTACCCTGCCCATTTTCTCCTACCTGACGTTGATTTACCGCGAACTGGGCCGCATGACTACGGGCCGCATCCACCAACATCTGGAAATTTTTGAAGCGGAGATCGAGCCAAAGCTGAAGATCAATCGCCGCAGCGGCGGGCGGACATTCCGAATCCTCGGGCACTTTTGGCTGGCGTTCCTGGTGCTGGAGACGACGCGAGGGGTGGTGTACTTCGTCTCGGGTACCTGGGAGTCTTTCGTTGAGTTCTTCGTATTTCTTGTGCTGGAAGTCGTCGTTGCCATGCACTTTATCCCGGACATGTTGTTGTACCGCACCACAGGGCGCTGGCTGCTGCCTCTTTTGCCACTGGTTCGCGGGGCGATGTGGTTCGTCTGGCCGGTGCGCGTATTCCTGGAAGGCGCGGAGTCGCTCGCGCGAATCTCGGAGCACGAAGCCGAGAAGACCGAAGAGCAGCGCACGGAAGAGGGCATCGAAGCGCTGGTGGAAGCCGCGGAGGAAGAAGGCATCATCGAGCCGGAACAGGCGGACTTGATCGAGCAAGTCGTGGAATTCAGCGACAAACGGGTGCGCGAAGTCATGACTCCACGGCCCAGCATTGTGGCCATGCCGGCGGACGCGACGCTCGAAGACCTGCACGCGAAAGTTGTCGAGACGAAATTGAACAAGATCCCCGTGTATGAGGAAACGCTCGACGATATTTTCGGAGTCGTATACTCGCAGGACCTTTTGCAAATCGCGGACCAGGATTTGCTGAAGCGCAAGGTGCGTGAACTGGTCAAACCCGTTCTCTTCATCCCGGAAACGAAGATTGGTTCGGAGTTGCTGCGCGAAATGCGCCAGAAGGGGCAGCCATTGGCGGTTGTGATCGACGAGCATGGGACGGTGGCCGGAATCGCGACCGTGGAAGATCTGGTGGAAGAGATCGTCGGCGAAAGCGGAAACGCAGGAAAGCCTCCGGCGCCGGATGTGGTGCGCGAACCGGATGGCGGATTGGTGATGCGCGGCAGCATGCCGATCGGCGACGTCGAGGAATTACTTGGCGTGAAGTTCGGCGATAAAACGGATGAGGCGGTAACCACACTCGCAGGTTTGCTGAGTCATGTTTCCGGCAAAGTGCCCGCGCCAGGTGACAAGATCGAGCTGGCGGATCATCGCTTCGAAGTCCTGGAAGCAAACCAGAGAAAAGTGTTGCGCGTGCGGATTCGCAAGCAGATGAAGGCTGTTCCCACGAAGCGCTAGACTCTCTGGACTGTGAGTCAAGAACAACAGGGCTAAAACAATTCATCGAAGTGCATGGGGAATAGATGCTCGGGGTGACGTTGAAGAGAGTCTGTAAGACTGCAGCCGCATGGGCGCTGCCCTTCCTGCTGGGCACGGTCATCGCGAGTGCACAGCAAAAGCCTGCCGCCGAGGAGCCAAGCATTGACATGCAATGGGCCGTGAAGATTCCGGCGCGGGACGGAGTGAAGCTGAACGCGACGGTGTTCACGCCACACGATCAGAAAGGGCCGCTACCGGTCATATTTACATTTACGCCGTACATCGGAGATTTGTACACGGATCGTGCGGTGTATTTCGCGAAGCATGGCTACGTATACGCGCTAGTGGATGTGCGGGGCCGAGGGAATTCCGGCGGAGAGTTCGAGCCATTTGTGAATGAGGGCAAGGACGGCTACGACGTGGTGGAATGGCTGGCGAAGCAGCCGTATTGCAATGGCAAAGTGACGATGTGGGGCGGCTCGTACGCGGGATTCGACCAGTGGACAGTGCTGAAGGAATTTCCCCCGCACTTGGCGACGATCGTCCCGGCGGCAGCGGCGCATCCGGGAGTGGATTTTCCGTTCCAGTACAACATTTTTGGACCATACGACATGCAATGGCTCACTTTTACCAGCGGCGCAACAGGCAACAGCAACCTTTTTGGGAATAGCGGCTTCTGGGCGGCGAAATCGCGCGAGATGTACATGGCGCACTCGGCGTTTCAGGACTACGACAGACTAGTTGGGAATCCCTCGGCCGTCTTTCAGAAGTGGGTGAAGCACCCAACGGCTGACACCTATTATGATGCGATGGCGCCGTCACCGGAACAGTACAAACGGATGAATGTGCCTATTCTGACGATCACGGGAGATTACGACGGAGATCAGCCGGGCGCATTCACGTTCTACACGCGTCATATGAAATACGGCACGCCAGAAGCCAAGGTAAACCACTACTTGATTATCGGGCCGTGGGATCACCCGGGAACACGCACGCCGAAAGCGGAAGTGGGGGGATTGAAATTCGGGCAAGCGAGCGTCCTGGATCTGAACAAGTTACACACAGAATGGTACGACTGGGCGATGAAGGGCGGACCGAAGCCGGAATTTCTGAAGAGACGTGTGGCCTATTATGTGGTTGGAGCCGAGGAATGGAAGTACGCGGATAGTCTCGAAAGCATCTCGAATGCGGCGAAGACGCTCTATCTTGGCTCGAATGGCAATGCCGGTGACGTGTTTCGATCAGGGGCGTTGACGGAGGTGAAGCCTGGCGCATCAGCGGTGATGGATTCGTGGACTTATGACCCGCTTGATACGAGACCAGGCAGCGCGGAGTCCGAAGACGATGGCAATTCGCTGACTTCTCAGCGGGCGGTGTTGAATCTGTTTGGCGAGGGAGTTGTATACCACACCGAGCCCTTCAGAGAGGCCATCGAGATCGCTGGATTCCCGAAGCTGACGGTGTGGCTCAAGATGGATGTGCTGGACACCGATCTGGAAGCCGATCTCTACGAGATTTTGCCGGACGGCGGATCGGTGGCGCTCACGAGCGCATCAATGCGAGCGAGATACCGCGAGTCGCTGCGCGAAGCGAAGCCGGTGGTGGCCGGAAAGATTGAAAAATATGTGTTGGACAATTTCACGTTTTTCGCGCGGCGAGCGGGAAAAAGCAGCCGGCTGCGACTGGTGGTGCGCAGTATTAATACGACGGGCACTGAAAAGAACTACAACAGTGGCGGGGTGGTTGCGGCGGAGACAGGGAAGGATGCCAAGACGGCGCATATTACCTTGGTGCACGACGCAGAGCATCCCAGCGCACTAGATCTGCCGATCGTGAAACCTTGATGACTGAAAAGAAAAACAGCACGGAAAAACAGGATTTTCGATCCGGGTTTGTGGCCGTTGTGGGGCGGCCGAATGCGGGGAAGTCCACGCTTGTGAATCGGCTGGTCGGGCAGAAGATCGCGATCGTTACTTCGAAACCTCAGACCACTCGCAATCGCATTCAGGGAATTGTGACCAAGCCGCAAGGGCAGATCGTCTTTATTGACACGCCGGGTTTGCATGAAGCCGACTCGGCGCTGGGACGGCAGATGATGCAGGAAGTGGCCGCAGCGCTGGAGGGGATCGACGTATTGTTGCTGATGGTCGATGCCAGCCGGATGCATCCGCATGCGGACGATCTGCTGCTGGAAAAGGCAAAGAGGTTTCGTGGGAAGACGATTTTGGCGCTGAACAAAGTCGATCGTTTGCCGAAGTTAAAGCTTCTGCCGCTGATCGATGCTTTTGCGAAAGCCTTCGAGTTTGCCGCGATCTTGCCCATCTCCGCGCTGAAGGGCGCGGGCTGCGAAGAGCTGCTTGACGAGATCCTGAAGCAGTTGCCGGAGGGTGTGCCGTACTTCCCGGAAGATCAGGTGACCGACCAGCCGGAACGATTCCTGGCCGCGGAGATCATTCGCGAAAAGGCCATTCAGGTGATGTACCACGAAGTGCCTTATGCGCTTGCAGTGGTGGTTGAAAAATATCAGGAGACGCCCAAGTTGTTGCGCATCGAGGCAGTCATGAATGTCGAGCGCGATTCGCAGAAAAAAATACTGATCGGTCACAAAGGCGAGACGCTTAAAAAGATCGGAACGGAAGCCCGCAAAGAGCTAGAGGCGATCCTCAGCAGCAAGATTTACCTTGGACTGTTCGTGAAAGTCAGCCCGGATTGGCGGGAAAATCCCCAAAAGGTGCGTGAACTCGACTGGCGGTACCAATTGGAAGGGCTTGCCAGCGAGTTGGAAGAAAAAGAATAAGAAACACTCGTCTAGGAAGGATCGCGAATTGAGCCTCGCCACTTTCAGGAAGCCCGGGGCTCTTAGATTGCGGCATTAATAGTCCGACGGGGCTCCCTGGTGCCCATATCCGCCGAAAGACCAGCGCACGCCAAAGGTGGCATAGAGACCATTAGGGCCATTGGTGCGGAGGTCTGCCGTGCCCAGCGGCTTGCTATAACGTCCGAGCCAATCCACCTGATGTTGCGTCGCGCGCAGCTCGAAGTTTTTCGGCAATTGGAAACCGATTCCAAGCGAACGATCGTACGCAATCGGCAACATGGATGCGGTGTAGGTGAGCTGCGGGATATTTCTTCCAAAGCTGAATTTGGGTTCGAAGAATAGAAAGAAATGCCGGGCTGGAGTTCGGCCCAGCGGTTGAAACTCAACGTACCCGCTCAAGAGATAGCGTGCGTAGGCCGTGCACCTGGAAGCCGCCCCGCCCGCACTGGCCGGCTGAGGAAACATGCAACGTCCAAGATCCGGTTCGTTGTGCGACGGCGCCACGGAGAAATCCGTATAACCGCGGACCCAGTTATGCGGAAAGAATGTCCGTGATTGTGACGCGAGGCGTGATGCGTGGTCCGATCCGGCAGTGGTGGTCTGCGCATGTGTGGCAAAAATAGTGACACTCAAGAATGCAGTCAAAAGAATAAGAATTCTCTTCATCGGGATTCTCCCAGTTTCCGACTCGCGTCACAAAACAATTGGCCGGCCGGTGAAGATTAGCAAGGAATTTATTGAATGAAGCGGCGGTGGACCAAGAGCGTCCGGGTGAGAACCGCTGATCCAGTCCGTGTTGCGAAATGTGAGGCACCGGTTGGGCGGATTTTACACGAATTGGGGGACGCGGGAAAAAGAGAAATGCACTGAGGTGTTGCACTGAGGTGTGGCGGTTAGCCTACCGGTTCGACAAGTTTTAGTCAGGGGCAGCGATCCCCAGAGACTTCATTTTGCGGTAGAGGTGGCTGCGTTCCAGGCCAAGAGCTGCGGCTGTTTGCGTCATGTTCCAGCGATGCTCCTGCAATTTCCGCAGTATGAATTCCCGCTCATAGGCGCTGCGGGCCTCATGCAGCGTCGAGTAAGGATGGTGAGGGCTTTCCGCGGCGCCGCGGAAGAGTTCGGGCGGGAGGTGATGCGGCTCAATGCGCGCCTGGGGGCAGACGATGACGAGCCGCTCGACGAGGTTTCGGAGCTCGCGAACATTTCCCGGCCAGGGATAGCGGATGAGGATTTCCATGGCGGAGTCGCTTAGCTCGCGCGTTTTCTTTCCGTAGGCCGAGCTGAATTCGCTCAAAAAATATCTTGCCAGCGTGGGGATGTCCTCCCTACGGTCGCGCAAGGCCGGCACGTAAAACGGAATCACGTTCAGGCGATAGAAAAGATCCTGGCGAAAGGCGCCGCGGGCGATTTCCTGTTCGAGATGCTTGTTTGTTGCGGCGATGACGCGCACGTCGACGCTCAAAGTAGCGTTGGAGCCCACGCGCTCAAAGCGCTGTTCCTCGAGGACGCGCAATACCTTCGATTGCGTGCGAAGGCTCATGTCGCCGATTTCATCGAGGAAGAGCGTCCCGCCATCGGCCTTTTGAAATTTACCGATCTTGTCTTCCGTCGCTCCGGTAAAGCTGCCCTTAATGTGCCCGAACAGCTCGGACTCGATCAGTTCCTCAGGAATCGCCGCGCAATTGACTTCTACGAAAGAGCCTTTGCTGCGAAGGCTCGCCGCGTGCAACGCGCGCGCAACTAGCTCTTTGCCTGTGCCGCTCTCACCGTAGATCAGCACGCGGCCGTTGGTCGGCGCCGTGACGGCAATCTGCTGGCGCAGCGCTTTCATGGGGACGCTGTCGCCGATAACCTGGTAGCGGTATCCCAATTCGCTTCGCAGCAGTTGGTTTTCATCTTCGAGGCGGCGCTGTTGAATGGCGTTGCGAACCAGAACGATGATCTTCTCAAGCGAAAGTGGTTTCTCGATGAAATCGAAGGCGCCGAGCTTCGTGGCCCGCACGGCTGTCTCGATTGTGCCGTGACCGGAAATCATGATGACTGCGGGCGGGCGCGGGGACGATTGCAGACGACTTAGCGCTTCGAGGCCGTCGATGCCCGGAAGCCAGACGTCCAGAAGAACGACTTCGAAATCGCCGGCGGCGGCGCGCTCCAGGGCTTCCTCGGCGGAACCCACAGCTTCGACGTGGTAGCCCTCGTCCTCGAGAATCGAAGCGAGAGATTCGCGAATGCCCGCCTCGTCGTCCACCACGAGGAGATGCGGTCCAGGCTTCATCGAGTCGCGTCCGATCCATTGTGGTCGGCAAGGGAGGCGGGCGTCAATTCCGCGACCGGGAGTTCAACGAGGAAGCGCGATCCCACCGGAAGATTGTCCTCGACGTGGATCCTGCCACCGTGTTCGGCCACGATGCGAGCGGCGATGGCGAGGCCGAGCCCGGTGCCACGGTCCTTGGTCGAGAAATGCGGCAAGAAGAGTCTGTCCTTGTCTTCCGGAGAAATGCCCGTGCCGCTGTCCGAGACGCAGATCACCACGGTTTCCGCATCGGAATGGGCCAGCGTCGAAACCACGATTTCCCGGAACGCCAAGTTCTCCAGGGCTTCCGCGGCATTGTCGATAAGATTCACGACGACGCTGCGAAGCAGGCCGCCGTCGGCGCGCACCGCCGGCAGATTCTCGGCAAGCGCCGTCTTGAGCGTGATGCCGTCGAGCCGTCCGGAGAATACTTCCACAGCCTGATGGACGATGGTGTTGGCATTGGTGGGCACAAGCTTGGCTGTAGGGAAGCGCACGAATTGCGAAAACTCATTGACCAGCGCGGCGAGCGTGGAGACCTCCCGCTCGATCAAGCGCGAACATTGCTGGACCAACTTGGCCAATTCCGAATAGCGCGTCGACGCCGATTGAGAGATGTCGCGGCGATCGAGGAATCGCAGCAGCCGCTGGGCTGAGAGCTGAATCGGCGTCAGCGGATTCTTGATTTCATGGGCGATGCGCCGCGCGACTTCCTGCCACGCCGCCGATTTCTGCGCGCGGAGCACTTCCGTGAGATCGTCGAGGACGAGGACGTAGCCGGTGTTCGCCCGGCGCGGTCCCAGGGAACTCACCGTGACAGCAAGGTGCAGCACGCGTCCGGAGGCGACCGTCTCGATCTCTCGGGAGACCACTCCCATGCGCAGGGATCTGCGCATCAGGTAGTGTACGATGCGGGCCGCATCCGCGCCGAGAAGCCCTTCGAGAGAGTGAGTGTCAGAGCTGCCAACGCCGAACATTCTCGAAACCGAAGTATTCATGCGAAGAATGGCGCCCGCGGCGTCGAGCGAAATCACCCCCGTGGGAATGTTCTCCAGAACGGTTTCCATGAGCTGGCGCCGCCGCTCGAGTTCCTGCACCGCTTGCTGAAGATTCCGGGTGAATTGATCGATTTGAGAGCGGCTGTCGCGCAACTGCGTGGTCATGGTATTAAAGGAGCGCACCAAGATTCCCAGCTCATCCTGCGCTTGCTCCGGGACCTGGTAATCAAAGTTGCCGGAGGAAACCTCCCGCGTCCCTTCCGCAAGGGCCTGAATGGGAATGGTGACTTGCTTTGCTAGAAACAACGCCACCCACATGACCGCGGAGAGCAGCAGCACTGTGAAAAGAAGGAGAATCTCAAGCATCTGCCGCTTCAGTGCGCGGAGGTCCTGCTTTTCCTGGTAATACTCGCGCGTCTGGGATTGAATGGCCGTCAGCCGCTCAAGAACGTCGGGGCTGGTACGAAATCCGGCAACGGCAAACCCTTCTGCCTTGCCTTCCTGCGATGCCCGGACGCGAGCGGCAAAGTATCTCCTTCCACCGGCGGCCCAAACTTCCACTCCGCTCTGCAACGATCGCAAGTACTGGCCTGGAACATCGGGCTGCACACAAATCGCGCCGGTGCGATCCTCCGGCCAGTCGTCACAAACGATGCCGCCTCGTATCACTTTGCCGTCGCCATCCAGAATCCAGACCGCATCCGCGCCCTTCGCGAAGACATGTTGCAGGAATTCTGCGCTGGGACTGCTTGACTCTGCTCGTGCCGCCAAAGCCAGCCCGCGAAGCCTTGGCAACTGCGTCCGCCCCAGATCGCTCAGGAGTTTCTGCGTCTCGTCGGAGGCGATCTCAAGTGGTCGGGGGAACCACAGCAACAGGCTGCGATTGATCAACGAGTAGCTGACGATGAACATGAAGATGATCGGCAGAAGGGAAATGGCCATTGCGCCGACGACCATCTTGGTCTTAAAGCGAGCGCCGAGTTGTTCTCTGCGGCGTTCCACCCAGAGGCGCAGGATAGTGCGCGCTAGGATGAGGCCAAAGACGAGAAAAGCGGCGGTGATAAAACTGGAGACAGCGTAGAGCACCATCACGGCGCGCCAGCTCTTGGGCTCAAATGGTACGTTGAGCGATCCGAAGGTGAAGACGGCGGCCAGGAGCAACGTCAGAAGTATTCCGCCGATGGCGAGACCCCAGCGCTGTTTGCTGTCCGTTCGGCTCATCAATTGACCATCATCCAATTACGTGGTGAGCTGTGTACCGGGCATGGAAAGCCGCAAATGCCACTCACACCGTGGACATTTTTCGTCAGCGGCGTCAGCTCATCAGCAGAATGCGTCCCTGTTGCTCGTGCCGACATCTCTTTGGCACGATAGCCAGCGTACAGAGGCAAGTCAAGATTTCTACTTGTCCTCTCCTCGCGGGACCTGCCCTTCCGGGCAGGTATTAGCCATTTCAGAACGGCGGGCGAAATTCTGGCTACCTCCCACTGCTCGATTTGCTAAGGTGAGCGCTGGGTGCAAACCCGCCGGGAGTATTGCGGATGTCCGTCCGTTTGGGCGAAATATTAGTTAAGGAAAGCCTGATCACGCAGGACCAGCTCCAAAAAGCGCTCGAGTTTCAGCGCGCCAATGGAGGCAAGCTGGGAAGCTGCCTGACCAAGATGGGCTTCATCACCGATGATGACATCACCGGCGTTCTCTCACGTCAATATGGCGTTCCTTCCATCAACCTGAAGTATTACGAAATCGATCCCAACGTCATCAAGCTTATTCCGCAAGACACGGCATCGCGCTACCAGGTCATCCCGCTGTCGCGCGTCGGCTCCGTTCTCACCATCGCCATGACGGATCCCACCAACGTGTTCGCGATGGACGATATCAAGTTCATGACGGGGTTCAACGTTGAGCCGGTAGTGGCCTCGGAATCGGCCATCGGTGACGCCATCACGCGGTTTTACGGCGGGTCTTCAACGAATCAGGAAGAGATCAGTAATTTGATGAAGGACCTCGTTGATGAAGACAACGAGCTAGAGTTGGCCGCCGAGGAATCGGAGCTGGACACCGCCACGCTGGAGAAGGCCGCGGAAGAAGCTCCCATCATCAAGCTCGTCAACCTGATCTTGACGGACTCCGTCAAGCGAGGCGCAAGCGATATCCACATCGAACCTTACGAGCTCGAAATGCGCGTGAGGTTCCGCATTGACGGACAACTTGCCACGGTGATGACCCCGCCCTTGCGCTTGAAGGACGCTATTACCAGCCGCTTGAAGATCATGGCCAAACTGGACATTGCCGAAAAGCGTTTGCCGCAAGACGGCCGCATCATGATCAAGTACAAGGCCGATGGTAAGAAAAAGGAACTGGACTTCCGCGTTTCGACCGTGCCCACCCTCTACGGCGAAAAGGTCGTTATGCGGTTGCTGGACAAGGAAAATCTCCGGCTGGACATGACCAAGCTCGGCTTTGAACCTGAGTCGCTCAAGAAATTCGAACGCAACATCTTGAAGCCCTACGGGATGGTGCTGGTGACCGGGCCGACGGGTTCGGGTAAAACCAACACCCTGTATTCCTCGGTTGCAACGCTAAATACGGTTGACACCAACATCATGACCGCGGAAGACCCGGTCGAGTTCCAATTGGCGGGCATCAACCAAGTGCAGATGAAAGAGCAGATCGGCCTGAACTTTGCCGCCGCGCTCCGGGCTTTCCTGCGCCAGGACCCCAACATTATTCTGGTCGGCGAGATTCGCGACTTTGAAACGGCGGAAATCGGGGTCAAGGCCGCGCTCACTGGCCACTTGGTGTTATCCACGCTGCATACGAATGATGCGCCTTCGACCATCAGCCGCTTGATGAACATGGGTATCGAGCCTTTTCTCGTGGCCACCTCGGTGAACCTGATCTGCGCCCAGCGTCTTGTGCGCCGCATCTGCGGGAGCTGCAAGGAAGAGCTGGAAGTCCCGCACCAGGCGCTCATCGACGCTGGCTACACCACGGAAGAGGCCAAGACCACCAAGATCTACCACGGCAAGGGGTGCACTACTTGCAATAAGCGCGGCTACAAGGGCCGCACAGGTCTCTATGAAGTTATGGAGATTAACGATGAGCTCCGCGAATTGATTCTTGTTGGAGCCTCCGCCTTGGAATTAAAGAAGAAGGCGATCGAGCAGGGCATGATCACGCTGCGGCGCAGCGGTTTGATAAAGGTTGCGCTTGGACAAACCACCATGGAAGAAGTCCTGCGCGAAACGGTTTTGTAGCATTGAAGGTGACCGATGGCCGGAATTACGCTGAGCGAATTGCTGAAGAAGATGATCGAGCTGGGAGGCAGCGACCTGCACATCACCACGAATAGCGCGCCGCGCGTGCGGGTGCACGGGCGGCTCCGGCCTCTTGACATGCCACCTCTCACTGCGGCGGATACCAAGTCTCTTGCTTATAGCGTTTTGACGGATGCGCAGAAACACCGCTTCGAAGAAAACCTGGAGCTGGACTTCTCCTTCGGTTTGAAAAACTTGGCCCGCTTCCGAGGCAACGTTTTCAATCAGCGGGGCGCGGTCGGCGCCGTCTTCCGTACGATTCCGTGGGAAATCAAAGGCTTCGACGCTCTCGGATTGCCGCTGGTCGTGAAGGGATTGTGCGACAAGCCCCGCGGACTCGTCCTCGTGACCGGACCAACGGGCTCCGGGAAGTCCACCACGCTCGCGGCCATGCTCGACAAGATCAACAGCGAACGTGAAGAGCACATGATCACCATCGAGGACCCCATCGAATTTCTTCACAATCACAAGAAGTGCCTGGTGAACCAGCGCGAAGTTCACGCGGACACGCATTCCTTCGCGAATTCACTACGGGCCGCACTCCGCGAAGACCCCGACGTCGTTCTCATCGGCGAAATGCGCGACCTCGAAACGATTGAGTCCGCCCTGCGCATTGCGGAAACCGGCCACCTGACGTTCGCCACCCTGCACACCAATTCTGCGTCTTCCACCATCAATCGTATCATTGACGTTTTTCCCTCACACCAGCAGCCCCAGATTCGTGCGCAGCTTTCCATGGTGCTCGAGGGCATTCTTTGTCAGGCGCTTCTCCCGCGCGCCGATGGTCGCGGCCGGGCCATGATCATGGAAGTGCTCATGCCGACGCCCGCCATCCGCAACCTGGTCCGTGAAGACAAGATTCACCAGATCTATTCCGCGATGCAGACCGGGACGAGTCAAACGGGTATGCAGACCTTTAACCAGGGGTTGGCGAACGCTTATTTTCAAAAGATGATAACGCTGGATATGGCCCTCTCGCGTTCATCGAATGCCGATGAATTGCAGGACATGATCAATCGAGGAGTATCAACACCGGGAAGCGGCAATAAGGCTCCGGTGGCCAGCAAACGCTAGGAGAAACGACATTGGCTGAACGGCCATATGCCCAAGAACTTCAAGGACTAAGGAGGCAATCACATGCCGGATTATAAATATCAGGGAACCAGCCGCTCCGGCGGCAGCGTCAGCGGGGTGATGACCGCTTCGAATAAGACCGAACTGGCGAGCCTGCTGAAGCGACAGCAGATCACTGCGACGAAAATGACCGAGAAGGGCAAGGAATTCAATATGCCCCAATTCGGCGGCGGCGTGAACGCCAAGGAACTGGCGATCTTCACGCGGCAGTTCTCGGTCATGATCGACGCCGGTCTGCCGCTCGTCCAGTGTCTTGAGATTCTGGCCACCCAGCAGGAGAACAAGTTCTTTCAAAAGGTCCTGATAAACACGCGTGCCCAGGTCGAAGGCGGCGCGACGCTCTCGGCGGCAATGCGCGGCTCGCCGAAAGTATTCGACCCATTGTACGTGAACATGGTCGAGGCGGGGGAGACCGGCGGTATTCTCGACACCATTCTGCAGCGCCTCTCGACTTACATCGAAAAGAACGTCAAGCTGCAGCGCGCCGTCAAGTCCGCCCTCGTCTATCCTGTGGGCGTCTTGACCGTCGCCGGCGGCGTCATCATCCTGCTGCTCTGGAAAGTCGTGCCGATTTTCTCCACCTTGTTTGCGGGCCTTGGCGTGGACCTCCCGCTGCCCACGAAAATCGTCATCGCTCTCAGTAATTTCGTCGGCAGCATTTTTGGTTTGCTCATCATCGTGGCCCTCGGGGGCGCTATCTTTGGTCTGAAAGTCTGGTATGGCACTTCGCAGGGACGCTTTGTGCTCGATTCCATTATCCTGAAGCTTCCCGTCCTTGGCATCTTGATGAGAAAGATTGCCGTGGCCCGCTTTACGCGAACGCTTGGCACGTTGATCTCCAGCGGCGTGCCCATCCTTGAGGGCCTGGACATCACCGCCAGGACCGCCGGCAATGCGGTCGTCGAGAGGGCTTTGCAAAAGGTGAGAAAATCACTCGAGGAAGGCAAGTCGCTCACCGAGCCTTTGAAAGAATCCGAAGTGTTTCCGGGCATGGTCACACAGATGATTGCCGTCGGCGAACAAACGGGCGCGATGGACGCCATGCTTCAGAAGATCGCTGATTTCTATGAAGAAGAAGTTGACGCGGCGGTGAAAGACTTGCTGACCGCTCTCGAGCCCGTCATGATCGTATTTCTCGGTGTGGTGGTCGGCGGCGTGGTCATATCCATGTACTTGCCACTGTTCTCGCTCATCGGCAAGCTGAGCTCGATGCACTAATCGGACTTTCGTCCGCTCGGCACTGTCCTCTTTGCGGAGGACGGAGAAGTTTCTCTCCGTCTTCCGTTTTTCCTGCCTGGACTTGGGGATCCCGGGATGCCGGGACAAAGGCGCGGGCGAGCAATGGATAAGAGCTTCGCAACAAGGGAATGGCTGGACTGGTTGACGCGTGTTCGTCTGCTGACGATCACGCTTATCCTGACCATTGGGGTGGTCTGGCCACAGTATATTCCGGGCTTCAGCACCAATCGTTTTTTCCTGCCGCTTATCATCTTCTGGATCACACTCGGAATCCTCTTTCTCATCCTTCTGCGCTGGGTCCCGCAAGCGCGCTGGCATGGCGGATTGCAGGTTGCCGGCGATGTGGTGATGATTTCGCTGCTGGTTTATTCCACCGGCCTGCAGGAGAGTTATTTCATCTTGCTCTACCTGCTGGTGATCATCGTCGCGAGCATCTTGTTCTCCCGGCGGATCGCTTTTCTAGTCACGGCCACCTGTTTTCTGCTCCTTGCGGCAATGACCGTGCTTGCTTATGCGGAAAAGATTCCGCGCACCTTCTCCACCCTGCCCACGACGGAGAGCCTTCGAACGTGGCTGGTCATGAATCTTCTGGGGTTTCTTGCCGTCGCCTATCTGGCCAGCCTCCTGGCCCAGTCTCTTCGCAAAAAGGGCGTGGAACTCGAAGAAAAGCGCGAGGAACTTCTCAGCCTTCAGGACTTCACCGAAGACATCATTCACTCCATGCGCGGTGGTTTGATCACCACGGACCTGGATGGACGCATGCTGCTGCTGAATCGCACCGGCGAGGAAATCCTCGGACATCGCTTTGCTGATTTGCGCGGCAAGAAGCTACAGGAACTGAATGAGGATTTCTGGCTCCCCGGTCAATACGAAAATAGCGAGAGGCTCTCCCTCAGGAAAGAAATTGACTTCCGCACGCCTTCCGGGGAGGTCCGCTATCTGGGCGTCAGTATTTCGCCGCTGCGTTCGCGCGACTCGCAACGCGACGGCTACGTTTTCAATTTTCAGGACCTCACGGATCTTCGCCGGCTGGAGCAGGAAGTAGCAACTAAGGAGCGCATGGCCGCCCTGGGGCGGCTTTCCGCCGCCATCGCGCACGAAATTCGGCAGCCTTTGACGGCCATGGCCGGCGCGGTCAAGGAACTGGCGCGCCTCGTACCGCTCGAAGAAGACGAAAAGCATCTCGTCAATATTGTCAGCAGGGAATCCGAGCGGCTCAACAATATCATCACGGACTTTCTCAACTATTCTCGAGAGAAGACCTACGAATTTCAGCATGCCGATGTTCGCGGCCTCCTCGATGAAACGCTGATGCTCATGGAGAAGAAACCGGAGATAGGCTACAAGTACCAGATTGTCCGCGCATTTAATGGAAAAGAATTGCATGCGCGCGTGGATGCCAACAAAATCAAGCAGGTCTTCTGGAATCTCTGCGACAACGCCCTCCGGGCGATGCCCGATGGCGGCACCCTGACCGTGAAGCTGGAACAACGTCCGTTCTGGCTGCGCATCGCCTTTCAAGACACGGGTATCGGCCTTGACCCAAAGCAAAGGGCCAAGATTTTTGAGCCTCTACAATCGGGTTTCGATGGCGGCACCGGGCTGGGGCTGTCCATTGTCTATCAAATTGTGCAGGCTCACAGTGGAAAGATCAGCGTGATATCCGAGAAAGACCGCGGTGCTGAGTTTATCGTCGAACTGCCGCGAGTTGCGTGAGGCGCCATGCAAGGAACCAAAGCCGCAGTCAAGGAAACGTCGCGAGAAATGCCCCACATCCTCGTTGTCGACGATGAGAAATCGATCGGCGAGCTGCTGGAGATTACCTTCCGCAAGGAAGGTCACCGGGTTGAAGTGGTGCACAGCGTGGAGGCCGCGAAGCGCAAACTGGAATCGCAAATCTTCGACATCATCATTTCGGATGTCCGTATGCCTGGGGAGAGTGGAGTGGATCTCCTAAAATTCGCCAAGGAAATCTCGCCGAGTTCATTCTTCCTGCTAATGACGGCGCTGCCTGCCCTGGATACCGCCATCGCGGCACTCAATTCCGGCGCCGACCGTTACGTCATCAAGGGCCACTCGCTAGTCGATCAATTGCGCCTCGCTGTGTATGAAGTCTCCGAGAGCCTGAAATGGAAGAAAGAAGCCGGATATCTGCGTCGGGAGATCCGGCGGCTTACCGGGCTTGACAACATCATTGGACAGAGCCCGAACATGCGCGCTATCTTCGACATGATTCAAACCGTTGCTCCTCAAACGAGCCGTGTTCTCATTACCGGGGAGAGCGGCACCGGTAAAGAGCTAGTGGCGCGCGCCATTCATGAAAACAGCGTCCGGGCCCAGGCCCCTTTTATCACCATCAACTGTGGTGCGTTTCCGGAGACTCTCCTGGAGTCCGAACTCTTCGGTTATATGAAGGGAGCTTTTACCGGGGCTAACGAAAACCGCCAGGGCCTCTTCCAGGCCGCCCACGGCGGCACGCTCTTCATGGACGAGATCGGAAATATGAGCCTGACCATGCAGGTGAAGCTCTATCGAGTCCTCCAGGAAGGCAAGGTCCGCCCGATCGGCAGTACCGAAGAATCGGATGTGGATGTCCGCATCATCGCCGCCACGAACAAGGAGTTCGAAAAGGAGATTGCGGAAGGCCGCTTCCGCGAGGACCTCTATTATCGCCTCAGCGTGATTCCCATACAGGTGCCCCCCTTGCGCGACCGCCGGGACGACATTCCGCTCCTCGCGCGCCACTTTCTCGAGCGCTTCTGTAAGACCATGGAAAAACCCATCCAGGGGATCTCCCCGGAAGCGATGACGCGCCTGGAATCCTACGATTGGCCTGGAAACGTTCGCGAGCTCGAAAACACCATGGAACGCGCCGTCGCCCTGGAGACTGGCAGGGAGATCTCTTTGAAAGTGTTGCCGGATCGCATGGCCGGATATTCTGGATCTTCCATTGGTGTTTCAGAGGGTCAGGCGGCGGATTTTCCAGTCAACGGGGTAGATTTCGAGAAAGAAATTGCCGCAGCCGAACGGCGGTATTTGCAAGCCGCTTTAGAGAAGGCGGACGGCGTCCGGACCCGGGCCTCGGAGCTCCTGAAGATTAGTTACCGCTCCTTCCGTCATTACGCTAAGAAACATAACCTCTAGGCCGAAACAGAGGAGTACTTTACAGAGTTCAATGACTTCAACCGTTGAGGCAGGGGGCATATTCTAGTGACGATAAATGCTTCTAGCGATGGACAAAAAAGGGCAATCTCTGAAGGTTTTGCCCGTTTCTGGGCGGCGGTAGATGAAGGCTCATTCGGGATAAACCCATTAAACCTTTTATTGTCAATGCGCTACGAAAGAGGAGCGAAGGGCAGACGCAGTCTTAGGATTGGTCCCTAGCTTGCCATAGGTATAGCGTGCTCTGGCATCATAAAATTTCTCAAGGAGATCTAGCATCATGAAGAAGCAAAAGGGTTTCTCTCTTATCGAGTTGCTGATCGTCGTGGCGATCATTCTGATCATCGCGGCCATCGCCATTCCGAACCTCCTCCGGTCACGTATGGCCGCGAACGAGGCTTCGGCAGTCGGCTCTCTCCGCACCATCAACACGGCGGAAGTGACGTATGCCACCTCGTATCCGTCGGAGGGTTTTGGGGCTACGCTGGCCGCCCTTGGCGGCGCGGCACCCTGCACCACCGCAACGTTGGCGGCCGCTTGCCTGATTGACGAGGTTCTGTCAGTAACGGGGAAGAAGAGCGGCTATACCTTCCTGGCCCCGGGTACGGGCGCTCTGCCAAGGGTTGCCTATACTGCGACAGCGGTACCGACCATCGTAGGCTCGAGCGGCCAGCGCGCGTTCTTCAGCGATCAGTCTGGCGTCATCCGCTACGACACGACTGGCGCCGGTGCCACGGCCGCGAGCCCGGCACTCTAAGAGTCACAGCCTGCGTCCGGTGCTTGGCCGCAGCGAGAATAAAATGGCACGGGATACGAGTCCCGTGCCGTTTCATTGGGCGACTCAAAAGTGCATCCAAGACATATCTCGTTCAGTTATAGTTTTGTTCGTTCGATACGCCAGGGAAGGACCGTTATAGATTTTTCCAAATTTTCACCTGACTGGGCGTTTTGACAGTATGCTGTTAGACCATAAAATTTCTCAAGGAGATCTAGCATCATGAAGAAACAGAAGGGTTTCTCTCTTATCGAGTTGCTGATCGTCGTGGCGATCATTCTGATCATCGCGGCCATCGCCATTCCGAACCTCCTCCGGTCACGTATGGCCGCGAACGAGTCTTCGGCAGTCGGCTCTCTCCGCACCATCAACACGGCGGAAGTGACGTATGCCACCTCCTATCCGTCGGAGGGTTTTGGGGCTACGCTGGCCGCCCTTGGCGGCGCGGCACCCTGCACCACCGCAACGTTGGCGGCCGCTTGCCTGATTGACGAGGTTCTGTCAGTAACGGGGACGAAGAGCGGCTATACCTTCGCGGCCCCGGGTACGGGCGCTCTGCCAAGGGTTGCCTATACTGCGACAGCGGTACCGACCATCGTAGGCTCGAGCGGCCAGCGCGCGTTCTTCAGCGATCAGTCTGGCGTCATCCGTTACGACACGACTGGCGCCGGTGCCACGGCCGCGAGCCCGGCACTCTAAGAGTCACAGCCTGCGTCCGATGCTTGGCCGTAGCGAGAATAAAAAAGCACGGGACGCGACTCCCGTGCCTTTTCATTTGCAATTCCGCCATCCACTTTCCCTCGCACCTTGTTGAAGATAACGGAGAACAGGTGCGCCACTTAGTGTCAAGTATTCTGTCTCGATAGACACTTTTTGTCTTCAATGACAACGGGGAGTCGCGAGTGGTAGGTATATTTGTCTATCTTCTTGAATATATAACTGTTAGATAGGGCACGCCAGCTGACTTGTATTTGGCCCCCAAAATGCCTCGTATTTGCATGTGAAACTGTCCAGTGAGGTCGTGCGGCGAAGGACTATTGTTGATTGCAGCCCTCCGATGAGGAAGAGGCAGGCAGGTTTTTCACTCATTGAACTTCTAATCGTTGTCGCGATTATATTGGTCATCGCCGCGATCGCCATTCCGAGTTTCCTGAGCTCGCGCATGGCTGCAAATGAGTCTTCTGCCGTTGCCAGCGTGCGAACCGTGTCGACTGCAGAAACCGCTTATGCGGCTTCCTTTGCGGCCATCGGCTATTCAGTAGCTCTGACGGATCTCGGGGACGGCGGATCGAGTAATTGCATAGCCAGCACGACGCAGGCTTGCCTCATCGATAGCCTTTTGGCGAGCGGTATAAAGAGCGGCTATTCAATCACATACGCCAACGATGGCAATACGCCTTCGGTCGGATACACGATTAATGCGGATCCGCTCACCCGTGGACAATCGGGCCGACGGAGCTTTTTCAGCAATCAACCGGGCGAGATCCGCTACAACCTCGCGGCTGTGGCATCCGTCACGGACCCGGTCATCTAGGCGTTTTATAGTTCTTATCGCTCCGGTTTTCACCGCGATTACCTCTTCTCAGAGAACTTCACGCGATCAGCCAGGGAATGTCCTGATAGACTGCTTGCATGTGTGGATACATTCCTACGCTGGTTTTTCTTCTTTTCGTTTTCCCCGGCCGCGCCGACACAAAGTCGAGCGTTGCTCGCTTGGAGGCGAGATATCGTACGCCCAAGACGCTCGAAGCATCGTTTCTCGAGCGCTACACGGAAAACGGCCGTTTGGTTCGTGTTGAAGCCGGAACCGTTTATTTTAAGCGCCCAGGGAAAATGCGCTGGGACTATCAGGCGCCGGAAAGGAATCTGTTTCTCGTCGACGGCAAGACGGCTTGGTTCTACGTTCCCACCGATCACACCGCGACACGGGTCCCGGCGAAGGAAAGCGCCGACTGGCGTACGCCGCTGGCGCTACTTGTCGGCGATATGAAACTCTCACGAGTCTGCGAACACGTCCTGCCCGCGCTCGATGAAAGGCCTGAGAACCCGGAACACGCCATGCTCTACTGCCAGCTGCGCGGCGCGGCATCCAAATCTCCGAAACGAGCCTTGGGAGACTCCCCATCCCAAAAACCTTTGAACGGCGAATCGGTCTTCTTTGAAATCGACACGAATAGTGGCGACCTGGTGCGAGTCCTCGTGCGCGATCCGGGAGGAGTCGGAATTGAGTTTTCTTTCACCAACTGGCGGATGGATCCCCAGGTGCCAGATTCACTCTTCCGTTTTGACGTCCCAAAAGGCGTGGCCATCGTGAACGGAGAATTAGCCAGCGGTCAGGGCGGGGTAAATCGCTAGGCAGCCAGGCATTCCGGTCCCCTTTCCTACGAAGAACAGCCAACCTCCAGGGCCTTCCCCGCATATCAACTAGATGAGGTAAACTAAAGAGGCTATGGGTCAATTTCACTGCCGCGTGGCGGATGCCGATGGGCGTGTTTTTTCGCACGTCGAACCCGCGAGTTCACTAGAGGAAGCGCGCCAGAAGCTCGTTGACCGGGGATTGTACGTCTACTCGGTGGAATCCCGCGGCGGCCGCCTCGCCGGGCTGGTTCGCCGAAAAAGCGGACGCCAGATTGGCGGTTCGGAATTCCTCATTCTTAACCAGCAATTCAACACCCTCATCAAAGCCGGTTTGCCGATTTTGAAATCCCTGGATCTTCTCGCCACCCGTGCCTCCGCGCCCAAACTTCGCCCGGTGATCTCCCAGATACGTGACCGCGTACGGGAAGGAAAGTCGCTTTCGGAGGCGGTCGCGGAAGCCGGAGTGTTTTCCAAGGTCTATTCGACGGCCATCCTTGCGGGAGAGAAGAGCGGGAATTTGCCGGGTGTCCTGGACTACTACATTGCCTATCAACGTGTGAGCACGGGCGTCCGCAAAAAGATTCTGGCCACACTGGTCTACCCTGTTTTATTGATCAGCGTAGCGACCGTTATCGTGACCTACCTGGTCACCGCGGTGATTCCAAAGTTTGCTCTGCTCTACCACGAACTAAACGTGGAGCTCCCCACGCCCACGCGATTGTTGATTGCCCTGACGGTCGACTATCGCTTTGTTTTTCTAGGAGTTGTCGCGCTGATGGCGGTGGCGGCAGCCGCCATTTTTCTTTGGTCTCGTTCCGAAGAAGGCGGAACGGCTTTCGATCGGTTCAAGTTCCGTTTGCCAGTGATTGGTGACACGCTCCTCAAATTTCAAGTCGCGCAGTTCTCCCGCACGCTTTCGACGCTGCTGACGGGCGGCACGCCGCTGGTGGCGGGACTTCAGACCGCCAGCGATGCCATCACCAGCAAATTGCTGCGCTCCACGGTTGGCCAGGCTACCCAGATGGTACGCGAAGGGGAATCCCTGCACGCGGCCCTGGCCTCCAAGGGTGTCATGCCGGAACTGGCGCTCGATATGATTGAGGTGGGCGAATCGAGCGGTGCGCTTTCTCCCATGCTGAACAGCGTGGCAGAGTTTTATGAGGAAGAGGTCAGCTTGCGCCTGTCCGCGCTCGTTTCCCTCATCGAGCCAATTCTATTAATCTTCATGGGCTTGTTAGTTGCGTTTATTCTGATTTCACTGTATCTGCCCATCTTTTCTTTCTCCATGACGGGGGCGGTAAAGTAAAGGATTATGGCCACCATAGAACAACTTCCTCCTGCACCCGGGCTGCCGGGTGACGGTGACGAACAGCACGAACGCGAGTTTGCACGCAAACTTGCAGAAAGATACCGCTACGCTTTCATCGATCTCCGGGAACAACGGATCGATGCGGAATTGTTTCGTACCATCCCCGCAGACTTGATGTTTCGCTACAACTTCGTGCCGCTCGAACTGCAGAACAATGTTTTGGCCATCGCGGCAGCGGACCCCGGCCAGGTGCAGATGAGCGATGAACTGCCCCTCCTGCTCGGCAAGAAACTTTTAATCCGCGTCGCTACCGCCCGCCAGATCGGCGATATCCTGAAACGCACCGAGCAATCCCAGCGTGTGCTCGAGCAAGCCACGGAAGCTTTCACTCTTCAGACTTCCAAGGATGATGAGGATAGCGACGAGACGATTTCCGGCGACCGTTTGACGCGCGATAGCACCGCCAGCCCGGTGGTGCGCCTCGTCGAGACCATTATCTTCACCGCACTAGAGCGGCGCGCCAGCGACATCCACATCGAAGCTCGCGACTCCGAAGTTGCCGTCAAATACCGTATCGACGGCGTGCTGCAGCATGCTATGCAGCCCATCGCCAAGGAATGGCATTCCACGGTGCTCTCACGCATTAAAGTGCTCAGCGATCTAGACATTGCTGAGCGTCGTGTTCCCCAGGACGGCCGCTTTCGCGTGAAATACAAGGGGCGGTACATTGATTTGCGCGTTTCCATCATGCCCGCCAGTCACGGTGAAGATGCGGTCCTCCGCGTCCTGGACAAAGAAACGCTTTCCGAGAAATTCCAGAGCCTTACTCTGGACGTCGTGGGTTTCTCCGGGGAAGAAACCCGCCGCTTCCGGCGCTACATTCGCGAACCCTATGGCATGGTTCTCGTGACGGGTCCTACGGGTTCCGGCAAGACAACTACGCTCTACGCGGCCATCAACGAGATCAAGACCGACGAAGACAAAATCGTCACCATCGAAGATCCGGTCGAGTATCAACTCCGCGGCATCACGCAGATTCCGGTCAACGAGAAAAAGGGCCTCACTTTCGCGCGCGGGTTGCGCTCCATCCTGCGCCACGACCCCGACAAGATCATGGTGGGCGAAATCCGCGACCAGGAAACCGCCCAAATCGCCATTCAGTCGGCGCTCACCGGCCACCTCGTTTTTACCACCGTCCACGCCAACAACGTGACCGACGTCATCGGCCGCTTCATCAACATGGGTGTCGAGCCGTACAACTTTGTCTCTGCTTTGAATTGCATCATGGCGCAGCGGCTCGTCCGTGTGATCTGTGCGAAATGCACGAAGCCCAAAAAATATTCTCCCGAGGAATTGAAGGAAGCCGGCCTCGATCCGGTTGTGTGGGGAAACGTAACGTTTGCCGAGGGCGCCGGCTGCCTGGAATGTTCGGGTACTGGTTATCATGGCCGGACGGCGATTTGCGAATTGCTCGACCTGACCGACCGCATCCGGGAAATGATTGTGGATCGCCGTCCGACTTCGGAGATCAAGCGCATCGCTTGCGAAGAGGGCATGATCACTCTGCGCGAAAGCGGGCTGGCCAAGATTCGTGCGGGCATCACGACCGTGAAAGAGATCAACAAGGTGACTTTCGTTGAGTAGTACCACTGCATTCCGGCAGGGAATTTACCAGTTCGACTGGGCGCGCCGGGTTGTGCGCTGGCTCGACGCCATGCCGAACGCCGCTTTGGCCGTTGAAGTTGCGCCGGACCGTGTTGCTGCGGCCCGCTGGAGCCGCACCGGTTCGCTCGATGGCTACGCTGTCGAATCTCTGCCGGTGGGAGCGCTAGCTCCGTCGGCCGTCGAAGCCAACATCGTGAACGGCGCCGCCGTTAAAGCCGCTGTAACCAATGTCTGCAATCATCTGGACTGCCGGGATGAAGATGTTGCCATGATCCTTCCCGACACGGTGATTCGCGTCTTCGTTCAGCACTTTGAGGAATTCCCACGCTCGGCAGCCGAAGCCGTTCCGATGTTGCGGTGGAAGTTGAAGAAGAGCGTGCCCTTCGAAGTCGACGAGACGCTCATTTCCTACATGCGCCAGGCGCCGCGCGAAACCGGCATTGACGTCGTCACGGCTCTCGCACGGCTGCGCATCATCAGGGAGTACGAATCCCTCGTCGAGGGAATCGGGCTGCATCCCGGCGTAGTGTTGAGTTCTTCGCTCGCCGCCATCTCGCTCGTCGAAGATGAGAAGCCGACGCTCCTCGCGCGCGTCTCGGGCTCCACCCTGACCACCGCGATCGTGCGCCGCGGAGTCTTGTGCGGCTATCGCTGCACTGAACTTCCGGCGCACGGCGTGAACCTCAAGCCGCAAATGCTTCTCGAAGAGATTTTTCCGGTGGCGGCATATTATCAGGACACTTGGCAGGAAGCCATTCAATCTGTCTGCGTCGCCGGGCTGGGCACGCGCCTCGCTGAGTTTGTCCGGCCACTCGAGGAAGAATTCCATTGCGACGTGCGGTCGTTGTTACAATCCGCGGTCTCTGATGGACGCATCAAAGAAGATGCCCGTCCGCTGGCGGAGCGCGACTTGGAAGGTTTGATCGGTTGGATGCTGCAGCGGGGCTAGAATCAGTTTTTCGGGATGGAGGCAAGAGAGGGCATGAAAGTTCGGCTTAATTTAGCGACCAAGGCGCTGGAGACCCACCGGCGGTTCCTGGTCGGTGCTGGGCTAACCGCTGTCGTGGCGGGACTCCTGTTTCTCGCGTTAGGTTGGCACGTGCATTCCGCGCGCAAAGTCGACGCTGAGCTGCGCGCTCGTACGGGAAAAATGCGCCAGGAGATGGCCAAGCTGGAAGCGCAGCGCAAGGATCTGGAGCGTTATTTTAGTCAAAAGGACATCGCCAATTTGCACGATCGGGCCGCCTTCATCAATACCATCCTCGATGCGCGCAGCTTCAATTGGACGCTGATGTTTATGGATCTCGAGCACCTCCTTCCTGACGGCGTACGCGTCATCAGCATCGAGCCCAGGCAGGTTCCAGGACACGTCGAAGTGAAATTGAGCGTGGGCGTCACGAGCGACGAAGCAGAGCTCAAGTTTGAGCGCGCCCTCGAAGAATCGAAAGAATTTACCGAAGTTCAAGTGCAGGGTGTTCACCCCGCCAATCCGAGCGGGAACCAAAGCGGCGATCAAAAGGTCGTCCAATTGACCGCGGTCTATTCGAGAATTTGATGCGGCGCGATTTCACATTACGGAAACGAACGATTCTCGGCGGCGTGATTCTTCTCGTCCTCGCGGATGTGGCCCTTGCTGCCTACAGTTGGCGACTTTCTTCCGCCCCGCGCGCGCCACGAGAGCAACTTGCAATCGAAACAACGCAACATAGTATCTTGAAAGCAGATATCAAGCGCGCCCAGGACATCCGTGAAAACATTCCCGCAATCCAGAAAGATTGCGATCAGTTTGAACAGTCGCTCTTTCCGGCAAGCTCGCACAATTCCTCCATCCAGTCTGAACTCGGCGCCACTGCCAAGAAGAATGGAATTCAGCTTGAGGATCAAACTTTTAAGGAGACGAAGATTGCGAACCGCGGAATGACGGAAGTGGCCATCGACGCCACCGTCACTGGGGATTATAAGAGCGTGGTCGGGTTTCTGAATGGTTTGCAGCGCTCCAGCAATCTTTACCAAGTGGATTCCTTGTCCCTGGCTTCGGAGAACGCGAATCAGGCGTCCGCAAATGTCATTAAGGTCGCGCTTCACCTCAGAACTTATTTCCGGACGGGCACATGAAGCAGAAGAGACAACTTGTCGTGCTCGCCGTACTTCTAATGACCGCCGGCGTTATCTGGTTTTTTTATTTCGACCGTGGCAGGCCCATTGTGACTGCCGATGCCGGCTCCGCGTCCCAAAATCCGCCGCTGCTCTCCGTCGAAAACCCCCAGCTCCACACCGACAGGCTGAAAAGGGCCCGCGAGACCGAATACAAGAGCACCGGCCGCAATATCTTCAGTTTGACTCCTCCGCCCCCGCCACAACAACCGCCTCCCACGCCCCCGCCTGACCCGTCGGGAGTTACTTCCGATCCTCCGCCACCTCCAGAACCGCCGAAGCTGCCATTGAAATTCTTCGGTTACGGGACCGTCCCCTACGGTAGCGCCCGCCGCGCCTTCTTCACCGACGGCGAGGAAGTGCATGTCGTCGCGGAGGGCGAACTTCTGCTTAATCGCTTTCGCATTCTGAAAGTGGGCAACGCGAGCCTCGAATTTGAGGAAGTCTCCTCGGGGCGCCGCGGCACTGCCATCCTCGAGGAGCAAGGAGCGCCACCATCCTAATGAACGCCCGACCCCCACAAACGGTACGCAGGCGCAGCGAGCGTGGATATGCCTTGCTCGTAGTCATCTTCCTCGTCACCGTTTTGTTCCTCTCCACGATGGTCGTTGTGCCAAACATTCTGACTGAAGGCCAGCGCGAAAAAGAAAAAGAGATGATCTGGCGAGGGAATCAATATGCCCGCGGTGTGAAGCTCCATTTCCGCAAGACGGGGCGGTTTCCGACCTCCCTCGAGGACCTCACCAAGCCGAAGGTGGGTTCACTCCGCTTCATGCGCCAGGCTTACAAAGACCCCATGAACAAGGAAGATGGTTCCTGGAGGTTCATCTATGTCGGCCCCATGGGGCAACTCATTGGCAGCCTGAAGCCATCGCAAAACCTCCAGCTTCCTCACCTAGGAGGCATTGGCACTCCCGCGAATGCGTTGAACGGGCCAGGCACCCCGGCACAGCCCGGCGCAATTGGTCAGCAAGCCCCAGGCGGGACACAGCCCGCTGGAACAAATCCACCGGCTGCTACGGGAACGCCCGTGGGGACCGACCAGAGCGACTCGGGATCCAACTCACAGCCGATTCCAACGGGTGATACGTCCGCCATCATCGGCGGCAACATCATCGGTGTCGGCAGCAAGATCAACAAATCTTCCGTCATCGTCTACGATAAAGCCAAGAATTATCACCTCTTCGAATTCATCTGGGATCCGTCGAAGGACAATTTCGGGGTGGGACAGCCGGGCATGCAGACGGGAACGGGATTAGGAGGCCAGGTGAACGGTAGTCCCGGCCTGCAACCCGGACAGAACCCCACTGCTCCACCGCAGAATCCACCGCCTCAGCAGTAGTTCTTATGGAGACTGACCGGTCCGATGCCGGGTAGTCGCTGCCATTGCTCCGGGCGAAGCCGGTTTTTTCGCGGAAGCTTTGGATTTGCTCTTCTCATAGCTGCGCTTCACACGGCGGACATACGAAAGCGTTTCCGCAAAGGGCGGAACCCGGCCATATTGCTGCACGCGCTCCGGCCCCGCATTATAGGCGGCCAGCGTCAGGGCGAGATCGTTGTTGTACATCTGCAGCAGTTCACGCAGGTAGCGTGTTCCCGCGTCGATGTTCTCCTGCGGGTCGTAAATGTTTTGAACTCCCAGCCGCTCCGCCGTCTCCGGCAACAGTTGCATCAGCCCGCGCGCATTCTTGGGCGACAACGCTTTTGGATCGAAGTTGGACTCCACGGCAATTACGCTGGTGATGAGGTCGGCATCCACCCGGTATCGCGCCGCCGCTGCTTCGACCAATTCGCGATAGGGCGCCTTTACGATTGGCTTCGCAGGCAGAGGCGTAAAAACCTCTTCCGGCTCGATGGTCACAACGTCCTCGGCGGCAATCTCCACCGTGCCTCCGCCCATTTGCAAGCGGTACTTGTCTCCCAGAAGCTGGTAGCCCGTTACCTTCAGGCGCTGGCCGCTGCGAAGCACCACGTATTCCGCCCGCAGAGCCGGCGCTGCCACCAAGCCGAGCGAGAGCAAGAGTGCCGCACGTTTCAGACGCAAGGCGTAGCCTCCCGCAATGCGAATTGTTCGATCGCCAAAGCCACGCCGTTCTCGTCGTTCGTGCCGGTTTCATGCCAGCCATACGTTTTCAACGATGGCACGCTGTTTCCCATCACCACGGGAATGCCGGCAAACGAGAGCATTTCCAGGTCGTTGTGGTTGTCTCCGATGGCCATCACTTCGTCGCGCGTGAATCCGCGCAATGCCGCCCATTCCGCCAGCGACGATCCTTTCGAGCACACCGGGTTAATCACATCGATCATCGCGAAGTCTTTGCTCTCGTAGCACGTCACCGCCAGCGCAAATTCTTCCACGAAGGGAGCGCCGCGCAGGGCAGCCTCCGCCTTCCGCATCGGCTCGACTTTGCCGGAGAGCATCACCTGAATGGGATCTTCCGTTAGGCAGTTTTCCAGTGGTTTCGCCAGCCCAATGAACTCCAAGTTCCGCGAGTAGTACGCGTATCGCATCGAATCGTCCGGGTCCAGCACTTCAAGCATAAGCTGATTCTCGAGCGGCCGGTCGAAAATCGCCGCCGCGCCTTCGCGCCACGGCCGGGTCAGCTCTAGAACCTGTTCCGCCGTGCTTCGCGGCAAGAGATGGCGCAGATGCGTCCGGCCTTCTTTCGAGCGGATCAGCGCGCCGTTGTTCACGATCATGGTCAGGGGAGAATCCAACTTGCGCGCCACGGGCATGGCAAAATCATAGCGCCGCCCGGTGACCAGCGCCACCTCGATGCCTCGGCGCGTCGCTTCCGCAATTGCCGCGCGATTGGCCTCGGGAAGCTGCCAGCGGCTATCCAGCAGCGTACCGTCAATATCTAGCGCAATGAGTCGCACAGCCATCCCTCAATTGTACCGTGAAATAGGATACGGTTTAGCCAGCAGCTCTGACAGGGTAACTACTCCGAGGGCAGGATGCCGTCCACGCAGCTCGAGGTACTCTGGCTGCGGATTCAATGCACGCAAGCAAATTCATCCAATAACTGCCCCAACGACTTGCCTTCGCTCTCTCGTTCCTGTCCCCAACGATCAAAAGGCTCAAAAGTCTTGGTCTCGCCAAATTGCAGCACCATCTTCGCACGCGGCATCCAATTAGTGCATTCGTTGTGAATGAGATGGCCGACGACATCGAGCACGCTCCAAGTGCTTTCACCTTCATTTCGGAATGTCCAAGTTTCCGGTAGATCACGCAGAAGCGCATCGAGAGCAGCAGGAGTGCGGGTGAGAAGCGATATTGTGTTGTGCAAGTTATGTTCCATCATGCTCCTCAATTCGTAGTCAGCGATTTTCCAGAGAGTCTGATTGTTTCTGTTGTGCGTCGCATGCGTCAGCGGTCAACTCTAGACATAAGCCATAATCGATGCAGGCTGATTGCTGCCATCAAATACAGATGAAGGATGGTTTACATTCGGGGCATCTTGAGTCACGCTGATTACGACGAAAGGAATGGCAAAGATGATGATGGGAGTACCCGAAAAATACGCACTGGAGGTTAGCTCGCCGACTCCGATCGCATCCAAGCGCGTACCAGAGCAATGGGCTAGAATTTTGGAACGAGGAGAAGAGGTCGGCGGTCATCCTTGTTTTCTGGCTCCCCTGTGAAATGTGACCTTGGTATCGCCTCAAATATAGGGTTGTCACGACTCTCTTTTTACGAAGGCCTCGTTGAAGCAGAGGCTGTGCTCACCCCAGCCAAGTCCTAACGCGGTTACCGCCATGTTGGTACGGGCCTTGATACTGGCTGCCACTTTTCCGGTTTGCGTGGACTACCAGAACTGATGAGAAGGCCGGCCTCCACGGGATTATGCCGACTTAATCAAGCATCGCTGAGCAATAGGCAAAAAGGCGTGTGCTAGACTCTTACGGTGATGACCAAATCGTTGAATGTCCTTGAGCTGGAATGCTCGGCTTGCGGCAAGAAATATGACCCATCCGTTGAACAGCACCTCTGTATGTGCGGGAAGCCTCTCCTGGCGCGGTACCACCTGCGTCGCGCGGCGGCTACGCTGAACCTTGAAAGCCTGAAATCGCGGCCACGTACGCTGTGGCGCTACGCGGAAGTCTTGCCAAACGATCCGGCGGTTTCTCTTGGCGAAGGCATGACCGCCCTGGTCCATGCCGAACGCCTGGGCGCATCAATACACTGTGGACAGGGGGGCATGCAGCGCCTCTACGTCAAGGACGAGGGCTTGAATCCTACGGGTTCCTTCAAAGCGCGTGGCATGACCACTGCCGTTTCTCGTGCCAAACAGCTCGGCGCAAAGGCTTTGGCGGCTCCCACGGCCGGCAATGCCGGCGGTGCGCTCGCAGCGTATGCCGCGGCTGCGGGGCTCCCTGCGGTCATCGTGATGCCCGCGGACACGCCGGCGGCGAACGTGATGGAATGCCAAGCCTTTGGCGCCAAGGTCGTCAAGCTGAACGGCCTGATCTCGGATTGCGGCAAATATGTGGCCGAGCACAAGGACATCGAAGGCTGGTACGACGTCTCTACCCTCAAGGAGCCGTACCGCGTCGAAGGTAAGAAAACCATGGGGTACGAATTGTGGGAGCAGTTCGGAGGAAAACTGCCCGACGTTATTCTCTATCCCACCGGAGGAGGCGTCGGGTTGATCGGCATGTGCAAAGCGTTTGACGAAATGCAGGAGATGGGCTGGGTTGGCGCAGAGCGGCCCCGTATGGTTGCCGTGCAGGCCGAAGGATGCGCGCCCATCGTCCGTGCGTGGGAAGCTCACGAGAGTTCGGCTCAGTTCTTCCCGAACGCCGCGACCATCGCTTCCGGCTTGCGCGTGCCCGGGCCGCTCGGCGATCTAATGATTTTGGGCATGCTTCGCCAAACGAAAGGCACTGCTCTGACCGTCACCGACGAAGAGATGCTCCACGCGGGAAGGGAACTCGCTTCTCTCGAAGGCATCTTCGCCGCTCCTGAAGGCGCCGCAACCGTGATCGCAACCAGAAAGCTGGCCGCGTCTGGTTGGATTCGGCCGGAAGAAACCGTGGTGCTCTTTAATACCGGCACGGGCTACAAATACGCTGAAGCCTGGCAGCGCGCGCTCCAGTCCGCCGGTGGAGGAGCAGTGTGACCACGCGCAGACTGTATTACGACGACGCATTCACAACGGAATTCACCGCACGGGTCATAAGTTGTGAGTCGGCTTTGATTCCTTCCTTCCCTGAGGCCAAAGCCCCCGCCTGGGAAGTCGTTCTGGATCAGACTGCCTTCTATCCTACGTCCGGAGGCCAGCCACACGACCTCGGCAAGGTGGGCGATGCCAACGTCATCGATGTCCGCGACGCCGAGGATGGAATCATCCACATGGTGGATCAAGCCGTCGAACTCGGCGAAGCCAAGTGCTGCATCAACTGGCCCCGCCGTTTCGACCACATGCAGCAGCACACCGGCCAGCATCTGCTGTCCGCCATGTTTCAGGAACGCTTCGGCCTGCCCACGGTTTCGTTCCATCTCGGAAGCGAACTGTGCACCATCGATTTGCGGGGCCCGGAACCGTCCGAAGAAATCCTCGAAGGCGCCGAGCGGGCCGCAAATCAGGTTGTCTTTGAAGATCGGCCGGTGAACGTCCGCTACGGCACCGCGGAGCAATTGGCACAAGTCGGCGTGCGAAAAGAAGTCGATCGCGACGGCATCCTCCGTGCCATCGAAATAGAGTCTGCCGATTTGCAACCCTGCGGCGGCACCCACGTCAAGAACACCGGGCAGATCGGCATGCTCCTCGTCCGCCGCTGTGCGAAAGTCCGCCAGGATTGGCGCGTCGAATTTCTCTGCGGCCGTCGGGCGGAACGCTTCGCGCGGCGCGACTTTCAACTCCTGCGACGCCTTGCCGAAGAACTGAGGTGTGCTCCTGAAGAGGTTGTGGCCGCTTCGGAACGCGCGCTTACCGAGCGCGACGCGCATTTCAAGAACGCCAGAGCGCTGCTACAGCGATTAGCGGTAGCAGAGGCAGTGGCCGCCCTGCAATCCACGAACATCAGCGCGAACGGTATCCGCGTGGTCGCTCGCGTCTTTGGCGAAGAGACTCAGGAGGAATATCTGGCACAGTTGTCTATGCAGCTTGCCAAGTTCGAAAAGACAGTCGCGCTTCTGGCCCGATCGGCGTCCGGCCAGGTGATTTTTGCGCAGCACCCGGGCGCCGGAAAAGATTTAAATGCCTTACTGAAGCAAACCTTGCAACGATTTCCGGGCAAAGGCGGCGGTACGCCCGATTTCGTTCGCGCGCGTCTGAACGAGAACGAACGCGCCGAGGAAGCCATATCGTTCGCCAAAGGATTGATTTCCGCCGCGTAGTTTCTATGAACTGAATCAGGGCGCAGCTAATCGCAAGCTTCGCAGAGTGTTTGGTTCTGGCGCGGTGCGTTTCTCCCAAGCCGTGCGAACCTTACTTTTTGAGCAAAGAGCGGACGCGGGCTTCGTCCGACAGTGGGAGCCAATCGCCGGGCTCTAGGCAGGTATAGGCGGCAACCTGATAGCCTCCCAGGGTGGCCGTGGGATCACCGGAAACCTGATCCCTCTTCAGGAAAAATATCCCCTGCTGCTGCTTCTGGAACTTGGGAGAGTTTACCCAGGCTACATCTCTGGAGAGCGGAAAGCGCACGGCCATCTTGCCCCCCTTGGGTTTTGTTCCTTTGAGGATTGACTTGATTTGGAGAACGGCTTCATGCCAGTCCGCGCTGTGTTCGGAGATGGGATAGCGCGCGGCGGCGGATTTGGGGATGGTCCAGCGGTGGACATCCGTAATGCGGCCGATGACAACCAAGTCAGACGATGCAATGCGGTTTTGGAGATCTCCATCGCTGATTTGCTCTTGCACCTGGCCGAGGGCGGTTTCGGCCGTACGGGCTCCCTCGGCAGGTGCTCCCCCGCCCGGGTTGAAGTCATGCCCCAGTTCCTTGACGGCCACACCGGAACCAAAGATCCAACCTTCCGCGTAGAACGTTGCTTGAGCGCCTTGTTGGAAAGCGGATGGGTCCTTCACCTCGACGGTGATGTTGTCGCCCTTCTTCAGAGAAACAGCCGGAGGCTTTTTCAAGACGGAGTCCACACGAACGACTATCGTCTGCGGCGATTGAGGGACGCCGACAAAGGAGACTGCGCCAAGCTGGCTAACCGTGCCCGAAAAGATGATGCTCGATTGTTTGGCCAGAGCAGACTGGTTGTTCTGTCCTTGCGGGAACCCGGCGCCAGACGGTGCAAGCAAGGCAGTCGAGAGGATGCCGGCAAGGAAGCTTAACAAAGAATTCATGTCTGCCTCTCCTGTGCGCCGGTTAAACCGGCGAGGTGTAGTGAATGCAAAAGTCATACGAATGTGAAGTAGCGACCCACATCGGCCCCGAGTCATGCGGAGCTGCTCGCAAGGGCGGCGTCGAAGCGTTGACA
>Ga0193733_1000073_pt1 | contig 37000 bp, 36 predicted proteins | sample U1s2metaG_FD_145076 | JGI IMG/M metagenome (GOLD analysis project Ga0193733, IMG submission 145076) | Soil microbial communities from a riparian zone of the East river system, Colorado, United States - U1s2 | ecosystem: Environmental > Terrestrial > Soil > Riparian zone | place: USA: East River...
GATCCGCAGCTTCGCCCAGAAGCCGACCAGCGGCGGCACCCCGGCGGTCGAGAACATCAGCACCATCATGGCGAGCGCCAGCGGCGGATCGCGCTGGTACAGGCCCTTGTAGTCCTCGAGCTGGTCGGCCTCGAAGCCCTTGGCACTCGCCAGCAGGATCACACCGAAGGAACCGAGCGCCACCAGTACATACACCAGGGTGTAGTAGAGCGCCGCCGCGTAGCCGTCGGGCGTACCGGCCACAAACCCCAGCACGATGAAGCCGACGTTGGCGATGGTCGAGTAGGCGAGCATGCGCTTGAGGTTGGTCTGCACGATCGCGACCACGTTGCCGACAACGAGCGTCATGACCGCAAGCGCGGCCAGCATCTGCGACCACTGCGACTCGGTGCCGGCGAGGCCTTGTGCCAGCAGCCGCAGCGTGAGCGCGAAATAGGCGATCTTCGGTGCGGTGCCGATGAACAGCGTCACACTGGTGGGCGCGCCCTCGTACACATCCGGCAGCCACATGTGAAACGGCACGGCCCCGAGCTTGAAGGCCACCGCGACCACGATGAAGGTAAGGCCCAGGATCACACCCGGACTGAACGGCGCCTGCAGCCGCGCGGCGATCTCCCCCAGATCCAGTGTCCCCGTCAGCCCATAGATCAGCGACATGCCGTACAGCAGCGCCCCGGAGGCGATGGCGCCGAGCACGAAGTATTTCATGGCGGCCTCGGCCGAGATGCCCGAGTCGTCGAACGCCACCAGGGCATATACCGACAGGGCCAGCAGCTCCACCCCGAGGTAAACGGTCAGCAGGCTGTTGGCGGACACCAGCACGAAGATGCCCAGCAGCGCGGTGAGCGCCAGCACGTAGTACTCGCCGCGCAGGATGCGGCGGTTCTCGAGATAGGTGCGCGAATACAGCAGCCCCACCGCGACGAACAGGAAGGCGGCGAGCTTCAGCGCGAAGCCAAGCTCATCGGCAACGTACATGCCCTCGAACAGCACGGTGCGCTGCGTGACGTGTCCGTACTGCACGGTGAGGCCGGCGCCCACCGCAAGCGCCAGCAGCGTCAGCGTGGGGGTGAGCCCGCGGCGCCGCTCGCCGGCAAACACGTCCACCAGCAGGATGACGCAGATCGCCGCCGCCAGGCAGATCTCCGGCACCGCCGCAGCAAGGCTGGACCAGTTCATAGCTTGGTGGCGATCGCCTGGCTGACCAGATGCTGGATGGAGGGCTGCATGACCTTCAGCAGCGGCGCGGGCCACACTCCGACCACCAGCACCGCCAGCGCGAGCGCCGTCAGCACGATGCATTCGCGGCCGTTCAGGTCCTCGAGCGCCGCAACGCGCGGACTCGCGACCGGCCCGAATATCACGCGCTTCACCAGCCACAGCGTGTAGGCAGCGCCCAGCACCAGCGTCACCGCCGCCAGCAGCGAGTACCAGAAGCTCGCCCTGAAGCTGGCGATGATCACCAGGAATTCGCCGACGAACCCGGAGGTTCCGGGCAGCCCGGTGTTGGCCAGCGCAAACAGCACCATGAACGCCGCGAACACCGGCATGGTGTTGACCACGCCGCCGTAGTCGGCGATCTGGCGGCTGTGCAGGCGATCGTACAGTACGCCGACGCACAGAAACAGCGCCCCGGAAATCAGGCCATGCGAGACCATCTGCACCATCGCCCCATCGAGCCCCATGCCGGCACCCTGCACGCTGCCGGTGTTGCGCACGATCTCATAGATGACGAAGGCACCGAGGGTCACGAAACCCATGTGCGCAATCGAGGAGTACGCGATGAGCTTCTTCATATCCTGCTGCACCAGCGCGACGAAGCCGATGTAGATCACCGCGATCAGCGACAGCGCGATCACCAGCAGGTCGAGCTCGCGGCTCGCGTCGGGAGCCACGGGCAGACTGAAGCGCAGAAAACCGTAGCCACCCATCTTCAGCATGATGGCCGCCAGGATCACTGATCCACCGGTGGGCGCCTCGACATGCGCATCCGGCAGCCAGGTGTGCACCGGGAACATCGGCACCTTCACCGCGAAGGCGAGCAGCAGCGCGAGGAAGATCCAGCGCTGCTCGAGCAGCGTGAGTGGCAGGGCCTGGAGGCTCGCGATCGAGTAGCTGCCGCCCTTCACGTACATGTAGATGAGCGCCGTCAGCATGAACACCGAGCCCAGGAACGTGTACAGGAAGAACTTGATGGTTGCGTACACTCGTCGCGGCCCGCCCCAGATGCCGATGATGAGGAACATCGGAATCAGCATCGCCTCCCAGAAAAAGTAGAACAGCAGCGCGTCGGTAGCGGAAAATACCCCGATCATCAGGCCTTCCATGATGAGGAAGGCGGCGTAGTACTGCGCCGGGCGCGTCTCGATAACCCTCCAGCCGGCGATCACTACCGGTACCGTCATGAACGCGGTGAGCACGATCAGCGGCAGCGAGATGCCGTCGACGCCGAGCGCGTACCAGGCGTCAAAGCGCGGAATCCACGGCAGCTTCTCGGGGAACTGCAGCGCCGCGGTGCCGGTGTCGAACGAGCTCCACAGCGGCACCGAAAGCGCCAGCGTCGCCAGCGACGCCAGCAGCGCCAGCCAGCGCCCGGCCACGATGTTGCGATCGCCGAGCAGCACGACAGCCAAGCCCGCGGCGATGGGCAACCAGATGAGGATTGACAGCAGACCGTGCATCGCCTCGGGCATCGCTTCAGTAGCGGGCGTGCGCCAGGAACCAGCCGAGCAGCACCGCCAGGCCGATCATCATCCAGAACGCGTAACTGTAGAGGTAACCGCTCTGCACGCGCCGCAGCACGCTCCCGACCCAACCCACGGTTGCGGCGCTGCCGTTGACCATCGCGCCGTCGATCAGCGCCTCATCGCCCCCCTTCCACAAGCCCACCCCGATGAGCCGCGTGAGCGCGGCGAGCACCTGCTCATTGAACCAGTCGAAGTAGTACTTGTGCGTGAGTACGCGATACAGCCAGCCGAAGGTGCGTACCGCGGCGTCCGCCCACGCCGGCCGCCACAGGAAGCAGGCCCAGGCCGTGACCGCCCCGGTGAGCGCGAACCAGAAAGGCGGCGCCGCAAGGCCGCGCAGCGCGAATTGCACCGGGCCGCCGAAGTCGGCCGCGAGCGTGCCGACCACGTCGTTCCCGGTGAGCACGAAGATCGAATGCCCGAAGTAGCCGCCGAACAACACCGGGCCCACGGTGAGTGCGCCGATGAGGACGGACGGGATGGCGAGTGCAATGAGCGGCAGTGTCACCACCGCCGGACTCTCGTGGGGGGCGCCGCCGTGGCCGTGACCGTCGTCGTGCGGCGCATGAACGCCGGCGGCCGCGCGGAAACGCTCCGGCCCGTGAAACGTCAGGAACAGCATGCGGAAGGTGTACAGCGCGGTCACGAACACCCCGCACAGCACGCACCAGTAGGCGTAGGCCGCGCCCCAGCGGTGCGACTCGCCGACCGCCTCGATGATCGCGTCCTTGGAGTAGAAGCCGGAAAAGAACGGCGTGCCGATGAGCGCCAGCGCGCCGATCCAGCAGGTCACGGCCGTGATCGGCATGTACTTGGCAAGCCCGCCCATCCGGCGCATGTCCTGCTCGTGGTGCATGGCGATGATGACCGAGCCGGCGGCGAGGAACAGCAGCGCCTTGAAGAACGCGTGGGTCATCAGGTGAAAGATTGCCGCACCATAGGCGGAAACGCCCAGCGCCACGGTCATGTATCCCAGCTGCGAGAGCGTCGAGTAGGCGATCACCCGCTTGATGTCGTTGTTGACTACCCCGAGCAGGCCCATGAAGAACGCGGTGGTGGCGCCGATCACCAGCACGAACGACAGCGCCGTATCGGAGTATTCGAACAGCGGGGACATGCGCGCCACCATGAAAATGCCGGCGGTCACCATGGTCGCGGCATGAATGAGTGCCGAGATGGGTGTCGGACCCTCCATCGAGTCGGGCAGCCACACGTGCAGCGGCACCTGCGCCGACTTGCCCATGGCGCCTATAAATAAGCAGATGCAGATCAGGGTCAGCGCCCCGACGGCAGAAGTGGAGCTCAGGGGCACCAGCGCGTGCGCGATCTGCGGAGCCGCGGCGAACGCGTCACGATAGGCGAGCGAGTGGGTGAAGTAGGCGATGCCGGCAATTCCCAGCACGAAGCCGAAGTCGCCGATGCGATTGACGATGAAGGCCTTGAGATTGGCAAAGATCGCGCTCGGGCGCGTGTACCAGAAGCCGATCAGCAGATACGACACCAGGCCCACCGCTTCCCAGCCGAAGAACAGCTGCATGAAGTTGTTCGCCATGACCAGCATGAGCATGGAGAAAGTGAACAGCGAGATGTAGCTGAAAAAGCGCGTGTAGCCGGGGTCATCGCTCATGTAGCCGATGGTGTAGACGTGCACGCACAGCGACACGAACGTCACCACCGCCATCATCAGCGCGGTGAGCCGGTCGATGAGGAAGCCGACCTCCATGTGCATACCATCGCTGACCAGCCAGGTGTACACCGGCGCGTCGTACGCCGGCACGCCGTCCCAGTAGATCTGCTTCAGCACCAGGAGCGACAGCCCGCAGGAAATCGCCACCGCCGCACAGGTGACGGTATGCGCGCCGGCGCGCCCGATGAGGCGCCCGCCCAAGCCCGCGATGACGGCGGCCACGAGCGGCAGCAGCGGCACACTGATCAGCGCGGTGGGATTCATGCGCGCGATCAGCCTTTCAGCGTGTTCAGGTCTTCGACGTTGATGCTGCGCCGTTCCCTGAACAGCACCACCAGGATGGCGAGTCCGATCGCCGACTCGGCCGCGGCCACGGTGAGGATGAAGAACACGAACACCTGCCCGTTGATGTCCGAGAGATAGCGCGAGAACGCGATGAAGTTGAAGTTCGCGGCGAGCAGCAGCAGTTCCACGCACATCAGCAGCAGAATGACGTTCTTGCGGTTGAGGAAAACGCCGGCAATGGCGAGCGAGAACAGGATCCCCGACAGCGTCAGCAGCTGCGCCAGCGTGATCATGGGCGCTTCTCCGCGTCCATTTGCACGATGCGCAGCCGGTCGGCGCGCCGCACCGCCACCTGAGCGCTGACGTCCTGCTTCTTGAGGCCCGGGCGGCGGCGCATGGTGAGCGCGATGGCCGCCACGATCGCCACCAGCAGCAGCATGGCCGCGAGTTCGAACGGGTACGCGTATCGGGTATACAGCACGCGCCCGAGTTCGAGCGTGTTGCTGTAGGTCGCCGCCGTGGGCGTTGCACCGCGGCCGGCGTCGATGCCGAGTCCACCGCGCACCCATACCACTCCCACGATCTCGACGATCACCGCCAGGGCGGTGAGCCAGCCGAGCCAGGCGAAGCGGGTGAATCCCTGGCGCAGCTCCGCCAGGTCGACGTCGAGCATCATGACCACGAACAGGAACAGCACCATGACCGCGCCGACATATACCAGCACCAGCACTACGGCGAGAAACTCCGCCTCGATCAACAGCCAGATCGCCGCCGAGGTGATGAAGCACATGACCAGCGCCAGCGCCGAGTACACCGGGTTGCGCGCGCTGATCACAGCGAGCGCCGCGGCGATGAGAACGGCGCCGAACACATAGAACAGCGCCTCGATCAGCATGGGCGGCCGCCGGCGGCTGGGTTGACGCGCGTGTTCATCGGTAGGGCGCGTCCGCCGCCCGGTCGGCGGCGATCATCGCCTCGTAGCGTTCACCGACCGCGAGCAGCTTGTCCTTGCTCATGATGTTCTCGCCGCGCCGCTCCATGTGGTACTCGAGAATGCGGGTGAGCACGATGGCATCCACCGGGCAGGCCTCCTCGCAGAAGCCACAGTAGATGCACTTGAAAAGATCGATGTCATAGCGTGTGGTGCGCCGCGTGCCGTCGGGCGCCACATCCGAGTCGATGGTGATGCACACCGCCGGGCACACCGCCTCGCACAGCTTGCAGGCGATGCAGCGCTCCTGGCCGTTCGGGTAGCGGCGCAGCGCGTGCAGGCCACGAAAGCGCGGCGACTGCGGGGTCTTCTCTTCCGGATAGTTGAGGGTGTACTTGCGGCTGACCAGGGTGCGGGCCGTGACCATGAGCCCCTTCACGAGCTCGGGCAGCAGGAAGGTCTTGAGCGGATTTACAGCCATCGATGCATCCCGTCACTGGAACCAGGGGCGCGACCACGGCCCGATGCGGCACACAGCCAACAGCATCTCCACGCCGATCCACACCAGGGTCACCGGGATCAGCGCCTTCCACCCCAGGCGCATGATCTGGTCGTAGCGGTAGCGCGGGAAGGTTGCCCGGAACCACAGGAACAGGAACACCAGGCAGAACACCTTGAGAAACAGCCACAGGAAACTCGGCTGTCCGAGGAAGGTGTCGCCCAGGCCGGGGTAACCCTGCAGCGGGCCCTGCCAGCCGCCGAAGAAGAACACTGCGGTCAGGGTCGAGATCAGGATCATGTTGGCGTACTCGGCCAGGAAGAACAGCGCGAACGCGATGCCGGAGTATTCGACGTGGAAGCCGGCGACGATCTCGGATTCGCCTTCGGCGACGTCGAATGGCGCGCGGTTGGTTTCCGCGATCCCCGAAATGAAATACACCATCAGCAGCGGGAACAGCCACGACCAGTTCCAGGACAGCAGTCCGCCCTCCTGGGTGCGCACGATGGTGCCGAGATTCATGCTGCCGGTGGCCATGAGCACGCCGACCAGCGCAAAGCCCATCGCGATCTCATAGGCCACCATCTGCGCCGCGGAGCGCATGGCGCCCAGGAACGCGTATTTCGAGTTTGCCGCCCAGCCGGCGATGATGACTCCGTACACGCCCATCGACGTGAGGGACAGCAGGTACAGCAGGCCCGCGTCGGCCTTCGACACCACCACCGTCGGCGACAGCGGAATCACCGCCCAGGCAGCGAACGCCGGGACGAGTGCGATCACGGGCGCGAGCCGGAACAGGAACTTGTTGGATTTGGCCGGGATCACCACCTCTTTCATGAGGAGCTTGAGCACGTCGGCGAACGGCTGACCCACCCCGGGCAGCAGGCCGAAGAGGCGCACGCGGTTCGGCCCGCGGCGCAGCTGCATCCAGCCGATGACCTTGCGCTCCCACAAGGTCAGCAGCGCCACGCAAATGATCAGCCCCACCGTGATCACCAGTATCCACACCGTGGAGCGTGCGTAGTCCGGCAGGGACAGCCAGGTGGTTGCGAGCGTCTCGGGCACGTGCGCTTTCCGCCCTTCGCTTCAGTACGTCACGGCCGGCGTGCGGCCTTCACGCGTCTTCTGCAGCGACGGCGCACGGCGCAGCAGCGCATCCGTCTGGTACATGGGCACATCCACCAGCGCCGTGGCGGCCCCCTCGGTCTCCACGCTCACCGCGTGAGTGCCCTGGTAGCCTGCGGGTCGGACCCCGTCGCATGCCTGGCGCACCGCGTGCAGGACCTCCTCGGAGGACTGGTAATCGAAGCCCGCGAGGCCGAGCAGGTTGCCGAGTACCCGCAGCACCTTCCAGCCCGGACGCGCCTCGCCCACCGGCACTGCCGCCCCGGTCTGGCTTTGCCACAACCCCTCGCAGTTCACGTACGTGCCGGAGGTCTCGGCGAACGTCCCCATCGGCAGCAACAGGTGGGCGACGCGCTTGAGCTCCTCGCTGGCGAACGGCGTCACCGCGACCACGAACTCAGCCCTGGCGAGGGTGCGCAGGCTCTCGGGAGCGAGCGCATCCATCGAGGGTTCCAGACCACCGAACAACAGATAGGCCCGCAGGGGACTCTCCAGCATGTCGCGCGCGGTGAGGCCCGCTTGCGCCACCGGTTTGACGCCCGCCTCACGATGCGGAATCGCCCCGGCGAGATAGGCGGGCGTCAAACTGCCGCCTTCGGCCAGCCGGCCCAAAGACGCCCCGGTGATCTGCGCCAGCGCCGCGGCGAGCGCGCGCAGGTCTGCGAAAGCCGCGTGACGCGCCGCCAGAGCGCCGAGCCAGACCGCACGCTTCTCCCCGCTGAGCAGCACCTGCGCGGCCGCACGATGCGCGTCGGTGATGCGCGCCTCGCCCGCCGCGGCGCCGAGATGCCGGGGCACAGGCTTGCCCGCCGCGGCGGCCGCCGCGGCGACGACGGCACTCAGATCCGCCACCAGATCGGCGGGCGCGGAGGTCAGGTGCGCCTTCACCGGGAACAGGTACGGGAAGCGCGCCGGGTTCAGCATCGCCACCTGCGCGCCGCGCAGCGCCGCCTTGCGCACGCGATGCGCGAGAATCGGCACCTCGCGACGCAGGTTCGCCCCGATCACCAGCAGCGCGTTGAGCGAATCGACCTCGGCGATGCGCATGCCCAGACCCGGAAACACGGGATCGGCCTGCTGGTCGCGGAAATCGCGCTGTCGCAGGCGGTGATCGACATTGTCGCTCTTCAGTCCGCGCGCGATGCGCCCCGCCAGGTACAGCTCTTCGAGCGTGCTCGAGCTGCTCACCAGGACACCGAGGTCGGGCGCGCGCGCGCGCAGCCCTTGCGCGGCCTGCGCGAGCGCGCTCTCCCACTCGGTCTCGACCCAGGTTTCCCCGCGGCGCAGCAGCGGGGTTGCTAGGCGATCGGGGCTGTATACGCCCTCGTAGCTGAAGCGGTCACGGTCGGCGATCCAGGTCTCGTTGATCGCCTCGTTCTCGCGCGGCACGACCCGCATCAGCTTGCCGCGCAGCACATGGCCGAACAGATTCGTGCCCACCGGATCGTGCGGGGAAATCAGCGGCGTGGAGCTCATCTCCCAGGCGCGCGCGCTGAAGCGGTACGGCTTGGAGACCAGCGCGCCCACCGGGCACAGGTCGATGACGTTGCCGGCGAGCTCGTGATTCACCGTGCTCTCCATATAAGAGCGCACCTTCATGTGCTCGCCGCGGCCGATCATGCCGAGCTCCTGGATGCCGGCGATTTCCTCGGTGAAGCGGATGCAGCGTGTGCAATGAATGCAGCGCGTCATGTCGGTGGCGATGAGGGGACCCAGGTTCTCGTCCGGCACCACCCGCTTGCCCTCGTGGTAGCGGGAGATGTCGCGGCCGAAGCCGACCGCCAGGTCCTGCAGCTCGCACTCCCCGCCCTGGTCGCAGATCGGGCAATCGAGCGGGTGATTGATGAGCAGGAACTCCATGGTGGCGCGTTGCGCGCCGATGGCGCGCGCGGACTTGGTGTAGACCTTCATGCCCTCGATCACCGGGGTGGCGCAGGCAGGCAGGGGTTTGGGCGCCTTCTCCACCTCCACCAGGCACATGCGGCAGTTGGCCGCGATCGACAGCTTCTCGTGGTAGCAGAAGCGCGGCACATAGGCGCCGTGCGCATCGGTGACGCGTATCAGCATCTCGCCCTTGCGCGCCTTCACCGGCACGCCGTCGATCTCGATGTTGACCAGGTCATCCGCCATGCAGCTTGTCCGTGCGCGGGCTTACGCCGCCTGCGCCCCCGGCGCGTCGCTCACCAGGCTGCGGCCGCCGTGATCGATCATGTATTCGAACTCGTGCCGGTAGTGCTTGAGGAAGCTCTGCACCGGCCAGGCCGAGGCATCCCCGAACGCACAGATGGTGTGCCCCTCGATGCGGTTCGCGACGTCCAGCAGCAGCCCCAGCTCCTCGCGCCGCGCCTGGCCGGCGAGCACCCGCTTCAGCAGCCGGTTCATCCAGCCCGTGCCCTCGCGGCACGGCGTGCACTGTCCGCAGGACTCCGACATGTAGAAGCGCGAGATGCGCTCCAGCACCCGCACCATGCACGTGGTCTCGTCCATCACGATGGCCGCGCCGGTACCGAGGGCTGACCCGGCAGCCTTGAGCGAATCGAAATCCATGTTGGCCTTCAGCATGGATTTCGATTGCACGACCGGGACCGAGCAGCCGCCCGGAATAACCGCCTTGAGTTTGCGCCCCGCCCGCACGCCGCCGGCGAGCTGCAGCAGATCCGCGAACGGGATGCCGAGCGGCAGCTCGAAGTTGCCGGCCCTAGCCACGTGGCCGGAGACCGAGTAAATCACCGTGCCGCCGGAGTTGGGCGGCCCAAGGGAAGCAAACCACGCCGGACCCTTGCGCAGAATGGTCGGCACGGACGCGAAGCTCAGCGTGTTGTTGATGGTGGTGGGCGCCCCGTACAGGCCAAAATTCGCCGGGAACGGCGGCTTGAAGCGCGGCTTGCCGGGCTTGCCCTCGAGGGAGTCGAGCAGCGCCGTCTCCTCGCCGCAGATGTAGGCGCCGGCGCCGACGAAGGTGTGCAGGTCGAAGTCGACGCCGCTCCCGCGCACGTTCTTGCCGAGCAGTCCCGCCGCATAGGCTTCCGCGAGCGCCGCCTCGAAGCGTGGCACCGGCTCGCCCAGGAACTCGCCGCGAATGTAGTTGTAGGCAACCGTGGAGTTGGTGGCGTAGCCGGCAATCGCCAGGCCCTCGATGAGGGCATGCGGGTTGTAGCGCAGGATGTCGCGATCGTGGCAGGTGCCGGGCTCGCTCTCATCCGAATTACATACCAGGTACTTCTGCACCGGGGAGTTGCGCGGCATGAAGCTCCACTTGGTCCCGGTGGGAAAGCCGGCGCCGCCGCGGCCGCGCAGCCCGGAAGCCTTCACCGCATCGATGATCTGCTCGCGGGGCGGCTTGTCGCGCAGCAGCCGCTCCCACACCTGGTAACCGCCGATGGTGCGGTAGGTGGCGAGCGTCCACGGGCGCTCCAGCTGCAGCGGCTCGAACACCGCCAGGTTCATCCGGTCAGCGTAGGCGCCTGCGACTGTGCTCATTTCAGAGCATCCAGAATGCCGTCGAGCGCCGCAGGCGTGAGGTGCTCATGGTACACGTGATCCACCATCATCATCGGCGCGCCGGTACATGCCGCGAGACACTCCTCCTCCTGCTTGAGAAAGATGCGGCCGTCGGGGGTACTCTCGTTCACCTTGATGCCGAGCCTGGCTTCGGCGTGCGCCACCAGCTTCTCGGCGCCGTTCAGCATGCAGGAGATGTTGGTGCAGATGCTGACGTGATGGCGGCCGCAGCGGTGGGTCTCGAACATCGAATAGAAAGTCGCGACCTCGTACACCTGGATCGGCGGGAGCCTCAGGTACTCGGCCACCGCATCCATGAGCGGCGCGGTGAGAAAGCCGTTGTTCTGTTCCTGTGCCGCACGCAGCGCCGCGATGCACGCCGAGCGCTGGCGCCCGGGCGGAAACTTCGCGACCCAGTGATCGATTTCCGCACGGGCGTGCGCCGACAGCAGCTGCGGGTTGCTGTCGGCCCCGTTGGCGCGGGTGGCGCCGTTGACAGGCTCGCTGCTCAACGGTCGATTTCCCCGAACACGATGTCCTGCGAGCCGATCACCGCCACCACGTCGGCGAGCATGTGGCCGCGACACATCTCCTCCAGCGCCGCCAGATGCGGGAACCCCGGTGCCCGGCACTTGAGGCGATACGGCTTGTTGGCGCCATCGGATACCAGGTAGATGCCGAACTCGCCCTTGGGGGCTTCCACGGCAGCGTAGGTCTCTCCCTCTGGTACTTCATAGCCTTCGGTGAAGAACTTAAAGTGATGGATGAGTGATTCCATGTCATCCTTCATGTGCTCGCGCCCGGGCGGGCGCACCTTGTGGTCATCGATCATCACCGCTCCCGGATGCGCGCGCAGCCACTCGACGCACTGACGGACGATGCGGTTCGCCTGGCGCATCTCTTCGACGCGTACCAGGTAGCGGTCGTAGCAGTCGCCGTTCACGCCCAGCGGCACATCGAAATCCATGCGCTCGTACACTTCGTAGGGCTGCTTCTTGCGCAGGTCCCAGGCAATGCCTGAGCCGCGCAGCATCGGACCGGAGAAGCCCAGCTGCAGAGCGCGCTGCGGAGATACCACTCCGACGTTGACGGTGCGCTGCTTCCAGATGCGGTTGTCGGTGAGCAGCGTCTCGTAGTCGTCGATGGCGGACGGAAAGCGCGTGGTGAAAGCCTGGATGAAATCGAGCATGGTGCCGGAGCGCGCCTCGTTCATGCGTGCGGCTTCCTTCTGCGAGCGCCACTTGGAAGCCTGGTACTTCGGCATCGCATCGGGCAGATCGCGGTACACGCCGCCGGGGCGGTAGTAGGTGGCATGCATGCGCGTGCCGGATACCGCCTCGTAGACGTCCATCAGCTCCTCGCGCTCCTTGAAACACAGCAGGAACACCGTCATAGCGCCGATGTCGAGGCCGTGAGCGCCGAGCCACATGAGGTGATTCAGTATGCGCGTGATCTCGTCGAACATGACGCGGATGTACTGCGCGCGCTCCGGCGGTTCGATGCCGAGCAGGCGCTCGATCGCGAGTACATAGGCATGCTCGTTGCACATCATGGACACGTAGTCGAGCCGGTCCATGTAACCGATCGACTGGTTGAAGGGCTTCGACTCCGCAAGCTTCTCGGTGCCGCGATGCAACAGCCCGATGTGTGGATCGGCCTTCTGGATCACTTCGCCGTCCATCTCCAGCACCAGCCGCAGCACCCCGTGGGCGGCCGGGTGCTGGGGCCCGAAGTTCATGGTGTAGTTGCGGATCTCGGATAACGGTGTGGCGGCCATCAGCGCGGCACCTGCGGATCCTTGAGTGCCGGTTCGTAGCGCTGGTCATGGCGGATGACCTTCGGCACCAGCACCCGGGGTGTGATGCTCACCGGCCGATACACGACCCGCTGCTTGTCAGGGTCGTATTGCACTTCGACGTTGCCGATGAGCGGAAAGTCCTTGCGGAACGGATGCCCGATGAAGCCGTAGTCGGTGAGGATGCGGCGCAGGTCGGGGTGGCCGCGGAACAGAATGCCGAACAGGTCGAACGCCTCGCGCTCGAACCAGTTGGCGCTCGCCCACACGTCCACCACCGAATCGACTACCGGCTCGGCGGAATCGGGGCACTTCACCGCCAGCCGCAGCCGCTGGTTGTGGCTGATGGACAGCAGGTTGTAAACCACCGCAAAGCGGCCCGCGCCGTTCGGGTCGGGCGCCTCGTTGCGCGCCACGCGGCCGCGGCTGAAACCGGAGCGGGTGGCGCTCGCGGTCTGCCACTCATCGCGACCGTAGTCGAGGTAGTCGACGCCCGCCAGATCCATGAGCATCTCGAACCTCAGGTCCGGCGCATCGCGCAGGGCGCGGCACACGGCGAGCAGCGGACCCGCATCGGTTTCGTAGGCCAGCTCGTGCGCGAGCGCGGGCCGGCGCCGCACGCTGCCGGCCAGCTGCGCGTCGACTTTCAGGGCGAGAGCTTCGGTACGCTCGCTCAAGCGTTGTCCCACTCCATGCGCGCTTATCTGGCGATCGTGCTCGTGCGGGCAATCTTCTTCTGCAGCTGCAGGATGCCGTACACCAGTGCTTCCGCGGTCGGCGGGCAACCGGGGACGTACACATCGACCGGCACGATGCGGTCACAGCCGCGCACGACGGCGTACGAATAATGATAGTAGCCGCCGCCGTTCGCACATGAGCCCATGGAAATGACCCAGCGCGGCTCGGCCATCTGGTCATACACCTTGCGCAGCGCCGGAGCCATCTTGTTGACCAGCGTCCCGGCGACGATCATGACGTCGGACTGGCGCGGGCTGGGTCGAAACACCACGCCGAAGCGATCGAGGTCGTAGCGTGAGGCTCCGGCGTGCATCATTTCCACCGCGCAACACGCGAGTCCGAAAGTCATCGGCCACAGTGACCCGGTGCGCGCCCAGTTGACCAGGCTGTCCACCTGCGTCGTGAAGAAGCCGCGCTGCGCGAAACCCTCCGGGTCCTCGACCGCTAGTCCCACTCGAGCGCTCCCTTCTTCCACTCGTAGATAAACCCGACCACGAGAATCGCGAGAAAGATGCTCATGGCGATGAGGCCCGCGAGCCCGATCTTGCCCAGCGCTACGGCCCACGGAAACAGGAACGCAATCTCCAGATCGAACACGATGAACAGGATCGCAACCAGGTAGTAGCGCACATCGAATTTCCTGCGGCTGTCCTCGAAGGCCTCGAAGCCGCATTCGTAAGGCGAGAGCTTGGCGCGATCATCGTGGAAGCGGGCGAAGTAGCGCCCGATGCCGGTGCCAAGCACGAGCAGGACCACGGCCAGGCCGGCGGCAATGATCAGGAAAATGAGGATGGGCAGGTAGTTCGACAGCATTGCGCGTTTGTGGTGCGTAAAAAAGGCAGATCGAACCGCGACCTGCCCCCACAGAGGGTCCGCATTGTAGCAGCGCAGTAAGTCGTTTTGGTGCCGACGGTCGGATTCGAACCGACACGCCTTGCGGCGCTAGCCCCTCAAGCTAGTGTGTCTACCAGTTCCACCACGTCGGCAAATCAGGACTGCGCGGCGGCGCACCTGCCTCACTTCGGCGCTGGCGCCGGAGCGGGCGTGGAAGCCGGCGCAGAAGCCGGCGTGCCAGCCGGTGCGGAGGCTGGCGGCGGCGCGGGCTTGCCCGCGCTGGCCGCCGGTTTGCTGCTGGCGGCCTCGTCGAGGATCGTCTTCGGCGCCTCGGCGGGGCGCATGCCCATGTAGGCCAGCGCAAGACTGTTGATCATGAAGATCGCGGCCAGGATGGCGGTGGCGCGCGATAGCGCCGTCGTCGCACCCCGTGCGCCGAACACGGTGCCGGAAGCGCCCGCACCGAAACCGGCGCCGGCCTCCGCCCCCTTGCCACGCTGCAGCAGCACCAGAAGAATGATGGCTATCGCCGAGAACAACTGCACAAAGGTCAGAATCAGACGCCACATCGGCAAAACTCACTCATCCCAGTCCGGCAGCGGCCAGGATTGTCAGGAACTCATCCGCCTTCAGCGAGGCGCCACCGATCAGACCGCCGTCTACGTCCGGCATCGCGAACAGCTCCGCCGCATTGCCGGCCTTGACGCTGCCGCCATAGAGAATGCGCGTGGCGGCCGCGATTCTAGCATCCCGGGCCCCGATGCGGGCGCGGATGAACTGGTGCACATCCTGCGCCTGCTCGGGCGTGGCGTTGCGGCCGGTGCCGATCGCCCACACCGGTTCGTAGGCCACTACACCCAGCTCGAGCGCGCCGGCACCGCACAGTTCCAGCACCACATCGAGCTGGCGCGCGACCACCTCGCGCGTGCGCCCCGCGTCGCGATCTGCCAGCTGCTCGCCTACGCACAGGATCGGTACCAGGCCCTTGGCATGCGCCGCGCCAAACTTGCGTGCGACGAGCTGATCGCTCTCGCGATACAACAGGCGCCGCTCGGAGTGACCGACGATCACGTACTCGCAGCCCACATCCTTGAGCATGGCGGCCGAGACTTCACCGGTGAAGGCGCCTTGCGCGTCCGCGCACACATCCTGGCCGCCGAGACTGAACACCGAGCCGCGCAACATCCGGCCGGTTTCCTGCAAATACACGAACGGCGGGCATACCACGCACGCCGCAGCCGGGTGTGCCGGGCAGCGCGCCAAAAGCTCCTCGATGAGCTGCGCATTCTCGGTGCGCGACCCGTGCATCTTCCAGTTTCCGGCAACAATCGGGCGGCGCATGGACCGACCTCGAACGGCTTCGTGAGCCGCCTGTGGGTTCTCAAAGGGCGCGGGATGATAGCGATGCAGGGGGGGTGACGCAACGCTCCGCGCGCACGCCCTCGCTGACGGCCCCGAAAGCGCCCCGGTTCGCTCGCCTGCGGCGCCAGAGGCCAGCGCCGGCCGTGCTGCGCAGCGCCGCTGTTGCCGTCAGCCGACGACGCCTTTGACCACTGCGGCGAGCTCGTCGGCGGCGGCGCGGGTCGCGCCCTCGTCCCGGCCCTCGACCATGACGCGGATCACCGGCTCGGTCCCCGACGGCCGCAGCACGACGCGGCCCTCGCCGGCCATGCGCTGCTCGATGCGCGCCACCGCCTGCTGTACCGCGGGCACGCCGCTGGGGTCGAAGCGCTCAGCCACCTTCACGTTGAGCAGCACCTGGGGAAACTTGCGCATCCCGGAAGCCAGCTCCGCGAGCGGCCGGGCGGTCTGCTTCATGACCGCCAGCACCTGTAGAGCGCTCACCAGTCCATCCCCGGTGGTGGTCTTGTCGAGACACAGGATATGCCCGGAGGTCTCGCCCCCCAGCATGCCCCGCGTCTCGCGCAGCATCGAAAGCACGTAGCGGTCACCGACCGCGGCACGGCGGAATTCGATGCCGGCGGTGCGCAGCGCAACCTCCAGACCCAGATTGCTCATCACGGTGCCGACCACCGGTCCACGCAACATGCCCGCCTGCTGCAGCGCGCTTGCGATGACGTACAGCAGCTGGTCGCCGTCGACGATGCGCCCCAGGTGATCGACCATGACCAGGCGGTCGCCGTCGCCATCCAGGGCGAGACCCACATTGGCGCGGACTCCCGGCACCGTGAGTTGCAGCAGATCGGGCGCCATCGAGCCGCAGCCGTCATTGATGTTTCTGCCGTTGGGTGAGCAGCCAATCGGCACGATCTCTGCGCCGAGATCGGCGAGGATGCGCGGACCGACCTTGTAAGCGGCGCCGTTCGCGCAGTCGATCACGATTTTCAGTCCCGACAGATCCAGACCCGGCGGCAGCGTGGATGCGCAAAACTCCTGGTAGTGCGTGCGCATGCGGTCGGCGCGGGTGGCGCGCCCCAGATTGCGGGACGTGCGCGTCAGCGGCGGCTGTTCGAGCTGCGCCTCGATGCGCTCTTCGAGCTCGTCGGAGAGCTTGCCCCCCGATGCATCGAAGAACTTGATGCCGTTGTCGTCATAGAGATTGTGCGAAGCGCTGATCACGACGCCGATATCGCAATTGAAGCGGCGCGTCATGTAGGCGATGCCGGGCGTCGGTAACGGCCCGATGAGTATGACGTCCACGCCCGCGGCCACGAACCCGGCTTCCAGCGCGGATTCGAACATGTAGCCCGAGAGACGGGTGTCCTTGCCGATCAGTACCGTGCCGCCCTCGGGCGCGAGCACGCGGGCCGCAGCGCTGGCGAGCTGCAGGGCGAAGTTCGCGGTCATCGGGTGCTCGCCCACCCGTCCGCGCACGCCATCCGTGCCGAAGTATCGTCGAGCCATCTAGCTCCCCTACAAGCAGCCGTCCCTGGAGCCCGTTCCCGCCCGCCCATCCATGGGCGGGCGCTCGCCGCTACGCGGCTCGCCCTTCCTCTTGAACAGCCACGGCCACCTTCAGAGCCTCAACGGTGGCTGCCACGTCATGGGCACGAACGATGCGCGCACCAGCGAGCGCGGCGATCACCGCGAGCGCCACGCTGCCGTACACGCGCTCCCCGGCCGTACGACCAGTGAGTGTGCCCAGCATCGATTTCCGCGACAACCCGACCAACACCGGCACACCGTCCGCCGCAAGCTCACCCAGGCGGCGCAACAGCGTGAGATTGTGCTCCAGAGTCTTGCCAAAGCCGAATCCCGGATCAACCGCCAGGCGCTCGGCGGCAAGCCCGGCGGCGAGGCTGCTCGCCACGCGGGCGGCGAGAAACGCCCGCACCTCGGCCACCACATCCGCATAGCTCGGCGCAACCTGCATGGTGCGCGGCTCACCCTGCATATGCATGAGGCACACCGCGCAGCCGCTCACGACCGCGGCGGCGAGTGCCCCCGGCTCGCGCAGCGCGCGCACATCGTTGATGAGTCCGGCGCCCGCGGCGCTCGCGGCCCGCATGACCTCGGCCTTGCTGGTATCGACCGAGATGATCGCGGTCGTGGCCGCGCGCAGCCGCTCGATCACGGGAATGACGCGCCGCAACTCCTCATCCGCGCTGACGGGCTCGGCGCCCGGACGGGTTGACTCTCCGCCCACGTCGATGAGCGCGGCGCCTTCGGCGGCCATGCGCACGCCCTGCTCCACCGCCGCCACCACCGAGACGAAGCGGCCGCCGTCGGAGAAGGAATCGGGCGTGACGTTCAGCACGCCCATGACCACCGGGCGGGTGAGATCGAGGGTCTTGTCGCCGCAGCGGAGCACTACCGGATTCACGGCGTCCCCGGAAATGCTTATTTCACGCGGGGACGCGCGCGACAGAACTCGAATCAGTGCTGGCCGGCCGGTATCGGTCCGCCACCGGCCGCCGGCCCCTCCGCCGGTGCCTGCGGCGGCTTGTTGGACAGCGTTTCGTCCCAACCCGCGGGTGGCTTGGGCGTCTTACCCGCCATGAGGTCCTTCAGCTGCTCCTCGTCGATGGTTTCGTATTTCATGAGCGCATCGGCCATCGTGTGCAGCTTGTCGAGGGAGCTGGTGAGGATCTGGCGCGCGCGCTGGTAGTTGCCCTCGATGACTCGGCGAATCTCCTCGTCGATGGCGTGCGCGGTCACGTCCGAGACCTGCTTGTGCTGCGTGACGCTGCGACCGAGGAACACCTCGCCGGTCTCCTCGGTGTACGTCAGCGGCCCGAGGCGGTCCGACAGGCCCCACTTGGTGACCATGTTGCGTGCGAGCTCGGTGGCGCGCTCGATGTCGTTCGAGGCGCCGGTGGTCACCGACTCGGGTCCGAAGATCAGTTCCTCGGCGATGCGCCCGCCGAACAGCGTGGTGATCGCGCTCTCCAGCCGGCGCTTGGAGAAGCTGTAGCGATCCTGCTCGGGCAGGAACTGCGTGACCCCCAGCGCCCGGCCACGCGGAATGATCGTGACCTTGTACACCGGATCGTGCTCCGGAACCGTCATGCCGACGATCGCGTGGCCGGCCTCGTGATAGGCCGTCATGCGCTTCTCGGCCTCGCTCATGACCATGGAGCGCCGCTCGGTGCCCATCAGGATCTTGTCTTTGGCGCGCTCGAACTCCTCCATGCTGACGATGCGCTTGTTGGCCCGGGCGGCGAACAGCGCCGCCTCGTTGACGAGATTGGCGAGGTCCGCGCCGGAGAAACCGGGCGTGCCGCGCGCGATCAGCGCCGGCTTCACGTCATCGCCGAGCGGCACCCGGCGCATGTGCACGCGCAGAATCTGTTCACGGCCGCGCACGTCCGGCAGCGGCACCACCACCTGGCGGTCGAAGCGCCCCGGGCGCAGCAGCGCCGGGTCCAGCACGTCGGGACGGTTAGTCGCGGCGATGACGATGATGCCCTCGTTGCCCTCGAAGCCGTCCATTTCCACCAGCAGCTGGTTGAGCGTCTGCTCGCGCTCGTCATGACCGCCGCCCAGCCCCGCACCGCGGTGCCGGCCGACGGCATCGATCTCATCGATGAAGATGATGCAGGGAGCATGCTTCTTCGCCTGCTCGAACATGTCGCGCACGCGCGAGGCGCCGACGCCGACGAACATCTCGACAAAGTCGGAGCCGGAGATGGTGAAGAAAGGCACCTTGGCCTCACCGGCAATGGCGCGTGCCAGCAGCGTTTTTCCGGTTCCCGGCGAGCCCACCATCAGCACGCCCTTGGGAATCTTGCCGCCGAGCTTCTGGAACTTGCCCGGGTCCTTGAGGAAGTCGACGATCTCGCTGACTTCCTGCTTCGCTTCCTCGACCCCCGCGACGTCCGCGAAGGTCACGTTCACCTGATCCTCGCCCAGCAGGCGCGCGCGGCTCTTGCCGAAAGACATGGCTCCGCGGCCGCCGGATGCGCCCTGCATCTGCCGCAGCATGTACAGGAACACCAATATCAAAAGCAGCGCCGGCGCCATCTGCAGCAGCAGCTGCCCGATGAAATTCGGCTGCTTGGGCTCACGCGAATCGATGACGACGCCTGCCTTCAGCAGCGTGCCGAGGAGCGCGGTGTAGTCGGTCTCGGGGTTGCGGGTCTTGAAGGTCGACTTGTCCTTGTGCGCCCCGTAGATCATCTCGCCCTGCAGGACCACCGACTCGACGCGATTGTTCAAGGACAAGTCGACAAAGGTGGAGTACGGGATGTCCTGGGGCTGCCCGCTGGTCGGCATGTAGCGGCTGAACACCAGCAGCAGCACGATCACGATGACGACCCAGAGCAGGATGTTCTTTGTCAAATCGTTCAAAGGCTTCCGTCCTTTTACGCGCGCGGCCGGGGGCTCAAAAACAACCTACACCAAGCGAAACTGCATGGCCAGCAAATACATCTCGGGGCTGCGGGACCGGGATGCCACGGGTTTCACAACCCTCACACGGGCGAACCTGCCGCGTGCGGACTGCACCAGCTCGCGGAAGCCCGCCCCCTGGAACACCTTGATCAGGGCGCCGCCGCCCGGCTTCAAGATGCGCCCGGACATCTCGAGCGCCAGCTCCGCCAGGTAAACGGAGCGCGGCTGATCGATGACGTCGACCCCGCTCAAGTTTGGCGCCATGTCCGAAAGAACGATGTCGACCTGCCGTCCCGGCAGCAGCCTGAGGAGCTCATTGAGAACCTGCTCCTCGCGGAGGTCGCCCTGCACAAACTCGACCCCGGGGAGCTCTGGCATGGCCAGGATGTCCGTGGCGACGACCCGGCCATGGCGCCCCACCCGCGCGCGGGCGTACTGACTCCACGCTCCCGGGGCGGCTCCCAGATCAAGGCAGGTCTGTCCGGGCTTCAGCAGCCGCTCGCGGCGGTCGATTTCCTCGAGCTTGAACACCGCGCGCGAGCGTACTGACTCCACGCTCCCGGGGCGGCTCCCAGATCAAGGCAGGTCTGTCCGGGCTTCAGCAGCCGCTCGCGGCGGTCGATTTCCTCGAGCTTGAACACCGCGCGCGAGCGCCAGCCCTCGCTCTGGGCCCGTTGCACGAACGCATCGGAGAAGTGTTCCTTCAGCCACCTGTCGCTGCTCTTGGAACGCCGGCTCATCGATTTAGTTGGACCGTGCGCGGCATAAGTTCCTCGTACACAATGCGCCGATGGAAAAGTCCGCGCACGCCATCGGCGCTGCGGCCGCTCCCGAGCTCTCCGAGCGCCAGCGCAGACATCTGCGCGCTCTGGCGCATGCCCTGAGCCCGGTGATCCGTCTCGGCAGTGCTGGACTCACGGCGGCGCTCGCACGCGAGACCGAGCGCGCCCTGCGCGACCACGAACTCATCAAGGTGAAGGCTCCCGGCGGTGACCGCGCAGCGCGGGATGAAGCGTTCATCGCCCTCGCGCACCACACCGGCAGCACTCTCGTACAGCGCATCGGCAACGTCGCGGTACTTTACCGCCCGCGGCCCGAACTGCCCGGCATACTCATCCCGGACGCCTGAGCGCACCTAAGTGGCTGGCGGCGGGCAGGTGCGCGCTATTCGAAGCGTACCGCGACGATCTCGTAGGAACGGGTACCTGCGGGGGCGGCCACGTCCACGACCTCGCCCTGGCGCTTGCCCACCAGTGCGCGCGCAATGGGCGAGGTAACCGAGATGCGCCCGGCGCGGATATCCGCCTCATCCTCGCCGACCACCTGGTACGCCACCCGCGTGCCGTCCGCCTGGTCTTCCAGCTCCACCAGCGCACCGAAGACCACCTTGCCGGTGTTGGGTAGCTTGCCGGGCTCGATAACCTCGGCGTTGGCGAGCTTGTGCTCGATATCCTTGATGCGGCCCTCGATGAATCCCTGCTGCTCGCGCGCGGCGTGATACTCGGCGTTCTCGGACAAGTCCCCGTGCCCGCGGGCCTCGGCGATCGCCTTGATGACGCTCGGCCGGCTTTCCGACTTCAGCCGCTTGAGCTCGGCGCGCAGCGCCGCGGCGCCGCGCAGCGTCATGGGAGTGCGCTTCATGCCCTTAACGCCTCGTTGTGCAGATCCTGCAAGCGGTTCACTTCGACTTCGTCGAGGTGATCGAGCGCCTCGCAGGTCGCGAGCCCCGCGGCGAGTGTCGTGTAATAGGTGACGCGGCGGTGCACGGCCTCACGGCGAATCGAGTTCGATTCGCGGATCGCCTGCTTGCCTTCGGTCGTGTTGACGATGAGATCGATTTCGTCGTTCTTGATCATGTCGACGATGTGCGGTCGCCCTTCGCGCACCTTGTTCACGCGGCGGCAGGCGACGCCGGCCTCGCTGAGCGCGCGCGCGGTGCCCTCGGTCGCCAGCAGCTCGAAACCGCGCTCGATGAGCTTGCGGGCCAGTATCACCGCCGGGCCCTTGTCACGGTCGCGCACGCTGATGAAGCACACACCGTGGCGCGGCAGGACCACCCCCGAGGCGGTCTGTGCCTTGGCATACGCCTCACCGAAAGTGCGCCCGGTGCCCATGACCTCACCGGTCGACTTCATTTCCGGACCCAGGATCGGGTCGGCTTCGGGGAACTTGGTGAACGGGAACACCGCCTCCTTCACCGAGAAATACGCGGGCACGCGCTCCACGGCTCCCACCAGCTGCCTGAGCTTGCGCCCGGTCATCACCCGCGCCGCGATCTTGGCGAGCGCCAGCCCGGTCGCCTTGGAGACGAATGGCACGGTGCGCGAGGCGCGCGGGTTGACCTCGAGGACGTAGATCACGCCGCTCTGGATCGCAAACTGCACGTTCATGAGCCCGACCACGTTCAGCGCGCGCGCCAGCTTGCGCGTCTGATCGCGCAGGTCGGACTGCATCTGGCGCGTGAGGCTGTTGGGCGGCAGCGAGCAGCCGGAATCACCCGAGTGCACGCCGGCCTGCTCGATGTGCTCCATGATGCCGCCGATCAGCACGTCCTCACCATCGCACACCGCGTCCACGTCCACTTCGATGGCGACGTCGAGGAAGCGATCGAGCAGCACCGGGCTGTCGTTCGAGACCCGCATGGCGTGTGTCATGTAGGCACGCAGGTCGTCTTCGTTGAACACCACCTCCATGGCGCGCCCCCCGAGCACGTACGACGGACGCACCACCAGCGGAAAGCCGACCTCGCGCGCCAGGCGCACCGCCTGGTCCTCGGTGCGCGCCGTGGCGTTCGCCGGCTGCTTGAGCCCCAGATTGCGCACCAGTAACTGGAAGCGCTCGCGGTCCTCGGCAATGTCGATGGAGTCGGGCGATGTGCCGATAATCGGCGCACCGGCCGCCTCGAGCGCCCGCGACAGCTTGAGCGGGGTCTGGCCGCCGAACTGCACGATGACCCCTTCGGGCTGCTCCTTGGCGAGGATCTCGAGCACGTCCTCGAGGGTGAGGGGCTCGAAGTACAGGCGGTCGGAGGTGTCGTAGTCGGTGGAGACGGTCTCGGGGTTGCAGTTGACCATGATGGTCTCGAAGCCGTCCTCGCGCAGCTGCAGCGCGGCGTGCACGCAGCAATAGTCGAATTCGATGCCCTGGCCGATGCGGTTCGGTCCACCCCCCAGGATCATGATCTTGCGCTTGGGCGTAGGGTTCGCCTCGCACTCCTCCTCGTAGGTCGAGTAGAGGTAGGCGGTGGAGGTGGCGAACTCCGCCGCGCAGGTGTCGACACGCTTGTACACAGGCACGATGCCGAGCGCGTGACGCTTGTCGCGGATCGCCTTCTCCGGCATGTCCACCAGTCGCGCCAGGCGGCTGTCGGAGAAGCCCTTGCGCTTGAGCACCCGCAGGCGCTCGGCGCTGAGCGCCCCCAGACCCTGTTCGCGCACCTGGGCTTCCTGCCTCACCAGCTCCTCGATCTGCGCCAGGAACCACGGATCGATGTGGGTGAGCTCGGCCACGCGCGCCACCGGCCAGCCGGCGCGAAACGCATCCGCCACGTACAGCAGACGATCGGCCCCCGGCGCGCGCAGCTCGTGCGCGAGCCGGTCATGGCTCTCGTCGGTGAGCGGCATCGACAGCTGCGGAGTCAGTCCGTCCAGGCCGGTCTCCAGCCCGCGCAGCGCCTTCTGCAGCGATTCCTGGAACGTGCGGCCGATGGCCATGACCTCGCCCACCGACTTCATCTGGGTCGTGAGCCGGTCATTGGCGGCCGGAAACTTCTCGAACGTGAAGCGCGGAATCTTGGTGACGACGTAGTCGATCGAGGGCTCGAAGGACGCCGGCGTTGCGCCCGCGGTGATGTCGTTCTTCAGCTCATCGAGCGTGTAACCCACCGCGAGCTTGGCAGCGATCTTGGCGATCGGAAAGCCGGTCGCCTTGGAGGCGAGCGCCGAGGAACGCGACACGCGCGGATTCATCTCAATCACCAGCAGCCGCCCGTCGGACGGATTCACCGCGAACTGCACGTTCGAGCCGCCGGTATCGACGCCGATCTTGCGCAGCACCGCCACCGAGGCGTCGCGCATGCGCTGATATTCCTTGTCGGTGAGGGTCAGTGCCGGTGCGATGGTGATCGAGTCGCCGGTGTGCACTCCCATCGGATCGAGATTCTCGATCGAGCAGACGATGATGCAATTGTCGCGGTGATCGCGCACCACTTCCATCTCGAATTCTTTCCAGCCGATCACCGACTCCTCGAGCAGCACCTCGCCGGTCGGGGAGGCGTCCAGCCCGCGTGCCACGATCTCCTCGAGCTCCTCGCGGTTGTAGGCGATGCCGCTGCCGCTTCCCCCTAGGGTGAAGGACGGGCGTACCACCACCGGGTAGCCAATTTCGCCCGCGATTGCCAGCGCCTCATCGAGACTGCGCGCGATCTGCGACTGCGGCGTCTCGAGTCCGATTTCGCGCATGGCGTTGCGGAACAGCTCGCGGTCCTCCGCCATGTCGATCGCGGCGCGCGAGGCGGCGATCAGCTCGACCTGGTATTTCTCCAGCACGCCCTCGCGCGCCAGATCCAGCGCGGTATTGAGCGCCGTCTGACCCCCCATGGTCGGCAGCAGCGCGTCGGGACGCTCTTTCTCGATGATGCGCGCCAGCGTCCGGGCGTTGATCGGCTCGATATAGATGGCATCCGCCATCTCCGGATCGGTCATGATGGTCGCGGGGTTGGAATTGACGAGAATGACGCGATAGCCCTCTTCGCGCAGCGCCTTGCAGGCCTGGGCGCCGGAATAATCGAACTCACACGCCTGACCGATGATGATCGGTCCCGCTCCGATGATCAGGATGCTCTCGATGTCGGTGCGCTTGGGCACGCTTAGCGGCTGCCACCGGCCAGCTGGCGGCGCAGGCTGTCCTCCGCCAGTCGCAGCTGCGCCTGCAGGCGCCGCAGCATCAGGTGGTTGAACCGCTCGAACAAGGGCTTCAGGTCGTGCGGTCCCGGGCTCGCCTCCGGATGGCCCTGGAAGCCAAACGCCGGCCGCTCGCGGAAGGCGATGCCCTGCAGCGAACCGTCGAACAGCGAACGGTGTGTCGGCCGAACTTCCGCAGGAAGCGAACTCTCGTCCACCGAAAAGCCGTGGTTTTGGCTGGTGATGAACACGCGGCCGGACTCCAGATCCTGCACCGGGTGATTGGCACCGTGGTGGCCGAACTTCATTTTAACGGTGCGCGCGCCCGCGGCGAGGCCGAGGATCTGGTGCCCGAGACAGATGCCGAACACCGGCACATCGGTCGCGAGGATTTTCTTGGTGGCGTTGATCGCGTATTCGCACGGCTCCGGGTCGCCCGGGCCATTCGACAGAAACACGCCGTCGGGCTCCAGCGCCAGGGCGTCCTCGGCACTGGTCTGCGCCGGCACCACCGTCATGCGACAGCCGCCGTCCGCCAGCAGCCGCAGGATGTTGCGCTTGATGCCGAAGTCGTACGCCACCACGTGCAGGCGCTGTTGCGAGCGGACCGGCGCGCGAGCGCTGTCCGGCCACAGGCTCCCCTCGTTCCACTGGAAACTGCGCTTGGTCGTGACGACCTTCGCCAGGTCCATGCCCTTGAGTCCCGGAAACCTGCGCGCCGCTTTCACAGCGGCGGCCTCGTCAACCTGCTCGCCGGTCATGATGCAGCCGGCCTGTGCACCTTTCTCGCGCAGGACGCGCGTGAGCTTGCGGGTATCGATGTCGGCGATCGCGACTACGCGGCCGCGCTCGAGAAACTCCGGCAGCGACTCGTTGGCGCGCCAGCTGCTCGCCACGGCGGCCAACTCGCGGATGATGAGGCCCGCGGGATAGACCTGTGAGGATTCCAGATCCTCGGGCGTCGTGCCCGTGTTGCCGATGTGCGGGCAGGTGAGCGTGACGAGCTGACGGGCGTAAGAGGGGTCGGTGAGAATTTCCTGGTAACCGGTGAGGGCGGTATTGAAAACGACTTCGCCTGTGCTGTTGCCCTTGGCTCCGATCGACTGGCCGCGAAAAATCGTTCCATCGGCCAGCGCGAGCACCGCAGGTACGCTCACGTGATCAATTCTCCCCGGCGCAGATACACAAAGCGGGAGGAGTTCTCAGCGAACATCCTCCCGCCTTGCTTGGACTAACCCATACACAGATTACGCAGAAAGTTTACGGGCTTTGCGCCCGATGTGTCCACGGAAAAATCCCTGCGCACGGCCGCTGCGCGGCACCTCAGAGTCTCCTTTGAAGAGCGAGCTAAGTTACTGTTTTTGGCCGAGTAGGTCACGCATCGTGTACCGCCCCGGTGGCTGTGACTGTAGCCAGAGCGCGGCAGCCAGTGCCCCCCGGGCAAAGATCCCCCGATCCGTGGCCCGGTGGGTCAGGGACAGAGCTTCGCCCGGGCCTGCAAAGAGCACCGTGTGCTCCCCGACGATGTCTCCGGCGCGCATGGAGGCAAAGCCGATGTCGCCCTCGCGATGCGCTCCGCCGCTCGCCGCCTGCCGCGCCTCGCGTGCCGCTGTCCCGAGCGCCAGGGCGGTTCCCGAGGGAGCGTCCTGCTTTGAGCGATGGTGCGTATCCAGAATGTTGATGTCGAAGGCGGGTGGCAGTGCCCGCGCCGCAATGCGCACCAGCTCAAGCAGCAGCGTCACGCCGAGGCTGGTGTTCGCGGCGACCAGTAGCGGAATGTCACGGGCGGCGGCCGCAAACGCCCCGTCAAGCTCCGCGGCAAATCCGGTGGTGCCGATCAGCAGGGGCTTGCGCGCCGCGCGGCACGCCGCGAGGTTGGCGCGCGTGGCGGTGGCGCTGCTGAAGTCGATGGCCACGTCGGCCTCAGCGAGCGCGCGCGGCAGATCGCTGGTGATCGGCACGTGCAGGCAACCGACGCCGGCCACCTCCCCGGCATCACGACCCAGACTCAGGCTCCTCGGGGAGGCTACCGCGGCGGTGACGCTGAGGCGCGGGACGGCGGGTGCGGCGCGCAGCAGCGCCTCGCCCATGCGGCCGGTGACGCCGATGAGGGCGGCGCGCACCGGGGTCGGGGTGGGGGCGAGCGCTGCCATGTGACGCTAAGCCCGGTCCGAGTCACCGGCAAAAAAGCGCTTCACGCCCTCGAGAAAGCCGGTCTCGCGTGGCGCGTGCTTGCCGCCGTGCGCCTTCAGCGACTCCTCCAGCCGCCGGATCAGCTCGCTCTGCTCGGCCGACAGCTGCACCGGTGTCTCGATGACCACGCGGCAGAACAGATCGCCGCGCGCGCCCCCGCGCACCGGTTTCACGCCCTTGTCACGCAGCCGAAACACGCGCCCGGACTGGGTCTCGGCGGGGACCTTCAGCTGCACGTCGCCGTCGAGCGTCGGCACCGCAACGCTGCCGCCGAGCGCCGCGGTGGCGAAGCTCACCGGCACTTCGCAACTCAGGTGCTCGCCGTCGCGCTCGAAGATGGGATGTTGGCGTACGTGCACTTCGACATACAGGTCCCCGGGCGGACCGCCGTTGCGTCCGGCTTCGCCCTCGCCCGCCAGGCGCACGCGATCGCCATTGTCGACTCCGGCGGGCACTTTGACCGAGAGCTTGCGGGTGCGGCGCACCCGGCCCTGCCCCAGGCAGGAGTCGCAGGGATTGCGGACGATGGTGCCCGTCCCACGGCAACGCGGACAGGTCTGCTGCAGCTGGAAGAAGCCCTGAGAAATGCGCACCTGCCCGGCGCCACCGCACGTATCGCAGGTGGCGGGAGTGCTGCCCTTCGCGGCACCGCTCCCGTGGCATACCTCGCATTCCGCGAGCCTCGGGATTTCAATCTCGACCTGGTGACCGAACACGGCCTGAGGCAGCTCCAGTTGCAGCTCGTAGCGCAGATCGGCGCCACGGAACACCTGTGAACGGCCACCGCGGCGTGCCCCGCCGAAGATGTCGCCGAACACATCCCCGAAGATGTCGCTGAAGGTGTCGCCGCCAAATCCGCCGCCGCGAGCGCCGCCGCCGCGCGCGCTGGCCTCGACGCCGGCGTGACCGTACTGGTCGTAGGCCGCCCGCTTGTGCGGGTCGGTGAGCACCTCGCAGGCTTCCTTCGCCTCCTTGAAGGACTCCTCCGCCGCGCGGTCGTCGGGATTGCGATCCGGGTGATACTTCATCGCGAGGCGCCGGTAGGCCTTCTTGATCTCGGCCTCAGTCGCTGTCTTCGGTACGTTCAGTACCTTGTAGAAATCGCGCTTCGGCATCTGCGCTGCTTACGAGGCCTTGCGTCCCTTATCCTTTACCTCTTCGAACTCCGCATCCACCACATCCTCGCGGCCCGCGCCGCCGCCGCCGCCGCCGCCGTCCTGTGCGCCCGCCGTTCCGGCCGAGCCCGCCTCCGCTGCGGCCGCGCCGCCCCCCTCGGCGGCATAGGCGCGCTGCGCGATGCCGGCCGAGGCCTGCGCGAGCGCCTCGCTCTTCTTCTCGATGACGTTGCGGTCATCGCCCTTGAGCGCGGTGCGCAGATCCGACACGGCTGATTCCACCTTGGCGCGCTCGGTCGCATCCACCTTGTCGCCGAGGCTCTGCAGCGATTTCTCCACCGCATGGATCAGGCCATCCGCCTTGTTGCGCGTTTCGACCAGCTCGCGGAAGCGTTTGTCTTCCTCGGCGTGTGCCTCGGCGTCGCGCACCATGCGCTTGATCTCATCCTCGGTGAGTCCGCTCGAAGCCTTGATGACGATCTTCTGCTCCTTGCCGGTGGCCTTGTCCCGGGCCGAGACATTGAGGATGCCGTTGGCGTCGATGTCGAAAGACACCTCGACCTGCGGCATGCCGCGCGGCGCCGGCGGAATGTCCGACAGATCGAACTTACCGAGCGACTTGTTGTCCGTGGCCCGGTCGCGCTCGCCCTGCAGCACGTGAATGGTCACGGCGGTCTGGTTGTCGTCGGCGGTCGAGAAGGTGTTCGCCGCCTTGGTCGGGATGGTGGTGTTCTTCTCGATGAGCTTGGTCATGATGCCACCCAGAGTCTCGATGCCGAGCGACAGCGGGGTGACATCGAGCAGCAGCACGTCCTTCACTTCACCCGACAGCACGCCCGCCTGGATCGCGGCGCCGACCGCGACCGCCTCGTCGGGGTTGACGTCCTTGCGCGGCTCCTTGCCGAAGAAGTCCTTCACGTACTTCTGCACCAGCGGCATACGCGTCTGGCCGCCCACCAGGATCACTTCAGCCACGTCGGCGGCGGCAAGGCCTGCGTCCTTCATGGCGGTGCGGCACGGACCCACGGTCTTCTGCACCAGGTCCTCCACCAGGGATTCGAGCTTGGCGCGCGTCAGCTTGATGTTGAGATGCTTCGGTCCCGAGGCATCGGCGGTGATGTACGGCAGGTTGATGTCGGTCTGCTGGGTCGAGGACAGCTCGATCTTCGCCTTCTCGGCGGCCTCCTTCAGGCGCTGCATGGCGAGCGGGTCCTGGCGCACATCGACGCCGGATTCCTTCTGGAACTGCTCGGCCAGGAAATTGATGATGCGCAGATCGAAGTCCTCGCCGCCGAGGAAGGTATCCCCGTTGGTCGACAGCACTTCGAACTGCCGCTCGCCGTCGACTTCCGCAATCTCGATGATGGAGATGTCGAAGGTACCGCCACCCAGATCGTAGACGGCGATCTTGCGATCGCTCCCCTGCTTGTCGAGCCCGTAGGCGAGTGCCGCAGCGGTCGGCTCGTTGATGATGCGCTTGACCGTCAGGCCCGCGATGCGGCCGGCGTCCTTGGTCGCCTGGCGCTGCGAATCGTTGAAGTAGGCCGGCACGGTGATGACCGCTTCGGCCACCGGCTCACCGAGATAGTCCTCGGCGGTCTTCTTCATTTTCATGAGCACGCGCGCCGAGATCTCCGGCGGCGCCATCTTCTTGCCCTGCACCTCGACCCAGGCGTCGCCGTTGTCCGCGCGGGCGATCTTGTAGGGGACCATCTTGATGTCCCGCTGTACCACCTCGTCCTCGAACTTGCGGCCGATGAGGCGCTTGATGGCGGACAGGGTATTTTGGGGATTGGTCACCGCCTGGCGCTTGGCGGGCTGGCCCACCACCACCTCGCCGTCCTTGGTAAAGGCGACGATCGAGGGGGTGGTGCGATCGCCCTCGCTGTTCTCGATCACCCGGGGCTTGCCGCCCTCCATGATGGCCACGCACGAGTTGGTCGTGCCGAGGTCGATACCGATTACCTTTGCCATGGGTTCACTCCACAGGAAAATCTCTGTCAAAAGAGGGATGCCAGGACCACTTCTTAGGGGTGGGCGGGGGCGCTTTCAAGCCCGGGCCGGCTCCTTGGCGACGATTACCCGCGCCGGCCGCAGCAGCCGGCCATTGAGCTCGTAGCCCGGCTGCACCACCTGCAGGACCGAGTTCGGCTCGGCGGTGCCGGACTCCGTTGCCATCATGGCTTCGTGCCGCTCCGGGTCGAAGGGCTCCCCCAGCGGGTCGATCTGGGTGACCCCCAGTTTCTCCAGCGCCCGGGACAGCAGCTGCAGCGTCGCCTCCTGCCCCTGCCTGAGGCTGCTCGCGTCCGCCCGCGCGGCGTTCTGCACCGCCAGTTCCAGGCTGTCTTTCACCGGCAGGAGTTCGGAGACGAACTTCTCGAGCCCATAGCGGTTGGCTGCCTCGATGTCGCGCTGCGCGCGCTTGCGCACGTTGTCGAGCTCGGCGACGGCGCGCAGGTACTGCTCCCAGTGGCTCTTGGCGCGCTCTTCGGATTCGGCCAGCGCCTGCTGCAGTCGCTCGGGCTCCACCAGCTGCGCTGCAGCCTCCGGCAGCACCGTGGTGGGCTCCGCCGCAGCGCTCTGCCGGTCGCGTCCGGACTCGTTGGCAGTCATCTAAACCTCCAGAAATCCCCAAAGCAGCCCCGCCGGCGCTTACCGGGCGCGGGCGAGCACCCCGGGCGTGGGGGATCAGCGCCGCGAATTCAAGGCGGCGCCGAGCAGTTTAGCGGTCAGCTCGACGATGGGGATGACCCGTTCATAGGCCATGCGCGTGGGCCCGATGACCCCGAGCACCCCGACCACTAACTCGCCGTCGGCGTAGGGCGCGGTGACCACGCTGCAATCGTTGAGGATCTGGTAGCCGGATTCATGACCGATGAAGATCTGCACCCCTTCTGCCTTCAGGCTCTGGTCGAGCAGGTGCAGAAAGTCGCGCTTTTCGTTGAACGCCTCGAACAGCCGCCGCAGCTTCTCCATGCCGGTGAGCTCGGCCATGCCCATGAGGTTGGTCTCGCCCTTGATGACGTACTCGAGCCGGCCCTCGGCGCCGCTCTCGAACACCTGCTGGGCCACGGCAATCGCCTCCAGCATGATCTGGTTCATATGCGCGTGCGCCTCGGAGAGCTGGCGCAGGATCTCCTGGCGCACCTCGCGCAGCGAGCGCCCGCGGAACTGCTCATTCAGAAAGTTTGAGGCACGCTTGAACTCATCGGGCGAGTAGTGGCGCTCGAGCTGGATGATGCGGTTCTGCACCTCGCGGTCGTTGAACACCAGTACCACCAGCACCCGGTTCTCCGACAGCGCGACGAACTCCATCTGGGTGATGGAAGCCTGCCGGGTGCGCGGCAGCGTCACCACCCCGGCGAGCTGGGTCGCGCTCGACAGCAGCTGCGAAACGGTAGCGATGAGGTCCGTGGAGTTGTCGCGGCCCGCCTCGAACTGGCGGCGGATCTCGGCACTCGCCGCCTCATCGAGCGGCCGCTGCTGCAGCAGCGTGTCGACAAAAAAGCGGTAGCCCTTGTCGGTGGGTACGCGGCCGGCGGAGGTGTGGGGCGAGGCCACGAAACCCAGCTCTTCGAGATCCGCCATGACGTTGCGGACGGTGGCAGAGCTCAACTGCAGCCCGGATTCGCGCGATAACGCCCGCGAGCCCACCGGTTGACCGTCCCGGATGTAACTCTCGATGAGTATCCGCAGCAGGTGCTGAGCCCGCTCGCCTAGTGCCTCGTCCCGATCGTGCGCCATAAAGCCTTGGGTTGTGCGCCCAGCGGTGGATCATGCACCGCCGCACGCGGAAAGCTAGCTTTCGCCTGCACCGACCGTCAAGCAAGCCCTCGCCAGTATCTGCCGAAAGCGTGAATTGCGGCATTGGCTGAGAGGCGCGCCAGCGTGTTACAAAGGCCCGCCCCGCGATGCTGGCGGGTCTCACGTCAGGGGCTGCCAATGGCCTTTCCGGTGCGCTGCTGCGCGTTAGTCGGCAGATTCGCGGATCCGCGCATCGCGGAGAGCGTGAGCGCGCTGCTGCCGCACCTCGCGAGCCGGGGCGTGCGGGTGCTGGTGAGTGAGGGCGCCACGCTCGGCGCGGGCGCCGCGGGCGTTACGCGCGTCCCGGAACGCGAGTTCGGCGAGCGTGCCGACCTGCTCATCGCCATCGGCGGTGACGGCACGCTGCTGTACGGGGCGCGCCTGGTCGCGCGCCACGGCGTACCGCTGCTCGGCGTCAACCGCGGGCGCCTCGGGTTCCTCACCGACGTCATGCCACAGGACATGCTGCCGTCGGTGGACGCAGCCCTCGCCGGGGAGCTGCAGGCGGACCAGCGGCCGCTGCTGTCGGCGCAGCTGCACGGCGCCCCCGGGCAGCTGGCACAGGGGTTCGCACTCAATGACGTGGTGATGCAGAAACGCGAGACCGGGCGCACGCTCGACTTCGAAACCCGCATCAACGGTCATTATGTCAACACGCACGACGGTGACGGGATCATCGTCGCGAGCGCCACCGGCTCGACTGCCTATGCGCTCTCGTGCGGCGGCCCGATCATCGAACCGCAGCTGGAGGCGCTGGTGATCGCGCCGATCTGCGCCCACACCCTGTCGGATCGCCCGATCGTCGTCTCGGCACGCTCGGTCATCGAGGTGGCACTGCTCGAGCGCCCCGACACCCAGGCGCAGGTCACCTGCGACGGCGCGGTGCTCGGGGCCCTCGTGCCCGGCGGACGCCTGGAGGTGCGCACCGCAGTGGAGCGCATCACCCTGCTGCACCCCCAAGGCCACGACTACTACAAGCTGCTGCGCTCCAAACTGCATTGGGGCCGCGGCAGTTTTGAGCGCTGAGGGCATGCTCACCCACCTGCAGATCCGCGACTTCGCCATCATCGATTCGGTGGAGCTCGAGTTGCGTCGCGGCTTGACGGTGCTCACCGGCGAGACCGGCGCGGGCAAATCGATCCTGGTGGACGCGCTGCAGCTGCTCGCCGGAGGCCGCGCCGGCGCCGAAGTGGTGCGCCATGGCGCCGAGCGCGCGGAAGTCTCCGGCACCTTCGAGCTGAGCCAGGCCCCCCGCGAGCTGAAGGCTTGGCTCGAGGACCAGTCCGTCAGCGGCCCCGGCGAACTGATCGTTCGCCGGGTCGTGGGAGCGGACGGGCGCTCGCGCGCCTACCTGAACGGGCAAGCGGTGCCGGTGCAGCTGCTGCGCGAGGCCGGCGACATCCTCATCGATATCCACGGCCAGCATGAATTCCAGTCACTGACGCGCAGTGCCGCCCAACGGGTGTTGCTCGATGGCTATGGCTCCCTCACGGGGCTCACCGCCCAGGTCGGTATCGCCCACCGGGTGTGGCTCGAGCTCCTCAACCGCACCCTGGAGCTGGAAAGCAAGGCGCGCGACCGCGACACCCGCCTCGAGCTGCTGCGCTACCAGGCGCAGGAGCTGCAGGCTCTGCAGCTGAAGGCCGGCGAGATCGACGCGCTCAGCGAGGAGCGCGCGCGGCTCGCCAACCGCGGGCGGCTCGCGCAGGGCGCGCAGACGGCCCTCGCGGAGCTCTACGAGAACGAAGCCGCGAGCGCGCACGCCGGCGTGAGCCGCGCGCTGCAGGCGCTGCGCGGACTCGCGGCGCTGGATGGCAAGCTCGCGGTCGTGCTGCCGATGCTGGAGGAAGCCTCGATTCAGGTGCGCGAGGCGGCGCGCGAGCTCGAACGCTACCGCGAGACCCTCGACGTCGACGCGGCGCGCCAGGACGAGGTCGAACGGCGCCTGGCGGCCATCGAGGAGCTGGCGCGCAAGCACCGGGTTGCCGCGCCGGAGCTGCCCGAGCGTGCCCGGCAGCTCGGTGTCGAGCTGGAGGCGCTCGAGCGGGCGGAACTGGACCTCGCGGTGTTGCGCAAGGAGCTCGCCGGCGCGCTGCAGAGCTATCGCGCGCAGGCCCAGGAATTGTCCGGCAAGCGCGTACTTGCGGCGCGCACCCTGGCTCGCGATATCTCCGCCCGCATGCAGACGCTCGGCATGTCCGGCGGGCGTTTCGAGGCGGACGTTACCCAGCACGGCAACGCCGATCCGACCGAGCATGGCATCGACAGCATCGAGTTCCGCGTCACCGCCAACCCGGGACAACCACCGCGGGCGCTGGCGAAGGTCGCCTCGGGGGGCGAGCTCGCGCGCCTGTCGCTCGCCGTGCAGGTGTCGTGCGCGGCGGAAGCGACACGCTGCATGGTATTCGACGAAGTCGACGCCGGCATCGGCGGCGCGGTTGCGGAGATCGTCGGCCGCGAGTTGCGCGCGCTCGGCGGACTCGGCCAGGTGCTGTGCGTGACGCACCTGCCGCAGGTCGCCTGCCAGGCGCATCACCACCTGCGGGTCACGAAGCTCACCGACGGCCGTACCACGCGCACCACTCTCACCGAGCTGACGGCGAACGATCGGGTCGAGGAGCTCGCGCGCATGCTGGGCGGAATCGAAGTCACCGCGAAGGCGCGCGAGCATGCCCGCGACATGCTGGCAGCCGCCACGCAGGCGCCCGCAAAGGCGTCGCCCGCGGCCGGCGCAAAAGCGGCGCGCGCGCCGGCCGCTGCGGATTCCTCCGACGACACCGTGCGGCACCCGCGGCCGCCCGCCGCCAGGCGCCGCTAGCTGCTCTTGCCGCGGTTGCGGAAGGCGCAGTTCGGGCGCTTGCAGCGCCCATAAAGAATCAGTGAGTGATCGCGGATCGTGAAGCCGAGCTTGGTCGCCACCGCGGTCTGGCGCTCCTCGATGCTCGAGTCCATGAACTCCTCCACGCGGCCGCAGTCCTGGCACACGATGTGGTCGTGATGGGTCCCCTGGTTGAGCTCGAACACCGCCATGCCGTCTTCAAAATGATGGCGCGTGACGAGACCTGCGGCCTCGAACTGAGTGAGCACGCGGTACACGGTGGCCAGGCCAATGTCCTCATTGGATTCCAGCAGCGTACGGTAGATGTCCTCGGCCGACATGTGCCGCGTGGCGCTGCCCTCGAGAATCTCCAGGATCTTCAGGCGAGGCAGCGTCACCTTCAAACCGGCTTTGCGCAGGTCCTTGCCTTCCACGCGAACTCTCCGGCGGTCCGCGGCAGCTGAAACTGCGGGCGATCCGCGATCAGGTATGATTGACACGATGATTATCCTCCATCGGGCGCGGCTGCGCCTGCCCTTGGCCGCATTCGCGGCCCCGCTGCTGCTCGCGACGACGCTCACCGGCTGCGTCTATCGCATGAACATCCAGCAGGGCAACTACCTGGAAGGCAAGACCGTCGATCAGCTGCAGGTCGGCATGACCCGCAGCCAGGTGCGCTACCTCCTCGGCACCCCGATGGTGCCCGCGGTGTTCGACAAAGATCGCTGGGACTACGTGTACTACTTCAAGCACGGGCGCCTGCGCAGACCCGCGGAGCGCCACCTGATCGTGTTCTTCACCCAGGACAAGGTGACACGCTTCGACCGCGACAACGTGCCGAATGCGCCACCGGACGCGCCGGAGCAGGGACCGCCGGTATCGAAGTTCCCGAGGATCTGAGGCGCGCGCCTCAACTCTTGCCGCTGCGTCGCTCACGCTGCACGCGCTCGCGGCGCCGCTCGCGCGGATCGCGACGCAGCGGCCGGTACAGCTCGATGCGATCGCCATCGGCGCAACTGTCGGTGCGCGCGCGCGGCTCGCCGAAAATGCCAACCGGCGCGGAATCCCATGGGATCGCTGCGGCCGGACCGGCGGCGGCGCGCGCCGCCGCCAGCGCATCGGCGATGCTCGCCTGCAGCGGCAGCTCGACGCTCCACAGGTATTGACGCGCGCGCGTCGCGTAGGCGACGACGCAGCGTTTGCCCGGCGCCGGCGGGCTCACGGCCGTGACCGGGCGCGCGCCACGAAGGCATCCACCAGCGAGCCGATCGTGGCTGCGAACTGCGGCTCGAACAGCAGCGCGCTCAGCGGGTTCCTGAACGCAAAGCGCATGGCAAGCTCCACGCGGCAACCGTTGGTCTCGATCGGCGTCAGCCGCCACTCGCCTTGCAGGGTGCGAAACGGCCCGCTCAGGAGCTGCATGCGGATGCTGCGGTCGGGCTCGAGCGTGTTGCGGGTGGTGAACTCACCGTGCAACCCGCCCTGCCTGACGGCAAGGGTCGCGACGATTTCCTGCTGCGAGCGCGACTGCACCCGGGCATGGGTGCACCACGGCAGGAATTGCGGATAGCTCTCGATATCGTTGATGAGCGCGAACAGCTCGGAGGGCGGCTTGCCGACGAGCGCCGAGCGCTTGACCTCTCGCATGCGGCATTGTCCCATTACGTCCCGCTCATGACCAAAGACGCGCAATCACCTCGACTGATCGCCGAAAACCGCAAGGCGCGCTTCGACTATTTCATCGAGGAGCGCTACGAGGCGGGGCTGGCGCTGCAGGGCTGGGAGGTCAAGGCCATGCGCGCCGGGCGCGCGCAGCTGCAGGAGGCCTATGTCTACCTGCGCGGCGGCGAGGCGTTCCTCATCGGCGCGCACCTCTCACCCCTTCCCACGGCCTCCACGCACGTGACGCCTGACCCGGTGCGCACCCGCAAGCTGCTGCTCAGGCGCAGCGAGTTGCAGGGACTGATCGGCGCGGTGGAACGGCGCGGCTACACCCTGGTGCCGCTGGAGCTGTACTGGAAGAACGGCCGCGCCAAAGTGCAGGTCGGGCTCGCCAAGGGCAAGAAGCAGCACGACAAGCGCGCGGTGGAAAAGGAGCGCGACTGGCAGCGCGACAAGGCGCGCCTGTTGCGACGCGGCTGAGAAAACGCGCGCCGTCGCCCTGAGGCGCGTATGCTGGTGACGGTGAACCTGAAGGGGGCGACCGGTTTCGACGTGGGTTGCGAACCTTCAGG
>Ga0193733_1000074_pt1 | contig 36285 bp, 33 predicted proteins | sample U1s2metaG_FD_145076 | JGI IMG/M metagenome (GOLD analysis project Ga0193733, IMG submission 145076) | Soil microbial communities from a riparian zone of the East river system, Colorado, United States - U1s2 | ecosystem: Environmental > Terrestrial > Soil > Riparian zone | place: USA: East River...
TACGGGTGCGAATTCCTGAGCACGCGTGTTCTCTTGTCGTGGCGGCTTTCACGCCTATCCATGGGCTCTAACACTCGCTTCGCCAGCCACCGGGCTACTACACGTCCTCGTTATCGACGGATCGGGGGCAGCTTAGGATCAAGGCGCTTTCTTGGTTCTCGGCGGCAGACGATCGCTGAGAAGCTCGATGGCTTGCTCTAATCGCTGGCGCCGCTTCCAGAAATCAGCCCAGAGGTCACCCTTCTCTTTTAGTCGCGCAGAGACTGTTTTTATGTTCAAAGTCTCGGGGCGCAGGCTAGGGCGCAATTCGCGGGGCAACAGGGGAGCGGAGACCGGCGCTTGAGGGAAAGCGCGTATGGAATACGCGGCAGCCAGCGGTCGGCCGTGGGCATTTTGCTGAACGTCAATCAACACACGGCCCGCTGGCCGCTTCGCAACGATGCGCTCGCTAGTGACCAGATTCGGGTACTCAGCAGTCACCGTTCGCGCGATAATCTCGCCGAAGGTACGCAACTGCTCGTACGTGTAAATCGGCTCGACCGGTAAATAGATGTGGATTCCCGTCGCGCCTGAAGTTTTCAGGAAGCTTACCAACCGCAATTCATCCAACTTTTCGTGAAGTGCTCTAGCGATGGTCACGACTACAGAGAATTCCGTACCATCCGAGGGATCTAAATCAAAAAAGAAATAGTCGGGATGATCGACATCGTCATAACGATTGGACCACGGGTTGTGATCGATGCAACCCAGACCCGTCAGGAAAAGCAGGGAACTACGGTCGTTGGCCGTAGCGTATTGAATTACCTCACCGCGATGTTCGGAATCCACCGGAACCGTCTTGAACCACTCCGGCAAGCCTTCGCGCACGTCCTTCTGAAAAAAAGCCTGTCCCTTGATTCCGTCGGGGTAGCGCCGCAAGACCAAAGCCCGATCGCGAAGAAAAGGCAGGATGAAATCCGCCATGCGGTAGTAGTAGGCCAGCAGATTCCGTTTGGTGTGGCCCGACTCGGGAAAATAGACTTTGTTCAGGTTGCTTAGCCGCAGCCGTTTGCCATCCAGTTCAATGGTGACGATTTCTGAGCGCCCTTTGAACAACTCGGCTTCGATCTGGGCTGTTGTGGTGAGCACGCGGCCGACGACTTCGGGTGCGCGAACTACGGCTGGGGCTGCGGCAGGTGCGGCAGTGGCAACCTCGTTTTCCCATTGGCAATCCGTGGGGCGCGCGTCCTCGCGAAGCGCGACGAAAACGGGATGGCGTAAGGAATGCTCCTGCGTCCATCCGCTGAATTTGACGCGGGCGACCAGGGTGGGAGAGACCCAGGACGGTTTTTCGTTGGTTTCGGGCACGGCGTCGAACGGGCAAGTGGGAGCTGCCAGTTCTTTCAACTTGCTAGTCAATTCCTTCAGCTTTTTCGCGTCAAATCCGGTGCCAACGTGCCCGATGAATCGAAGTTTTTTGCCTTGATACAGGCCCAACAGCAGTGAGCCAAAGGGAAGAGCGGAGGTGCGAGATTCGGTCCAGCCACTGACGACCGCGTCTACTGTCTTGGTAACCTTCAGCTTCACCCAGTACGGGCTTCGATCAGAAACATACGGGCTGTCGGCTCGCTTCGCGACGATCCCTTCCAAGCCATTTTGTTCCGCAAGCGCGAACAACTCTTTTCCGTGCTCTAACTGATGGTCGGAGTAGCGAAACTGCTCGGACGTGTGCAGCAAGCGTTGCAGGAGCTGCTTGCGATCGAGAAGTGGGGTTTCGCGAAGGTCGTATCCGTCGCAGTAGAGAAGATCGAAGACGAAGTAAACGACAGGAATCTGCGCGACCAAGTTTTCGTTGGGGGCGCGCACGTGCATGCGTTCCTGCAAGCGTTCGAAGTCGCTGTGACCTTGGGCATCCAAAGCGACGATCTCTCCGTCAAGAATAGCCTGGCGGGCGGCCAAAGCATCGGGAAGAGAGGACAGTTCGGGATAGCGCTTGGCGATGTCAACGCCGGTACGAGAGCGAAGGGTCAAAGCATCATTCTCGATTCTGGCTAGCGCGCGAAGACCGTCCCACTTAATCTCAAAGAGCCAGTTGGGATCGGAAAAGGGTCGATCGGCTAGCGTCGCTAGCATGGGTTCAATACGAGACGACATTGCGCCCTTTCGTGCGCCTTGCGACTCAGCCGGATGAATCGGGTTTGCCCGGCGTTTAGGTGGTAGCTCCTCCTTAATCTCTTCCAGCGTGCGTCCCGTAAGGGCGGAACCGTCGTGCTCGTCGATGTTCCAGGAGGAATCTTCGGCGCCGTCCTTGTGCTTGATCATCAACCACTCGTTGCCTTTTTCGCTCTGTTTCAGTTTCACCAAAACAAAGCTGCCCCGCAATTTCTCACCGTTCAAGCTGAACTTGATTTCTCCTTTTTCCAATTGCTTCAGCGCGTCGAGATTGCCCTCCACATGAAAAGTCCCGCGGTCCCATACCATTACCGTTCCCGCGCCATAATTGCCTTCAGGAATTTTCCCTTCGAAGTTGGCGTAGTCCAGCGGATGATCTTCCGTTTGCACCGCCAGCCGCTTGTCGGCGTGGCTCTGGGAAGGTCCCTTGGGCACGGCCCACGACTTCAGCGTCCCATCGATCGCCAGCCGGAAATCGTAGTGCAGCCGCGTTGCCCGGTGCTTCTGAACCACGAACGTGTCGCCATGCTCGGCCCGGGGACGGACTTCCAACTGTGGCAGTTTCGGCTTTGGCAGGCGTGTGCGTTTGGCGGCCGGGGAGGCCTTGTCCTGGACCTTACCGGCGGTAGGTTCGGGCTCGCCGGACGGCTCCGGCGTCCGGTCGAAGCGGCGCTTTCGCTGGTATTCTCCGAGCTTGGCCATGAAAGCATTCTATCGCAGACTCTTCCGGGGCCCCGGGTCCTCCTGGGCCGATGCAAACTAACATCAAGCTGACTAATAAACTACCTGCCCAGGATTGGTCTTGCTTCCTGCCGGGGCGGACGGCTAATCTTAAAAGCTCGGGCACAGCCCCAAGCCTGTTGTCGAAGGAGCGTCCACATGGCCACGACCGTTTGGAAAGGCCACCTCACTTTTGGCCTGATTTCGATGCCCGTTCGCATGTTTGCCGCCGCTCGCGGTGAACGAATCAGTTTCAACCAGCTTCACAAAGAGTGCCATTCGCGTCTCAAGCAGCCCCTGTTTTGTCCCGTTTGCAATCGCAACGTGGAACGGTCCGAGATTGTGAAGGGCTACGAATACGAAAAGGATCAGTACGTTCTGTTCAACGAAGAGGAGCTCGACAAGATCGAGCCTTCCTCGGCGCGCGTGATGGAGATCCTGGAGTTCGCGAAACTGGATGAGATGGATCCACTCTACTTCGATTCCTCCTATTACATCACGCCGGAGGATGCCGGGGTGAAGGCTTATCAACTGCTCATGAAGGCCATGGAAGAGTCCGGTTACGGAGCAATCGCAAAACTCACCATGCATCAGCGTGAACACATCGTGATTGTCCGACCAGGGACCAAGGGCATGACTCTACACACGATGTTCTATTCCAATGAGATTCGCGCGGCTGAATCCCTTCCGACCGATAAGATCGAAGTGAAAGAGCAGGAAAAGAAGCTCGCACGACAACTCATTGAAAGTCTTGCGGCTCCTTTCGAGCCACAAAAATATCGGGACGAGTATCAGGAGAATGTGCGGGCGATGATCGCCGCGAAGCTCAAAGGCCAGGAAGTGACCGAAGTCGCCCAGCCTCATATGGCTCCTGTGATTGATTTGATGGAAGCCCTCAAGAAGAGTCTCGCGGAAAAGCAAGCGCCAGCTGCGCCTGCGTCCTCCACGGCGCCGGTGCCGGTGGGCAAGAAGCCTCCAACTCGAGCCGTGCAACCGATCTCATCCGTGCAGAAAAGGGCAGGAAAGAAGATAGCCGGCTAATTTCCGATGGGCGCGACGGACAGATTCAGCCCAGAGGAGGTTCAGCGCATTCTGGGTCTGACCGGGAAGCAGCTGGACTATTGGGACCGCTTGCGCCTTGTTTCTCCCCGAAAAGAGCAAGGAGACCGCTTCTACAGTTTCCGCGATCTGATCAGCCTTCGCACCATAAAGCAATTGATTGACCAGGGAGTGCCTGCCAACCGTTTGCGGCGAGCCCTTGCCGCTCTTCGCGAAAAGCTTGCCCAGGTTCACATCCCTCTGTCTGAGCTTCGTATTCTCTCCGACGGTAAAGATGTTGTAGTAGAAAGCGAGGGCGCCCGTCTGGAACCGTTGTCGGGCCAATTTGTATTGAATTTTGAGACTCGCGAGCTTGGCGAAAAAGTGCGCGTCATGGTTGGGCCCAATGCCGATGACTGGCTAGCCACCGCGCTCGAATATGACGCCGAGGAAAATACTAGGGCGCAAGCAATCGAAGCGTACGATCATGCTTTGAGCATTGATCCACAGAAAGTCGATGCTTTGCTCAATTGCGGAACGCTTTGCTACGAAGAAGGGAACCTGAAAAAAGCAGCCGAATATTTCATGCGTGCTTTGCAAGTCGATCCCGAGAATGCTTTGGCCCATTTCAATTTAGGCAGCGTTCTTGAAGAGGTCGGCAGGCTCGAGGCGGCGCGACTGCATCTTCTCAACGCCGTGCGTCTCGATCCAAGCTATCCCGACGCACATTACAACCTCGCGTTTGTTTGCGAAAAGCTCGGCGCGCGCAACGAAGCGCAGCGACATTGGCAAGTCTACATCACGCTCGATCCCTCAAGCCCTTGGTGCGGATACGCGCGTCAGCGACTCGCGGGCACCAAAGCAAGAACCGCTGGCACTACCTAGTCCTCCATCGTTAAAATCACTCAGAGGCCGAATCACATGTGCAGGAATATCAAACCGCTTTTCAATTTTGATCCGCCCGTCACCCCCGAAGAGGTGCGCGCGGCCTCTCTCCAGTTCGTGCGAAAAATCACCGGGTTCAACAAGCCGGCGAAAGCGAATGAAGCTTCGTTCGTTGCTGCCATCGATGAGATCGCTCGAATCTCGGCACAACTCATTCATTCCCTCGAAACGACCGCACCACCGAAAAACCGGGAAGTAGAAGCCGCAAAGGCGAAGGCCCGGGGCGCAGTACGATTTGCAACTTGAGGTCGGAAAAGTTCAAAGAATACTCACGCTGCGGACTTGCTGAGGAAGCTGCAAAACTCTCTAACAAGACGGGTTGGCAATTCGCCAAGAATCTTCTTGGCGAGAAGGTCGTGGCCTGCGCCGTCGACGTCGAGGAGGGCGTGCGGGGCAGGGATCAGTTTCAAGGCGGATTTCATTTCCGGGATCGTTCCGAAAGGATCGCGTGTACCGTGGACGAAAAAAGCTGGCTTGCATAGCTTCGGGAGATGGGCAATGCGAAGCTGGGCAGGCTTTCGAGGAGGATGCAGCGGGTAAGAGAGAAGCAGCAAACCGTCGGCGAGCCCAAGATCTTCTGAAACGAGTATGGACGATTGCCGCCCGCCATAGGAATGGCCGCCGAGAAATATGGGCCCACGTTGTCTTTCTTTCATCAGTAAGACTGCCCGGCGTAGACCTTCGCGGTCCCGCGCTGCGCTGCCGGGCGAGGGTGGCCCGTGGGGACGCTCGAAGCGGAATGGCAAATCGAAACGAAGCACGGAGAAACCGGAGGCGGCGAGCGCCTCGGACATTTCGATCAATAGCTTCGACTGGCAGTTGGCCCCGGCACCGTGGGTGAGGACGATGGTCTTGCCGCTTGGCCGGGAAGGCAGATGCAAAAATCCTCGAATGGGAGGGTCGACCGCGAGATCATGAAAGGGCGTAGACATCCCGAGAAATGGTGGAGGCGGGGGGAGTCGAACCCCCGTCCGAAAAGCCCTACGACACGAAGCCTACATGCTTAGCTCAATTCCATTTGTTTCGCCCGCCACGCTCAGAATGAGCAAGAAACGCAGCCGGCTAGTCCGATGGTTCTCGCCCGAGCCTTACGGACCGAAAGGCTCAGGCCAGCTCACTGTGTGACGCCTCTGACCGGGCCCATGAGCAAAGCCCGGGGAAGCGTGCGCTTAATTAATTAAGCAGCAAGTGCCAAGTTGTTGTTGGCATTTCTAGTTTCCACCAAGTTACGGGCAGGTGGGTCCCGGCATGCCTTCGGGCCGCGACAGCTTCCGTCGAAACCGTGTCGCCCCCATTGACCCCTCTATTCTACCACCCGCCCCAAGCCGGGGTAGAGTTGTCTGTTCTCAATAGCCAGTCTTCAGGGAGAACTGCCCCTCTACACGCCTTGGCGCTTTTAGACTGAGATGATGATTGCAGCCCGCCGCTCCTCCTTGTTAAGCAACAATTGGGCACACCGCTACCGCTGACCCGTTGACTCCAAAGCACCTACCTCCCAAAATGGCAATACGGGGGATTTCGGGCGAAACACCCCCGAAAACCGGTATGGCACAAGAACCCAGCGGCGTGGAACAAGCTATCGTGCGAGCGCTTCGCGATAATCTCGAGCGCATCCAGCGCACCGCGGATGAGCTTCATCACGCCGTCAGCGACGTGGTTTCCGCGTGCGCCAGCAACAAGCCTACCAACGCGCTTCCATCGTTGCTCCGTGCGCAAACTTCCGCGGCCTCTCTTGCCGCTACACTGGAGGTACTTTCGAGATTCGTGACTGTATCGATGCAGACTGGCGCGCGGTCGGCGCTCGAAGTTCAAATCGCGGACTTGGTCGGCAAAGTTGCTCCCGAGCCGCCTCCGGCACCACAGCGCCCCATGCCTTCGCAGCCCGTGCCGAAGGCGGCCCATGCTCCTGTCGCACCGGTCGCTGAGGGGCCGGCCGTTGCCGAAATTGAGTTGCATGCCGAGCCGGAACCGCTCGAGCTGATGGAGCCCACCGCTGCGGCCCTGGCTTCCGAACCCGAATTCGAAGGGGAGTTTGACGTCAATCGCCTTTCCCCCGAAGAACAGGAATTACACCGCCGCGCAAATCGCGTCGCCAAAGTTTCGATGCAGGACATCAAGATGCTCCGGCCGGAGCAGGTGCGCCTAGGCCGCCAAAACAAAGACCTCTGCATCCGATTGAAAGACGACATTGAAAAAGCTCATCGAGAATACGACCGCCGTTTCAAACCCATCATGGACCATCCGATCGACTACTTTTATCGCTGGATGGTGGAAATCCTGGCCGAAGGGGACGCACACGCCCTCGGCGAATATCCGTACGCCACGCCTGCGCGCCATCATTAATCGAACGCCGGCTGCTCGCCTTTGTAGCGCTTCGCAAGATGCCGTATTATTCTGTGTTTCTATGTCACGATCTCTCGTCGCGTTGATACTCATTGTCGGCTTGTCATTTGGCGGCGCGTTCGACGCCTTTGCGCAATCGTCCAAGCACCATCGCAAATCGAAAAAGCCCAAGTCGCAGCCTTGCCGGACCGGCTGCAAGCCAGACACGTCGGCGCCCCAAGTCGCCGCCGATACGCCGGAAGACGAGGCCGCGCAAAAAGAACTTTCTGATCTCGCCCGCGCGCTCCACAACGCCACGCCGGGTGCCTACGACAGACTCTCGGCCTTCGCCGTCAAGAACACTACGAACATTTGGGGCTCGCGCGCCGGGCTCGCTCTTGGCTATGAAGACTATTCAAAGAATCGCGCAGCGCGGAGTCTCGGGTGGCTAATCAAGGCGCAGAACGACACGCTGCTCCGCGAGTACGCCCTGTACTGGACAGCGCAGGCGCAGCGTGCGCTGGGACGCAGCGCGGAGGCCTACAGAGTGCTGCAAACCATCCAGCGCGATTACCCCAATACCGCGATGCGCGAACAACTGCTAGAGGCCTTCGCACCCACCGCGGTCCAGCTCGGACACTCTCAGGAAGCCATCGACGCGCTCGACGCCTATTCCGCCACGGCATCAAAGCCCACGCTTCTTTACGAACGTGCCCACGCCTATCAGTCCGCGCATCAGCTTCCTCGCGCCGCTAAGGATTATCAAACAGTGTTCTACAAATTCCCTCTAGCCGATGAAGCAAAGCCCGCTGGTTCCGCTTTGTCGCAGCTGATGCACGCCTTGGGAAAAGAATACGTTTATCCTGGTGTGGAACTGCAGGAGCAGCGCGCCCAGGCTTTTTACGAGGCACACAAATGGAAGGAAGCACGCGCTGAATTCGAAAAGCTTCTCAGCATGCTCAAGGATCCCGCGAATCCCGCGCGCCAGCGCGCGCAGCTTCGCGTTGCGGAGTGCCGCGTTCAGTTGAAAGGTTCACCTTCCTTGATCGCCGCGGTGAAGCCCCCGGACCTCGAAGTGGATGCCGAGCGGCTTTACGCCTTGTCTCAGGCCTACCGCTCCGAGAAAAAGGAAGCGGAGATGTTTTTGGCGCTGAACACGCTGGCGCAGAACTATCCGGTGAGTAAATGGACCGAAGAAGGCCTGATGGCGGCAGGGAATTACCATTGGGTGGAACTCGAGCGCACGAAAGCGGTCATCAACTACCAGCGAGTCCTGGATACCTTTCCGAACGGAAAATACGCCTTCAACTGCGAATGGCGTATCGCCTGGCTTGCCTATCTAAATCGCCAGCCCGATGCCGATGACCGGCTCACTACGTTTCTACTGAAGTATCCCGTGTCGGCCAATTCCGTTGACGCCCTCTATTGGCTTGGCCGCAACGCGGAGCGCGGTGGAAACCCTGCGCGCGCGCGCAGCTATTACGGCAAAGCCATCGAGCGTTTCCCGCAAACGTATTTCGGCAATGCCGCGGCTGCCCGCCTCGCAAAGCTTGGTCCCGGCGAAGAAAGTCCCGCGGAGCTTCTGGAGAAAATCCCGCCGCCGCCTTCGCTGCGTCCTTTTGATGAGCCGATCCCGGTTGCCGCCGCGGACCGCTGGGCTCGTGCGCAGGCGCTCCGCGCCATCGCTTTTGATGCTTCCGCCGAACAGGAGCTTAAGAACGCATACTTTGCGACCTCTTCGCCGCGCTTCCTCCTGGAAGCCGCGCAGGCGGCTTTCGATCAAGGTCACTACGGTGCCGGCATGGCCTACGCCCGCATCGTCGTGCCGAATTTCGATTCCCGGAAGATCAGCGATCTGCCTGTCGCCGCATGGAAGGCGCTCTATCCGCTCCCCTACGAAGCCGCGTTGCGCCGCGAAGCCGCCAAGAACGATTTCGATCCCATGTTTGCCGCCGGCCTCATTCGCCAGGAATCTACGTTTCAGGCGGATGCCGTCTCGCACGCCAACGCCATCGGCTTGATGCAGGTTCTTCCGAAGACGGGAAAGCTCCTTGCCAAGCAGCTCAAAGTCCGCTACACGAAGAATAAACTTTTCGAGCCAGACTACAACATTGAACTTGGCATGGTTTACATTGCGAGCCTGGTGCGCCAGACGGGTGCGCTGGAATACGCGGCCGCTGCCTATAACGCCGGCGAAGACCGCATTGCCGCCTGGAAGGCCGAGCGCAACTACGATGAGATCCCGGAGCTCGTCGAGTCCATTCCGTTCACGGAAACCCGCGAATATGTGCAAGTCGTCTTGCGCAACACCGAAGTCTACCGGATGATTTATGGGCAACCGAGCGTGGCTACGCAGACCGCCACTGGCCACGCCCGTTGATGGATTGTCCGTATACCGTGATCTTTCCTTGCAAGGGCGCGGCGTGTGCGCCCCCAAGGATACGATTTCATCGTTCTGAGAAGGTGCAATGACCGCTCCCGACCTCTCGATGGCACAAATCTCCCGCCGCATGCTTTCGGCAAAGGCCGAGCAATTCACCGAATCCGTCATTCGAGAAATGACGCGCCTGGCCCTGAAGCACGGCGCCGTCAATTTGTCCCAGGGGTTTCCCGACTTTGCCGCGCCCCAGGAAATCAAGGAAGCGGCGCGCAAAGCCATCTCCGATGACATCAATCAGTACGCCATCACCTGGGGGGCGAAGCCGCTGCGCGAAGCCATTGTCGAAAAATTTGAGCGCACCCAGGGCGTCAAGTACGACCCTGAGCGCGAGGTCACCATCTGCTGTGGCTCGACCGAGGCGATGATGGCCGTCATGATGGCCATCATCAATCCGGGTGATGAGATCGTGGTCTTCGAGCCGTTCTATGAAAACTATGGGCCAGATGCGATTCTAAGCGGGGCAACGCCACACTTCGTCAAACTCCGGACACCGGATTGGTCCTTCGACGAAAAGGAACTCGCGGCCGCCTTTGGCCCGCACACCAAAGCGATCATTCTGAACACGCCGAATAATCCCACCGGCAAAGTGTTCACGCGAGCCGAGCTCGAGTTCATCCGCGACCTCTGCGTCCGCTGGAACGCCTACTGCATCACCGACGAAATCTACGAGCACATCCTCTACGACGCCGCCGAACACATCTCCATGGCGCGCATCGATGGCATGCGCGACCGTACCATCGTCATCAATGGCCTGTCGAAAACCTACAGCGTTACAGGATGGCGGGTCGGCTGGGTGCTGGCGCCGCCGGAACCGACGAAACCGATTCGCAAGGTGCATGATTTTCTGACCGTTGGCGCCGCCGCGCCGCTCCAGCAAGCCGGCGCGAGTGCCCTGCACTTTCCGCAGAGTTACTACGACAAACTCGCCGCAACTTACGCGGCCAAGCGCGAACGTCTGCTGAAGATTCTCACCGGCGTCGGCTTCACCGTGTTCAAGCCTCGCGGCGCGTACTACATCATGACGGACATCGCGCACTTCGCCGATCCCGACCCTGTTCATTTCAAGGCCGGCACAAAAGACGTTCGCTTCGCAAAGTTTCTCGTCGAAAAAATAGGCGTCGCTGTCGTCCCCGGCTCCAGCTTCTACAACAACGCGCAGGACGGCTCTTCCCAGGTGCGTTTCACGTTCTGCAAGAAAGAAGAAACCCTCGCCGCCGCCGAAGAGCGCTTGGCCAAGCTCCGCGCCTAGGCTGGCTCTTCTCGCATCAGGATTGCCGAGGACATCGTTTCAGCGAAGCGCGGAAACTCTGTGTTAGAATCCACCCGCGATGAGCACACTACCAGGGATATTGGATCTCATTCCCGCCGGCACACGATTGGATGCCACCGGCGACGGCGCCGCGTTCGACATCTCTGCAAGCGCCACGCGCACGTTTCTCTGTCGCCTCACCCTCACTGATCAGATTGAGCAGGAATCTCTCGATGTGTCGATCTGGGGTTCCTCCGATGGAGAGACCTGGAAGAAGAAGCCGCTCCTCAAGCTGCCACAGCAGTTCTACCGCGGCACGACGAAGATGATCCTCGACCTCTCTCTGCGCCCGGAGACCAAATTCATTCGCGCTCGCTGGGAATTGAACCGCTGGGGCAGAGTAGCGCCGACATGCATGTTCGTCGCCGGCTTGGAGCTCGCGGAAATCCCGCCAATGTCCCGCGAGACCCCCACAGCCCGAAGAGCCCTTGCAGCCAAGTAATTCCGCAATAGGGAACGCTGAAAATGTTCAGAGGAATCCGCCCGTGCCATTTTCAGGATTGATTTTTCGCTTCTAAATTCTATATAAATTACGCAGTTTCAAGCATTCCAGGGTTTTAGGGGTAGGAGACTGACGGTCGGTTGCCCTGTGGTGGTTAGCCTCCTACCCCGCGAGTGGTCTTGCTCGTATAGACGAGGTGAGCCCCCAAATAGTTTCCTGACTCCGTCAAAATAATTCGTCTAATTTGTGGCCCTTCCAGGTCCTATTCACCCACGGGCACGGTATCCAGATACCGCGCCACCGCCGCCTTCCACTGAAACTCTTCAGAGATTGCTGCCTGTAGCGATTGCGCCGCGGCCGGTTCACCATGGGTCAAGTACGTTTGCTTCGGGGGCGATGGCAGCGCCGCCAGCCATCGCAACAACTCACTCTTTCCAGCGTGGGCGGAAAACTGCCCCATCTCCACAATCTCCGCGCACACTGGCACATCCTGGCCGTAGAGTCTTAGCGACTTCGCGCCCTCCTGCAGGGCCCTCCCGCGCGTGCCCTCGGCCTGGAACCCAGCCAGAATTACCGCGTTGCGCGCATCCGGCAGCCGCTGCACGAGGTGATGCAACACGCGTCCGCCGCTCACCATCCCGCTCGCCGAAATGATGATGCAGGGTGTTTTGATGTTATTGATAGCTTTCGATTCTTCGACCGACCGGGTCAGATGAAATTCATGCACGCTCAAAGGATCGCCTTTTCCGCCGCTGCCTTCTTCCCGCGCATATTCCAGGTCGTGATCCTCTTTATGCTTCAAATACAAATCCGTAGCGCTCAGTGCCATCGGGCTGTCCACGTAGACGGGCAAACGCGGAATCCGCTGCTGGTCCTCCAGTTGCCGCAGGTAATACATGAAGGTTTGCGTCCGACCGATCGCAAACGCCGGGATCACGATGGACCCGCCGCGCTTCACCACGCGATTCACGGATTCCCGCCAGCAGCTCCGCGGCATCGCCTTCTGGATGCTCACGGTCGCCGTACGTTGATTCACATACCAGGACGTCCGCCTTCGACGGCGGTGTGCTGGGGTCATTCAATATGGGTTGATCGTATCTCCCGATATCGCCGGAAAACACAATGGTTGTCTTTCCGCCGACTTCGGCAATCGTTAATTCCAGGCTGGAAGAGCCGAGAATGTGCCCCGCGTCATAAGACGCCACGTGAAACTCCGGACTGATAGCGAAACCGCCGCTGCGTGGCATGCTCTTGAACAGCTTCAGGGCCGGATCAACATCTTCCGGCGTGTAGAGCGGCCGCGGGTTGGCGTGATGGCTGTCCTTATGAATCTGCGCGTGCAGAGTGTCTTCTTGCTGCAAATGAGCGGAGTCCTTCAGTAGGATAGTCGTGAGTTCGATCGTTGCAGGATTTGCAAAGATCGAGCCGCGATAGCCCGATTTCGCCAGCACCGGCAGCCAGCCGGTGTGGTCCAGGTGCGCGTGTGTAAGCACGAGATAGTCAATCGTCTTCGGATCGACATTCAGCGGCTTATAATTCCGGTCCTGCAATTCCTGTGAGCCTTGGAAAATTCCGCAGTCCACCAATAGCCGCTTGCCCGCCGCTTCGACCAGATACCTCGAACCCGTAACGCATCCTGCCGCGCCAAGAAATGTCAATTTTGCCATAGGCCTGCCATTCTACCGAATTCACGCCAGAGAGACACCTCAGCGCCTGGGTGCTCCCACAAAAGAAAAACGGGGCGCATCGGTAGACTCGCCCCGCTTCCTGATCTGACTTATGACTTACAACTTGGAACTGAAAACTTGATTCAATCCGCCGCGTTGGTCTGCTTCTTCGCGACAATCGATTCGATGTTCAGCCCCAGCCCCTTCGCCACGCCTGTCCCATATGCCGGATCAGCCTTGTAGAAGTGCAGGATTTGCAGTTCTTGAATGCGTTTTGGCACGCCATTGCCCAAGCTGGCGACGATATTGTCAATCAGCCGCTGCTTCGCGTCTGCGGACAGCAGCCTGAACAAGTTCCCTGGCTGAGTGTAGTAGTCGCCGTCGGTGCGGTGATCGTGGCGTGCGACGGTTCCGCTGACGGCACGCGGCCGTTCGACGTACGAATGGTCCTGCGTCGGGCCCCCGAAGCTGTTCGGCTCATAGTTCACCTCCGAACCACCGTTTCCGTCGAAGCGCATCGCGCCGTCTTTGTTGTAGGTATGATACGGGCACTGCGGTTTGTTTACCGGCAGGGAATCGTAGTTGGCGCCCAGCCGGTAGCGGTGCGCGTCGGGATAGGAGATCAAGCGTCCCTGCAGCATTTTGTCAGGCGAAAACCCCATACCCGACACGACGTTGCGCGGTTCGAACGCCGCCTGCTCCACTTCCGCAAAATAATTTTCCGGATTACGGTTCAATTCCAGCTCGCCGACTTCCACGAGAGGATAGTCCTTGTGCGGCCACACCTTCGTAAGGTCGAACGGGTTAATATGATACGTCTCCGCGTCCTTTTCCGGCATGATCTGCACGCACACGCGCCATTTCGGGAACTTGCCTTTTTTGATGGCGTGGAAAAGGTCGCGCTGCGAATAGTCCGGATCGCTTCCTTCCAACGCGCCCGCCTGCTCGCGGAAGAAATTCTTGATCCCTTGCTTGGTCTTGAAGTGCCATTTCACGTAGAAGAGCTCGTTCTTCGCGTTGATCAGGCTGAACGTGTGGCTGCTGTATCCGTTCATGTGCCGGTAGCCGTCCGGAGTCCCGCGGTCGGAGAAGAGAATCGTCACTTGGTGCAGCGATTCCGGCGACAGCGACCAGAAGTCCCACATCATTGTCGGCGATTTCAGGTTGGTCTCCGGGTCGCGCTTCTGTGTGTGGATGAAATCGCCAAACTTCAGCGGATCGCGAATGAAGAAGACGGGGGTGTTATTTCCAACCATATCCCAGTTGCCTTCTTCGGTGTAAAACTTCAGCGCAAAACCGCGCGGATCGCGCGCCGTGTCCGCCGAACCCTTTTCGCCGCCCACGGTCGAAAACCGAATAAACGTCGGCGTCTTCTTGCCAACAGTACTGAACGGCTTCGCTGTCGTGTATTTGGTGATCTCGGCGCCGGTGCACACGAAATGCCCATATGCGCCCGAGCCTTTGGCGTGCACCACGCGCTCTGGAATTCTTTCCCGGTTGAAGTGCGCCATCTTTTCGAAGAGCAGAAAGTCTTCGAACACCACCGGCCCGCGCGGCCCCACCGTCAGCGAATTCTGATTGTCGCCAACGGGACGGCCTGCGTCCGTCGTCATGATTTTCTTTTTTTCTTCCGCCATGGATCCTCCTCAGTTCGATGGCAGTGGCCCCGCGAAGCGAGCTCCCTGCCATCGCATCTCAAATCCTAGAAGGCTGCGACCTATACTTCCAATATATACTTCGGATACGATGGATAGGCATAGCCTATGGAACTTCACCAGCTTCGTTACTTCTGTGCGGTGGCCGAAACCGGCTCGTTCAGCCGCGCCGCGGAACAATCGCACGTTTCCCAGCCTTCCCTTTCCCAGCAGATCCTCAAGCTGGAAGACGAGCTCGGCGCGCGCCTCTTCGACCGCCTCGGCCGTTCCGTTCGCCTTACCGAGCTTGGCAAGACCTTTCTCCCGCGTGCCCGCGCTGTCCTTCGCGAACTGGAAGCCGCCAAAGACGACGTCGTCGAAGGCAAAGAGTTCATCGGCGGTCCCATCACCGTGGGCGTTATTCCCACTGTCGCCCCCTATTTCCTTCCTCCGCGCCTTACTGCCTTCTCGCGCAAATTTCCCCAGGTTCGGCTCACCATCGTCGAAGAAATTACTCCTGTCCTTCTCGACCGTCTGCGATCCGGCACCATCGACGTCGCCATCCTGGCGCTTCCCATTCGCGGCCACGAATTCGATGCTTTTCCTCTATTGACCGAGCGTCTCTTCGCCGCGCTCCCCAAAAAGCACAAACTCACTTCACGCCGGTCTCTTTCTCTCAAAGACCTTCGTGCCGAACCTTTCTTGCTCCTGCGCGACGGCCACTGTTTCCGCGATACTGCCGTCGCGGCCTGCGACCGCGCGCGCCTCCATCCGCAGATCGTTTTTGAAAGCGGCCAGTTTAGCAGTCTTCTCAGCATGGTCGGCGCCGGCATGGGCGTTTCCATCGTTCCCGAAATGGCCATCGAGAAAAAATCTCCATGCCGCTACATCCGCATCGCCGATGACCAGGCCGTTCGCACCATCGGCGCCGTTATCCTTCGCGGCCGTTCTCTCACCCGTGCACACAACGCTTTTCTCGCTCACCTTCACGCGTCTTCTCCGGGCATACCCTCCTAAGGCGCGGCGTTTCTTGCGTTCTTGACCAGAAGTTCAGTGGGAGATGGACGCAGCCATTCCCCTGAGGTAAAATCGCTTAAGTCGTTCACCCCGGTGGGGCCGTGGCGCAGTTGGGAGCGCGCCTCGATGGCATCGAGGAGGTCGTGGGTTCGAATCCCATCGGCTCCACCAATCTTGACTTCTGCACCTATTCTCGCAAAGCGAGCCTTGATCAGTGTCTTGCTAGTTCTGGGACTTCTCTACGCCGGCGACTTTCTCTACTTCCGTGTCCGCATGCTTCACCCAGCTCCTGCCCACCCACTCGAATCCCTGAAAACTCTGCGTGTTCTCGCCATCCCGGAAAAGAACGGCAAGACAGAATATGAAGTGGACGCCCAGAATCCCGAGCAGACCATTACCTGCGTCCACTCGCTCTTCCCGCACAGCGTTTATTCGCCCTGCTGGTACGTCAAGCCGAGGATCAACCAGCCGATCCCTATGTGATCGGCCCAGCGTCAATCATTCCCATTCAGCGAGTGGGAGGTTGAAATATATTCACTTTTTTTCGGGAAACTTTGGAGGGATTTCCGCATACCCCGGCGCAGCCTGCTTCAAATTCACATCCACTTGAGCGCTGGCATCTCCGATACTCCAGCGAATTCCACCGGCGAGTGAATTCAGGAAAAACTCATTCTTCCAATTCTCCGGCCGGTCGCCCATCGCGGTAAAGAACACACGGCCTTTCCCGTGCATCCGCGCCCACATCACCGGATACGGCGCGCGCTGGTAGCACTCTCCCTTCATGCCATGCGTGTCCAACGTGAGGATCACGTGGAGATCGGGCATAAAATCCTTCAACGAGTACCACTCTTCGTTAAAACTCACCGGCGAAGTCACGCCTTCCAGCCCAGGAAATTTCGGATCGTTGACGATCACGTTTCCGTCCTGCAGCCGCGGCTCACGTCCGTGTATGATGAACTCACCGCCGAGCATCTTCAGGTAAGGATCTTGCTGCTCTCCATGCGCGATATATCGATTCGCCAGATCAGGGGTGTCCGGCGGCGTATGAAACGTGTCGCTCGCCGCGTGCACGCCCACGAATCCCATTCCATTCCTTACCGCGTCCAGCAGGGCCTGTTTGCCACCCGGTGACATCGCTGGCTTGCCGTCCGTTCCCAAAGTCGTGAGATCGCCCGTCGTGAAAAACACCATGCCCCCGTAGGAGTGAAACTCTTTCGAATCGAAAATGCGCCCGTCCTTCGTCACGCCGACTTTGAATCCATGCTTGTTCCCCATCTCGGTCACGGCGTCGTCCATGATGCTCGGTTTCCCGTCCACTCTTTTCACCACCGCATGTTCGAATCCTGACGATTTGGTGAACACCAACACCGACTTATTCGACGCCCCCAGCAGCGGGCTCGAAAGCGCCAGTCCCGCGCCCGTCAAGGTTGCCGTGCGAAGGAACTCTCTCCGGCTTGAAAACTCGTTCATGAAATCCTCCTCAAGAATGCCCCTCAGGATGCTCGCAACCGGGAAAACTTGCAAACACCCGGTCCGGCGTCCATCCCAGTTCTCTCATTCCCATTTCCGACGAATAGTATGCTCCGCTGATCCACCCCTTCAAGTTTTCGAAGTCTTTGTGCAAGCCACGATTTTCTCTTCCAGCGCTGTCTGATGAATCTTCTTTCGCCGAATGCGCCGACGCATCTGTCAGAAGCATGTTTTGCTGGCTGGCATCCAGGGAAGGAAATCTTTTTCCGAATCGCTTCTGCGACCCAGCTTCGAACGCCGCGAGGGCTTCCGCAAGTCTCTGCTTATGCTCGGCAGTATCCACGTTCAACAGCAGATCGATAAACCGGTTCACCTGCGCCTTCGTCGAACCCGGCACAATTCTCTCAGCCAGCGCTGACAAAGTTTCATCTTGCTGCGCGTTCAGAATCAGCGGCCTCCAATCCGCAGCCGCCAAGTTCTCCGCTTCGTCGAGAACCGCCGCGTTTCTGAAAAGCTCATGAATCGGATGCGAAGCCGCCACCAGTGGCCATGCCGTTCCAGCGCCCGCTGCCGCGAGCAGCCGCCGCACCATCTCCCGCCGCGTGAGCTGCCCACCGATCCCGGCCGCTTCGTTGATCACCGGTAATATGCTCTTCATTCCCACTGCAATTTCCCCAGCCTTCCGATTTCGCGCCGATGGTATCACCCACCAACAATCGTTCACAAGAACAACACGCATCCTTTTCTCTTCCTCGATTGACCTGCCATCGCGCAGTTGCTAGCATTCGCTCCGGATTTTCATCCAATGCCTCAACAGAAGAACCATTCTTATGATGTCATCGTCGTCGGCTCCGGCGCTTCCGGAGGGTGGGCGTGCAAGCGCCTCGCGGAAGCCGGCCTGAAGGTCGCGCTGCTGGAAGCCGGCCGCCCGCAGTCCGACAGGAATTTCACCGAACACAAGCCCGCGTTCGAACTCAAGTACCGCAACCGCGTGCCTGAAATCGTCCGCAAGACGCGCCCTATCCAAGTCAAATTCGGCGTTTGCAACGAATACACTTACAGCTGGTTCGTCAACGATCTCGAAGAGCCATACACAACGCCTGCCGACAAGCCCTTCAACTGGATGGGCCGCCTGCGCATGACGGGCGGCCGAACCAACGTTTGGGGCCGCGTCAGCCTGCGCTTCAGCGATTGGGATTTCAAGGCCGCCTCCCTCGACGGCTACGGAGAAAACTGGCCGCTCGGCTACAGAGACATCGAGCCATACTACGATCTCGTCGAAAAATACGTCGGCATCACCGGCTCCGCCGAAGGCCTCGAGCATCTCCCCGACGGCCAATTCCAGCCGCCCGTTCCGCTCACTTGTCAGGAAACTCTCTTCCGCAATCGCGTCAAGGAAAAGCTCGGCCGCACCGTCATGCCCGCGCGCTCCGCCAATCTCACCAAGTCCATCAACGGCCGCGGCCCATGCCATTTCTGCGGACCTTGCGAGCGCGGATGCATGACGCACTCCTATTTTAACTCCGCCTTCACCACCGTCGCCGACGCCCTCAACACCGGAAACTGCAGGCTTATTTCGAATGCCATGGTCTACAAAGTTCTCATGGACCCTGACCGCAACCGCGCCCGCGGCATTCTCTACATCGACCGCAACACGCGCCAGGCACGCGAAATCTACGCCCGCATCGTCATTCTCTGCGCGCAAACTCAGGAATCGGTCCGCGTCCTGCTCAATTCCGCCACGCCGCAGCATTCGAATGGCCTCGCCAATTCCAGCGGTGTCCTCGGCCATTACCTCACTGCGCACGTCCGCAGTGGCGGAGGCAGCGGCGAATTTCCAGCATTTGGCGCAAGACCTTCTCTCGGCGGGCCCATTAAGCCGCTCGGCATCTATATCGCGCGTTTCCGCAACTTGCAGAACGCTCCGCCCTACAAGAAATTCCTGCGCGGCTTTGGCTACGAGGGCGAGTCATCGACGGAATTCAACTGGAAGGCGCCCGGCTTCGGCGAAGCCTATAAAAAAGCTCTTCTCGAGCCCCGCACCAGCATCGGCATCACCGGCTTCGGCGAAGTCCTCCCGCGCTGGGACAATTTCGTCGAACTCGACCCCAGCGTCAAAGATATTTACGGCATTCCCGTCCTGAAAATCCACATGTCCGACGGCGAAAACGAACGCGCCATGATCCAGGACATGGGCGACTCCGCCGGAGAAATGCTGGAAGCCGCCGGGGCAAAAAATATTCGCACCTACGCCCATCCTTCCGCTCCACGCTGGGCGCTCCACGAAGCCGGCATCGCCCCCATGGGCGCCGATCCGAATAAATCCGTCCTCAATCAATTCCAGCAGACCCACGACATCAAGAATCTTTTCGTCATGGATGCCTCCGGCTTCACCTCGAATCCCTGCCAGAATCCCACTCTCACCATCATGGCTCTCTGCGTGCGCTCCTGTGATTACCTCATGTCCGAGCTGAAGCGCAACGCCATCTGATTTCCCACGGTACGCGCACTCCTCGGAACCGGACACACTTTCTTCTGCCCGCCCTTGCGGCGGGTAATTTCCTGCAATGACTCCGATTTTCAATTATTGTTTGCCGCGATTCCGGCGCTAGTTCGATTGACCTTCAACCAACACGCGCGGCGCGCCATGCAAAACAGGGTTATCCCGACTGCCTCTGGTGGTCCTTTTCCGCTCCATCCAGCCAGCGCTCCAGCACCGCTTGTGAAGCTGGTTCGACCTGCTGGAACCTCACGCCTGCGCCCATATTCGGCTGCGAGTAAATGATCTCTGACTTGGCTTCGAAGAACGAATCCCCCGCCGCGATTTTCACGAGCACCGACGTTCCCTTGGGGAACGGGTTCATCATGTCCAAATAGCAGCCGTGCAGGCTCAGTTCGCTCACGCGCGATACGATCCGCACATCCGCTCTCACTTCGATCAGCTCCGCGCTCGCAATGAACGAGTATCTAGGCGAACGTCTCTTCTCTAAGTATCCGATATCGGCCTCCGGCGGACTTCCCCGTACCACAATGATACCTCTGATTGACTGAATTTCGTCATCACTGGGTCTTAACCACTTTGGAACGTTCGGCCTTTTGCCTTATCTGGCGCATCGGCACTTGCCAGAATTCCAGTTTCGTCTGTCTTGCGCCTTCCACAAATCGAAGCCCTCCTCGGCGTCCGTCGATGGGGTCTCTCCCAATTCGTTCACGCAACCCCTCGACAGGTCTTCGATTCCGCCACGTCCCCTGGTCACCTCCGCTGCTTGCCGACCCGCCCAGGGCCTTGCCACGGCCGCCTTCCGCAATGGTTTGAAGAAGTGATATCCTTCCGTCACCATTTTTCATCTAGCGGATTTCAGCTTCTCGGGAACCATCTCTTGGCACCATCAGATGCTGCGATCCTCGCCCACAAGTCAATCACGAAGAGGAGGACATGCCCATGTTTCGCAAGCTCATCAACACCACTGACGATCCGGCCCTCACTATCCTTCGCCTGGTCCTTGGCGTGGTGTTCTTCGCGCACGGTGCGCAAAAAGCGCTCGGCTGGTTTGGCGGCTACGGATTCTCCGGCACCATGGCCTTCTTCACCCAACAGGCGCACATCCCCGTCGCGTTCGCATTTCTGGCCATCTGCGCCGAATTCTTCGGCGGCATCGGCCTGATTCTCGGCCTTCTCAGTCGCCTCGCCGCTTTTGGCATTGCTTGCAATATGGTGGTGGCCGTAGCCATGGTCCATTGGCACTTCGGCTTTTTCGCAAACTGGTTCGGCAATCAAAAGGGCGAAGGCATCGAGTACCACCTTCTTGCGCTCGCCATCGCCCTGGCCATCATGATCAAGGGCTCTGGCGCGCTTTCCGTCGATCGCGCGCTCTCAAAATCTTGAGCGCAAGTACCCTCCGTGGCCTTCGCCGCACCTCGGTCAGTGCGCCGCAGTCGCGCCGCTGCCTAGGAACGCCACCACCGCCGCGAGAAACTCTTCCGTCTTTTCAATCGCCGGTAGGTGCCCGCACTTCTCAAAGCTGACCAGCTTCGCCCCGGCGATTCCCGCGGCGTAGCGTTCTCCGGCTGCGATCGGCAACAATTTATCTTGTTTTCCCCACGCCACCAGCGTCGGCACTTTGATACTCCCCAGCCGGTTGTCCAATCTTTCCGTCCCGAGAGCTGGATTCCCCAGCAAGCTCCGCACCGTGTAGCCGTCGTGCTCCGCTAGCTTGTCCGTGAAAATCTTCCGCAGTGCGTCTTCATTCAACCAGCTCGTATCGTAGAACACCGCCTCCATCAATCCACGCATCGCCGCCAGCGAACTCGGATTCAAATCAGGGATCGGCTTGTCCTGCTTCAGTCCTGCCGCATCTACAAGCACCAGTTTTTCCACCGGTATCAAGCGCGCGCCGTCGCCTAACTCTGCCACGTAGAGCCCGGCGATCCAGCCCCCCAGCGATTCGCCCACCAGGCTCGCCTTTTCCACTTTCAATTGCCGCAGAAACTCATTCAGAAAATCCACATACGTTTGAAGGCTGTAATCCAGCAGCGGCTTGTCCGATCGCCCGAACCCGATCTGGTCGGGAGCCAGCAATCGGTATTTCTGCGCCATCGGCTCCAGCACCGGCAGCCAGTCTTCCTTGCGGCTCCCCAATCCGTGCAGCAGCACCACCACCGGCCCCGAGCCCATGTCAAAATAATGGATCGATTGTCCGAACACCGCGATCGTTTTGTCTGTCGGCTGCCCCTGTCCAAATGCCGGAACCACAACCATCGCTAACAGTAGGATGAGCCCGAATTTCATTTTTCCGCGCATGATCCCTCCCGTCCTTGCCGGCTCTCTTTATCACAGGGCAGCTCCGAATTCCATTCTTGCCCTTCGCTACCGGCTCTGCCCTTTTTACGCGATTTTTACTTGCCCCGGCCGCACCTTCACTTTATAGTCCTCCCACTCGCGGTCGTTTCCTATTCGAGGCGTGGAAGTCTGTCGCAACTGTTCCGATCGTCCCGTCGGACAACACTAACGAATAGCACTGGAGGTTTACATGCGACTTGCGGTTTTGGCTGCACTTCTGTTCAGCGCTGTGCCTGCACCTGTCTATGCCCAAACAATGGAGCCCGATCAGGTCCCGGTCAGCTTTACGCTCACCAAGATTCCTCATACCTACAACGCCAAGACGATTGCTGACGGTGGTGTCATGGGAGGCCGCTCGAACGGCAGTCTTCTTGGCATCGACTCGGTTGTCAACTGGAGCAGTTATTTCTACCTCTTCGGACTCGATTTGAATGGCTTCCCGCAGTTCACCTGGCAATACACCATGGTCGGCCGAGCTCCTTTCGGCATCGGTGAATCCGAAGGGAGTGCGAAAACCACGGAGATCAGAGCTCCCGTTGTCCCCGTCAGTCTTGACCTGCGGAACTTCGACGGCTCACCGCGTTTTGTCGGCGGTAAACGTCTCTTCTCCGACGGCACCCAATACGTCAATCCAGTCCTGAACTCCCCAGTTTTCTCCATCACATCTTACGGTTCCAGCGCGAGTCCCACGCAGTACACTGACGCGGTGCAGCGGGCAGAGTTCTTCAACAAAGCTGCCAGCGAGTGGCACACCTTGCTGCGCCCGCGCGTTGCCACGCCGCGAACTATGGTGCTCATCCGCGGCACGTATCGCTTCGCCCTTAACGCTGACGGCTCGTGCTGTGCCTTTGTCTTGATCGATGCCAACACCTTCGTGAACGCCTTATTCCCTCCGACGTTTTCGGGGACGGACACTACTACGATTGTTGGCGCCGCGGAAACCTCGGGAGAGATTCGCACCCGCGATATTTCCACCTTCCTCTTTCCCAACGCCTATCTCTATGTCGGTAACCCTAACAACTGCTGCATCCTCGGTTTCCACAGCTACGACATCGAGCAAGGCGACCCCACCAACGGTTTCCAGGAGAAGCGTTATGTCTTGAACTATTCCAGCTGGATCTCTCCCGGCATCTTTTCGGATCCGACCGTCGGCGATGTCACCGCGCTCAGCCACGAGTTGTCTGAGACCTTCAACGATCCCTTTGGGAGCAACGCCACTCCCTGGTGGCTCTCTCCCAACGGCAACTGCCAGAACAACCTGGAAGATGGCGACGTGATTGAGGGCCTTCCCAACGGCGTGTTCCCCATCGTGCTGAACGGGTTCACTTATCACCCTCAAAATGAGGCGCTCCTGCAGTGGTTCGCGGGCGTGACGCCCTCTACGGCCATCAGCGGCGCTTACAGCTATCCCGACACAAACGTTCTGACTTCGGCGAACGTTTCGCAAAACTTCGCCTGCACGCCTCCGCTGCCCTAGCTGTCTCCCGGCCCGCTCACGTCGGCGATATTCCGCCGGCAACGCGCGCCGCCTCATTACTGACGCTCGATCATTGTTGCAGGGGTGAGCTTCGGCTCAGCCCTGCGCGCTTTCGCAGGCCTGCGCCGCGGGACTCTTCGAGACTCTTGGCGTACTCTCTGGTTCGGACACGGGCACGACGTCAAACGCGTGCGCATCCCGGCCGAATGCCTAAGGGCGTTCTCTGTGAACTCCGTGTTAAGCATCTTTCAGCCGGGCACGGTGATTAGCAGAACGTACCGTCAAAGCAATTGACAAGCGGGGCGCCGTTTGTTTACATCACTCAAGTCATGGCGCGAATTCTCACGTTGCGAGTCGCACTTTCCTGCACATTGTTCCTCGCCTCTATTTGCGCCCTTGCCGGCCCCAAGGACAAAGAGCCCGCGCCCCGCTTTAACGCCACCACCACCACCGGCGAGAAATTCACCAACGACTCCATCAAAGGCAAGGTCGTACTCCTCGAATTCTGGACCACCTGGTGCGGCTTCTGCGCTGACGAAGCCGCCTTCGTCGACAAGATCGGCCGCGAGCTTGCCGGCAAAGGACTGATCCTTCTCGCCATCGACGTGGGCGAATCCAAGAAAACCGTCAAAAAGTATCTCGAACAGCATCCACGCAGTTGCAAGCTCGTCATGATGGAAGACACCAATCTCGCCGCCATGTACCAGGCCAACGTCTATCCCATCTATGTCTTGATCGATCGCGACGGCAATATCGCCGGAACCCAGCGCGGCGCCGGCGGCGAAGAAGCCCTCCGCAGGCTCATCGCCCGCGCCGGCCTCGAATCCGAATCCGACGCCGATTCCGACGCAAACTGACCCAGGTTTGTTGTAGTGGCGGGTCTTCAGACCGCGTCTTTCCTGCCTTTGCCTGCCGTAGGGGCGGGGCTTGCCCGGCCCGCTCCCGAATTTGGTTTTGCGCGGACCGTGTACGCCAGGTGTTGCTGCCGTTTAGGCGCCTTGGGCGCGCGCCATTTCGCCCGCAGCGTGCTCCTTTTCGCCTAGACGCTCCAAACTGGACCGCCCTATGCCCCCATCAAGAACAGAGTCAGCATCCACCAACACTTGCTCAGCGTGCATTTCACCTCTCCCCAGATCAGTCTTAGCTGCTCCTGACCTCTGGTCACCAAGCGTCTCCCAGGCCGGCGGATTGTGTGCCACCCTGAGGCTGACAATGAGCTTGATGACGAAGACTGCAGCAGCGATGCCTACGACCGACAAAAGCAAATAGAAGGGCAACCACATATTGTCTCCTTCACCCACGACCAGCTCTTTAATGCTCTTTAATAAGAATTATTTAACTTGGAGGCGGTTAGCCACTTGGCTAACTGCCTGGAGCCCGAAGTGGCCCCCGCCTTCAAAGCAAAGCAACTATGCTGCCACGTTAGACCTCTGCCGCTAAGAGCCTGAGCTATTGCAACTTAGCCCGGCCGTTCCAATTTGCCATCCGGTGAACCACCGGTACTAGTTCTTGCAAAGTTTACGTGAAAAGACACTTTTTGTCGCACTTGCGAGTTCGTGTAACGAAGACCGTTCTGCTATTTCCGCCGAAGTCCTGTTCGTCGATCCCACTTTGTTATCACTCCAACCATCGCGCGTGGCACAGGCATTCCTGGCTGTGCGGTCTTGCCTGGATTACTTCCGCCTCTTCACTCTCCGTGTCCTCTGTGCTCTCCACGAACTCTGCATAAGGCATTTTCCGCCAAACCTTGGCGCCGCCATGGGCCAACGTCGGACTACTTTGTATCGATGAAGTCGGGTATTTATCCTATGACGACAAGGCCGCCGACATCCTCTTTGAAGTCATCAACCGCCGTTATGAACGTAAATCTCTGATCGTGACCACCAACCGCGTCTTCAAGGAATGGAACGAAGTCTTTCCCAATGCCACGTGCATCGCCACCATGCTGGATCGTCTGTTGCATCACGCCGATGTCACGGTTATCGAAGGCGACAGCTACCGGGTTCGGGAAAGCGAACAGGAAGCGGCGGCACGCCGGAGGAAAAAATGAAACATATTCTGACCGATTCCCCCACTCCCTACGTCGGCAAAGTCCTCTCCCTGTATCTGGAGCTGCCGGAAACACCGTTGCGAACTAACCTATACGATCAAAAATGCGCCGCCGGGCTCCAACTCCGGAGCGTCCCTCTGGATTTGATTGAAGCGGCTTTCCTGCTGGGTTCTCTGCGGAGGTTGTTGCGGCCGCCCGGGGCGCTACCCTTGTCCCCGATCCGCTCTCTGGCCTACTTCCAACCGGTCATCGACGAGCTACTGGCCTGCCCGCTCTCGGACAACTACGTGGGATATCTGCGAGCAAAGATGAAACCCTTCGCCGGAAAGAAAATTACTGACTCGAGGGAAAAGGCCTCAGCCTGCCGAGTTGAAAAACTGCGAATTTAGATGATCGATAACACGACTGGTTCCGGTGCGAGAATTGTGGAACTCCGCTGCAAGTCCCTCCGCTTTTTGGTCGTGTGCTCTTATGGGCAAGCACCATGTTGCTTGCGGCTGTGATATGGGTCCTTGCCTACATCGGGATGCGCTACCTGGGCATGGTTTTTCCCGGCCTTGAACTGCATATCTCCTTGGCCGTAATGACGGGAATCGTTCTGGGGTCGTATGGTTGGCTTGCTCGTCGACTCTGGAAGACAAAACTTGTGAACCCGCGTCCTTGCGACCCGTGCAATCACGACATGGATTGGGGGAGGCATGACCTCGGGCGAAATCGACACAACTTCTTGGTAGATTCTCCCGGGTGGAGGGTGGAAGCTTGAAGCTATCCCGTATCTTTTAGGGTAAAGGTGATGTGCGGTGAGCCGCCGGATGGCTGAACCGATGCTATGCTCCGTTGTGATCCGGAAACCCAACCACGGAGGTCACACCATGAAACTGCTGGCGGCAATTGGCGTTCTATTATTCGTTTCGTTGCCCGTTCACGCACAAGCGGCAAAGCCTTGTGAAGAGCTGAAGGATGAAATCACGAAGAAACTCGACGCAAAAGGCGTAAAGGGCTACACCCTGGATATCGTCGCGAAGGACAAGGACGCGGAAGGCAAAATCGTGGGGACTTGCGAAGGCGGCACCAAGAAGATCATCTATAACAGAACCCCCGCCCCCGCCGAAACCCCGGCGAAGCCAGCACCCAAGCCCTAATCCTTTGAAATAAACGATAGGCCCTTCGACGTACCTTTGGCGACAAGGCTCAAGGCCAAGTTCGCGGCACTGATAAGAATTTGAGCGAACCTAGCGCATCAGGCTCATTTGCCGGCTCTTGAGCGCGGCCGCAATCTGGAAGGCCAACACAATTCCAAGTGCGATGTAAAGAACCACCTGAAATCTAAGTCCTTTAGATGCAACACTTACAAGAACGGGGGGGGGGCGCCCCTCGACCTTCCGACGTTTGGGCGTTCCGACGCACCAACCCCTTTCCTTTCAAATTTTTACGGACTCGGTTACGGAACGGGAGAAGCGCATCTCCTTTTCTTTCAATCACTTGTGCACTCTTTCCCTCGCGACGGAGGGTATACCCTCCGTCTTCCCAATCTGGAACTCATCCTCCTCCCTATCCCTGCCCCACTATGCCCCTTATTTTCAATCACTTACGAATTGAAAATTTCGCAAGCCCTTTATTTTCAGATTCATCCATGCCGACGTGCCAACGTCAGACACTATCCTCAGTCCTCATACCACTACCTCATTACTTCGTCAGTCTCCCCATCCGTCCCATTGCAGCCAAAGGCCCTTGGTGCCACAATTAACAGAGTCGCGAGAATCCTTCACGATCCGGGGAAACAACTCCGCTCCTCCCGGTGTCTAAGGATAGTGAGCGGACATCGGGGACAGTTCTTTCTTGGTCCCCTTTGCAAGTCGTGCCTACGTCCAGGGTTCTAAATCTGGACCGATCAAGCAGGGTGGCTCGCCCTCCAGCGGCGGGTCGGAAAGGCCGGCAATGTCCGATTGGGCTAGTGCCCTTTCTTGGGGCCGCGATGAAGCCGATCTCGTCCATGAGCTGCAAGCCGGCTCGGAAACGGCCTTCGACTGGCTCGTCACTCACTATCATGCGCCGGTCTATAACCTTATCCTCGGCATGCTCGGCGACACTGCGGACGCCGCCGACGGCGCCCAGGAAGTTTTCTTGAAGGCCTTCCGCGGCATCCGCAATTTCCGCCAGGGCAGCTCTTTGAAAACGTGGCTCTACCGCATCGCCATCCGCGAAGCGCTGAATCACAAGCGCTGGTTCAAGCGCCACGTGCAGAAGAATGTTTCTATCGATGCCGAACCGAAGGAAGGGCAAGCTCGCATCGAGATCGAGGATCTCGGCGCTACGCCCTTCGATCAGCTCGCGTCCCTGGAAATTCGGGTCGTCGTCCAAGCCGCTTTGCAGCAGGTTCCCGATGTCTTTCGCAGCGCGGTGATCTTGCGCGATCTCGAAGGCCTGAGTTACGAGGAAGTCTCGGAAGTTCTGGAATGCAGTGTCGGCACGGTGAAGTCCCGCATCCTTCGCGGGCGCCGCGCGCTGAAAGAAATTCTTGAGCCGCTTTTGGGCGCACACCAGATTCACGGCAGTCACGCGCAAACGTCTTCGCATGGCAATGTTTCCGAGGCTCAGCCTTCGCCATTCGGCGATGCATTTTCCGCCGCAAGGCGAGTCACAGTTTCTTCGCAAGTTACGTCCCCGCGGGCAAGTTCCGCAGGCAAGGGTGTCCAATGAAGTGCAACACGGTACGAACCAAACTGGCGGGTTATCTCGATGATGCCATAACCGGCGGAGCGTGCGTGGAAGAGCGCGTCCAGATTCGGCGGCACCTGGAAGGTTGCTACGTTTGCCGCGAGGAGCTGGAACGCTTCCGCAAGCTGGCCGTCATGCTTTCGCGTGTCCCCAAAAACGTTCCGCCTGCCGATCTCGCCGTGCGCATCAAGGTCGCTGCCGCACAGGCGCAGCATTCGCACAATTGGCCCAGCCGTATGCGCCGCGTCAAGGATCGCGCCGAAATTTTGCTCGACAACGTTTTCCGCCCCCTGACCCTTCCGGCCACCGGCGGATTCTTCTCCGCCATCCTCGTTTTCGTTCTGGTGCTCCAGATGATCGTGCCGGGCACTACCGTGCGCGCCGTCCAGAACGATGTGGCTCTCAATCTGATGCGCCCCGCCGAGCTGGTTTCTCTCTCGGACTATCCCCAGGCCTGGGCGCCGGAGCAGAACGACCTCGAACTTTCTCTGCCTCACGGCCTCCTGCTGGACGTCACTGTCGATGCCCAGGGCCATATGACCGATTATCAAATCATCTCTGGCCCAACCAGCCTGGAGCTCCGGCGCCAGCTTGACCAGATGCTGCTCTTCTCCCGCTTCAGCCCCATGCTGAGCTTCGGCCGTCCCACTCCCGGCGGCCACGTGGTTCTCAGCTTCAGCGCCGTCCGCGTCCGCGGCTGATCTTTATCGGCATGAGAAATTCTAAATTTCTCCTCCCCGCCGCATTTCTTTTCTTCTTTTCTACGCTCGCACACGCGCAGCTGCGGCGGAACGACTCGGAGCGCCAGCTTTTCGAGGCCCTCAATCGAGAACGCACCGCCCAGGGCCTCTCCGCACTCCATTGGGATAACGCCCTCTTCAAAGCCGCCCGCCAGCATGCTCTCCGCATGGCCAATCTGAATCGGCTCGAGCACCAGCTCCCCAGCGAGTCCAACCTGGAAGGCCGCCTCGGCGAAGCCGGCGCGCGGTTCGGTGCCATCGCGGAGAACATCGCCATCGGCCCGAATCCCTCGATCATTCACGCCGGTTGGATGGATTCGTCCGGCCACCGCAAGAACATCCTGGACCCGCAGCTCACCTCCGTTGGAATCGCCGCAGTGCGGGGGCAGGGTGGCCTCTTTGCCGTCCAGGATTTTTCACAGTTTGTCCCGGATTTAAGTGTCGAACGGCAGGAACAGAAGGTGGTTTCTTTGCTCACCGCGCAGGGATTCCGTCCGGCCAACGCGACGGCCGGCGCGCGAAAAACATGCGAGACCGATGCGGGATTCGGGGGCACGTCGGCAAGAGCGATGATCCGATTTGAGGCGACCGACCTCGAGAAATTGCCGGAAGTTCTCGAGCGAAAAATTCGGAGCGAGCCTTACGGCAAAGCGGCTGTGGGAGCGTGCCGCGCGAATGGGACATCGGGATTCGCGCGCTATCGCGTTGCGGTGCTGTTTTTCTGAGGTTCGTATGGAATTTAATGGCGGCCATGTTTTCCGAAAGAATTTGTTGTGTACGGGAAAGAGACGAAATACACTATCCCCATGATTTGCATCGCCCACTCGTATTGGTTTCGATTTAGCGGTCCGCCCAACTAGGTGGCGAGGGGCGTTTCTGTAAGCGGATTCAGCAGAAGAAAAGATCCGACCCACTCGCAGCGAGTGGGTTTTTTATTTTGTGAAAAGTGTTTTCAGGAAATAAATTTTGCAGGAAAGAAAAATGGAAGTTGAGAGGATCGAACCATGATTATTTCCATGAGGCTGCACGCGACACGCGAAGAGATCGATGAAGTGCGCAAACAGGTGGAGCACTTCGGGTACAAGGTGCACTCCATCGAAGGAGAAGAACGCGTGGTGATCGGCGTTGTTGGCGTGGGGGATGTGACGGCGTGTTTCGAATCCGTCGAAGCCATGCCGCAGGTGGAGAAGGTGGTGCGGATTTCGGCCCCGTACAAATTTGTGAGCAAGGAATTCCGCGCGGGAAAAACAAAAATAAAAATAAACGGAACGGAAATCGGCGGCGCCGAATTCGTGGTGATGGCCGGGCCGTGCTCGGTGGAATCGGAAAAGCAGATCATGCAGGCGGCGGAAGGCGTGGCGAAAGCCGGCGCGAAAATGCTGCGCGGCGGCGCGTTCAAGCCGCGGACTTCGCCCTACGATTTTCAGGGGATGGAAGAAGAAGGATTGAAGTTGCTGAAGAAGGCGAAAGAGGCCACTGGACTGGCGATCATTACGGAAGTGATGAGCGATCGTGATGTGGACCTAGTGGCGAAATACGCCGATGTGATGCAGGTGGGGGCGCGGAACATGCAGAACTTCATGCTGCTGAAGGCGCTAGGGAAATGCGGGCGGCCGGTGCTGCTGAAGCGCGGGTTGAGCAGCACGGTGAAAGAATTGCTGATGTCCGCGGAATATATCACGGCACACGGAAATCCCGATGTGATTTTGTGTGAGCGGGGAATTCGCACATTTGAAACGGTGACGCGCAACACTTGCGACATAGCGGCGATCCCGGCGCTGAATGAATTGACGCACCTGCCGGTGATTCTGGATCCGAGCCACGCGACAGGGAAGCGCAGCTTGGTGCCGGCGCTGTCCCGTGCGGGCGTGGCGATCGGCGCCGACGGATTGATCGTGGAAGTGCATCCCGCGCCGGAAAAGGCGATCAGCGACGGCGCGCAATCGCTCGACATCGCGCAATTCCAAAAAATGATGAAGGACCTGGAGCCGTACATTCGGCTTTGGAATCAATCCAGACAGACGGAAATTGCCGCTGCCGCGAGCCACTGAATTGTCTGGCTTAGACGTGTTCTCGGATGGAAATGTGGAGTGATGTTTCCGTGACGCGGCGGGTAGAGGAAGCTCCCGGGAGTCTTCTTACTTTGCCGAAAGTGCGCCCCTGACGCCGTGCCGAATGTGGAGCACGCGCACAACATGATGGCGTTTATCCACGGCGCAATGATTCTGTAGACGTGAGGTTGCTTTCCAAAAAGGATGTGGCGAAGCTTCTTGTTTTCAGGGATGAACGGGCCGCGGCTGGGAAATCGCTCCAAACTATAAATTGCTTGGCGAACGATTGAACCAAGCGAACGCATGCTGGGAAGCATCCGCTTCGACGTAGATGTAGATTGCTTCCATGTCTCGCAAGCGGCCGGTCAGCCTAACGAGGTATTTCATGGATGCGGCGGAACATTTGCAGAGATTCACGCGCCGGACGGATGCGGGCCTTCTTTAGGTCCTCAAGCCCTTGGCGGATTCCCTCAACGGCATCGGCTTGTGCCGCGATGTCCAGGAGGCGCTGATAGGCTTCAGCATCCTGCACGACCGCTTCCGCTTTGCCGTTAACGGTAAGAATCAGCGGCCTCTTGGTTTTCTTGAGACGCTTCATGAATTCTCCCGGATTGCGCCGGAACGTGGTCATCGCTTGAGTGTCTTTCTTAATGTCGAACATAACTCACCTCGTGTGGCGATGATAGCTCCCTTAAAGGTGCTGCGAAAGGGCAGTGCAGAGAGATACCCCCGCGCAATTCCAGAGTATTATGGAGGGTCAGGAACCTTACATGGAATTGTGGCAAGAGGCGAGGAAGCAAGAGACGGCGGCTTCAGCGGTGGCTGGATGAACTCCTCGGCAGGTCAGGCGAGTCCACATATTATTCCGAACATTTCCACGATTCGTGAGGCGCAAAGATTTCTGGCAAAGTATTTTGCGCCGACGCGGCTGATTGCTGCGCCATTCCTCAGTCAAACGACGGGCAGAAGCGTTTATTTGAAATTGGAAACGGAGTTGCCGACGGGATCGTTCAAGGTGCGGGGCGCGTTTTGGGCACTGGCGCAGAGATTGAATGGCGGGCCGATACAGGAAGTTGTGGCTTGCAGCACCGGAAATCACGGAGCGGCGGTGGCCTATGCGGCCAAACAGTTTGGTATCAAGGCTAGGATTTTTTTGCCGGCGAACTGCAATCCGGTGAAGCGTGGGCGCATTTCGGGGCTCGGCGCAGCGATTGTGGAGAGCGGAGGGGGCGATCTGGCGTCGGCGTTCGCGCTTGCGGAGGAGTATGCCAGGGAGCCGGGGGTGCATTTTCTGAACGACGCGACCGACGCGGATTTGCCCGCCGGTCCTGCAACGATTGGCTGTGAAATCCTGGAGCAGCTTCCCGAAACCAGTGCGGTCGTTGTCCCCATGGGGGATACGGCACTGATTCGCGGGATCGCGGCGGCGGCGAAGCAGATCGCGCCGCAAGTGAAGATCATCGGCGTACAGGCGGAGCGAGCTCCGGCGTACTACCTGTCCTGGAGGGAAGGTAAAGTCGTAGGCACCGAGACGTGCGACACGATTGCCGATGGGCTGGCGACGCGAACGCCGGAGACGGCGAACGTCCGCGACGTGAAGAACCTCGTCGACGACGTGGTCCTGGTGAGTGAAGAGCAATTGCTACGCGCGATTGAGACGTTACTCCTGGAAGAACACGTCTTGGCGGAGCCGGCTGGGGCGGCGAGCACGGCGGCGCTAGCCCAATCCAGCGTGCGCTGCGGCGATCACGTGGTGCTAGTGGTAAGCGGAGCCAATATATCGAGAGAAGTGCTCAAGCGGGCCATCGACAGCATCTAGACGCCCGAGACGGCGATCAGCGATGGGGTGTTGCAGGTCGAAGATGCGGCGGCAGGGTACCCTTGCCTCGGAAATCGTACGGACTCTTTACTTCGCGATGTCTAAGAGGCTTGAAATAAGGTATTTACCCGAGGGCACTTTGCTGTATTTCCCCTCTATTTTTCTCTTCCGTTCTCCCCCCATTTAGCTAGGAAAGGCCGGACGACTGGCTAATGGTTGGGCGTGCCTCCCTCAGAGGCAGGGCTGGAGCCGGTCTTTCCGCGAAATGCTGAATTCGCGCGGTTCGGATCTGAGGGACGGGCTTGGGAGTGGGAAGATGTCCAGACGTATGAAGAATTCCCTCCGGGACGCAAAGGGAAAGTTCCCCCTAGGGGCAGATTGCGCGAGGCAAGGCGCGGCGCTGAGGCGCAGGTGCGGATGGGAAAGGAACGCCAAGCCATGAAGCGTAGAATGTGGCTGGCCGCCGCATTGGGGGCTCTCCTGTGGGCCACGCCCGCACGGGCGGATAACCGCATCATCTTGCGCACGAGGCTCAGCCTGCAGGCGCTTCAGACGGCATGCAATCCTCTGTTACTAGCCCCAATCTGCACGGTGGTTGGCGGGTTGGGTGATCCTCTAGGGCAGGTCTTCCTAATCACAAGTCCACTCGACGTAAGCGGATTGTTAGGTCTCCTCGGCAATCCGCTGGGGATTATCAATGCCGAGTTGGATCAGCTCCTTAATTTGGTGGGAGGACTGAACATTCTTCCCACGCCGATTCCAGCCACAGTGATGTCGGACAGAACCTTGGTGCCATACCCTGCAGGTTCCACGACCAATGCATGGGATGGCTACGTCAACCAACCTGCGGCATCGATTGTGGGCGTCCAGGATACGCAAAAGACGTTCAGTGTGTTGGGGACAGGGATTGTCGCGGACATTGACACGGGAGTGGACCCCACCCATCCCGCGCTGCAAGGGGTTCTGCTACAAGGTTACGACTTCACTCGGAACCAGCCAGGCGGTTCCGAGCTGAACGATACTTCGCCGTGTCCATTCATGACGTGTCCGCCTCCCCCTTGCCCGAATTGCTCGCCAGCGAAGGTGAATCAGTCCACGGCGGCAGTGTTGGACCAGTCCACAGCGGCAGTGCTCGATGGAACCCCGTATGCGGCATTTGGACACGGGACGATGGTGATGGGCATCATCCACCTGGTGGCTCCGACCGCGCAACTCTTGCCCTTGAAGGCGTTTCATTCGGATGGGACAGCTTCGCTCTCCGACATTTTGCGCGCGATTTATTACGGCGTGCAGAACGGCGCCAACGTGATCAACATGAGTTTCGACATCACGACACCATCGACGGAACTGCAGAATGCCCTCGACTCCGCGAATCAGAGCGGCGTGATTTGCGCGGCATCGGCGGGAAACGACGGGAAGGCGGAAATTGTATATCCCGCATTTTTGCAAAGCGATGTGATGGGCGTGGCATCAACGACTGATCAGGACGCGCGCTCGTCGTTCTCGAACTTTGGAATCAACATCGTGTGGGTGGCGGCTCCTGGCGAAGCGATTGTGAGTACCTACCCGTACAACACGTATGCAGCGGGATGGGGGACTTCGTTCAGCGCGCCGTTTGTGTCGGGAGGGGCAGCGTTGCTGCACAACGTAAATGCCGCCATTAGCCAGTCAGGGGCTGCCGCGGCAGTGGCGAATGCAGTTCCGCTCGATCCCAACCTGGGGCTGAACCACGGGCGGCTGGATCTTTGTGCGACTCTCGCGTCAGTGACTGCGGCGAGTTGTTCGCCGGATTTCAGCGTTTCTGCGGCACCACCCAGCGCGACAATTACTGCGGGACAGCAGGCAAACTTCACCGTCTCCGCTACACCGCTGCACGGTTCCACTCAGACTGTAACGTGGAGCTGCACGGGTGCACCGGCGGCAGCCACGTGCACGGTTTCGCCGTCGTCTGTGACGCTTAATGGGTCGACCATGGCGACAGCGACGGTGACTTTGACGACGATGGCACGAGTCCTGGCGCCGCCATTGGTCTTGCCGCGATATTCGCCTCCGATGTCCACATGGGTGATGTTGGCTGCATGTTTCGCCGGGCTTGCGGTTTTGCTGTTGTTTTGCACTTTGAGCCGCGCTCTTCCCAAACGGCCTGGTCTCGCTGCGGCAGCCGGACTCCTCGTACTTTCACTTTTCACCTACGCTTGCGGCGGCAGCTACGGCGGCCCACCGGGTTCCCCAACGCTCTCCTCGATAGCGCTGAACCCAACGAGCGTGACTGGCGGGTCTCCATCAACGGGCACGGTGAGTCTCAGCGGGCCAGCTCCCAGCGGCGGTGCCGCCGTCTCTCTATCGAGCGACAACACAACGGCCGCGACGGTCCCGGCCAGTGTGACTGTCACTGCGGGAGCCAGCAGCGCGACATTCACGGTGAGCACCAGCAGCGTGACCACCTCCACATCGGTCAACATCTCCGCGTCTTACGCCGGTGTGACCAAAACGGCCTCACTCACCGTGCTGCCTCAAGCCCCTCCAACTCTCTCTTCGCTGACGCTGAATCCCACGAGTGTGACTGGCGGCGCGCAAACTTCCACTGGCACGGTGACGCTGAGTGGGCCAGCACTCACTGGCGGTGCGGCCGTCTCCCTCTCCAGCAGCAGCACGTCCACGGCAACGGTCCCGGCCAGCGTGACTGTCGCTGCGGGAGCCAGCAGCGCGACATTCACGGTGAGCACTAGCGCTGTTACCGCGTCCACTCCGGTCACCATCTCCGCATCGTATGCTGGCGTGACCAAAACGGCCTCACTCACCGTCGTGTCTCAAGCCCTGCCGACTCTCTCCTCGCTGACGCTGAATCCCACGAGTGTGACTGGCGGGTCTCCCTCAACCGGCACGGTGACGCTGAGCGGGCCAGCACTCACTGGCGGCGCGCAGGTACTGCTTTCCAGCAACAACGGGGCGGCTAGCGTGTCGGCCAGCGTGACTGTCGCTGCGGGAGCCAGCAGCGCGACGTTCACGGTGAGCACCAGCGCGGTCACCGCGTCCACTCCGGTCACGATCTCCGCATCGTATGCTGGCGTGACCAAAACGGCCTCACTCACCGTGCTGCCGCAGGCCCTTCCAACTCTCTCTTCGCTAACGCTGAATCCCACGAGTGTGACCGGCGGATCTCCTTCAACCGGCACGGTGACGCTGAGCGGGTCAGCTCCCGCTGGCGGCGCGACAGTCTCCCTCTCCAGCAGCAGCACATCCACGGCAACGGTCCCGGCGAGCGTGACTGTCGTTGCGGGAGCCAGCAGCGCGACGTTCACGGTGAGCACCAGCGCTGTTACCGCGTCCACTCCGGTCACGATCTCCGCATCGTATGCTGGCGTGACCAAAACGGCCTCACTCACCGTGCTGCCTCAAGCCCTTCCAACTCTCTCTTCGCTAACGCTGAATCCC
>Ga0193733_1000075_pt1 | contig 36167 bp, 44 predicted proteins | sample U1s2metaG_FD_145076 | JGI IMG/M metagenome (GOLD analysis project Ga0193733, IMG submission 145076) | Soil microbial communities from a riparian zone of the East river system, Colorado, United States - U1s2 | ecosystem: Environmental > Terrestrial > Soil > Riparian zone | place: USA: East River...
AGAAATCGCCCGTCGATACGGGTTGCCAAGCCCGCGAGCACTCACCCCCCGGGCCGCCGGCCTGCCGCATCTGTCTGCCACGCCCCCGCGCCCTGGTGGCGCGTCAGACCCTGGAGGTCGCCATGGGCACACGAGGACCCATCCCCAAGCGCTCCGAGGAGCGACGCCGTACCAACAAGCCGGCCGACGCCGAGCCTGTGACCGCACCGGCCGGCGCCGAGGTGCTGTGGCCCGAGCCCGAACCGGAGTGGCACGATCTCGCGAGCGAGTGGTACATGTCGCTGCAGGACTCCGGCCAGTCCGTGTTCTACCAGCAGTCCGATGTGATGGTCGCCCGCTACCTCGCCGAGGCCATGTCTCGGAACCTGAACGCCTCGCGGTTCTCCGCGCAGTTGTTCGCCGCGGTGATGGCAGGCATGACCGAGCTCCTGACGACCGAGGGCGCGCGGCGCCGGGTGAGGGTCGAGCTGGAGCGCGCGCCGGCCGCTCAGCAGGCCCCGGTCGGCGTGACGGCCATCGCGGACTACCGCCGTGACCTCACCGGCGACTGACGGGCCACCCGGTCCTGTCGTCCCCTTCACGCTCGGTCCGACGTGGCAGCGGGACGAGAACGGCCGGTTCGTCCTGCCGGAGTACACGCTGGGCTGGCATGCACTGTCGTGGACGGCTACGTATCTCCAGCACAGCGCGGGCAGGCCGTGGCGGTACACCAACGAGCAGGCCCGGCTGACCCTGTGGTGGTATGCGGTCGACCCGGTGACCAATCAGTTCGTGTGGCGCGATGGCGTGCTTCAGCGCTTGAAGGGCTGGGGCAAGGATCCGCTGGTCGCGACGTGGTCGGCGTTCGAGTTCGTCGGGCCGTGCCGACCGGGCGACGAGATCGCGGAGGAGGGCAACGAGTGGGGTGTCCCGGAGGGGCAGCCGCTCGGTGTGCAGCATCCGCAGGCGTGGGTGCAGATTGCGGCGGTGTCGCAGGATCAGACCCGTAACACGATGACGCTCTTCCCCTCGCTCCTGACGAAGCGGGCGATCTCAGAGTTCAGCATCGACCTCGGCAAGGAGATCATCTACGCCGACAAGGGCCGGGCGCGCGTCGAGGCCGTGACGTCGTCCCCGCGGGCGCTGGAGGGCGGCCGTCCGACGTTCACGAGCCTGGGTGAGACGCACCACTGGCTGGAGTCGAACTCGGGGCACGAGATGGCCGCGGTCATCGAGCGCAACGCCACGAAGTCCGCCGACGGCTCCTCCCGCACCCTGGCGAACACCAACGCGTTCGAGCCCGGCGAGGACTCCGTGGCGGAGCGCACCCGGGACGCCTACGAGTCTGTTCAGGCCGGGCGCGTGGTCGACACGGGTCTGTTCTACGACACGCTGGAGGCCCCGGCGGAGGCGAAGCTGACCGAGGCATGGCTGCAGCCGACACTGGAGGCGGTCCGCGGGGATTCGTCGTGGCTGAACATCGACCGGATCAAGAAGTCGATCCTGGATCCGCGCAACCCGCCGTCCAGGTCGCGCCGGTTCTGGTTCAACCAGGTCGTGGCCGCCGAGGACAGCTGGCTGGCCCGCTACGAGTGGGACGCCTGCGCGAGCCCGGCCCTCGAACTGGTCGACGGTGACCAGGTCGTCCTGTTCCTGGACTGCTCCAAGTCCAACGACGCCACCGGCCTGGTGGCGTGCCGGATGTCGGATGGCGCAGTGATCACCCTCGGGGTGTGGCAGCGGCCGACGCAGCTGACGGCAGAGGACCTGTGGAACGTGCCGCGGGAGCAGGTCGACGGGGTGGTGGCGCACGCTTTCCGCGCCTATCGGGTGCTGGCGTTCTTCGCCGACCCGGGCTCGGGTGCGGATGACGACGGCGAGGCGTACTGGGATCCATTCCTGGAGCAGTGGTCGCAGGAGTACGGCAAGAAGCTCTTGATCCATTCGGTGACGGTGGGTGCGAAGCGGCAGGCGGTGCGCTGGGACATGAGGGATCGGCACCGGCAGGAGCAGTTCACCGCGGCGGTGAAGTTCACCTACGAGGACATCCTGGAGCGCCGCCTGGTCCATGACGGCCACAAGGTGATGCGGCAGCACGTGATCAACGCGCATCGGCGCACGAACGCGTGGGGCATCACGATCGGCAAGGAGCATCGTGCCTCCTCCCGCAAGGTCGACCTGGCGGTATGCATGGTCGGCGCCCGGATGCTGCGCCGGCAGGTCCTCAACAGTCGCGAGTTCAGCAAGAAGTCGACGGTGCGCGGCAAGGGACGGGTGGTGGTGATGCGATGACGACTGCCTATGACCCTCAGGCTCCGGAGCTTCTGGAGTTGCTGACGCTGTCGGACGATGAGATCGCGCTGGTCAATGTCCTTCGGCAGCAGCTCTTGTCGGAGCGCTGGCACCTGGAGTTGAAGGACGCCTATTTCAACGGCGAGCAGCTGGTCCGCGACTTGGGCATCAGTATCCCGCCGCAGCTCAAAGGTCTGCATACGGTGATCGGGTGGCCGCGTATCGGGGTGGAGGCGCTGGAGCAGCGGCTGGATCTGGATGCGTTCCGGTGGGCGGACGGCTCGGACGGGGATGATCTGCTGGCGGTGACGGCGGCGAATGATCTGCTGGACGAGTCGTCGTTGGCGCACACGGATGCGCTGGTGTACGGGCGTTCGCTGATCACGGTGGGGTCGGGTGACTGCGGGGGCGAGGACTGTCCGCCGCTGGTGTCGATCGAGTCGCCGTTGGACATGGCGGTGCTGTGGGATGCCAGGTCGCGGACGGTTTTGGCGGCGCTGCGGGAGTGCCGTCCTGATCTGCTGGCGCCGGAGCTGGTGGACGACCGGATGATCGTGCTGTACCTGCCGGACCAGACGGTGCAGGCGGTGCCGTCGGAGTCAGGTTCCGGCTGGGTGGTTGTGGACCGCGACCAGCACAACCTTGGGGTTGTGCCGGTGGTTCGGATGAGCAACCGGCAGCGTGCGGGTGACCGTCTGGGGCGCTCGGAGATCACCCGGGATGTCATGTCGATCACGGATGCGGCGTGCCGCCGGATCATGGGCATCGAGGTCGCGGCGGAGTTTTTCGGAGCACCGCAGCGCTACATCCTGGGTGCGTCGGAGGAGGCGTTCCAGGACGCGGAGGGCAACGCCAAGTCGGCGTGGGAGACGTACATCGGGCGGATGCTGGCGCTGGAGCGCGACGAGGACGGCAACGTCCCGGAGGTCGGCTCATTCGCGGCGCACGACCCGACCGGCCAGACGAAGATCATCGACTTGTACGCCCGGATCATGGCGACCCAGCTCGGGGTGCCGCCGCACATGCTGGGCTACACCTCGGACAACCCGGCCTCCGCCGATGCGATCCGCTCCACCGAGGGCATGCTGATCAAGAAGGCGGAGCGCAGGCAGCGCCGCTTCGGCGCGAAGTGGGTGCAGGCGATGCGCCTGGCCCTGTGGGTGCAGAACGGTGAGCCGCCAGACAAGCAGCGCGTCATCGAACCGATCTGGCGCAACGCCGCAACGCCGACCGTCGCCGCCTCCACCGACGCTGCGACGAAGTTGGTCGTCGCCGGGATCCTGCCGGCGGAGTCGGACATCACGCTGCAGATGGTCGGGCTGACGCAGTCGCAGATCACGCAGGTCAAGGCGGACCGGCTGCGGCTGGTCGGGCAGCAGGCGCAGACGGACATCCTGGCGCGCCTGGGCGATATTGCGGCGATAGGCAAGCCTGATGTCGCAGCAGCTCACTGACGCGTCGGCGGCGGCCGTCCAGCAGCGGGCGGCGCAGGCCGGGCTGACGAAGCTCCTGGCCCGGGATATGCAGTCGCTGCGGAAGCTGATCGTGCCGGCCCGGATGCAGCAGACGGTGCCGCAGTGGATCCTCGCCGTGCGGGCCCTGGTGGGCCAGTACAGCAAGGCGTCGGGGTCGCTGGCCGCGAACTACTACGACGCGGAGCGCGCGGCGGCCCGGGTGACCGGCCGGTTCACGGTGCCGCTACCGGATCCGCCGCCCGACGAGCAGGTGGAGGCGTCGCTGCGGTGGGCCACGAAGGACATCTGGCCGCGGAACCCGGACGATCCGAAGACCACGGCAGTGCAGAAGCTGCCGCTGGAGCAGCGCCTGGACGCGGCGGAGGTCAAGTCGGAGGCGGTCGCGCAGAAGCTGGTCGTCGACTCGGGCCGCGGCACGGTCCACAACGCGGTCCAGCGGGATAAGCAGGCGGTGGGGTATGCCCGCGCCGCAGCCCTGGGGGCTTGTGCCTTCTGCCGCCTCATGGCCACCCGCGGCATGGTGTTCAAGTCGGCCGAATCGGCAGGACGGAACGCCAATAGCCAGTTCAGCGGCAACGACAGCACCGTGAAGTTCCACGACAACTGCGTCCCGGCCGGGACGCTAGTCGATGGGCCTGCCGCTGAAGTTGGCTACCGACGGTACTACGAGGGGGAAATGCTGGTCATTGGCACTGCCGCTGGCCATGAGCTTTCCATCACCCCGAATCACCCGGTACTGACGGACCGAGGCTGGGTTCCGGCTGGCCTGCTGAGCCCAGGTGATCACGTACTCAGCAGCCTCGATGCACAGGGGAGCTCTCTTCAGGTCCCAGATGAAGAGCATGTGCCATCCCGCATCGAGGATGTATGGGGTGCGCTGAGCGTGCTCGGTCTTGTAGGCGTGCCAGTTGCCCCCGAGGACTTCCACGGCGACGGGGCCGACGGCGAAGTCCATGTTGTACGAGCCGACGGCCTTCTGTGGCGTCACTCGGATGCCTGGGCCCTGGAGGTACTTGCCGAACTGGAACTCTCGCTCGCTTGCGTGCGCGAGAGTCTGTTCACGCTGCTGGGCTCGTCGGAAGAGCTCGCTGGCCGGGGCCTTGCGACCGCGAACGGCATCGTGCGCGGCCTCTGTGAGTTGGAGTCGCTCCTCCTCGCTGAGCTGGGCAAGCCGGTTGGTCTGAGCGTCGCTGCGCCCGCGTATTGGCGCCTCGGCTTCGACGAGTACGCGGCGGATCACGCCGCGTGCGATCTCGAAGCGAGCGGCGAGAGCGAGTTCGCTCTCACCTTGAAGGTAGGCAGCGACGATTTCAGCGGAGGGGAGATCGGCCTTCTGGCTGCGGGCGCTGATCCCCCGTTTGCTCAGCTCCCTGCACAGCACCGAGGTGCTGACGCCGCATTCGGCGTAGACCTCAGCGCCGTTCTTGCCTGCCAGATAGAGCGCGACCGCCCGGTCGAGCTTGGCGGTGGTGGTGCGGTAGGGGCGCGTCGGTTCGATCCCCCGGTCCCTTACGGCTCGGTGGATGGTCCCGGCGCTTATGCCGAGTTGGGCCGAGACCTGGGCGAACGTCTTGCCGGTCGCGTACAGCGCGACCGCATCGTCGAGGTCCGCCGGGTTGATTTTGTTGGCGATGTCTACAACCTCCAGACGGCTCAAGGCTGGTACCGAGCCGATGGGGTAATTGTATCAAATTGCCACTGCCAATTGATCCCGGTCTTCAAGGGTCAGAAGTTCAACCTGTCCCCGCAGGCCGCAGAGTGGGCCCGCATCTACGAGGAGTACGCCGCCCCGCACTCCGGTGACCAGCTGAACCGCTTCCGGCAGGCCCTGGATGCGCACGGGCACACGCCCGTCCTCTGACTTTCCGACCCCTTTTCCCGGTCGCCCTGGTGGCGGCCTTTCCCGTTTCTGAGCCCCTGGAGGGCCGCTTCGCCATGCCCGAGAACACCGAGACCGAGACGCAGCAGACCGAGGCCGAGGAAACCACCACCGAGGTGGAGGAGACGACCGAGGAGCAGGGCGCGGAGGTCACCGAGTCCGCCGACGAGGCCCAGGAGGCCGAGGAGAAGGCAGAGAAGCCGTTCGACCGTGCACAGGCCGAGGCGAAGATCCGCAAGGCCAACTCGGAGGCCAAGGGCCTCCGGGAACGGCTCAAGCGGCTCGAACCACTCGCTGCCGAGCTGCAGCGCATCAAGGACGCCGAGAAGTCCGACACGGAGCGCCTGAACGACCAGCTCACGGCCGCGAACGAGCGCATCACCAAGACCCGCACGGCCCTGGTCAAGTCCCAGGTCCAGGGGCTCGCGGCGGCCACGTTCGCGGACCCGGAGGACGCCGTCGCCGCCCTGGATCTCGACACGTACATCGACGACGAGGGCGACATCGACGAGGCCGCGATCACCGCGGACCTCGCGGACCTCCTCGAACGAAAGCCGCACTGGGCCCGGCCCCAGCAGACGCAGCCCCAGGAGGGCGCGCGGCGGCCCGCACCGGATCGCACTCAGGCGTCCGGCGCCAACAGGACCCGAAAGCTCGACCCGGCCGACGAACTGGCCGGGTTCATCACGTCGCGGCTCACCAAGAGCCGCTGAAGGTAGGAACCAGTGACGACCACGACCGACCCCCTGATCCTTTCCGATGTCAACGATGCGCTCCTTCCGCGCACCCTGACGGGCCCGATCTTCGAGAAGGCCGTCGAGCAGTCGGCGGTGATGACGCTGGCGCAGCGGGCGCCGCTGGCGATCGACGCGACCACCAGCGTCCCGATCCCGATGGACGTCCCGACGGCGGACTGGGTGGGTTCGGCGCAGGCCAAGCCGCTGTCGTCCAGCGGCGTCGGCGTGAAGAGCATGACCGCGAAGAAGCTGGCGGTGCTGATCCCGGTCTCCGAGGAGGTCGCGATGACCAACGCGGGCGGCCTGTGGACCCAGCTCCAGCGTGACCTGCCGACCGCGTTCGCGCGCGCGTTCGACATGGCGGCGATCCACGGCAGGACCATGAAGGGCGCCACCGGGCCGTTCGGCGACTACCTGGCGCTGACCACCAACGCCGTCGCCCTGGGCACCGCCACGCAGGGGACCGGCGGGATCTGGAAGGACTTCGTCACCGGCATGGCGGAGGTCATCGACGACGACTGGGACTACACCGGCACCGTCGCGGACTACCGCCTCAAGCCGTCGCTGCTGCTGGCCACGGACACCACGGGCCGGCCGATCCTGGTCGACACCACTCAGCCGGGTACCCAGATGGCGGCTGCGGGGTCGCTGATCGGGGAGCCGCTGGCGTACTCGCGCAGCGTGTCGGGCAAGCAGCGGCGCCAGTCGGCCAGCTCCGACTCGGGGCTTCGTGCGATCGGCGGGGACTGGAGCCAGGCGGCGTACGGCGTGGGTATGGACATTACGGTCCGTATCAGCAAGGAAGCGACATATGTGGACGAGAACGGCGGCGTCCACTCCGCGTTCCAGGAGAACCTGGTGCTGCTCCTCGCCGAGGCCTACTACGGCTACGTGCAGGGCGATCCGCAGGCGTTCGTCAAGTACACCGGCACCCCCAGCGGGACCTGATGGCGGCCGTCCCAACTTCCGCGCCGGGCGGGACGGCCAAGCCGCTGCGGATCGTCGCCCGCGTCCATTTGATGCCACCGGAGCACAACGCCGGGGCGGAGCACATGCTGATGTCGATGCTGCGCCCCCTGGTGGAGCGCGGCCACGACGTCCAGGTGTGGCTGTCGCGGTACGGCAAGGCCGTGGAGCCCTACCGGTACCGGGGCGTGCAGGTGTTTCCGCTGCCGTCGCGCCTGGACTTCTCGGCCGCAGTGCGCCGGGCGGATGTGCTGCTGTCGCATCTGGAGTGCGTGCCCTCCACGGCCGCGCTGGCCCGCGGGTTCGGCAAGCCCCTGGTGGTGCTCTGCCACAACACGCACCGGCCCACGTTCCGCGACATCGCCTCCGGCGACACCGCCCTGGCGGTGTACAACTCGCTGTGGATGGAGCGCGAGGCGGAACTCTTCTACGCCGAGTATCCGAAGGGCGTGCGCCCGGCCGGCACCCTGGTGGTGCGGCCCCCGGTGTTCGCCGAGGACTACGCGCTGAAGAAGCCGACGGGCACGTGCGTGACCCTGGTCAACTGCTATACGGAGAAGGGCGGCCACACGCTGCGGCGTCTGGCCGAACGCATGCCGGATGTGCAGTTCCTCGGGGTGCGGGGCGCCTATGGCGAGCAGGTCCTGCCGGATCTGCCGAACCTGGAGCTCTTGGACCACGTTCCGGGCGATCAGATGCGGGAGCGCGTCTATGCCCGGACCAGGGTGCTGCTGATGCCGTCGTCCTACGAGTCGTGGGGCCGGGTCGGTATCGAGGCTTTTGCGTCGGGCATCCCGGTGGTGGCCAACCCGACGCCGGGCCTGTCGGAGTCCCTGGCGGATGCCGGGATTTTCGTGGAGCGCGAGGACATCGCGGGCCACGAACTGGTGCTGCGCAAACTCCTGACCGACCCGGCCGAGTACAAGCTGGCGTCCAAGCGCGCCCGGGCCCGGTCCGCGGAGCTCGACCCGACCGCGGAACTCACCCAGTGGTGCGCGGCCGTGGAGGCCCTGGCCTGAGGAGGCGTCATGACGTTCACGACCCCGACGGCCGAGCAGCTCGGCCTGCTTCTGGCGCTGGACACGATCGACGGCAACCGGGCCGACATGCTCATCGAGCAGGCCGTCAACCTGGCGCTGAGCGTGGTCCGACCACTGCCCGACGAGGCCACGCCGGTGATCCTGGCGATCGCCGGGCGGGCCTACACCAACCCCACGTCGGCGTCGTACCAGACGGTGGGCCCGATGTCGGTGCAGACCACCCAGCCGGGCGGCCTGTACCTGTCCAAGTCCGACAAGGTCACCCTCAAGTCCATGGCGGGCCGCGGCGGGGCGTTCACCGTGGATCCGACACCGGCGACCGCCGACCCGTGGGCGTCGTACCCGATCGGGGACTTCGATCCGCTGCTGGAATGGGAGCCGGGCTGGGGGCCTGTCTGATGACGTGGCTGATGCCGTTCGGCGAGACCGTGGTCCTGCTGCGGGCCGTCGGCACTCCGACTCGTGACGCGCTGGGCATCCCGGTGCCGTCGCCGGCCGAGGAGATCCCGGTCGATCAGTGCGTGGTGACGCCCCGCGAGGAGCTGCCTGCCCCTGGTGGGCCTCAGCAGCAGGCGCGGGACACCACGATCAGGGGCTGGACGGTTTACGCCCCGCCCGGCACGCAGGTGCTGACGACGGACCGGGTGCAGATCCGCGGCGTGGTCTGCGAGATCACGGGTGAGCCTGCGGACTGGGGCCAGTCGCCGTTCACGGGCCTGCGCGGGGCGGTGCAGTTCGCCGCGGACAGGATCAGCGGCTAGTGAGCGCCGCGTCGATGGCGTCGCGGACTGCTTCGAAGGCGCCCTGGTGGTGCCGGTTGAAGGTGACGGTCTGCTCGTCCTTGACAGCCTTCCGGCGACGCATGCCCCCGCCCTGGACGACGACGCGCAGGTGCCCCCAGGCGAAGACCGTCCACTTCTTGTAGTCGACGGCCGTGATGGTGCCGAGCGGGATGCGGGTGGTGCCTCCGCCGACGGTTCCAGCGGCGATGAGGCCCTTGCGGGTGATGGTGACGGTCTGGCCGTCGAAGTCGATCTGGCCGTTGTGCCCCTTGGCGTACATGGCTTCCCCCCGATGGCTTCTGAGGAGGCGATGGTAGTGGCCGCGAGCTTCAAAATGTCCAAGTCCGGTGTGGGTCAGCTCCTTCGGTCGGCGGAGATGCAGGCGGCGATGCTGCAACGCGCCGAGAAGATCAAGGGCGTCGCGGAGTCCACGTCCCCGGTGGGCGCGGCGGGCGACCCGCACCCGGGCGAGTACAAGGCGGCGTGGGGTACGACGTCGACGCGGCGCGGCGGTGTCCGCAACGACCGGGCGACGGCGACGGTGTTCAACACCGCCGGCCATGCCCGGTTCGTGGAGTACGGCAACGAGCACTACGACGGCCATCACACGCTGCTGCGTGCCGCCCAGGTCGGTGGCCGCGATGGCTGACTGGCCCAACGCCGAGGCGGTCCTGGTGGCCGCGCTCGGCTCGCTCCTGGCCGGCGCTCTGGTGACGACGGAGCTCGACAACGACCTGCTGCAGAACCTGCCGGTGGTGCAGGTGCAGCGGGTGGGCGGCGACGACGACGGCTTCCGTCTGGACCGGCCGCTGGTTGACGTCGACGTCTATGCGGCCAGCCGCTTGGAAGCCGCCGCATTGTCGGAGCAGATCCGCACCTATGTGCTGCGGGTTCTGCGCGGCTCCGTCATCGCCGGGGCCGCCATCGGCCGCACCGGCACCGTGTCCGCCCCCACACCCCGCCCCTACGAGGACACGGGTCTGCGCCGCTGCGGCGCGACCTACGAGATCTACCTGCACCCGGTCTCCAGCTGACCGGCAGGGCCCGCGCCGGACCCCGTTCCCGACCCCGTCGTGGGGTCTTTTGCATGTCTGGAGATATCACATGGTGCACATTGACCGCGATTCGGACCTGACTGAGGTCGGCGCGAACGGCGCCGCCTGGGTGGCGGCGGCGGGTTCTTCGGCCCCGGCGACCCCGACGACGCAGCCGGCCACGCCGTGGCTGCCGATCGGTGCGATCTCGGACGACGGCCTGGTACAGGGGTTCTCCGAGGACTCGCAGCAGTTCACGCCGTGGGGTCTGACGTCGCCGTTCCGGACGCAGATCACGAAGTCGCTGCGGACGTTCAAGTTCACGGCGTGGGAGACGACCCGCACGGCCGTGCAGTCGCTGCAGTACCGGCTGCCGTTGGCGTCCCTGACGCCGGCTTCGGGCACGGTGACGTTCGCGGAGACGGCGTCGCCGACGCCGGACCGCAGGGCGTTCTACCTGCTGATCATCGACGGTGACAGCATCTCGCGGTCGCTGTACGTGCCGCAGGGCGAGATCACGGACCGCTCGGACGTGACCCACAAGCAGGACGCCATGGCCGGGTTCGAGTGGACCATCACCGCGTACCCGGATGCTGCGGGCAACACGGTCTACCACGTGGACGCGATCCCGGCGACGCCCGCCTACACCGGCTCCTGAGGGAGCCCCTTCATCTGGTGGGCGGCGCGATTCCTGGCGCGGGCCCGCGCCGCCCACCTGCTTTCTCCTGTGCCCGCGCCCGACTTGAGAGGCCCACGCCACCATGGCCACCACCCCCCGTAAGCGCACTGCCGCACCTGTCCGTTCCCCGCGTGCGACCCCGGCGCGTGCGACGCGTGCCTCCCGTGAGGTCGAGCCCGAGCCGGTCGAGGAGGTGTCGGCCGCAGGGGCGCAGGAGATCGAGGCGCAGGCCGACGACGCTGGCGTCTTCTATGTCACCGCGGCGCTGTGCGGCGAGCCGGTCCGTGTGATCCCGCCGTCCGGGTGGCGCCTGTCGTGGAACCGGATGATGCTGAACGGCCAGCTGGACACCCTGCTGGAGATCGTCCTGCACCCCGAGGACCTGGCTTTCGTCATCGACGAACTCGACCCGAAGGGTGAGGAGCTGAACCAGTTCCTGAACGACGCCGGGTCCCTGGCTGGAGAGCCGATGGGAAAGTCCAATGGACGCAGGGCGTCCTCGCGCAGTACCCGGAAGAGGTAGAGGCCGACCTGGCCACGTACTTTCCGGGCGTGGACGTCAACGACGTGCACCGGGGCCGGATGACGTGGCGCAAGGTGCGGGTCTTCATCGAGCGTCTGCCTGCGGAGTCGGCGACGATGACGGCGATCCGCCGCGACAGTCCGCCTTCGTCTGCGGAGCAGGAGCAGCGTGATCCGGATGCGGGCCGCTGGTCGCAGTTGGAGATGCTCGTCGCCGCGCTAGTCGACGAGGTGCGCCGCAACAACTACTACCTGCTGCGGATCAACGGCAGCAAGACGGCGAAAGCGCCGCAGCCGGTGCCGCGTCCGGGCGTGAAGCCCGAGGGCCCGCGCCGGGCGGTGATCTCCAAGCAGGGTGCTGCCCGCCTCCTCGAACTCATCAAGGGATAGGGGGCTGCGGCACCATGCCCATCAGCGTCGGTTCGGTCTCGGTCGATGTCATCCCGAACACGCAGGGCATCTACCAGCGGCTGAACGCGCCGCTGGTGCAGGCGGGTGACCGTGCCGGGCAGAACGCCGGGCAGATCGCCGGTCAGCGCTTCGGCGCGGCGATGGCCGGGGCTGTGCCGAACTCGATCGGCGTGGAGATCGGCCGTCAGATCGGCACCGTCGTGGGCCAGCAGGTCGCTTCGGCGATCTCACGGTCCATCGTCGACGGGGTGCAGGGCGGAGGGCGCCAGTCGTCCGCCCCTGCCGTGCGTGCGGGTGATGACACGGGTGGGGCGTTCGCGCGCGGCCTGAAGGCGCGCCTGGATGTGGCGTTCCGGTCCATGCCGAAGCTCAACGTCAACATTTCTGACACTGGCGTCGACGCCGAGCTGGCCCGCGTGCGGGCGCAGATGGAGACGCTGTCGAACAAGCGCATCGGCATCGACATCGACGTTGCGACGGCCGACGCGCAGATCGAGGCCATGGAGGCGGAACTCGTCCGCCTCGGCTCCTACCACCCCAACGTCGCCGTCCGCGCGGACACGGCTGCGGCGCTGGCCCAGTTGGCGGCGGTGCGTGAGGAGCTCGCGCGCGTGTCCGCGACGCCGGGACAGGTGCGTCTGGAGACCGACGGCTCGTTCGGCGCGAAGCTGCGCGCGCAGGTCGCCGCAGCCCAGGCGTCCCTGCCGGAGATCAACGTCACCGCGTCGACCGACGACGCCCAGGCCCGCGTGGCTGCGCTGCGGGCGCGGCTGGCGACGCTGTCCAACGCCCGCATCGGCATCGACCTGGACGCGGCGACCGCCCTGGAGCGCATCGCCGCGATCCGTGCCGCCCTGACCGAGGTCGCGGGCAGCAACGCATCCATCGACGTGCGCGTCGACGCGGCGCGCGCGGAGGCCGAACTCGCCGCCGTCAGCGCCGAGGCCGACGCGCTGGGCGCCCAGGACCCGCGCGTCAACGTCCGCGTCGACACCGGCGACGCCCAGGGCAAACTCTTCGCCCTTGCGGTCGAGCTGGGTATCCTGGCGGCGATCCAGGTCGGGCCGGTCATCGCGGCCGGCCTGGGCGGGATCGTGGCGGCGGCGGGTGCGGCGGCGATCGGCATCGGCGCTCTGGTGGCGGTGGCGATCCCCGCGATCAGTTCGATCAAGAACGTGCTGCAGTTGCAGACGCAGGCGCAGCAGCAGTCGACGTCGGCGACCGGTGCGGGCGGGGCGGCGGCGTCGCAGGCGGCGCAGAAGGCGCTGCAGCTCGCCGGCGCGCAGCAGTCGCTGGCGGATGCGGAGCGCAACGGGGCCCGGCAGATCGCGCAGGCGCAGAAGCAGGTCACGGCTGCCGAGACCGACGTGGCGACCGCGAGGAAGGCCGCGGCGGATGCGGCGACGCAGGCCGCGCAGCAGAACGCCCAGGCCGCTCAGCAGGTCGTCCAGGCGGAGAAGGACGTGGCGACGGCCCGGCAGGCCGCGGCAGACGCCGCCACCCAGGCCGCTCAGCAGAACCAGCAGGCCGCGGCGCAGGTCGCCTCCGCGCAACGGGACGTGGTGCGCGCCGAGCAGCAGGTGGGGTCCTCCGAGCGGGACCTGGCGGCGGCGCAGCGCACGGCGCAGCAGGCCCAGAAGGACCTCACCCAGGCGCGGGCGGATGCGACGCGGGCGCTGGAGGACGAGAACAACTCGCTGGCGGACGCGCAGCTCTCGCAGCGGCAGGCCGTCCTGGACCTGCAGGACGCGACCGCGACGCTGGCCGCGGACAAGAAGGCCGGGTCGAAGGTCTCCGCGGAGCAGCTGGCGAAGGACCAGCTGGGCTACGACCAGGCCGCGCAGCATGTGAAGGAGCAGGGCGAGCAGGTCGACCGGCTCGCCGCCGACACGGCCGCGGCGAACGCCGCCGGGGTCGACGGCAGCAAGACGGTGCTGTCCGCGCAGCAGTCTCTCGCCGATGCGCAGCAGGACGTCGTCGACAAGGCGACGGCGCTGGCCAATGCGCAGCAGGACCTGCTGGACAAGGAGTTGGCGGTCGCCCGGGCGGAGCAGGCGCAGGCGCAGCAGCGTGTCAAGGGTGCGCGGCAGGTCGCGGCGGCGCAGCAGGCGGTGCAGGACAAGATCACGGCGGTGGCTGCGGCTGAGCTGGCGCAGGCGCAGCAGCGCGTCAAGGGCGCCGAGCAGGTCGCGGCCGCCCAGCAGGGCATCGCCGCCGCGCAGCAGAAGGTCGCCGATGCGCAGGGCAATGTGACGCAGGCGCAGGAGCAGTCCGCGTCGGCGATCACGGCGGCTCAGCGCGGTATCCAGTCCGCGAACCTGTCCACGGCCTCCTCGGCTGCGACGGCGGAGACCGCGCAGCAGAAGTACCAGGCGGCGCTGGACAAGCTGTCGCCGTCCGCGCGGACGTTGCTGACCTCGTTCGTGAACCTGAAGACGGGGTTCTTGGCGTGGTCGACATCGCTTCAGCCTGCCGTGCTGCCGTTGTTCTCCCGGGCGCTGGACGGCCTGGGCGGGTCGCTGACGAAGTTCTCGCCGCTGGTGGTGGGGGCGGCCTCCGGAGTGGCGGCCCTGGAGGACAAGCTGGGGCGGGAGCTGAAGACCCCGTTCTGGAAGGGCTTCCTCGCGGACCTGACGACGGCCGTGCCGATCGCACTGGTCGGCCTGGGTGTCACGTTCGGGAACATCTTCAAGGGCCTGGCGGGGTTCGTCGACGCATTCCTGCCGCATATGACCGGCGTCTCCGCCGAGATGGAGAAGATCACCGGGAGGTTCGCCAAGTTCGGCTCCGGCCTGAAGGTCAACCCGGCGTTCACGGCCTTCCTGGACTACGTCAAACAGAGCGGTCCGGGCCTGTCCGCCCTGTTCGCACAGCTGTTCACGACCCTGGGGCAGGTGTCGCAGGCCCTGGCGCCGATCGCCGGCCCGGTCCTGCGGATCGTCACGAGTCTGGCGCAGTTCGTCGGCTGGCTGGCGAAGGTCAACCCCGGCCTACTGCAGGGGATCTACCTGGCCGCGCTGGCCTTCAAGGCCATGCAGCTCAGCATGGTCCTGGTCAACGCGGGGATCTGGGCGTACAACGCGGCCGTGGCGCTGGCGATGGTCTTCACGGACGGGTGGGCTGTCGCGATCCAGGCCACCGGCATCGTCCCCATCATCGAGGCGATCATCGTGGTGATCGCGCTGCTGGTCATCGGCGTGATCTACGCCTACAACCACTTCACGTGGTTCCACGACATCGTCAGCGGCGCCATCCACGGCGTCGCCACTGTCGCCCTGTGGCTGTGGAACTCGGTGCTGAAGCCGAGCTTCGACGGCATCGTCATCGCGATCTCGGCGGTGGCGACGGCGGCGGTGTGGCTGTGGCAGAACGTGCTGGTCCCGGCGTTCAACGGGATCATGCTGGTCGCGAAGGTGCTCCTCGCGGTCATCACGGTGCTCGTCGTCGCGCCGATCCTGATCGCTTTCCACCTGCTGAGCGCCGTCGTGATGTCGATGTGGAAGACGACGTTCGCCCCGGCGTTCGCCGCGATCGGCACCATCGCGACGTGGCTGTGGAAGAACGCGATCTCCCCCGCTTTCAACGGCATCGCGAACCTGGCGAACTGGCTCTACAACAACGGCATCAAGCCCGGGTTCACGCTCATCCAGGTGGTCTTCCGGGCGGCGGCAACGGTCGGGTCGTGGCTGTACAACAACGCCTTGGCGCCCGCGTTCCGGGGCATCGCGACGGTCGCGGGCTGGCTCTACAACACCGGCATCAAGCCTGCGTTCAACGCGATCGCGACGGTCGCCAACTGGCTGTGGAAGAACGGCCTGAGCCCGGCGTTCAACGCGATCAAGACCGGGGTCTCCCTGGTCGGAACCGCCTTCCAGTCCGCCGTGACCTTCATCGGCCGGGTCTGGGGCGGCGTGGAGGACATCGCGAAGAAGCCCATCAACTTTGTGATCAACTCCGTGTATACGCACGGCATCAAGGCCGTGTGGGACGAGGTCGCGGGCTTCGTCGGCCTGGGCAAGCTGCCCAACGCCCCCAAGCTCCTGGAAGCCGGCGGCACCGTTGGCCCCGGCTGGGGCCCGGCCGCACCGATGAAGGTCAACCGGCCCACGGCAATCGTCGGGGAAGGCAACCCGAATCACCCCGAATATGTGATTCCCACCGACCCGAAGTACCGCGCCCGGGCCCGGGCTCTGCACCAGGCCGCGGGCAGCCAGCTGATGGCGGGCGGCGGCATCATCGGGTCGGCGGAGAGCCTGCTGGGCAGCGCGGCCAAGGGCCTCAAGTCCGTGGGCACCGCGGCGTGGAACGGCATCACCGACATGGGCGACATCTTCCTGCACCCCACCGCGATCTGGTCGAAGATCTCCGCACCGATCCGCGCACTGATCAACCAGGTCGGCAACTTCCCCTTCGACAAGCTCATCGGCCAGGTCCCGGTGAAGATGCTCAACGGCCTCGGCACCAAGATCGCCGACTTCGTCACCGGCGGCGGCGGCGGAACCAGCGCCAACGGCGGCATCGGCGGCGCCCTGCTGTGGGCGAAGTCGCAGGCCGGAAAGCCCTACCAGTGGGGCGGGGTCGGCAACCCGTCGTGGGACTGCTCCGGTTTCATGGGCGGCATCGAGTCCGTCATGCTGCACCAGAACCCGGACCGGCGCCTGTTCACGACCCAGGCGTTCCAGGGCTCCACCGCCCCGGCCGGGTGGACGCAGAACGCCGCCTCGGCGTTCCGCATCGGCGTGACCAACGCCGGGGTCGGCCACATGGCGGGCACCATCGGCGGCACCAACGTGGAGTCGCAGGGCACGTTCGGGGTGCTCGCGGGCCCGCGCGCCCGCGGCTGGAGCGACCCGCTGTTCACCGAGCACTACGGCTACACCGGCAAGTTCGACTCCGGGGGCTACCTGCCCACCGGCCTGTCCACGGTCTACAACGGCACCGGCAAGCCCGAGCCGGTGCTCACCAACGAGCAGTGGGCTGCCATCGGCGGCGGCGGCAAGGGCGACGGCCGTATGCCGCTGACCGTCAACTACATGGCGCCGACGCCGGAGAACCCGGAGAAGGCCGCCATGGAGATCAGCCGGCGCGTCAACAGGGCGGTGAGCATCTGATGCCCACAGCCCTCGGCACACCCCGCTCCGTGATCCTGGGCGGCCTGACCCTGGACGTCCTGGACGACAGCGGCGTCACCTGGATGACGACCGGCCTGGACGGGTGGCGCGCCTCACCCGCCACGACTCTGGCCGTCACGCAGCGCCCGGCCGCACCCGGCGGCTGGGCGTCCACCAATCCGCAGTTGACGCCGCGGCAGTTGGTGCTGGCTGTGCTGATCGGCGGCAACGACTCGCCGTCGACGACCGCGGCCTACGAGCAGCTGCTCGCGGCGGTGGGCACCGACCCGGTGGTGCTGCAGGTCACCGAGGACGGCACGACGCGGCAGGTCACGGTGTACCGCAACGGCGAGATCCTGCCGAGCGCCGACGGCGGCACGTGGACCACCTATTCGGTGCCGCTCATCGCACCCGATCCGCGCCGCTACACAGCCAACCCAGTCGACGTCAGCATCATGCTGCCGTTCGCGACGGGCGGCCTCACCTGGCCGGTGACGTGGCCCATCTCGTGGCCCGCCACCGTCGTCTCCGGGGACTCCGGCCTGCCCAACGCGGGCACCGCCGCAGCCGACCCGGTGATCACCCTGTGGGGTCCCACGACGGGCAGCACACCCCTGACCGGGGCGTCGCTCACCCTGACCGGGGCGGTCGAGCAGCAGATCGCCTACTTCGGCGACATCTCCCCCGGCGACTTCGTGGTCATCGACTGCGGCGCCCGCACCGTGCTCTACAACGGTCAGTCCACCCGGCGCGGCTTCCTGCAGCTCGACAACGGCTGGCCGCAGGTTCCGCCGGGCGGCTGCAACGCGGCGTTCCGCGCCCCCGCCTACCTGTCGACTGCGCGCGCTGAGATCTCGTACCGCTCCGCCTGGCTCTGAGGAGGACCCTTGACCGGCTACGCGCTGCCCATCGGCACGCTCTCTTTTTCTGCCCAGCAGAACCGGCAGGCCTTCGCCGCCCTGTACGGGTCGGGCGCCTCCGGGCTGCAGGCCATGGCCGGCGTGCGGCCCGGTCCGGGCCTGGACGTCACCATCCCGTCGGGGACGATCACTGTCACTGCCGGGGCTGCGATCGTGCAGTCCGCGGCGAGCAGCATCGGCGGGGCCTATCTGGCGTACCTGGATGCGTCGTGGACCCAGGCGATCACTGCCGCGGATGGCACGTTCGGGCGCAGTGACCTGGTGTATCTGCGGGTGCGGGACACGGACATGGACGGGTCCGGGTTCCGGGACTGCTCGCCGGTGTATGTGGCGGGGACGCCGTCGGCTTCTCCGGTGACGCCGTCGATTCCGGGCGGCACGTCGGGCGTCGTTCTGGCGGCGATCACGGTGCCGAAGTCGGGGACGGGCAGCCCCACGGCGAGCTATGCGACACGGCAGTACGCCATCACCAACGGTGGCATCGGCGTGGGCAGCAATACGCCTGGCGCGTATGCGGGGCAGTACCGCGACGACGGCGGCAGTACGGGTCAACTGTGGCGCTACAACGGCACCACGTGGAAGAGCGGCTTCTACCTGGCGCAGTCCGGGATCCTGGACTGGGGCGGCTCGGGCGGCACCTCGCCGATCAACATGCTGCTCGCCGCAACGTCCAGCGACGTCATCAACACCCGGGCCGGGGCGGACACCACGGGCCGGTTCCTGCAGTCCGCGGACGGCACCATGGCCTGGGGACCGGGCACCGCGTCGCGCGACGTCACCCTGAACCGCACCGGCACCGGAGTCCTCAGCGTCGGCGGCAGCCTGGTGATGACCGGCGTCGGACAGTCCCTGACGGCGTACAAGACCGCGGACACGTCCCGGACCTCGACGGCGACGGCCACCGCGGATCCGCACCTGAGCATCGCGATCCCGTCGGCGGGCACGTGGGAGATATCGGGGGTCCTCAGCTACCTGGCGCTGGGGCCTGGCGGCGGCGACATGAAGTTCACGTTCACTTTCTCGGGCACCGTCACGGCGGCGTCCTCGTGGTGGGTGTCCGGTGGCGTGCTGCCGACCAGCATCAGCGCCGTAAATGCCGGGGTGATCCCCATCGGGACAACGACGCCGGTCGGCGGCGACACCACGATCCTGGTCGGCGCGCAGCCCGACGGCACCCTCACGTGCACCACCTCCGGCACTCTGGCCGTGTCGTGGGCGCAGAACACGTCCACGGCCACCGCGACGACGCTGAAGGCCGGGTCGCGGATCCGCGCCACCCGGATCGCCTGATGGCCGACGGCACCATCACGTGGTTCGCCTGCGATTTCGTGTCCGGGAGCATCATCACCGAGTTCCCGTCGCTGGCGCCGCAGGGCCCGATCTCGCGCCGCCTGGGTACCTACACGTCCACCGCGTTCAACCTGGACCTGTCGGGAGCCGCACCGGACTGGCGGGGCGCCAGCGAGTACGGGCGCGTCCTGGTGGTGGGCGTCGTGGGCGGCCTGCCGATCTGGGTCGGGTCGCTGACGCTCCGCAACGCCGGGTCGTCGCCGGTCGCCGGGGTCACCGCGTCGACGTTCGAGGGCTACCTGGACCGCCGCTACGCAGGCGACATGACCTACACGGCCACCGACCTGTCGCTGATCGCGGCGGGTCTGCTGGCACCGGTGCAGGCGACGATGAGCTGCCTGGACGTGAACGCCGTTGCGTGCGGCGTCGTGGACGACCGGACCTACGCCGACTCCGACGACAAGTCGGTCTGCGCCAACCTGACCGAGCTCATGGGCGTGGACGGCGGCCCGGAGTGGACCGTGGACCCCGTCTGGAACAGCGACCGGTCCGGGTTCCGGCTGCTGGCGCGTATCGCCCCCACGATCGGCACCGGCGCCCTGGTCCCCACCGCCGTGTTCGACTACCCGGGCTGTGTGACGTCCTACGAGGAGGCCGGTTCCTACGAGGACGGCAAGGGCGCCACCGTCGTCAAGGCCACCGGCGCCGGTGAGGGCACGGACCGGGCGGTGTCCGCCACCTACACCTCCGGTCTGATCGCGGCCGGGTGGCCGGTGTACGAGTACCGGTGGTCGCCCGGGTCGGACATCTCGGATACGGCCATCCTCGACTCCCACGCCCAGGCCGCGCTCGCGCTGATGGAGTCGGGTGCATCCACGTGGTCGCTGACCGCGCAGGTCTCCGAGGCCCCGCAGCTCGGTGTGGACTGGGCGCTGGGTGACGCGGTGCGCCTGGTGGTGGCGCCGGGCAGCTCACCGGGCCATCCGGACGGCGTCGACGTGACCGAACGCGCGTGGTCGTGGTCGTGGGACACCTCGGCGCAGACCGTCAGTCCCGTGCTGGTAGAGGGGACCTGACGCGATGCCGAGCGGTAACAGCCAGCTCCCCGACGACGGCACGGACCTGGCCCGCTGGCGGCGCAGGACCGACACCAAGCTGCGGCAGCTGGAAGCGGCACGCCGCCTGCAGAACACAGCCATCGGCGCCGGCGGCCTGACCGTCCAGACCCCGGGACAGCCCGGGTCGATCAAGCTGGTGCCGCAGGGCGCCGTGGAGATCGTCCCATACGGGAGCGGGTCGGCGTTCCCGCCCGCCGTCGAGTTCTCCTCCGGCGACCCCTCCGAGATCACACCGGGTGTGGTGCTGACGTATCTCGCCGACGGCGGCGGGTTCGCGATCCCGACGGTCCTGGTGATGACCCCGGACCTGGGCAACGGCGTCAGCCTGCTGAAGTTCCAGGGCTCCGTACCCGGTGAGGGCACGGCGGCGGCCGAGCTGGTGGTCGGCGGGGCGTCGCTGATCCTGGGCACGGGCGTGCTGTACCTGTCTCTGGAGGACGGCACCCAGCTCGCACTGTCCGGCGACGGCGTGGAGTTCGCCACCGAGCAGTGGACCGCGCTGCCGCTGAGTAGCGGCTGGACGGCGACGGGCGGCACCTGGCTGCAGCCGGAATACCACCTCGACTCGACGCTGACAGTGCAGCTCGTCGGCTCGATCACCCCGGGGACGCTCACCGCGGGCACTGTCATCGCGACCCTGCCGCCGGGCTACATCCCGCCGGGCGACGCGGAGTACCGCGTCCCCGGCGGCTCGGCCACGGCGTACTGCGACCTGCTGGTCCACGGCACCGAGGCCGCATCCCCCGGCCAGATCACCATCACCAACGTCGCCGGGACGATCACCAGGGTCTCGCTGTCGCAGGTCAGCTTCCCCCTCTAGCTGCATCCGCACTCCAGCCCCGGACCGTCCCGGCCGGGGCTTTCGCATGCCCACAGGAGTACGCATGGCCCACACCGCGCCTCTGAAGTTCCGCCCCGGCGTCCGCCCCGCCGAGCCGGCCCGTCCGCACCTGCGGCTGGCCGACTTCCTCACCGGCGAGCAGACCATCCCCAAGTCGCCGGCGTCGGTGGACTACGAGTCGGGGATCGACTTCCCGATGTACGGCAACGACGAGATCGGCGACTGCGGCCCGGCGGGCTGCGGCCACGTCGTCCAGTCCCTCACCACCTACGGCGAGGGCGCCACGGTCACCGTCACCGAGCAGGACGTCGTCGAGTTCTACTCGGGCATCTCGGGTTATGTGCCCGGCGACGAGTCGACGGACGTCGGCGTGAACCTGCAGGACATGCTGGAGTACTGGCTCAAGCACGGCCTGGCGGGGCACGAGATCGTCGCGTTCGCGAAGGTCGACGTGTCCAACAACGCCGAGGTCCAGGCGGCGATCGACCTGTTCGACGTCGTGCTGACCGGCATCAGCCTGCCGCAGTCCGCGGAGGACCAGTTCAACGCCGGGCAGCCGTGGGACTACGTGCGCGGCTCGAAGATCCTCGGCGGGCACTGCGTGCCGTTCTTCGGCTACGACGCCACCTACCGGTACGGCGTGACGTGGGCGAAGGTCCAGGCGGCGACGCTGGCGTTCTGGCGCAAGCTCGTGTCCGAGGGATGGATCCTGGTCACCCGCGAGTGGGCCAACGCCAACGGCGTGACCCCGACCGGGCTCAGCCTCTACGACATGGGGCAGGCCTTCGCGCTGCTGTCCCGCCAGCCGAACCCGTTCCCGCAGGTACCGCCAACCCCTGCACCCACGCCGTCCCCCACCCCGACTCCGACCAGCCTCACCGTCGAGGACCTGGCCCGGGGCATGCGGGACTACCTGGCCTCGAAGGGCGTCTGATGGCCCCCGTCCTCGGCATCGACGTCGCCTGGGACCGCCCGACGGTCGCGCAGATCAAGGCCACCGGCGCGCACTGGGTGGCCAGGTACTTCTCGCCGGACGCCAGCAAGAACCTGACCGCCGCGGAGGTCGTGTCCTATCCGGCGGCCGGTCTCGGGATCGTCACCGTCTACGAGTCGACGGCCGGCCGGGCAACGGCGGGGCGCGCGGCGGGTGTCGCGGATGCGCAGTGGGCGGAGTCACAGCGCAAGGCGGTGGGCCTGCCCGCCACGCACATCCACCACTTCGCCGTCGACGAAGACACCTCGTGGGCGTCCGTAGCCGCGTACTTCGACGGTGTGATCTCCGTGATCGGCCTGGCGCGCACCGGCTGCTATGGCGGGCTGCACGTCATCGAGGGCGCGCACGGGCGCGGCATCCGCTACCTGTGGCAGACCGTCGCCTGGTCCGGCGGGGTGTGGGCGCCGTACGCCACGATCCGCCAGACCGGCGGCACCGTCCTGTCGGGGGGCGCCGACATCGACTACGCCGAGGCACCGGACTTCGGCCAGACCCCGCGACCGGCCGCACCCAGGCCGCCGGCCCCGAAGCCGACCCCAGTGCCGGTTCCGATCCCCGCAGAGGACACAGACATGATCATCGTCAGCGTCGACCAGAAGTCGTACCCGGGCGGCAAGGGCTGGCCCGGCGAGTTCCTCCTCACCGCCGCCGGACTGCGCCACATCACCACCCCCGCCGACGTCAAAGCCTTCCAGGCCGCCGGACTCAAGGGCCCGGTCACGATCAGCAAGGCCCAGTACGACTCCCTCACCGCCGGCCACTGACCGGCCCCACGGAACGGATCCCTCATGTCTCCTCGTCTCATCTTCGGCCGCGAACCGGCCCTGTGGCTGGGCCTGATAGCTGTCGCGGTGCAGTTCGTGTCCGCGTTCTGGGTCAACGTGTCCGCGGATCAGCAGGCGGTGGTCAACGCTGCGGCTGCGGCTGCGGTGGGCCTGCTCGTGGCCGTGTCCACGCACGACGGTGTGAGCGCGGCGGCGCTGGGCCTGGTACGGGCGGCGGGCGCGCTGGCGGTCGGCTTCGGCCTGCGCCTGGATGCGGAGCATCAGGCGGTGCTGATGGCGGCGGCCGAGGCGATCGCGGCGATGTGGACCCGCACCCAGGTCACGGCGAAGGTCACCCGCGACGGCGTGCGACTCGCGGCCTGATCGCGCACATGAAGGAGGGTGCCCGTGGGCGAGCTCTGGGCCCAGATACCGATCGCTCAGGGCGGCGCCGTTGCGATCCTCGCCATCGTGGTCCTGCTCGTGCTCATGGGGCGGATAGTGCCTCGGCGCACCCTGGACGACCTGCGGGCGGACCGCGACGCCCGGATTCGGGAGATCGCCGCCGAACGGGATACCTGGCGTGCCGCGCACGGGGTCTCGGAGGAGGCCCGCCACGACGCGCAGGGCCAGGTCCGGGAGCTCCTGGAGCTGTCCCGGACGGCCGGGCATGTCCTGACAGCTCTGCCGCAGCCCGCAGGGCGGGAGGTGACGGCCGGTGCCCCGGTGGGTCCATCAGCTGTTTCGCCTCCGCCGTGACTGCACCCTGCCGGAGCGCGACGTGACGCCGGGGCAGGAGGCCGCAGAGGCGGCCCTGGATCGCGCCCGGGCGGATCGGCAGGCGGGGCGTGAACGCGGGCCGGAGGTGTCTGCCGAGGCATCCCGGCTGAGGCATCTGCGGGAGCACAACCATTTCGCGGAGGCCATCGGCCAGCTCTATCGAGGGGGGAGGGCATGAGCCCCAGCACTTTGGCGTTCATCATGTCCGTGCAGGCCGACGAGGTTGTGATCACGTTCTTTGCGTCGATCGGCTTCATCGTGCTGTACACGGTGCTGGCGAAGTGGTGGCTGTCGCCGCTGGGCCGGAATCTGGTGGCGTTCGACAGTGCCTTGTCGTTGACGCTGCTGCCGTCGGTGGTGCATCACACGTTCGGTGTCAGTTCGGCGTTGAGCCCGGCTTTCGCCTGGTTCAACGTCGGGGCGTTCGCGGCGGTGCCGCTGGTTATCGTGTGGCGGGCGTGGATTCTGCTGCGGGTGCAGGTCGGCTGGCAGGACGATACGGAGCCTGCCCGCAAGCATGCCTCGGGCGGGGACGACGAGCCTGCCTGACCGATCCGCCGGAGTCCGGGTGGGCTCCTCGGACTTGAATTTCACTGCCGCCTTTTCCAGTGCCCGTGAAGTCGCGGGCCATCCTTGCTCTCCGTCGTCCTTCGGGACTGGCGGAGCTGGCTTGCCGGGATTCGTCGGGACCGTGTGAACGGACCCTTCCGCCCTTGTGGCGGTCGTGGCACCCGGAGGCCCCCGTCCGGCCCCTGCTTCGGCGGGGGCCGTTCTGCTGTTCAGGTCCACGTCCGTCCGCCGGAACAACCGCGCCCATATTCAGGTCGCCCCCGTCGTCGGCCCCCTTCGTGGGGTTGGCGGCGGGGGCTTCTTCGCGTTCCAAGGCACTGGTGTCACCTTGAAGAGTGGTTGCATTCGCACTGGTAGTCGATCTTCTGACGACACTTCAGGGACAGGGACTGTCAGGAGTGGGTGTAGCGTTCTTCGTATCGACCTTCGATCGCAAGGTCGTATGAATGAGTTAGCCCCTGCACGGAAGCAACCGTCAGGGGCGTGGCCCGAAGGAAGATCACTCCTTGAGCAGTACCGACTCTAACCTGCCCGCTTCCGTGACGACTACCGGCAGCAGCCCCTTCGACCAGATCCGTCGCCAGAATGAGACCGGCGAGTACTGGTCCGCCCGGGACCTCCAGCCCGTGATGTCCTACGACAAGTGGGAGAACTTCCTGCGCGTCGTCGAGCGCGCCATCCGCGCCGCAGAGAACACCGGCACCTACTCTGACCAGTCTTTTTCCCGGGTTCGGGAAGAAGTCACCGGCGGTGCTCCGCGCATCGACTACCACCTGTCGCGCCAGGCCGCCTACCTCGTCGCGATGAACGGCGACCCGAACAAGCCGAGCGTCGCCGCGGCGCAGGCCTACTTCGCGGCCCAGACCCGCAACGCCGAGATCCTGCAGATGCCGACGCATGCCGTCGCCCTCCGGGGCTGGGCTGCAGAGCTCGAAGCCAAGGAAGCCGCCGAGAAGAGGGCGGCCGAGCTGACCGCGGTGAACGAGGTGCTCGCGCCGAAGGCCGGTAAGTGGGATGCGTTCATGAATGCCGACGGGCTGATCGGCATGACGGAGCTCGCGGACATCATCAAGACCAGCGTGCAGAAGATGACGACCTGGCTGGTCGAGCTGGACATCTTCCGCAAGCAGACGTCCCAGCGCGGCGGATGCCGCAACATGCCGCGGATCACGTATCAGCGGTCCGGGCACTTCGAGGTGAAGATCGAGACCAACAACGGCATCAACTTCCCGACCGCCTACGCGACCAGCGAGGGTGTCGACCTGATAGTCGACCACTGGGAGAACCGCTCCGCAGCTTGAGTTCCCATCGTCCGGGCCGCTCTCCTGGGGGCGGCCCGCTTCGTCATGCCGGTCACGCCGCCTGCGCTTCCTCGTCCTCGCCTTCCCTTCCGCGCGCACCACCCAGCCGGACCGCCACATACTCGGCCACCAGCTCGTGATACCGGGCCATCCGCGCAGCCCGCTCCTCCACCGTGTCGCCCGTGGTGCGCATCAGGGCCGCTATCTCACGGTTGATCGCAGCCAGGACGCGGGAGTTCGGGCCAGGAGTGGCTGGAGTGTGGTGCACACGATCATTGTCCCAGGTGGCGCGGACACCTCAGGACGTCTGTACGCCCAGCCCGTCGCGGATCATCCCCACCAGCCGGTCCGTGCCGGTCAGGTCGGCCAGCACGGCCTCCGCGCCGGCCTCCCGCAGCTCGGCCATGCTGCTCTTGCCCGTCGCCACCCCGAGAGCCACAGCCCCAGCCTGGTGGGCGGCCTCAATGTCGGAGGGGGTGTCGCCGACGACCAGGGCCTCGCCGATGCCGTAGATCAGGCCGTCCGCCGTAGTGGCGCGCCCGTAGGCGGTCCGGACGAGGTCGGCGCGCACGTCGGAGTCCTCCGCGTAGGCGCCGATACCGAAGTCGATGCGCCGGTCCAGGCCAAACACCTGAAGCTTGATCTCCGCGACGCGGCGGACGTTGCCGGACACCACGGTCTGCCGCACCCCGTCCAGCTTCGCCATCGCATCCAGGACGCTGGCCGCACCGGGCAGGGCGTGCCCGCGCTCGCGGAGTTCACCGGCGCGCCGCACATAGCCCTCAGCCAGAGCGTCGGCGTAGTCCTCGAAGTGGTACTCGTCGGGGTCCAGGCCGTGCAGGCGGCACGACTCGGCGAGGATCGCCCGCTCCGTGCGCCCCGACACGTTCGGGTGATGCTCCTGACGATGCCCGGTGACCTTCAGGAACGCCTCCTCGGAGATGGAGCCACCCACCCCGCCCGACGCGATCAGGGTGTGGTCCACGTCCCACAGCACCAGCCGGTACCCCGCCATAGCCACTCCTCCCACCGCACGGACCCTCACCCTGTCACACGAATGCGCAGAAGGAGGACACTGCGTCACCAACCGCCCTACCCTGGCGACATAGGGCAGCCAGGACGGGGAACGGAGGCAGCCGTGGACCTACCCATCGGCGCCCGGGTGCGCCACTACCGCGGCACCCGCCAGCAGGCTGTCGTCGCCGGGCTGGCCGGGGTCTCGGCGGAGTACTACTCGCAGATCGAGCGTGGCCTGCGGATCCCCACCATCGCCGTGCTGCACCGCATCGCCCAGGAGCTCGGAGTGCCCGTCGCCGCCCTGCTCGCCGAAGGCGCCGCCGCCGCCACTACCGCCCCGGACACGGCCGCACCGTCCATCGCACAGGCCCTGATGGGCTACGGACCGCCGCGGTCCACAGAACCGGCAGAACCGGGCGTACTGCGGGAGCGCGTCGAGGCAGCGTGGCGGTCCTGGCAGTCCTCCCCGACCCGCTTCTCGGACGCCGCCGACATCCTGCCGGACCTGATCGCCGACACCGAGCACGCGGTCCGGGCCCGGCGTGCCGGTGAGGACGGCGGGCCGCGGCGCGAGACGCTGCGGGTGTCCGCAGACCTCTACTTCCTCCTGCGCTCCTACCTGCGCCGCGCCGGGCGCACGGACCTCTCGATGATGGCCGCAGACCGGGCCATGCGCGCCGCCGAGGACGCGGATGACCCGCTGCGGATCGCCGCCGCCCAGTGGAACCTCGGCCACGTCCTGCTCGCGGCCGCGGACCCCGACGCGGCGGAGCACGTCGCCATGCTGGGCGTGGACCAGTTGAAGCCGCGGGTGAAGGCCGGGGATGAGGACTGTGCGGCGATGGCAGGCGCACTCCAGCTGGTGTCGGTGATCGCGTCATCGCGGCGCAAGGAGTGGTGGATCGCCCGGGACCGGCTGCAGAAAGTCGCAGCTCCGGCGGCGAAGCGCGCCGGGGAGGGCAACATCATGTGGACCGTGTTCGGGCCCACCAACGTTGCCCTGCACGCGGTCAGCATCGAAATGGAGGCCGGGGAAGCGGGCGAGGCGCTGCACGACGCCGACCAGATCGACACCTCCCAGTTGCCGTCGCTGGAGCGCACATTCACGTTCCTGCTTGAAGTCGCGCGCTGCCACGACCTGCGGCGCGAGGACCCGGCCGTGCTGCTGCACCTGCTGCAGGCCGAGACCCTGGCCCCGGAAGACCTCGCGCGGGCGCAGCCGGCCCGGGACATGGTCGTCGGGCTGATGCGCCGGGCGCGGGCCATGCAGGCCCGGCAGGCGGAGCAGCTGGCCGGGCGCATGGGCATGCTCTGACCCGTGCTCTCAGCACGGCCGTGCGCACAGCACGGGTCGCCTTCACGGATCGTCCCTAACGTCGCTTTCAGGACAGCGACGAAAGGGCCACTGACGTGATGACGGACGCTCCCCCGGGGCCGAGGCAGGCTGCCGCACCGACGCCGTGGTGGCTGATCCCGGCCGGCGCCGACTGGTCGGGCCCGGTCCTGCTGCTGCCGGTTGGTGTCGACTGGGACTGCGCCCGCACCCCGGCCGCACTCGGCATGCCGGTGCTGGACCGTCTCCTCGCCGAACCCTGCGATGCCGCGATGCTGGGCCCGGTGCTGTGGGACCGGGAGGCGGACCTCCTGTACTGGCCGGTGCAGCGCGGCGCATCCGACCACTACCCGGCCGGTGTGGACCTGTTACGGGCGGGGGCCTGGATCGGAGTACCCGGTTCCGACGGGGCGCTGTCGTCCCGCGCCGTATGGCTGCACCTGCCTGACCGTGCCCAGTGCACGCCGCCCGTGTGGCTTGCTGCTGCGCTCGATACCGCCCGCCCCGCACCAGTCCTGGGGAGCCTGCGATGAGACCACACCCCGAGGCGCCACCGGTATCCGAAGAAGCCCGCGCCCAGGCTGCGGCCATCGCCGCGCACCTCGACACGCTGGCGTGGAAGCAGGGCCAGTGCGACTACTGCGTCGGCGCCCCCGAGGCGGAGGTGACTGACGCCGAGGGCGACATGGAGTCCGGGGCGGGCCACCGCGGCACGTTCTGCCGCCGCCACCTGCAGCTGACCCTGGCCATGAACGGGCATCAGGCGCAGGCGCTGGCCGCGACGGAGGCGTTCAACGCGCGCCTGGACGCGCACCGCACCCGTCGCGGTGCAGAGGCCGCGCGATGACGGCCGAACGCAACGAGGCCGCCCCGCCCGTCCGCACCCGCGTGTACCTGCCGTTGCCGGCCCCGCAGCCGGTGGAGGGCTGTTCGGATTGCGCCCGGCATCAGCGGGTCATCGACGCTGTGGACACGAATCCGACGGCGCTCGTGGATGCCCGGGTGCTGCTGGCTCGGCATCTCGTCGAGGAGCACGGGGCGTGACGTGGGGGGCGCACGGGGGCGCACAGGGGGCGGTTGTTCCGCAACTAGTGCGCCGTATGGGTGCGCTGTGCAACAAGTCGTGTTCTTACCTACCTGTGGCGAACAGTGGCGGGTGGATCAGGCGGTTCGCCACCCCCATCCGCCACCCCTGCGCCACCCTCATTGCGCCAGCCCGGACTGTGCCAGTCATCAGTGAGAAGCCAGGTCACCGGTACACGGAGGGCGTCGGCGAGGTCGAGGATGGCGTCGAGCGTGACGGTGCCGTAGCCGTTCTCCAGGGCGCTGATGCTGCGCCGGTCCAGGCCCTCGTCGCTGCAGAGCTGGCCGAGGCGCTGTTGCGAGAGTCCCTGGGAGCGTCGCAGACTTCGGAGTCGATCACCCACTTCGGCTCGGCGGCGGATTGTCGTCGGGCGTGTGGACTTGTAGGGCATCCCAACAACGCTGCTGGGAGCAAGATCCAATGTCTGTACAGTTAAGTTCCCATTTTGGGAACATAGGCACAGGTGGTGCTCTTGAGCGAAGCCACCTTCGACGCTAGGTTCGCTCACATGTTCGAGTTGTAGCGCCACGGCAGACCCACCAGCCACCCGGGCGATTGAGGCCCCGACCCCTGCTTCCCGCCCCATGAGAGCGCCCCACCCCCACCCGTCACAGGCCGCCGGAAAACCTGACAGCACAGTGGTTACACGTTCTACTGTCAACCTGCATATGCCGCAGTCACGTCCCCCAGACCCCGGGACGACGCCCACAGCGCCCGCCGACGCCACGCCCTCGTACCGTCCACCCCGGAGCACCGCCTTGAACAGCAGCCAGCGCGACGAACGGTCCACGCCCCGCCACAGAGGCGAAGGCCGCCCCCGGTACTCCCACAGCGACCGACTCGCCACCGCCCAGGCAGACCTTGCCGCGGCCGAAGGCATCAACCTCGCCACCGCCACGCGCGCGGAGATGGCGCTGGCCTTCGAGCGCATCCGCGGCGCCCTCGCCGACGTCATCCGCATGGAACTGGAACATCATCCGGAGCCCTGAGGGCCTCCGAGCAGCAGTGATTACAGACGCCTACTGGTACCCCTAAGCGACCATAGGGAGCCACAAAGTAACCAAAGCACTCATGTGGGGACGCCACAGTCGCTACCGTCTCCCCATGAGCACCCTGGCTGACACCACCCCCGGCACCCAGGAACAGCCCCTACGCGCAGGCATCTACGGACGCGCCTCCCAGGACCGCTCGAAGCGCGGACGATCCGTCAGAGACCAGATCGCCGACTGCCGACGCGAATGCAGCACCCGCGGCTGGACCGTCGTCGACGAGTACATCGACCTCGACCGCTCAGCATCCCGCCACGCCCGCAAAGTCCGCGAGGACTACACCCGCCTCGTCGCAGACATCCAGGCCGGGAAACTCGACATGCTCGTCTCCTGGGAGTCCTCCCGCGTCAGCCGCGACCTCGACGTGTACGTCAAACTCCGCAACCTGTGCACCGACACCGGAGTCCTGTGGTGCTACAACGGCACCATCTACGACATGCGCAAAGGCGCCGACCGCACCACCACCGCCATCATGGCGATGATGGCCGAGGCCGAAGCCGACAGCATGCAGGAACGCAGCGCCCGAACCACCCGGCTGAGCGCCGGCCGCGGCACCCCGCACGGCAGGATCCCGTTCGGCTACGCCCGCAGATACGACCCCGACGACGGCCACCTCCTCGGCCAGGTCCCGCACCCCGTGCACGCCGACGTGGTCCTGGACCTGTTCCAGCGCGCCGCGGACCGGGAGACGGTCAGATCCCTCACTGCCACGCTGTGCCAGCACGTCCCCAGGGCCAGTACGCGCGGGCTCACCTACCTGCTGCAGAACCGCACCTACATCGGACTGCGCTCGCACTTCGGCCAGCACGTGAAGGCCACATGGGAGCCGATCGTCCCCGAGGCCCTGTTCTGGCGAGTCCAGGAGATCATCGTCAACCCGGAGCGCCGCACCTCCCGCGACACCCGCGCCCTGCACCTGCTGTCCGGGATCGCCATGTGCGGCGTCTGCAAGGAGAACACTCCCCCCGATCAGCCGCTGCCCGGCCTGCGCCTGGTCCGCCCCGGTGCCCAGCCTCGCCGCGTGTCGCGGTACTGCTGCAAGCCCGGCAGCCATGTCGCTACGGGGGCGGAACGCCTGGAGGCCTACGTCGAAGAGCACCTGATGGTGTGGTTCAAGTCCCCCGAAGCTGCGACTGCGTTCGCGTCCAGGGACGACGGCGCCCTGGAGGAGGCGAGGGGGCGTGCGGCGCGGATCCGTGTGCAGTTGCAGGAAGCGCGGGCCATGGCGGCCGAATTCGACGACACCACCGGCATGCCCCTGCTGAGTATCGCGTCACTGGCGGACATGGAGCGCCGCCTGGCGCCGATGGCCGCACGGGCGGAGGAGGACTTGCGCCGCCTGGCTGCTGTCGGAGACCCGGTCCTGGACCAGCTGCTGGCGGATCCGGAGCGCGCCGAGGCAGTGTGGGAGCGGCTAGGCATGGAAAAGCGTCGCCATGCCGTGCGGAATCTGGTGAACGTGACCTTGCACAAGGCTGCGGCGCAGGGCATTCGCAGCTTGGACGAGTCGCGGGTGACGCTGACGTTCGTGAGCCAGCCGGGCTTCACGTCGCGGCCCACGATCCGCCGGCCGCCGGTGGAGGGCTAGTTGCCGCTCTCGGCGGCCTGGTCCGGTTGGGCCGGTGGCCGGTGGTCGTCGAGGCGGATGAGCTTGGGGTCCGCCAGGGCGAGGAACATGCCGTCGACCTCCCCGGCGCGTTCGGCGAGGACGCCGTCCTTGAACTGGCTGATCATGAGCCTGCCGCGTTCGTCTTCGCCTTCGCGGCGGACGGCTGCGATCTCGGCACTGGCGCGGGCCTCTGCGGCCCCGACTCCGTCGGCGAGCCTGCGCTCGTAGCGTTCTTCGCACTGCTGCTCGAAGGCGTGGGCGCGCATGGCCGCGTTGATCTCGGCCTGGTCGGCGCGCTCGCGTTCGGCCTGGACCCGGCGTTCGGCGTCGGTGCGTACTTCCTCGGCGAGTCGGCGGTCACGCTCACGCTCGGCGAGCTGGAGGGCGCGGCCGACCTGGGCCTGAGTGGCGGCCTCGTCGGTGTACAGGGTGGCGTGGCGCAGGCGTTCCTTCTCGAAACTGGTGTCGGTGATCCACTTTTTGACGAGGGACAGCGCATAGGTGGAGATGCCTGCGGCGAACAGGGCCTCGCCGATGGTGCGGGCGTCGTCGGTGGCGATGAGGATCACGAGGCCTGCGATGAGTCCGGCGAGGGCGGGTACCGCCGTGAACATCCAACGTTTGGCCTTCATTGCTCCCCCATCGGTCAGCCGTGAGCTTCCTCTCGCCCTTCTCGGTCGTCCTCGGCGGCTGTCTTTGGCTTTCTGCGAAGGGATTCGAGCATCCATCGCACATCTGCCGGTTCGACTTGCCAGGAGGCTGCTACCTCGTCAGGAGTGAGTGGTCGTGAGCGTACTGACTCCTGTGGCCCTTGGTGAGCGCTTTGCTCCGGTGAGCTGTCAGTTTCGGCTAGAAGGTCGTCGATGGTGGTCCCCAGGACTCGCGCGAGGCGAACGAGGGGGCGGACGTCGGGCATGCGTTCGCCGGATAGGAGCCGGCTGAGCTGACCGTGGTCCATGCCTGCGTCTTTGGCCAGGCGCGTTCGGCCGCCGGTGCGCTTGCCGGGGCGGACGTCGTACTTGGGGGAGCCGTCCGGCTCTTTGACCTGGAGTGCCAGGGCCATGACCAGGCTGCCCAGCCGTTGAAGATCTGACGTGCTCACGTCGTCACCATCCATATTTGTGATGCTAGCGATCCGACGCGCCCAGTGGGGTCGTATGTGTCAATTGACAACCATACAGGTCAGGCCATTGCTAGACCCCTGCGAGCCCCCGCCCCACCTCCACCTTCACCCACTCTGCGCAATTCCCCGGCATCGGTTCCGCATCCTTGGGTGACAACTGACACCACATGGGGTAGGTTCAGTGTCAGTCAGCACGGTGCTGGCTGACACAGAAGCAAGGGGGTGACCCATGACCAACACCTTTGACGTCGCCCGATTCAGGGCCCTCGCGGCAGACCTCGGCGACGACACGACTACGGCCATCGCCCGGCGGACCGGCATCGAACGCAGCCTGCTCTCCCGACTCCTGCGCGGCGAAAGGCAGCCCCGGCTCGACACAGCCGCCCGCGCCGCCGACGCCTACAACGTCTCCGTGGACGAGCTCATCAACCGAGGAGCAGCCGCATGAGCCCCGAACTGCGCCTGCAGATCCTCGGCGCGGAGTGCGTGGCCGGAATCCACCGCCGCATGGCCACCGTGCCCCCGCCGAGCCCCGAGACGGTGGAGGAAATTCGCCACCTGTTCGCACCGGCGGTCCGCGCACTCGACGCCGAACTCGCGGCCCCGATCCGCCAGCGCGAAGACATCGCCGCCGCCTAGCACGCAAATCGGCCGTCGCCCGGGATGCACCCCGAGCAACGGCCTCGAAGCAGCCCACCCGCACAACAAAGAGAAGGGATGGGCACTCCTGTGGCCATCATTCCATCCGGCTCCCTTGAGCCGTTCACGTTCCCCGTCACCGGGCAGCAGGTCCGCACGATCGGCGACCCCGAGAACCCGCTGTTCCACCACAGCGACATCTGCAAGATCCTTCAGCACACCAACCCGTCCGTCGCGATCCAGATGCTCGACGACGACGAGCGTGTCAAGGTCGACATCCGTAGCATTGCCGCAGGCCAGACCGCCCTAAGCGGTCTTAGGGCGCCTGCGACGGGCAACGCCGAGGCCTGGTTCGTCAACGAGTCCGGCCTCTACACCCTCGCGCTGCGGAGCGACGCAGCCGGCGCCAAGCCGTTCCGCCGCTGGATCACCCACGACGTCATCCCGGCCATCCGACGCACGGGCTCCTACGCGCTCACTCCCCCCGCCCCGGCGCTGCCGGACATCACCACGGCGGCCGGCGTCCTGGCGCTGGCGGAGCAGTTCGCGGCCACGGCCCGCCAGTTGGTGGAGGCCGATGAGCGGCTGAAGGAGATGGAGCCGAAGGCCCTGGCCCACGACACGTTCCTGTCCGCGCAGGACGGCGACGTGCTGGTGCGGCAGGCCGCGAAGCTCCTGGGCTGGCAGGAGAGCCACCTGCGGCAGTTCCTCGTGGAGGAGCACCTGATCTACCGGCGTCAGGCGACGTGCGGCGCGAACCAGTGGGACTTCTACGCCGAGCACCGCAACCACTTCCACGCGGTGGAGAGCACCGTGGAGCACGGGTGGGGCCGCTGTGCGCACTACACGCTGTACGTGCGCCCGGCGGGTGTGCTGCTGGTGCAGAAGCGCATCGCGAAGCGCCAGGCGGAGATGGCCGCCGCGATCGAGGGCGGTGTCCGATGACGACGACCCTCCCGGAGGCGGCGCCCCTCCCGACCCGCACTCTCGCGGACGTGTTCCGTCGCGCGGCGCAGGTCATCACCCTGAACGGTCTGGCGAAGGGCGCGTTCGTGGCCCCGCCGGCGATCCCGGACGCGCAGCGGCAGTTGCACTGCACCGATGAGTGGCTGCGGCCGGTGGACATGGTCGGGGCGATCCGTATCGCCTGCGGCCAGTCGCCGACGACCAGCGGTGGCCTGCTGGCGATGCGGGCGGTGGAGTTCGCGTCGCTGCGGGTGCCGGGTCAGGCACCGTGGACGGACGACGCCCCGGACCACATCGAGCACTTGGCGGACTGGACGGACCTGACCGCGGTGGACGCGGTGGATGTGGCCGTGAAGTTCCTGGACCTGGCCGGTATTGCCGCGGCGGAGAGCCGGGTGTCGCTGTGATGCCGGAACTGGTCCAGTCCCGCGCGGCCGAGCTTGGCCTGGTTGTGCGCCGTCCGGTGTCGCTGGATGAGGAGTCCCGCAACGAGGCCCGCGCGGTCGCCGCCGAGTTGCAGGGCAACCCCGAACTGGCGGCGTTCTACCGGCAGCGGAACGCGGAGTTGCAGCCGTCGCACTGCGAGTACGTGGCTGGCCTGGAGCGGGCGAACGAGCAGTTGACCGCCGAGGTTGAGGTGCTGCGTGTCGAGTTGGAGGACGCGCGTCGGTGGATTGAGAGGACCCAGTGAGCCTGGACCTATGGAGCCCGGCTGCGGGCTCGGACGAGCAGACGTACTACCGCACCGAGGACGAGGCGGTCGGCTGCGGCTCGGTGTTCTACGGCCACGCGACGGCCGGTGTCCTGTCGTGCATCTCCAGCCAGCCGGGTCACGCCGACCTGCCTGGTGGGGGTGACTGCGGCGCGCTGGTCACCGGCTGGCACTTGTTCCGCTGGTCGCTGGCCGAGGCCGCCGAGTCCCGGGCCCTGCTGGTGGAGGCGTTCGGCAGCTGGGAGTGCCTGGCGTGTGGCCGTCCGTGTTACCGGCAGGGCCGTCGTGGCTGCTGCTCGGCGGCGTGCGAGCTGGCCGAGTACCCGGTGGACGACCGCGAGGACGCGGGGGCCGAGGCATGAACGCCCCTCAGGAAGTGTTCGCGGCCTGGCTGAAGGCGGAGCGGAAGCGGGCGGGCATGTCTCAGGACAAGCTCGTCACCGCTCTCCAGCACGGCGGCCACAAGATCCGGCAGACGCAGATCTCCCGGATCGAGCGCGGGGGACGCCCGTTGTCGCTGAACGAGGCGGGCATCATCGCCGCCGTCTTCGGCGCGACCCTCGGTGACATCTTTGGCGCGGCCACCCCCGACGCTGAGATGCGGGCGCTGGCATCCCGCCGTACCGCTGTCCTGTACGAGTTGAAGGCCACGATCGCCGCAGAGCTGGCGGTGACGTCATGAGCGTGCCCCTTACCCCCAGGAACATCGCCCACGTCGATGCCGAGCTCGACTCGGATGGCGTGTTCGCGAAGCAGTACACGCAGTTGGTCGGCAAGAAGGTCGTGACGGTCGGTCTGCGGATCGGCGAGAAGCCCGGCCACGTCGTGGCGCTGTTCGGCGACACGGTAACGCGGGGCGATGACGGCACCGTCTCGGTGCGCCGGTCCGAGGAGATGACGGCCGAGCAGTGGAACTCGCTGGTGCCCGTCGGTACGCCGGTCGTGGCGTACCCGGGTGTTCGTCCTGACGACTTCCCCGGCGTGGACCTCACCCGTTTGGACACGGTGACGCGGTCCCGGGCCTGGGAGCTTGGCCACGGCCAGCCGGTGGTGTCCGTCGAGGGCTACGCGGGCGGCATCGCCCTGACGCACGTCGACGTGGCCACGGGCGGTGGCGTGTGACCGCCCCCGCGAAGCCTCCCCGCAAGCG